>ENA-OQJS01000186-OQJS01000186.1-human-gut-metagenome-genome-assembly--contig:-NODE-186-length-11878-cov-1.451196_pt1 | contig 11878 bp, 16 predicted proteins | sample MGYA00242598_ERZ504764 | MGnify/ENA primary metagenome ERZ504764 (study PRJEB26092, sample SAMD00036368) | human gut metagenome | host: Homo sapiens | study: EMG produced TPA metagenomics assembly of...
TAGATCGAGACTAAGAATGGTCCTTCTTAGACCTATGTTTTTATTAAATCGGAATGTTAAAACTAAACTATTTTCTTTGCGGTACATTTTTATTTTTATCGGCTGAAAAACAGCCGATAAAATTGTCGTGGCGGAAAATAGAATGGTTACCACTTTTAGCCAATTCTGCACGAATACGGCTCAACGATTGTGGGGTTATATATAAATATGAAGCTATATATTTTAATGGGACATGACGGAGAAGCTCCGGGTTATCTTCAAGTAATGCCAAATAACGTTCCCTAGCCTGGGAAGCCCCACCATTAATAAGCCATGTTTCTACATTAAGAAATTCACGCTCAAAAAGTTTTCTTCCTAAATTGGCAAAATCAACTGATGAAGCAAACAACTTTTCCAATTTCTGCTTTGGCATACAATACAATGCAGCTTCACTCATTGCCTCAATAGTTATTCTCGAAACAGCATTATCGACATATCCCCATGTAGAAAATAAAGCTTCTCCTTCAGAAGCAAACCAGACAGATACCTCCTGCCCATCACGTAAATAATGCCCTCGCCAAATACCACGAGCAATTATATAGAAAGACGTGTCACGTTCTCCCTCACGTACCAGACAATCACCTTTACGATAAGTCTTATATTCCATACCCTCAATCAATTGTCTTCCTTCAGCATAAGGAAAATAATATTTTGCACAAAATCTTTCTATAAATGAATCCATATCTTTTATATTTTCTTTGTACAAATGTAACAATCCTCACTAATTTCTCCGATTCTCCAACCAATAAATAACCAAAACAAATAAGAAAGTCAATAACTCCGACATCGGAACAGCCAGCCAAATTCCCCAGGATCCCCAAATAATCGGCAGAATCCAGAAACACAAAAGGATTAAAACAAAACCACGTAACAATGTTATGATCATCGCCAGACAATCACGTTCCAGGCTCTGAAAATACCCAATAGAAACAATATTTATTCCAAAGAATACAAATCCCGAAGCAAATAAGGGCAAACCTTTCACTGCTATATTATATGCCGGATAAGAACTATCAAGAAACATGCCAACAATCTGATGAGAAAATATCCATGTAAGCAAAAAAAACACCAGCTCCGCACAATATCGCAGTAGTCAGTGCCAAACGAAACGTTTCACGAACACGAGCTGTACATTTTGCTCCATAATTATAGCTCAATATAGGTTGTGCAGACTGGGCAATGGCATTATATACCATAAAAACAATAGGGAAAAAATAACACGCAATACTATATGCAGCTACACCATCTTCTCCTAAATAACGGATAAAAACATAATTTCCAACAAACATCATAGTTGCAATAGCTGTTTCACATAAAAAAGAAGAAAATCCCAAGCGACACATATATCCTACATTTCTTATGGTAAGATACAAACTCTTTTTACTCAATTTTACTCGGCATACATGCAGTATCCTTTCAGGATGAAACAAATAAGCAAGATTATAACAGCACCAACTATATAGCCCAAACTAGTAGCAAGAGCGGCACCAAACATTCCCCATTTAAGAATAAAGATAAACACATAATCCAGCACAATATTTATTATAGCAGGAATGATATTACACACCATTGCATAATTAGGTGCCCCATCCAAACGGACAAAAAACATACCAGAACAGAGTAAAGCACTAAAGACCAAAAAAGGAACAAACCAGTACATATACTCCACAGCCAAAGGCAATAAACGTTCAGAACTTCCCAACCAGACAGCAACTCGCTCTACATTCGAAACGATTCCTATTGCATAAATCAATAATAAAACAGATGATACAATAATCGCCTGAGTCACATTAATACGTGCAACCTTTGCTTTTCCTTGTGATAAATGGACAGAAGCAACAACTGAAGCACCTATTCCAAACATTAAAGCAACTCCTGTATTAATCAGAAACAAGGGAGCCGTAATATTAACAGCAGCCAGCGCATCACTTCCGATACCTTTACCTACAAATATACCATCTGTTATAATAAATATCGCATTAAATATCATTCCTAATACAGTAGGAATAAGAAGTTTCCGAAAAAGCTTCGGTATATTCATCGTTTTAAAATCAATGCTATCTCTCATATATTATTTTATATTTGAATCCGGGTGCAAAAGTACGACAATGGCATGACAGAAAGATTAACATATGGTAATTTCTCACACCTTATTCCAGCTTTTGAATGGAAAATTGTAACTTTGCAAAAGTTTACGAATATAAGACTTATGCAAACGAGCGAAAAGAAATGTTATGAACTTCCGGAGTCATTAGCAAAAAATCTCGGAATTCAACTTATCTCCGTTGAAGAAGGTTATGTAAAAGCAACAATGCCTGTCGACGAACGCACTTCACGCCCATGTGAGCCTGTAGACATTTTAAATGGAGGAGCCTCTCTTGCATTAGCAGAAACTGTTGCAGGATACGGTTCAATCCCTTTATGTGAACCTGGACAAATGCCTTGCGGCATACAGATAAGTGCTAACCATGTACACATGGTTCCAATAGGTACTTACGTCGAAGCTGTGGGAAAACTTGTACACAGAGGACGTACTTCACACGTATGGAATGTCGATATAACCACTCCTGAAGGTAAATTAGTTTCTACTGCACGCATTGTTAATTTAATAGTAAAAAAAACGATTATGAATCTTCCCGGAACAACAATTCACAAGCTGATAGATAATCTTACACGTAGTCCTTTCAGTTTTGCTCTATATCGTCTGCCTTGGACAGATGAGCCAATATTGGTTTTACAGGAAGAAGAAGATGTAGAAGTACTAAACAGCCCGGCAGCTTTAAACGGTAAAAGAGGATTTGTCATGACTCCTTTTCATCAAACAGAAGAATATCCGGCAGTCCTTATACGCCCGGATAAAGTTGCACACGAATGGGAAAATATCAGTCAGACTCTCGAAGCATTTGCCTCATCAATATCATTTGAATTTTCCTCATCCTTCAATTCAAAAGAAAAAAGAAGCACTAATACTCAGGAAGCAAAAGAAAAATATGAACAGGTTTTCTCCCGTTTCATTTCATCACTAGAAGATAATACTTTCAAAAAGTTAGTCCTGTCACGCAATTATACTCAAGCATTAGAAGGAGATTTTTCTCCTCTTACGGCATTTATACGTGCATGTAATAACTATCCACGTATGATGATTTCTTTATGTCACACTCCACAGACTGGAACCTGGATAGGAAGTACTCCTGAAATTATTTTAAGCGGACAAGATACAGAATGGCATACAGTAGCTCTTGCAGGCACTATGCCTATGCAAGGTGAAATAATGCCTACGGAATGGAGTGAAAAGAATCAGAACGAACAGGCATTTGTCAGTGAATACATCCGGCAAACTGTAAAACGTTTCGGAAACAAATTAAAGGAAAAAGGTCCTTATACGGCACGAGCCGGACAATTAGTCCATTTAAAAACTGATTTTCATTTTGAACTAAAAGATACAGCTCATTTAGGTGACATTTTACAGGAGCTTCATCCCACTCCAGCAGTATGCGGCCTTCCCAAAGAAGAAGCATACTACTTCATTTTGAATAACGAAGGATATAACCGGGCTTATTATACAGGAATTATCGGATGGCTAGATCCTCAAGGTGAAACAACACTTTATGTCAATCTACGCTGTATGAATATTACTGATAAAACTGCAACATTCTATGCCGGAGGCGGAATACTTCCCTCCTCTACCGTTGAAACAGAATGGGAAGAAACACAGCAGAAAATGAATACCATGAGGAATATTTTATAAAAATAAAGCTATGTATACTGATAAAAAAAGCATATTACAACTAGCCTCTTTGCTTCGATCATTTGGAATAAAGCGCATCGTTTTGTGTCCAGGAAGTAGAAACATTCCAATAGTTCAAACGTTTGCCAATATACCAGACTCTACATGTTATCCGATGACAGACGAACGAAGTGCTGGTTTCTTTGCACTTGGACTCGCCTTGCATGGGGGAACTCCTGTTGCTGTGTGTTGTACATCAGGTACAGCATTATTAAATTTACACCCAGCTGTAGCAGAAGCCTTTTACCAGCAAGTTCCATTAGTAATAATTTCAGCTGATCGCCCAGCGGCTTGGATTGGACAAATGGATGGGCAGACATTACCACAACCGGGAGTATTCGGTACATTAGTAAAAAAATCGGTAAATTTACCCGAAGTAACAAACGAAGAAAGTGAATGGTTCTGCAACCGACTTATCAATGAAGCCCTGCTGGAGCTCAACCATCACGGTAAGGGGCCAGTACATATCAACGTTCCGATCAGTGAGCCGTTCTTTTTACTTCCTGAAAAAGAGTTACCTAGTGCACGAGTAATTACACGTTACCAGGGACTAAATATTTATGATAAAGATTACCAACCGCTCATTGAACGATTAAACAAATACCAGCGACGCATGATCGTGGTCGGACAAATGAATCTGATTTATCTGTTCGACAAAAAATATACCAAAATGCTGTACAAGCATTTCGCATGGTTCACCGAAAATATAAGTAATCGTACCATCCCCGGAATGCCTATACGAAATATAGAGCCTCTACTTTGCTCGATGAACAATGAAGAACAAGAAAAAATGCGTCCTGAATTACTCATCACATACGGAGGACATATTATCTCAAAACGCTTAAAAAAAATTTCTGCGTAAGCATCCCCCGATGGAGCATTGGCATGTATCTGTTGATGGAGAAGTCGTCGATTTGTTTGGTTCACTGAGCACTATCATAGAAATGGATCCTTTCGAATTTTTGGAGAAGATAGCCCCAATGTTAGATAGCCGTACACCAGAGTACCCAAAGATTTGGGAAACACGGTCAAAAGCTATCCCACAGGCTAGTTTTGCATATTCGGAAATGAGTGCCATTGGTGAAGTCATCCAACATCTTCCTGTTCCATGTTCTTTACATCTGGCCAATAGCTCCGTAGTACGCTATGCACAACTGTTCGATTTGCCTGAAGAAGTGGAAATTTTGTCCAACAGAGGTACTAATGGTATAGAAGGATCACTGTCTACCGCACTAGGATATGCAACAGCTTCTGATAAACTGAACTTTATCTTCATAGGCGATTTAAGCTTCTTCTATGATATGAATGCCCTTTGGAATTCTAATTATGGCACAAACATACGTATTCTGCTTCTAAACAATGCAGGAGGAGAAATTTTTCATGCACTTCCAGGCTTGGAATTACATGAAAATGCACGACGCTTTGTCACCGCTACCCATACAACATCTGCACGTGCATGGGCAGAAGACAGAGGATTCGAATATCTTTCAGCACATAATGGAAATGAACTACATACTGCCATAAATGCCTTTACCCAACCTGATGTAACTACCCATCCGATTCTTCTGGAAGTATTTACAGACAAAGCATTAGATATCGAATTACTCAAAGAATATTACCATAACCTAAAACAAAAATAAATCCACTATGTCACAAAAAGAGAGAAATGGAAAACGAATAAAAAGAGTAATCAAAGAATATTCATTTTTTGAATTTTTATAACGGAATTGCCAAAATTACAATTAACCGTCCACGTTACCGCAATGCATTTACTCCGACAACTACATCCGAAATAAGTGATGCGCTATATTATTGCCGTGAGTGTCAAGATATAAACGTCATTGTTCTGACTGGAGCTGGAGATAAAGCATTCTGTTCTGGCGGAGATATGCATGTGAAAGGTCATGGAGGATATATCGGTACAGATGGAGTTCCTCGACTGAATGTGCTAGATGTGCAAAAACAAATTCGTTCCATACCTAAGCCGGTAATTGCTATGGTAAATGGTTACGCCATTGGAGGAGGACATGTCCTGCACGTAGTCTGCGATTTGACAATAGCTTCCGAAAATGCTATATTCGGACAGACAGGACCAAGAGTAGGTAGTTTTGATGCAGGGTTCGGCTCTTCTTATCTGGCACGTATCGTCGGTCAAAAGAAAGCCAGAGAAATCTGGTTCCTCTGCCGTCAGTATTCAGCACAAGAAGCTCTTGAAATGGGATTAGTAAACAAGGTAGTTCCATTCGATTCATTGGAGGATGAAGTAGTAGAATGGGCGGAAACCATGATGCAACATAGCCCTCTTGCCCTACGTATGATTAAGGCCGGACTGAATGCAGAATTAGATGGACAAGCCGGCATACAAGAACTTGCCGGAGATGCCACTATGCTTTATTATATGACAGAAGAGGCACAAGAAGGAGGACGAGCATTTTTGGAAAAACGCAAACCAGACTGGAGCAAATTCCCTAAAATGCCATAAACAATATCGAAAAAACTTTCTGCACATATCGTCAGAAAGTTTTTTCTTTCTAAGTACCTTTTTAAATCAGATCAAGATCAAACGCCTATGTATACAATAAAAATCATCCCCAAAACATTACACTTCAAGCAGCCTGCCGGAACATCTAGAGGAGTTTATCATACACGTAAAGTATGGTATGTACTGCTCACTGACACCCAAACAGGAAAATATGGCGTAGGAGAATGTGCACCACTTCCAGCATTAAGTTGTGACGACTTACCAGACTATAGTGAAATTCTGGCTTATCACTGCCATCAGACAGAGTTAAATGGCTATCTTGATTACGAAGCCCTTCGCCCTTATCCATCTATGCTGTTTGGATTAGAGACCGCATTTGCTCACCTGAAAGCTGGCAATTTACAGTTTTGGGACACTCCTTTCTCAAAGGGAGAAAAAGAAATACCCATCAATGGACTCATATGGATGGGAAATTTCGATGAAATGTATTCCCGCATAGAAGAAAAAATGAAATTGGGCTTCAGATGTATTAAAGTCAAAATCGGCGCAATCGATTTCAATAAAGAACTTGAACTACTGGAGCATATAAGACAGCATTTCTCTCCCGAGCAGATAGAACTACGTGTGGATGCCAATGGGGCGTTCTCTCCCGCTGATGCCCCTTTCAAATTGGAAAGCTTACATGCATTCCACATACACTCCATCGAACAACCTATTCGTGCAGGTCAATGGAAAGAAATGGCAACACTATGCCAACAATCTCCTTTTCCAATAGCTCTGGATGAAGAACTTATAGGCATAAACACTATTGCACGCAAAATAGAATTACTCGAAACAATCCGACCACAATATATCATATTAAAACCCTCTCTTCATGGAGGAATACAAGGGGCTACTGAATGGATAAAACTAGCCAAGGAACGGGGAATTGGTTCATGGGTTACTTCAGCACTTGAATCTAACATCGGACTAAATGCCATCGCACAATGGTGTGCAACATTAAGTCCGGATATACCTCAAGGATTAGGAACTGGTATGCTTTTCACTGATAATATCGATTATCCGCTTCATATACAAGGAGATTGGTTATGGTTTCATCCAGAAGAAAAAGAACCAGACTTCAACAAATTCCTATTATGACATTGCCCATGACAACATTTATCACTCAAAGAGCTCAACAAACTATTACCATTAATGGTGAACGTTATACCGCTTCGGAAGCAAAGATTTCTGCTTCTGACGGAAAAAGCCTTCTACAGAAAAAATTCTATGACCTATATGGAAAGGATAGTTTCTATTCTTCCCTTGCTGATTTTCTGGCAGAATGGTTTGACGACAGCAACACGCTAAAAGTTCATACATCTGGCTCAACAGGACAGCCTAAAGAGCTTTGGGTAGAGAAAAGAAAAATGATGAATAGTGCCATACTAACAATTTCTTTCCTCAAACTACATCAAGGCGATAGTGCTATGCTCTGCATGCCTTTACAATACATAGCAGGGAAAATGGTTGTGGTACGTTCACTCGTAGCGGGATTAAATCTCATTCCCATTCCTCCATGCGGTCATCCGATGCAAAACATAGAAACTCCTCCGGTATTTTCTGCCATGATTCCCATGCAAGTATTCAATTCGCTACAAGTTCCGTCTGAACGAAAGTTACTCATGCAGATACAACATCTTATTATTGGTGGAGGAGCTATAGATGATGCACTTGGAAAAGCTCTGCAAGAGTTTCCTCACGCAGTATGGAGCACATACGGAATGACAGAAACACTTTCACACATTGCCCTACGCCGACTGAATGGAAGTGACCACTCAGATTGGTACACTCCATTTGATAATGTCAGCCTCAGCTTATCAGAAGAAAATACATTGATAATTCATGCACCTTCAGTATGTTCAGAACTTTTGAGAACCAATGATATTGCAGAATTTAATCAACACGGACTATTTCGTATTTTAGGAAGAAAGATAACACAATCAATACAGGAGGAGTTAAAGTACAAATCGAGCAAGTAGAAAAAGAACTCAAGCCCTTACTCGATTGTCCATTTATGATAACCTCCGTACCTGATCCTAAATTTGGAGAGCGGATAGTTTTATTAATAGAAGCGGTTCATATAAACCACGAACAAATAAACGAATCCATAAAAAAACTTCCTCCTTATCGGCGTCCAAAGCAAATCATACGAATAGATACACTCCCGTTAACTGATACAGGTAAGCTAGTAGAGCTGTTGCACGACAAATAGCCTCAAATTATATAGATAAAACATAGGAGAAGAATATTTAAATGGTTACCTTTGCTTAAAAAGGAATACCCTAACAACTAATATTTATGGAAGACACTTCATTTTTGGCACCACTGTTATTAACTATTGGTGGACTTGTTATCGGAGCTTTACTAAAGTCATTATTACGGCACACACGTATTCCATATACAGTAGGACTATTTGCCGTCGGACTGTTAGTAGGTTTTATTAAATCGTTATGGAATTTTTTAATTTTTGGAGTGATCTGTCAGAAGGTGTAAACTCTGTAGCCAATATCAACCCTGATTTAATACTCTACTTATTTCTCCCCATTTTAATCTTTGATGCAGCTTATGAACTCAACCTGCATATATTCAAAAGACATTAGCAAATGCAACTCTACTTGCCGTCCCGGGCTGATCATTTGTATGCTTCTTACCGGTACATTATTAATAGGAATCGCCCATATTGTTCCTGGATTTGAATCGTGGACATGGGGACTTGCGCTTATGTTCGGAGCTTTAATTAGTGCTACCGACCCGGTTGCAGTCGTTGCTTTACTTCATGAATTAAAGACCAGTAAACGATTCTCTACACTTGTTGACGCAGAATCACTTCTAAATGATGGCACAGGTATCGTATGTTTCATGCTGTTTTCGGAACTTATGCAGCAACGGGAGGAAGTTCCTCCTCACCAGTAATGGAATTTATACAAGTAGTAAGTATTAGTACACTATTGGGGTTCCTACTGGCACGCCTTGTTATTTGGTTTATTACCCGAATAAACTCAGAAGAAATGATCCAAAACAGTGCTGTGATCCTCTCAGCTTATCTCACCTTTATTGTTTCTCAATATTATTTGGGAGTTTCAGGAGTCATAGCCCTGCTGGTTTTTGGATTAACTGTCACTTACGTAGGTAAGCCAAGATTAAAACCCCAAGTTAATAATTTCATGGAACATTTCTGGGAGCTCCTTACCTATATCGCAAACACACTGATTTTTATTTTGGTAGGAATTGTAATTGCCCAGAAAGTCAATTTTACATGGGGAGCACTAGGAATTCTAATACTGATTTACATTTGCCTCAACTTATTCCGCTTCGCCATGATAATGTTACTATATCCACTTATGAAAAGAATGGGATATGGATTAAGTAAACGTGAGTCCGTTATATTGACATGGGGAGGATTACGTGGAGCATTAGGTATGACACTGGCTTTAATGGTATCTTATACCCCTGCTATACCTGAAGAGGTACGCAGCCAAGTATTATTTTTCACAGCCGGAATAGTCACATTAACACTTTGCGTAAATGCTACTACGACACGATGGTTGCTGAATAAATTAGGATTAATCAATATACCCTCGGCACGCATTATATTAGAAAATAAAATCCAGCAAACCATTCGTGAAAATTCAGAAAAATATCTGGAACGTTTAGAAAAGCGTGATGCTTTGGAGGGTACCAATTGGGAAAAAGTCAGACACTATATTTTTCCAAAGCCGCAGGAAGTTACTCATACAGCAGGAACTCATGCCATGCTTACAGAAGTTCGCTTACGTGTACTAGATAGAGAAAAGGCTCTCTGCCATCAACTCTATGATGAAGGCATTATATCGCAAAGTACTTTCCGCAGATTAATGAACTCATTAGACGAACTATACGATCATGACGGAACATATCCATTAGACAATCGCCTTTCAATATTTCGTTTCTGCAACCGGACTGCTTTACTGAACAGTTTAAGAAAAGAGCCCTACCTACACAACCTGATGAGCTTCTATTTCCGTAAACGCATCGCACTAATTTACGACTTGGGAAGAGGATTTATCATTCTACAGAAAGAAGATTTGAAATTCTTGGATGAATTAAAGAACTCAGACTTACTCAATGAGCAATCGATTGTAAACACGCTAAAAGAAGAAATAAACCTGAACATAAAAGCTATGAGTGAACTTATAGACAGTTTAGCTATAAACTTCCCCAGAGCTTACAAACATGCTTTAACGTTAAAGTCGATTCGCATGTTATTAAGTAACGAGCGCAGAACAATCAAGCAAATGGAATCAAATGGTGTCATTTCAGAGAAAGATGCTGAAGGATTATTGGAAAAAGTAGACGAACGAACAGACGAGCTGAATACTTTCAGATATACCATACCTGGAACTATTTTACGGAGGTTGTTTAGAAAGTCTTCAAAAGAATTATAATATCAGAACCAGATGAGAACAGTCAGGCTTATCACTTGCGACAGCTCGTTTCAAGCAAGGCTTATTTTAGGAGCTTTAGAAAACGAAGGTATTGCTGGCATATTACATAATGAAAATAGCTCAAACATACTAAAAGGCTATATCAATAATATTGGCGTAGATATTTTTGTGTATGAAGATGAATACGAAAAAGCTCTGAAAGTACTTGAACAAAATGAGATAATAGCAAAACAAATGAAATATTGTCCATATTGCCACTCCGACAATATTGAATATGCCCTGAAAAAAGAGAAAAAAATACGTGCACTCTTTGCGACATTTTTATCTCTGCTTACAGCAACTCCCCTTAAAACAGAACATTGGGAATACATTTGTAAGCAATGTGGGAAACATTTTGAAAATCCAGTTGCATAAAAATGAACGCTTCCTGATGACTTTTTATAAAAAATCATCAGGAAGCGTTTCATTCACTATAGTGCACACGAGTTTCCTTCACAATAGTCCTTACTTATTTCCCCTTGATACTCCGGATGACGCTGCAACCATATTACAGCGTACGAACAAGTAGCGATGGGCTTCAGGGCATTTTCAAGAGCAAAATCATAAGCGGCTTTCACCAAAGCAGATGCAATTCCTCTCCCCCCTATCTCTGACGGAACAATGGTATGACGAATATCCAAACCATTATCATGAATACTATAAGCTACATGAGCTTTATATCCATCAACTTCTATCTCAAATCTTCTTTGTTCTGCATTATGTTTTATATCCATATTACTAAAGTTTAAAGATTTATATATCTGAAGCAATATACAAAATTAAAGAATATTAAAAAAAGAATCAATGAATCTTATTTCAAAAAAATACATGAAATTTGCAGAAATAAAATTCATATAACGATATGGAAAAAGAAAGTCTTATAAAAAGATATTTAGTATTCATCGCAGGTCTGTATTTTTTAGCAATGGGTATATCATTACATATTCCGGAGCATACCCGTTCACTTTCCGGCAGCTTATTAGGGTATAAAACCATACCTTAAAAGCGTAATTTTTATCCGTTCATCCCCTAAAAGGATGAAAAAATGGATAACCAGACATTAAA
>ENA-OQJS01000187-OQJS01000187.1-human-gut-metagenome-genome-assembly--contig:-NODE-187-length-11767-cov-0.805670_pt1 | contig 11767 bp, 17 predicted proteins | sample MGYA00242598_ERZ504764 | MGnify/ENA primary metagenome ERZ504764 (study PRJEB26092, sample SAMD00036368) | human gut metagenome | host: Homo sapiens | study: EMG produced TPA metagenomics assembly of...
CTGTGCTTTATGATGAGTTCTTGGAGCCAGAGACGGTCAGTCCGCTTTATGCGAGCAAGCTGATCAACATTATCTTCCGTCGGAAGCTTGTCTGCTTTAACAAGGGCGTGCGTGCCGTGATCGTGACGCATCAGGAGTTAGAGGAAGTACAGCGCGTACCGATCGTAAACGGCGAAGCATATGTGGAGATTCTGTCGAACACGGCTTCCATTATCTTCGAGGATAGCGCGGGAAACCGATATGCGGGATCTATTCCGTATCGACTGGAACGTATTGTAGATGAAAATGCATATATGGATATCTGCTGTAAATACAGTCCGCGGGATTACCGGGTGCTGCTGCATAACTATGAGCAGCTTGGTGATTTCACATTCAAGAAGGCAATCGAGGTCAATGCCGCACGAGATATTGTTAACTGTGATGAGATCTCCTATGATTACAAGCAGCAGGCATATCTGAATATTATTGAATATTACCATGAGAATCTGGATAACGAGGTGCTTACAAAGTATCTCGAAAAATTGGATATCGAATACTTAAATCACGCAAATGCACGTGTGATGATCGCTTACATGGTCGATATGAACATGTTCGACAAGGCATTTCAGGCGGTGAAGCTGTATGGCTTCGATGAGATCGACAGTGAAGAGCTGTATCGTCTGGCGGATTATGGTGTGGAGGACAGCAATGGCTTCTTAAATGAGGATCTGCTTTCCATCTGTATCCATCTGTACAAATCCGGTAAGGTCAATGAGCGGATTTTGGTATATATCATCAACCATTATAAGGGTGACTTGGAAGAATTGGCAGGTATTTTTAAGACGGTGCGTAACCGTGTCAGAGATATTTCCCTGCTGGCAGAAAATACATTGGCACAGATGATGTTCGCGATGGGAAATGTCGAGTACATCTACGATATCTTTACCGCGTATTATGCAGGCAGAAACCGTGGACTGGTCGTAAAGGCATTCCTGCGGTTTGCATGCTATAACTATTTAATCAAAGATGCACAGATTCCAAGTGGTGTCTTTGACTGTCTGTATCAGGAGATTCAGAAGGGCAATATCGAGGATGAGATTTCCCGTATGTCCATGCTGCATCACTTCTCGAAGCTGGATCGTTATACGGGCGAGCAGAAGACGTGGATCAAGGATGCGGTTGGCAAGTTTATGGATGCAGGCAAGCTGCTTCCGTTCTACAAGAGCTTCCAGTCCTTTATCAAGCTGCCACAGGATGTCATGCTCAAGACCTATCTGATCTACAAGAGCGAGCCGGGCAAACAGGTAACAGTGAAGTACGCATTTGATACTGGTTCCAGACAGAATCTGATCTACAAGACAGAGCTTCTGGATGAGATGATTCCGGGCATGTATGTGAAGGAATATGTCGTGTTCCACGGCGAGCGCCTTGTCTATGAATCTCGGATGATAAGCAGGTACTTCTTATGTGGTAGAGAGTGAATCGCTGAAGTCCAAAGCGTTTAACCGCAAAGACCGGAACCGCTTTGAGATTATCAACAGCATGCTTGTCAATCAGGAAATGCGGGAAGATAATGAGCTGTTAGAGACATTGGATGTTTACCTGAATACGGTACATCTGTTTGAAGAGAATTTGAGTATATTGTAATATCGCGGGGAAACCTGTGGATTGCAATGCATAGAAATAGATATAAGTACGAAAGGAAAAAGACATGTCAGAGGCGTATTATATAGGCATGGATCTGTGTTCGGATTCCACGCAGATTAGTTTTTATAACGACATCTCGCGCGAGCCGGAGACAGTCAACCAATTAAATAACAAAGAAACATATATGATGCCAAACATCCTTTTCTTCGGCTTAGAGACCGGAGAGTGGTATGTTGGCTCCGAAGCTTCCGAGGCACGTTTCAAGGAGCAGGGTATCGTGTTGGATGAGCTGTTTCAGAATGCGCGCAGTGAGGAGACTGTTGAGGTGCATAATACGCGTTACAGTTATCGCAAGCTGTTTTTAATGATGCTTAAAATGCATGTCGATTCTTTCCTGTATCGTTATGAGGGCGCGACGGTAAAGAAGCTTGTCATTACGATTCCAGAATATAACAAGGATCTGTTCCGTGTACTTTCAACGTTTTACAAGGAGCTTGGTGTCGAGAAGGAGCAGGTGGAGATCGACGAGCCATCTTGACAGTGGTCTGTATTACATTTTTAAATCAGGATGAAGCCGCGACACAAACAGTGTGGGATTGTTTGATTACAATACGGATGGCCTGCATTATTACAGAATTGATATCTCGCATGGACACGAACTGAACACGATCAGTGTCACACATGAGGACTATTCTGAGAATTTCAATCTCGCAGCCTCGGCGGTGACAATATCCTGATGGATATTACATTTGCAAAGATTGTGGCAAATGAGACAAAGAAAACATACATTTCGTCCATTTATCTGACCGGACTCGGGTTCTCCGAGAAATGGCTGAACAAATCACGCGAGCTTCTGACGCAGGGCAGACGTGTATTTGCCGGACAGAATATCTATACCAAGGGTGCCTGCTACAAGGCAGTCGGCGGTGAATATGGCGAATTTTATAAGAAGTATTTTGTAGAGACAAAGGAGAATGTGATCTTTGATGTCGGAATCTCTTCGGATGGATGAGGAGGATTCGGTTTATTCCGATCGCCTTGGGCGGCAGACAGTGTACAACATCCACGGAAAGATTAGTATTATATTGGATGATACAGAGTCCCTGACTTTGGTATACCGGAACCGGAAGACCGGAGAGGAAGAGCGGGAAGTCGTGAAGCTGCACGGAATCCCGAAACGTCCGAACAAGACGTCTAAGTTCTCCGTGGAGGTGGAATTTGAGAATCCACATCATGGCGCATTTATCATTAAGGATGTTGGATTTGGAAAATTATTCCCGACCACGAACAAGATTTATCGTAAGGAGTTTGATGTTTAATGTCAAAAATTATCTTATGTACAAGAAAAGAAGCATCGCATCCGTTTATCTTTCTGAATACGAAGGTGGAGATCAACACCTACGAGGAGCTGTGCTTTTATATCTACAATAATACCGTGCTGATCTCGAAGTCTTCTCTGTCTGAGAAGCTGTTTGACTGGATTCGGGATGAGCTGGATATGCCGGAGCTTGCAGCGAAGCTGGTAGCACTTTCGAACAAGGCGACATTTGCACAGGATCTGCTGGTTGAAATTTTAAATGCCGGGGATTACTATACACCGGACGAGATTGCAACTTATGTGGAAGCATGGCAGAAATATCGTCGGCTGACATCAAGTCAGCGTAAGAAATTAAAGGCAGACAGCTATCTTGGCTACCGCAGATACATCAAGGCGGCATCGATTTACGATGAGATTCTGGACAACCAGCAGGATATCACAGACAAGGTATTCTTGGAAATGTCTATCACAACCGAGGTGTGGCAGCAGCCAACAACATGGATGTGGAAGATGCAAAACGCTATTTCATGAAAGCGTATGAATTAAATGGCAACGAGGAGAGTCTGCGCAGTTACCTGATCGTATTTTCGGCCGGGAACGATGCGACGACACTGAAGCAGGAAATGCGGAAGTTTGACCTCGATGAAGATAATTTTGAGAATCTGATGATTGAGATCGGAGATTCGAATGAGGATGTCCGGGAGATGACAATCTTCTCCATGTTACAGCGTGCGGTATACAACCGTATGAATAAGGACATGATCGATTACGACAAGCGAATGGATATTATACTTGGACAATTGAAGGATGAATTCAGAGAGCAGGCGATTTGATGGGAATGTTTCAGAAGATCAAGGCATACTTGAATGAAGATGATGCCGAATATGACGCCTTGATTGAAGAACAGGAACGCATGCGGGAGGAACGCAGAAAGCGCAGGAATCAGTCGAGGGCAGAACGAAATAAGGAAAAGGCGAAGCGGGCCGCGGAAAAAGCGGTGCTGAAAGAACGTGTTGATCCGGAGATCCGGCGGGAAGTCAAAGAGACGGTATCGTCGAATCGAGAGCGAAAGACCGTTGGCGATTTCTGTGAACAGTTAGTCGATACGAAATATCACATGGAGGATATGAAGCAGGAGTACAAACTCGTGACGGATTATCTCGTTGATATTCAGCGAATCGAGGAACTGCCAGTGAATCTTGCAGAAGATATCATAGATACGGCGAAGGAGATTGAACGTCTTGACGGCAACCGTAGTAAATATCAGCAGTCAGAGAATCTGCTTACAACAGAGCAGTATCGTACGATGCAGCGGCTGGAGGATGACATTCCGGATACGATCAAAAACTTAAATGATATGGAGATGCGGGATTCTATGCTGAAAAACGACATGGGATATCTCGAGGGAGAAAAAGAAGATCTGAAATATGCACGTGTGGAGGATACCGACAATGCATACCGGATTCGAAGCGTTTTGATCGTGGTGCTGGTGTTATTCCTTTTGATTAGCATTACCTTGTTTGCGGTGGCGCTGCTTGCGAAGAAGGATGTCGACATTGCCAAGCGGCAATCGAAGGAACGATTGCGGTGATCTGCTTTGCCGTGTGTTATATCCAGTATGCAAATATCAACCGGCGCGTACAGGAAAACGACGCAAAGCTTCAAAGGGCAATCTCGTTACTGAATAAAGTCAAAGCAAAATATGTCAATAATACAAATACATTAGATTATATCTATGAAAAATAACGACGTCAATTCCGGGAAGGAACTGATGTACCGCTGGGATCTGTACAACCAGATGCAGCGTGATGCAAAGAAATATTCACAGGCAAGCGAGAGTTATTATCTTGCGTGTGACAGGCTGGTAAAACAGCTTTCTGATGTTGGCGTGACCGATCCGATGGTCTGGAAGAATCAGACAAATGCACTGATCGACCGGCGGGAGATGGTTGAGATTAAGCATGGCTTGAATGTACGGCGGCAGAAGATCCGCGAGAAGATGGCAAGCTGTGAGAAGATCCGGCAGAATGCCACGGCGGCGTTAAAAGCAAGTATTGCAGCGAATCCGGGCATTGAAAGCTATATCCGGGAGTTGCTTGCGACCTACAATCTGGAATTGTAATTCCGGATTGCAGATACAAAACAAGAGAAGTTTGATTGTGTATTTTATATACGACATCATTCATATATGGAGGAAGAAAGACATGGCTAAGGAATTAGAGAAGAACTACAACCCGGCGGAGATTGAACCGCGTCTGTATGAAAAATGGGTTGCAAACAAATATTTTCACGCGGAGGTAGACCGGAGCAAAAAACCGTTCACCATCGTGATGCCGCCACCAAACATTACCGGACAGTTGCATATGGGACATGCACTCGATAATACGATGCAGGATATCCTGATCCGTTTCAAGCGTATGCAGGGTTACAATGCACTGTGGCAGCCGGGAACCGACCATGCCGCAATCGCGACAGAGGTGAAGGTTATCGAGGCACTCAAGAAGGAAGGCATCGACAAGGAAGACCTTGGACGTGAGAAGTTCTTAGAGCGTGTCTGGGACTGGCGTAGAGAGTACGGCGGTAAGATCGTCAACCAGTTGAAGAAGATGGGTTCATCCGCAGACTGGGATCGTGAGCGTTTCACGATGGATGAAGGAAATAACAAGGCCGTTACAGAGGTATTCTGTAAGCTGTATGAAAAAGGATATATGTACCGAGGTTCCCGTATCGTAAACTGGTGTCCGGTTTGTCAGACATCCATTTCCGATGCAGAGGTTGTACATGAGGAGCAGGATGGCTTCTTCTGGCACATCAATTATCCGGTTGTTAGCGAGGAAGGAAGATTCGTAGAGATCGCAACCACACGTCCGGAGACATTGCTCGGTGATACAGCCGTTGCAGTAAATCCAGAGGACGAGCGATACAAGGATATCGTTGGTAAGATGCTGAAGTTGCCACTCACGGACCGTGAGATTCCGGTGATTGCTGATGAGTATGTAGATAAAGATTTTGGAACCGGCTGTGTAAAGATCACACCGGCACACGATCCGAACGATTTCGAGGTTGGAAAGCGTCATAATCTCGAAGAGATCAATATTATGAATGATGATGCTACGATCAACAAGCTTGGCGGCAAGTATGCAGGCATGGATCGTTACGAGGCAAGAAAGGCAATGGTTGCTGATCTTGATGCACTCGGACTTCTTGTGAAGGTTGTACCACACAAGCATATGGTTGGTACGCATGACCGTTGTAAGACAACGGTAGAGCCACTTGTAAAGCCACAGTGGTTCGTCAAGATGAGTGAGATGGCAAAGCGGCGAAGGAAGCAGTTGTAAGCGGCAAGCTGAAGCTGATTCCAGAGCGTATGGACAAGACTTATTATAACTGGCTGGATAATATCCGTGACTGGTGTGTATCCAGACAGCTCTGGTGGGGACATCGTATCCCGGCATATTACTGTCAGGACTGTGGGGAGACGATCGTATCGAAGGAGACCGTCTGCACTTGTCCAAAATGTGGAAGCAACAATGTAAAGCAGGACGAGGATACACTGGATACATGGTTCTCCTCTGCACTCTGCCATTCTCTACACTTGGCTGGCCGGACAAGACGGAAGATCTGGACTACTTCTTCCCGACCGATGTACTTGTAACTGGATACGATATTATCTTCTTCTGGGTAATCCGTATGGTATTCTCATCGATCGAGCAGACAGGCAAGCTTCCGTTCCACACGGTACTCTTCCACGGTCTGGTCAGAGACGATCAGGGACGTAAGATGAGTAAGTCCCTTGGAAATGGTATCGATCCATTGGAGGTTATCGACAAGTATGGTGCAGATGCGCTCCGATTCACACTGATTACCGGAAATGCACCGGGTAACGACATGCGTTTCTACTGGGAGAGAGTTGAAGCAAGCCGTAACTTTGCAAATAAGATACTGGAATGCATCCAGATTTATCATGATGAATATTGAGAAGGCAGATATCACAGGGATTGATGCTGCCATGACCGCTGATGTCGATGCAGCGATGAAGCAGTACGGCTTCACACTTGCGGACAAGTGGATTTTGTCGAAGATGAATGATCTCGTTCAGGAGGTCACAGACAATATGGAAAAATTTGAGCTTGGTATCGCAGTATCAAAGCTGTACGATTTCCTGTGGGAGGAGTTCTGTGACTGGTATATCGAGATGGTAAAACCAAGACTCTGGGACGACGCAGACGAGACAAAGGCAGCTGCACTCTGGACATTGAAGACGGTTCTTACAACCGGTCTGAAGCTGTTGCATCCATATATGCCATTTGTAACAGAGGAGATCTTCTGTACACTGACCGACGAGGAATCTATCATGATCTCCAAGTGGCCGGAATATGACGAGGCATTTGATTTCAAGGCAGATGAGGCTGCTGTGGATAAGATCAAGGAAGCTGTACGCGGTATCCGTAACGTGCGTACAGAGATGAACGTTGCACCGAGCAGAAAGGCAAGTGTCTATGTTGTATCGCCGAAGGAAGACATTCGTGCAATCTTTACGGCAAGTAAGAATTTCTTCGCTATGCTTGGCTATGCAAACGAGGTACATGTACAGGCAGATAAGAGTGGAATCGCAGATGATGCGGTATCGGTTGTGATCCATGATGCAGCGATCTACATTCCATTTGCAGAGCTTGTGGATATCGAGAAGGAGATCGAGCGTCTGACGAAGGAACAGACAAAGTTAGAGGCAGAGATCAAGCGTGCATCCGGTATGCTTGCAAATCCAAAGTTTGTAGATAAGGCACCTGCAGCAAAGGTTGAGGAAGAACGTGCAAAGCTGCAAAAGTATACAGAGACATTGGAGCAGGTAAAGGAAAGACTTGCGAATATCGCAAAATAGTCACTGGGAGAGGCTGGTTTGAAACGGCAACAGGTGAGAATCGATGAAATAACGAAAAGATCTTAAAAAAGAAAATACAACAATATCTGCTGATGCCATTGGCACTGACTGTGCTTCTGGTTGGCATGGTGATCGTGCTGTATGTACATGACAAAAAGAGCGGTGCGATTGCCGCTGCGGCAGTTTTTATCTTCGTTGTATGTGAGATTATATTTTTCATTGTAATGAAGGCGGCGATCATGCCGGTTGTCTTCCGGTTTGCGCTGGAACAGGGGCAGATTCAGAAGGAGCTTTTGAAAGAGCTGGATATTCCGTATGCGCTGCTGGATACGATGGTAAGATTCTGTGGGGCAATGCAAAGTTTATCGAAGAGATTGGCGTTGGATCCAAGAAGCGGATTCGGAAAAACATTTCGGCATTCTTCCCGGCGGTGGATGCGGAGGCGTTATCGTCCGAGGAAATGCAGATGGATCTTGAGTACAACGACCGCGTCTATCGTGCATTGCTGCGACGGATCGATTTTTCAGAGGCGTTAGTAGATTCGGATGAGGATGCGATGGTCGATCATCAGGCAGATGCCATGATTACCTTGTATCTGTACGATGAGACTGAGCTTCGGATCTACAAGAAGGAAAATGAAGACCAGAAGCTGGTTGCCGGACTTTTGTATATTGATAATTACGACGAGGTTATGGAGAATACCGAGGAAGTTCGTCACTCACTGGTGGAAGCATTGGTGGACCGACGGATCAACATGTACCTTTCCACGATTGATGCGATCGGAAAGAAACTGGAGAAGGACAAATATTTCTTCGTGTTCCGGCAGCAGTATCTGCCACAGCTTCGTGAGACGAAATTTGCGATTCTGGACGAGGTAAAGAGTATCAATGTCGGAAATGAGATTCCAGTTACGTTAAGTATCGGTGTCGGCGCTGGAACAGACAGCTTTGCGCAGGCGTATGAGCGGGCGCGTACCGCAATCGGACTGGCACTTGGACGAGGCGGCGATCAGGCAGTTGTCAAATATGGCGATAAGACGACGTATTTTGGAGGCAAGAGCGCAGGAACGGAGAAGTCCGCAACCGTAAGGCGCGTGTTAAGGCACAGGCGTTCCAGGAGCTTCTGACAAGTAAAGACAGTGTTATCATCATGGCACACAAACGACCGGATGCGGATGCATTTGGTTCGGCGGTGGGCGTGTATCGTCTGGTTAAGACGTTAAATAAAAAGGCGTATATCGTAGTAAATGAGGTGACTTCAGCCATCCGCCCAATCATCAGTGGATTTATGGGGAACAGCGTTTACGGCATGATATGATCATCAACAGTGAACAGGCAATCAGCCGGGTAACTCCGAACACGCTGGTTGTCGTAACGGATGTGAATAAACCAAGCATGACCGAGTGTGAGGAGCTGCTCAGTCTGGCAAAGTCTATCGTGGTATTTGATCACCATAGACAATCGGACGAGGTGATCGAGAATGCGACACTTTCGTATATCGAGCCATATGCAAGCTCGGCATGTGAGATGATCGCGGAGATCCTGCAGTACATCGAGGGCAAGGTAAAGCTTCGCCCGATCGAGCAGATGCCATGTATGCGGGTATTGTGATTGATACAGATAATTTCCTGACCAAGACGGGTGTGCGTACATTTGATGCAGCATCATATCTGCGTCGGAGTGGTGCGGATGTCGTCCGCGTCAGAAAGATGTTCCGAAGCGATATGTACACGTACCGCCAGTTGGCAGAGGGTGTCATCAATTCTGAGATTTATATGGATCATTTTGCGATTTCCACGGTTGATCCGAAGGAATCCGATGCACCGACGGTGGTTGCAGCGAAGGTTGCGAACGACCTGCTCAACATCGAAGGTATCCGCGCGTCGTTTGTCACGACGGAGAAGGATGGCACGGTTTATATGAGTGGCACGGTCGGTCGACGATGTGAACGTGGCAGATTATCATGGAAAAAATGGGTGGCGGTGGACATGCAAATATCGCCGGAGCCCAGTTTACAAATAGTACAAATGAATTGGTATTGATCCAGTTAAAGACGCTTTTAGATGAGATGTATCGGGAAGGCGATATTTAGGAATTAAGGAGGAACCAGACATGAAAGTTATTTTATTGTCAGGACGTAAGAAGCTTGGAAAAAAAGATCAGATTGTAGAAGTATCCGATGGATATGCAAGAAATATGCTGCTTCCAAAGAAGCTTGGTATGGAAGCAACCTCAAAGAACCTGAATGATTTGAAGCTGAAGAAGGCACATGAGGATAAGGTTGCCGCAGAGGTGCTGGCAGATGCACAGGCACTTGCTGCACAGATTGAGAAGGAGAGCATCACGCTTTCCATCAAGATGGGTGAAAACGGAAGAACCTTTGGTTCCATTTCTTCCAAGGAAATTGCAGAGGCAATCAAGTCGCAGCTTGGACATGACATCGACAAAAAGAAGATTGTTATGAAGGATGCCATCAAGGCACCGGGCACACGTACGGTTGGAATCAAGCTGCATACAAAGGTAACCGCAGATCTTACCGTGAAGATTGAGGAAGCTTAATTTTATGGATGAAAATACGATAAGACGTGTACAACCGCATAATGAAAAGGCGGAGCAGGGAATCGTGGGAACAATGCTTGTAAACCGGGATGCGATTTCTGATCTGGTGGATATGCTGACAGGAGAAGATTTCTACAATAAGCAGTACGGAATTCTCTTCGATAACATGGTTGAACTGTACTCTGAGGGCGCAAGTGTTGATCCGATCACGCTGGTAGAACGGCTGCGGATGAAGGATATCCCAGAAGAAGTGGCAAACACAGTGACGCTGGCACAGTTAGTGCAGTCAGCGCCGTTATATGCTCCGGTGAAGGACTATGCGAAGATTGTCAAGGATAAGGCGGCACTCCGACAGCTGATCAAGCTTTGTGAGAATACGAGAAGGATGGGTATCAGTCGCAGGAGCCGGTAGAAGTGATCATGGAGCGCGCAGAACAGAGTATCTTCAAGCTTGTGCAGAACCGGAATGGTTCTGAGGATACAGTGCCAATCCGTGAGATCGTGATGAATGTCATTCGCGAGATGGAGGAAGCGGCAAGAAACGATGGTAAGGTTACCGGTGTTCCGACAGGATTCCGGGATCTGGATAATATGTTGACTGGTATGCATGCCGGAGAGCTTTTGCTTGTAGCAGCCAGACCTGCGATGGGTAAGACCGCATTTGTCTTAAATATCGCACACCACCTGGCGGTTATGAAGCATATTCCGGTTGGCTTCTTCTCGCTGGAGATGAGCAAGGAACAGTTGGCAAGCCGTATTCTGGCAGTTGATGCAATGGTCGATTCCAAGAGCATGAAGGTCGCGATCTGTCAGATGATGACTGGGATAAGGTCATCGAAAGTACAGAGGCAGTTGCCAATTCGCCGTTATACATAGAGGAAAATTCATCGGTTACGATCTCAGAGCTTCGTTCAATCGCAAGAAAATGGAAGCAGAATTACGGAGTGCAGGTCATCATGATTGACTACCTGCAGTTGATGAGCCCAAGCCGTGCGGTGGAGAGCCGGCAGCAGTTCATTGCGGAGGTTTCCCGTGCGTTGAAGAACTTAGCGAAGGAATTGAAATCCCGATTATTGCATGTCGCAGCTTCCGTGCGGTACGATGCAAGACCGGACCACAAGCCAGTGCTCTCGGATTTGCGAGAGTCTGGATCTATCGAGCAGGATGCCGATGTGGTTATGTTTATTTATCGAGACGAATATTACAATCCGGAGACAACGACAAAACCGCAGACCGCGGAGATCATCATTGCCAAGCAGCGTAGTGGTGAGACGGGCAGCGTCGATCTTCGTTGGATTGGAAAATATACGAAGTTTGCAGATCCGGAGAAGCATTATAAAGGGTAATCGTGCGAGGAAGCAGGGAGGCAAAAAACAGATGGGA
>ENA-OQJS01000188-OQJS01000188.1-human-gut-metagenome-genome-assembly--contig:-NODE-188-length-11692-cov-0.734890_pt1 | contig 11692 bp, 19 predicted proteins | sample MGYA00242598_ERZ504764 | MGnify/ENA primary metagenome ERZ504764 (study PRJEB26092, sample SAMD00036368) | human gut metagenome | host: Homo sapiens | study: EMG produced TPA metagenomics assembly of...
TAGTAGAAATTAAGTAGAGTCTAAGGTCGGATTCGTCCGACTAATATTCCCGGTGATTGCGGGAATCCGGCCTAAGGGCGCAGGCGATTTGATTTCACGCTTTGGCAGTGTTGATTACATTTACAGCCATATTGACGAGATAGATGTTAAGGACGGCATCAGAAATAAACTTAAAAATTCCGAGGAAAATGCGAAGTTAAGTCGTATGCTCGGTGAGATTTTCTGCGAAGTTCCTATCAATACAAATGTTGAGGATTACAAAGTAGAATTAAAAGACCCCGAAGAATGTGCGAGGTTTATGGCAAAACTTGAACTATTCTCGCTTATCGACAAACTCGGATTAAAAGAAAATGCCGACAGCGGAGGAAAAGCCTGCAGCTGTGCAGAACTTTGAAGTCGTAGAAAATGCAGATGCTAATGTTCTGTATGAGAAAATTAAAAAACAGGGTAAGGTATATTTTAAAACTGATTTTTCTGATATAGAAAATCCTGTTTGCAATATTCTTTTTGACGGTAAAGTTTATATTGTTAAGGATAACGAATTTTTCGACAAACTTCTTGAAAATGAAGAAATTTTGAAATTTACTCACGGTAGCAAGACAGTTTTTGCTTATGCCGATAAGAAGAATATTGAAGTAAAATCGCTTGCGTTTGATATTGAACTTGCGGCATATCTTATTGAGCCGTCATCAAAAGATTACAGTGACGAAAATTTATGCGGCGGTTACGGAATAACGCTTCCGAAAAACGAGAAGTTTTCGGAACTTTCTGCTCTTGCCGTATATGATGTGCTTTAGCGAAAAAACTTAAGAAAGATATAGAATAACAAACGAACAGGAAAAGCTGTTGACAGATATTGAAATTCCTCTTGCAAAGGTGCTTGCTAAATGGAGAACATCGGATTTGCCGTTGACAGGCAGGGTATAGAGGACTACGGCAAGATATTGCACGAACAGATAAAAAATCTTGAAAATGAGATATACACAAGCATCGGTTATGAATTTAACATAAATTCTCCGAAACAGCTTGGCAAGGCGCTTTTTGAAGATTTAGGACTTCCGTGTAAGAAGAAAACAAAAAGCGGCTACAGTACAAACGCAGAGGTGCTTGAAAGTCTGCGCTACGAACATCCTGCGGTTGAAATGGTGCTTTCGTACCGTACGCTTGCAAAACTTTATTCAACCTATTGCGAGGGGTTGTTAAAGGTTATTGCCGAGGACGGCAGAATACACTCAAGTTTAATCAAACCGAAACCAGAACGGGAAGAATCAGCTCAACAGAGCCTAATTTGCAAAATATCCCTGTCCGTACAGAAATCGGCAGAGAATTGAGAAGGTTTTTTGCCGCAAGAGAGGGTTGGGTGCTTGTTGATGCCGACTATTCTCAAATTGAATTAAGAGTGCTTGCTCATATTTCGGGCGACAAGAATATGATAGAGGCATTTAATACGAATGCCGATATTCACACTATTACAGCGTCACAGGTGTTTAATATGCCTGTTGAAATGGTTAATTCCACAATGCGTAGCCGTGCCAAGGCGGTAAACTTCGGTATAGTTTACGGAATCGGTGCTTACTCACTTGCTAAGGATATTAAAGTAACCAATAAAGAGGCATCTAAATATATTAAAGACTACCTCGCTCATTACAGCGGTGTTGACGAATATATGAAAAATGTCGTTGAAAAAGCAAAGCGTGACGGTTATGTTGAAACAATGTTCGGCAGAAGAAGATATTTGCCTGAACTTAGCTCGGGCAAACATATGATGAGAGCTTTCGGTGAGCGTGTGGCAAGAAATATGCCGATTCAGGGCACTGCCGCAGATATTATCAAAATCGCAATGATTAAAGTTGACGAAAGAATGAAAAAAGAGGGCTTGCAGGCAAGACTTATTTTGCAGGTGCACGATGAGTTGATTGTCGAGGCTCCCGAAAATGAAAAGGAAACAGTGGCAAAGCTGTTGCAGGAGGAAATGGAAAACGCCGTAAAACTTTCTGTTCCTCTTACCGCCGACGCTGCTGTCGGAAGGACTTGGTATGATGCCAAAAAATAAAATTATGTTTGTATGCACAGGCAATACTTGCCGCAGCCCTATGGCAGAGGCTGTTTTTAACCGTTTTGCAGAGGAAAAAGGACTTGCCGTAAGGGCAGAGAGTATGGGTACAACAACTGTTACTGGTATGCCTGTTTCTGAAAATTCGGTTGAAGTCTGCAAAGAAATCGGTATTGATATTTCGGATATGCATTCTACGGCTTATTCCGATAAAAAACTTGACGAATACGATAAATTTTATTGTATGTCGACAAGCCACAAGTTTTTTCTTATGACGCAGTGCGCTGTCCCTGCCGATAAAATCGAGGTTATTAATGTTGCCGACCCGTATATGTGCGGTGTTGAGGTTTACAGACAGTGCCGAGATTGAAATTTGCAGTGCCGTTAAGGAAATTTTAAAACAATATGAGAATTGAAGAAATGAAAGAAAGCCACCTTTTACAGGTGGCAGAGATTGAAAATAAATGCTTTTCTCATCCGTGGTCATTAAAAAGATCTTGAGTTCTGAACTAAAAAACAACGGCTCGCATTTTTATGTAAGCGTTGAGGACGATAAGGTTCTCGGCTACATAGGAATGAATGTTGTTGTTGACGAAGGATATATTTTTAATGTGGCGGTTGATGAAAACGCACGAAAAAAGGGCATAGGTACGGCTTTGATAAATACTCTTGTTACCTTTGCCAAGAAAAACAGCCTGGCTTTTTTGACTCTTGAGGTAAGACAATCCAATGAAAATGCAATAAGACTGTATTCAAACGCAGGCTTTGTTAAGGTGGGGGAGAGAAAGAATTATTATTCTGAACCTGTCGAAAACGCAATACTGATGACAAAGTATTTTTGATAAAACGAAAGGATTATTTTATGAAGATACTTGCATAGAGTCCTCTTGTGACGAAACCGCAGCAGCGGTTGTGAGGACGGAAGAAAAGTTATATCTTCTGTTGTTGCCTCTCAGGTTGAGGAGCATAAAACTGTATGGCGGTGTTGTTCCCGAAATTGCATCCCGCAGACACGCCGAGGCAATAGTGCCTGTTGTAAAAAACTCGCTTGAGCAGGCAGAACTTACTTTAAAAGAAATAGATGCAATTGCGGTTACATATGCACCGGGTCTTATAGGGGCTTTGCTTGTAGGAGTTAATTTTGCAAAGGGACTTTCTCTTTCAACAGGACTTCCGCTTGTTCCGACCCATCATTTAAGGTCGCACATTGCCTCTAATTATATTTCTAATCCCATTTAAACCGCCGTTTCTTTGCCTTGTTGTTTCGGGCGGTCACAGTCATATTGTAATGGTTGAGGATTACACAAAAATGCGCATTATCGGCAAAACAAGAGATGATGCGGCAGGCGAGGCATTTGATAAAGCGGCAAGAACTATGGGTATGCCGTATCCGGGCGGAATTGCACTTGATAAGGTAGCAGAGGACGGCGATCCTTTTGCATTTAAGTTGCCAAGACCTACCGTAAGCGGTTCACAGTATGATTTCAGCTTTTCGGGACTTAAAACAGCTGTAATAAATCTAATTCATAATTCTGCGCAAAAGGGCATAGAACTTAACAAGGCAGATGTTTGCGCATCTTTCAGATATGCGGTTGTTGACTGTTTAAAAACCAATTTTTTGAAAGCGGCAGAAGATTTAAAGGTTGACAAGCTGGTTATTGCGGGCGGTGTGTCTGCAAACCGACTTTTGCGTTCTTCTTTACAGGAAGAATGTGATCAGCACGGACTTGCTTTTTATATGCCCGAAAAATCTCTTTGCGGTGACAATGCGGCAATGGTTGGCTCGCAGGGATATTATGAATTTTTAAGCGGAAATATTGCAAGCACAGACCTTAATGCTTTTGCCACTATGAGTATTGAACTGTAAATAAATATGTATTAATTTGTGGCATTTGTTAATTAATTGTTGACATTTGTTGATTTGTACTTTATAATAAACATTAAGGTAAATTATGTATATTTACAGTGGTTTGCTGATTTTATGCTTACAAATTTATGGAGGAAAAAGATGGACAATTACAACAATAACGGCTACAACAACGATTCTTGGAATAACCCACAGGGCAACGGCCCGGATCCACAGCAGAATAACTACTCAAATCAGGGTTACCAGCAGCCTTACGGTACAGACAATAATCAGGGTTACCAGCAGCCTTACGGTACCAGACAATAATCAGGGTTATCAGCAGCAGTCATATGGTGCAAATGATTATCAGCAGCCATACGGTTCACAGCCTGATTACAGTAACTACAATCGAATAATATCAGCAGCAGTATCCTAACTACAATCAGTATCCTGTAGAGGATAAAAGCGCAAAGAATAATGCTACTGCATCACTTGTACTCGGTATTATAGGCCTTTGCTGTTGTGCTCCTTGCGGTATAGTTGGTCTTATTCTTGGTATTAATTCTAAAAAGGCAAATCCTGAAAATAACGGACTTGCAACTGCAGGTATCATTCTTTCTATTATTGCTTTAGTAATATGGGCAATACTTCTTATTACTCAAATTGTTTCAGGCGCATTTATCAGTTCAATTTCCTAATTTACTATTAATTTTATTACATAGCAAGCAACAAGCGGACTATATGTCTGCTTGTTTTGCTTTGGGTGATTTTATTATTAAGCCGTGCAAAACATATCAAAAAATTTTGGTTTTAATTTTACCGTTTGCCTTACTTTTTTTTGTGTTATCTGATTTGTGCTTTTTGCGTTTAAGTACATTTCATTGCCACCGTGTTATATACATCAGTTTACAGGTTTGTATTGCCCCGGCTGTGGAGCGACAAGAGCGGTATATGCGCTTGTTCACGGAGATATTCTGCTTTCGCTAAGGCAAAATGCTTTTTTAGCGGTTGGAATAGTTATTGTGCTTATTCTGTATATTCAGTTCGTACTCTGTGCTTTTGGTAAAAAAATCAATACATTTATTAATATGCAAGGTTTTATATGGATAATGTTTGCTTTATTGATTGTTTATACAATTTTAAGAAATATTTTTCCCGCACTTGCTCCTGTGGAGATTACATATTAAGCAGGTTTGTAAAATTATAATATTTTCAATAAATTATTGACATTAAAATAACTGTATTTTATAATTATATTGAGTAGGTTATATTAATTTGCTTTTGTGGCTTATTAAAATTTGGAGGAAAAACTATGGACAATTACAACAACGATTCTTGGAACAATAACCAAAATCCACAGCAAAATCAGAATACATATTCTGCACAGGACTATCAGCAGCCATACGGTTCGCAAAACTATTCCGCACAGGATTACCAGCGACCATATGGGACTGACAACAATCAAAATTATCAGAATTCTTACGGCACAGGTTACAATCAGACTCCGTCTTATCAGCAGCCTAACTATAACAATATGAGCAATGACGAAGAGCATGTTTCTGTTCTTCACTGGATTGGAATTTTCTGCCTTAATATCATTCCGTGCGTAGGCCCTATTGTTTATCTTATTATGATGTTTGTTTGGGCTTTTGGCAGCACACCTAAAAAGTCACTTAAGAATTTTGCAAGAGCACAGCTTATCTTGTCTGCTATTGCATTAGGTATTATGATTATTATGATTATTATTTCAGCAGCAACAGGTGCTGCTATATTCAGCGGTTCAAGCAGCTATAATTATTATTAATTTTTACAGCAAGTTTATATACGAGGTGGTATAAATAATTACTCCATATAAAACATATCAAAAAATATTGGTATTTATATTACCGTTTGCATCTGTTGGTATGGCGTATTTGTTTTCGTTGTATGTTTTCAGATACATAACATTACCGTCTTGTTATTTATACGAGCTTACAGGAATTTACTGTCCCGGATGCGGCTGTACAAGAGCGGTTTATGCGCTCATTCACGGAGATGTTATATTGTCGTTAAAGCAAAATCCGTTGGTTATAGTTTCTCTTGCTGCATTATTTGTACTTTATATTGAACTCGTTTTCAGAGCTTTCGGAAAAAAACTGCGCACATTTGTACACAGCAAATACTTTTTATGGGGTGCGTTTATAGCGATAATGATATATACGGTATTGAGAAATATATTTCCGCAGCTTGCTCCGATAGAGCTTGTGTAAAATTAAAACTTTATAATTTGGTAGAAAGAAAATGTAAAAGTTGCCTTTTTATTTTTTTGAAAAATTTTTCGGAAAAGTGTTTGACAAATACTCGAGAATAGTATATCATATAAATACAGTAATCGTTACTGTATTTATTATGATAATTATAGAAAATATGAATTAAGAAAGGGTTGAACTTTATGGCAAATAAATATGCCGGTACACAGACAGAGAAAAATTTACTTGAGGCTTTTTCAGGTGAATCACAGGCAAGAAATAAATATACTTACTTTGCGTCAAAGGCTAAGAAAGACGGATTTGAGCAGATAGCTTCATTATTTCTGAAAACAGCAGATAATGAAAAAGAACATGCAAAGATGTGGTTTAAAGAATTGAACGGTATTGGCAGTACAGCAGAAAATCTTGCCGCAGCTGCAGAGGGCGAAAATTACGAGTGGACTGATATGTACGAAGGTTTTGCAAAGACAGCGGAGGAAGAGGGATTTCCTGAACTCGCAAAGAAATTCCGTATGGTCGGTGCTATTGAAAAAGCACACGAAGAGCGTTACCGTGCATTACTCCATAATGTTGAAATGCAGGAAGTGTTTGCAAAGAGTGAAGTTAAGGTATGGGAATGTCGTAACTGCGGTCATATTGTAGTAGGAGAGAAGCTCCGCAGGTTGCCTGTGTGCGCTCACCCACAGTCATACTTTGAAATTCACGAAGAAAATTATTGATTATTGACAGAGTTTACTGTATAATAATTTAAATTCAAAAGATTTTAAATATAGTTTAGCAAACTGTTTTGCCAAGTAACTATAAAAGTATTTTGTTAAACCGTAATTAATAAAGAAAAGAAAATAGAACAATATAAAAACAGCAGTCAATATCGTAAAGTAATAATGACTGCTGTTTATTTTATCAGTTATTTGTTTTATCGGCTAAAATTCCCGATAGCTTTTTTAATGCCATAAAACTCTCTTCGCTTATATCGTGCTCGATTTTACATGAATCTTCATAAGCGGTTTCTTCGCTTACACCGAGAGAAATTAAAAGTTCGGCTATATAATTATGCTTTTCAAGAATTTTCTGCGCAATATTCATTCCGCTTTCGGTAAGGGTGATATAACCCTCGCTGTCCATAAGAATGTAATCGTTTTCTCTTAGCTTTTTCATGGCAACGCTTACGCTTGGCTTTGAAAAACCGAGAAGATTTACTATGTCGATAGAACGAACGCATCCTCTTTTTTGTTTAATTAAAAGTATAGCCTCGAGGTAATCTTCGGCTGACTTGTGGACTGATAATGACAATAAAAACACTCCTTGAACAATGATAATATTAATGTTCAATCCCTTAATACATAAAATTAATAAAATATTACAAAAAGATTATATAACTATTTTTATTTATTGTATCATTATTTTTATTAAAAAGTAAAGTTATTAAATTTTATTATTAAATATTTTTAAGTATAAAAATTCACTTGATATTTTTGGTGATTTAGCGTAAAATGTAAGGCAAAGGACAGTATATAAATTTATTTGTAATATAAAATGAAAGGACGATTTTTATGTCACAAAATCCTGTAGTTACTATTGAGATGGAGAACGGCTCTGTTATTAAAGCCGAGCTTTATCCCGAAATTGCGCCAAATACAGTTAATAATTTTCTTAGCCTTGTAAATAATGGCTATTTATGACGGACTTACTTTTCACAGAGTTATTTACGGTTTTATGATTCAGGGCGGTTGTCCTGATGGAACAGGTATGGGTGGCCCCGGTTACTCAATTAAAGGCGAATTTGCTGTTAACGGCTTTGAAAATAAACCTCAAGCACACAAGAGGGCGTACTTTCTATGGCTCGTTCAATGATGCCTGACTCTGCAGGTTCACAGTTCTTTATTATGCATAAAAATGCTCCTCATCTTGACGGACAGTATGCAGCATTCGGTAAAGTAATTGAGGGTATGGATGTTGTAAACCGGATTGCCGAGTGCGATACTGACTTTGCAGATAAACCTCTTGACGCACAGGTTATGAAAAAGGTGACAGCCGAAACATTCGGTGTTGAGTATCCTGAACCTGAAAAGTGCTGACGAATATACATTATACATAGAAAGGAAATCTCTATGAATGTTTTGCTGACCGGTGGCGCAGGCTACATTGGTACACATACTTGTATTGAACTTATAAATGCAGGCCATACTGTAGTAGTTGCGGATAATTTTTCAAACAGTTCTCCAAAAGCTATTGAGAGGGTAGAGGAGATTACAGGCAAAAAAATTCCGCTTTACAACATTGATGTTTGCGATGTTGAGGCTTTGGACAAACTTTTTGCCGAAAATAAAATTGATGCAGTAATTCACTTTGCAGGTCTTAAGGCAGTAGGCGAGAGCTGCGAAATTCCTGTATCTTATTACAGAAACAATCTTGATTCAACGCTTGCTTTGCTTGAGGTTATGAAGAAATATTCAGTAGCAAACTTTGTATTCAGCTCATCCGCTACTGTATATGGTATTCCAAAGAGTGTTCCGCTTGTTGAAACAATGCCTACAGGCTGTACAAACCCTTACGGTTGGACAAAGCTTATGAATGAGCAGATTCTTACAGACGCAGCAAAGGCTGACAGCAACCTTTCCGTAGTTCTTTTAAGATATTTCAATCCGATCGGTGCTCACGAAAGCGGTAGAATCGGCGAAAATCCTAACGGTATTCCAAACAACCTTATGCCTTATATTACACAGGTTGCTGCAGGCAGACTTAAAAGACTCGGTGTGTTCGGTAATGACTATCCTACACATGACGGCACAGGCGTAAGAGATTATATCCATGTTGTGGATCTTGCAAAAGGTCATGTAAAAGCTATTGATTATGCCGAACAGCACAAGGGCACAGAGATATTTAACCTTGGCACAGGTACAGGCTACAGCGTACTTGATATTGTTAAGGCATTCAGCAAGGTTAATAATATTGAAATTCCTTATGATATAAAGCCGAGAAGAGCGGGCGATATAGCAGAATGTTACGCCGATCCGACAAAAGCATATGAAATTCTCGGTTGGAAAGCCGAAAAAAATCTTGAAGATATGTGCCGTGACTCTTGGAACTGGCAATCTCATAATATTAATGGTTACGAATGACCGAAAAAACAATCTTGTTTTTGTGCAATTAGCCAAAATAACAAAAATTTATAAAAATAACTCTCCAAAGTGTCAAAATCATTTGACTTTTGGGGAGTTTCTATTATATAATAGTATAGCTTATAGAAGCATTATTATTAAAGGAGGAAAAAGAAAATGTTCAAAAAAGCATTAAGCCTTGTTGTCTCTCTGATGCTTATGGTAACTTCATTGTCATTTGCAGCAATTTCAGTTTCTGCTGCAGATACAACATATGTAGTTGCCGGAGCAGAAGAACTTTGCGGCGTTTTATGGAAGGGCAGCCAGAAGAAGCTCCTGCAAATGTTATGACAGACAATGGCGACGGTACTTACACAAAAGTATTTACCAATGTTCAGCCGGCATCAGGTCTTACACTTAAGGTTGTAGAAAATGGTGCTGACGGTTCACAGAACTGGATTGGCGACGCAACAGGCAATAACATTACATTTAATGTAACTGCTGCAAGTGATGTAACAGTAAAATTTGATTCTTCTACTAAAGAAATCACTGTTACAGGCGACGGCGTTCAGTTTGTAACAAATCTCGATATCAAGAGCATCAATGCTGTTGGTAACGGCGATCCTGAAGATGCAGCTTGGTTAAACGGTGGCAGCTTGGGATCCTGCAGCTAACCCTATGACAGAAGTTTCAGAAAAAGTTTATGAGATTACATTCAAGAATGTATCTAAGTTCGACAACTATCAGGTTAAGTTTGCCGCTAACGGCGGATGGACTGACAGTTGGGGCGGTGCAGCGGAAAACTTCACACCTGAATCAGGCGTAGAGTTTGACGCAGCATATAACGGAGAGAACCTTACCGTTAATGTTCCTTATGAATTTGCTGATGTAACACTCAAGCTCGACCTTACAAACTTCGACTATGCTACAAAGGCCGGTGCTAAGGCAACCGTTACAGTAACTGAAGTGTCAACTCCTGCTGAAACAACAGAAATTGCTACAACAGAAGCAACAACTGCTCCTGCTACACAGGCAACAGCTGCTCCGGAGAAAGCACCTCTTACAGTAAATGCAACATCTAATGTATTCTCAACAGCAAAAGCAAGAATACAACAAGCGAACAAAAGCAGGTAACAAGTATGCTACTATCTTGGTACAAATTGTGACCTTGTAAACCTCGAATGGTACTTCACATATGACAGTAACATATTTGAGGTAAACAACAAGAACAACCTTGAATTCAACAGGTAAGAAACTCGCATTATGCCACAGATTACAAGCGGTTATGTAATCAACACAAGTATACCCGGCAAGGTAAATGCCAACGCTTCTGACCTTGGCCTTTACACAATTGATGCAAAGGTTCCGTTTATTAAGATTGTTTTAGATGTAAAGGGTAATCCTGAAAATGCTGAAACAAATGTAAACCTTGATGTAAGAGTTCTTACAAAGGGTGAAATTGACTTTAATACAATGAGAGTTGATCCTGATACAATGGTATCATTCGTACAGGATTCTAAAATAGCAGATGCTTCATATATTGTTTCTGCTGAAACAAAACTCACAGAGTCAACATTTGTTCCATCAACAGAGTCAACAGAAGCTCCTGAAATAACAGTTCCGGAAACAACAGTTCCAGAAACAACAGTTCCAGAAACAACAGTTCCTGAAACTACAGTAGCTGAAACTACAGAAGAAGTTCCTGCTGGTGCTCTTACTGTAAATGCTACTTCTAACTTATTCCCTGCATCATCTAATGTTGTTGCAGGTGACGAAGAGTATGTAACAGTAACTTATTACTTTGAGTCAGAGAAGAATGTTCTTAACGCAGACTTCAACCTTACTTATGACCCAACAATGCTCGCTCTTGACAGTGTTATGACTCCTTATACAAACGGTGTAGTAGTAAACTCTGCAACAGCAGGCAAGGTTTATGGTAATATGTCAAGCCTTGAGCTTTACAATTTCAACCAGAAGACACCATTTGTTTCAGTTGTATTCAAGAAACTTGGTCTTGGCGAAACAGATGTAAACCTCACAGTTGATAACCTTACACTCTCACTTGCAAACGCTGAAGGTGTAACAGACGAAGCCCAGGAAGAGGGCCTTGTAAGAGATGGCGTTCTTGCTCAAACATCAACAACATATTCAGTTAAAACTGAAATTCAGGCAGGTAAAGTTACACCTGTTGTTCCAACAACAGCTGAACCAACAACAGCTCCTGCTCCTGCAGGTTCAACATATGTTGTAGCAGGTTCAGAAGAACTTTGCGGCGTTTTATGGAAGGGTAGCCCGGAAGAAGCTCCTGAAAATGTTATGACAGCTAACGGCGACGGTACATACACTAAGGTATTTACCGATGTTCAGATTGCTGATTCACTTCAGTATTAAGGTTGTAGAAAATACAGCTGATGGCGGATCGAGAATTGGATGTGGATCGAGA
>ENA-OQJS01000189-OQJS01000189.1-human-gut-metagenome-genome-assembly--contig:-NODE-189-length-11640-cov-1.731955_pt1 | contig 11640 bp, 8 predicted proteins | sample MGYA00242598_ERZ504764 | MGnify/ENA primary metagenome ERZ504764 (study PRJEB26092, sample SAMD00036368) | human gut metagenome | host: Homo sapiens | study: EMG produced TPA metagenomics assembly of...
CGCGACCTAACCTTGCAGTATGCTCTACCAACTCGAGCCTCTACTTTCGCGAGTTTCTGCATACTGTAAGTAGGCACGGAATCGAAGTCGACTCGCGACCCTAACCTTGGCAAGGTTATGCTCTACCAACTGAGCTATTTCCGCAATTATGGTGCCCAGAACAGGACTCGAACCTGCATGCCTCTCGACACACGCACCTGAAACGTGCGCGTCTACCATTCCGCCACCTGGGCAAATCATGCGCAAACCTTTCACGCTTTGAGCGGAAAACGAGACTCGAACTCGCGACCCTAACCTTGGCAAGGTTATGCTCTACCAACTGAGCTATTTCCGCATTCTGTAATTAGCGCAAGCGATTTTTCGATTGCGAGTGCAAAGGTAATGCTTTTTCCGAAACTACCAAAACATTATAATACTTTTTTCATCAAAAGCTATTATATTGTCTTTTTCAACCCCATTTTGAAGCAATTACACAAGCTTCTTTTCCTCCAAAAACAAGATTCAGGGAAAGTAGAAAAAAACTTCAGCATATTTAAGGAAAAACATCTCGATATTTTTTTATTTTTGTACAAAAGCCAGCAACCTTTGTACGATTTTTTTTGAAAGATAACGACAGCTATCCCAACCGTCAGGCATCTTCAATAAAAAACGTCCGCACAAGCCTGTTCGAAGGTGTACGGACGCTATGACTTACAATCAGAAGTAACTTATAATCAACACATTCTGTCGCGATAATCTTCATAACGGAAGGTTTTATACACCTCCAGTTCTCCATCAGTGTGGAGCAAAGCAACAGAAGGATGATGAATTCCATTAAACATGTTTGTCTTCACCATCGTATAATGAATCATATCTTCGAATATGATGCGTTCGCCTATCTGCAATTCATGATCGAACTTCCAACTGCCCATATAGTCACCACTCAAGCAGCTGTTTCCGCCCAAACGATAAACATGGTCCTCACGAGCAGCAGTCTTCACAGCATCAGGCGGAAGGGTTTCGGCATTGCGCACCTTAGGCTGATAAGGCATTTCCAGACAGTCGGGCATGTGACAGGTAAAGCTCACGTCAAGAATAGCCGTACGTATACCTCTGCTCTCTACCACATCGACAACCGATGCTACCAGCGGTCCGGTCTGCCAGGTAAAGGCTGATCCCGGTTCCAGAATAATCTGAAGATTCGGATAGCGTTCACGCAAACCTTTCAACAGTCCGATAAGGTGTTCCACATCGTAGTCTTTACGTGTCATCAGGTGTCCCCCACCCAAATTCAGCCATTTCAATTGAGGGAACCAGCGAGAGAACTTTTCTTCAATGTGTTTCAGTGTACGTTCCAGCTCATACGAACTCGACTCACAATGACAATGACAATGAAAGCCTTCAATTCCTTCGGGCAAACGGTCGGGAAGCAAATCGGCAGTCACACCGAAACGGGTTCCGGGAGCACAAGGATTATAAAGTTCTACTTCCACTTCCGAATACTCTGGATTCACACGAATACCACAAGATACATGTTCCGGATAAGCCTTTGCCTGCGGATAAAAACGCTCGAACTGCGACAGCGAATTGAACGTAATATGACTGCTATACTTCAGAAAAGCAGGAAAATTGGTCTCTGTATAAGCAGGAGAATACGTATGAGCCTTGCTGCCAAACTCTTCGAAAGCCAGTCTGGCTTCGTATTCAGAACTTGCTGTTGTGTAATGAATATATTCACGGAATATCGGAAACGATTTCCACATGGCAAAAGCCTTGAAAGCAAGAATAATTTCCACACCGGCACGTTCTGCCACACTTTTTATCAGACTCAGGTTCTTTCTGAGCAAATCTTCTTCCATAACATAACAGGGAGAAGGAACTTTTGTTACATCCAACATATATTTATCAATCTTTATTCTATTATTTTAAACCGTGCAAACTTCAGCAGCAACTGCTTTTCTCCCGCATTACGGAAGCGTACCGTTGCCTTACAGTTATCTCCACTTCCTTCAACTTTAATAATCTCGCCTATACCGAAACGTTCGTGTTCTATCTGCTTTCCGGCACAAACTCCATTTACAGCAGGAGAAGAAGCAGAAGTTCCGACAGAAGTTTCCGCCGCAGGGATTCTACGCAGTACACGTGGAGCAGCCGGCTTGACGAAGCGACGAGGTTCTTCGGGAATTTCACCTCCATCAAACATCGACGGCGAATTACCAGATATATACCGCGGAGTGTCCGAATCCATTTCACGGCGAAAACGCTTCGCCCCCTCTTCTACCTTTCGGGAAACGATATCCTCCTGAGGCAGGTTCAAATATCTGGCATCTATATCTTTTAAGAAACGACTGGGATTACTGAATTCCACCTTACCGTATTTAAAACGAGTCTTGGCAAACGACAGAAAACAGTGTTCTTCCGCACGGGTAATAGCTACATAAAACAACCGGCGTTCTTCCTCAAGCTGCTTGTATGAATCGCCAGCCATCGGACTAGGAAACAAATTTTCCTCCAAGCCTACAACAAAAACATTCTTAAACTCCAGTCCCTTTGCCGAATGAATGGTCATCAATGTCACCTTGGGTGCATCATCAGCCCCTTCACTGTCCTGATCAGTAAGCAACGACACTTCCGACAAATAATCAGTAAGCAGGATATGCGTATTGCCTTCTTCTTCCCGACCGGCACAGAAATCGTGCATACCGTTTATCAATTCTTCAATGTTTTCCTGCCGGCTCAAATTCTCAGGCGAACGGTCCTGATAAATATCATTGATGATACCCGACTGACGGACAATGTCTTTTCCCAACTCGTAGGCTCCGGTATGCGAAACCGCTTCTACAAATCCGGCAATCAAATCACGGAATGCCTGCAATTTGGTGTGAGTGCCTTTCGTCAAAGATACTCCATAAGTCAGCGGTTCGTTCAACACCTTCCACAAGCTTACTCTATGCACATTGGCTGCATCAATAATCTTATTTAATGTAGTATTGCCTATCCCCCTTGCCGGATAATTGATAACACGCTTGAAAGCCTCCTCATCATTCGGATTGACAGCCAAGCGGAAATAAGCTATCACATCTTTTATTTCCTTACGCTGATAGAAAGACAAGCCTCCGTAAATACGGTAAGGAACTCCCCTCTTGCGTAATGCCTCTTCGAAGATACGGCTTTGGGCATTCGTACGATACAATACAGCAAATTCATCGTATGAATATCCTTTTTTGGTCCGGAGCTGGGCTATCTTGTTTGCAACAATCTCCCCTTCTTCCACATCGCTGTAAGCATTGAATACCGTAATAGGTTCTCCCTTATCGTTTTCAGAGAAAACTTCCTTACGTATCTGCTCCCTGTTTTTCTCTATAAGACTGTTTGCCGCCTTGACAATGGTCTGCGTAGAACGATAATTCTGTTCCAGCTTAAACAAGCGGGCATCCTTATATAAACTTGTAAACTTCAGAATATTGTCGATGTTCGCTCCGCGGAAAGAGTAAATACTCTGCGCATCATCACCTACAACACAGACATGGCGATATTTTTCTGTAAGTTGCAGTACAATGCAATGTTGTGCATAGTTAGTATCCTGATACTCATCTACCAAAACATAGCGGAAGCGAGAAGCATACTTGTCACACAGTTCCGGATGTGTCTGAAACAATATATAGGTGTAAACTAGCAAGTCGTCAAAATCCATGGCATCACTCTGCCGGCAACGCTCCCAGTATCTCCGGTAAATATCGCGCACAGCCGGTATTTTAGCAGCCTGGTCATTTTCATAAAGTTCACGACTGGCAGCATAGGCATCGGGAAGCATCAGATGATTTTTGGCATTACTGATACGCGACTGTACCACTCCCGGCTTATACACTTTATCGTCCAGCTGCATTTCTTTGATAATGGCCTTGATCAGACTTTTCGAATCGGCGGCATCATAAATAGTAAAATTTGCAGAAAAACCAATGGCAGCCGCTTCCGTACGCAAAATACGTGAAAAGATAGAATGGAAAGTCCCCATCCATAAGTATCGCGCACGTTCCGCTCCTACCCGACGCGCAATACGTTCCTTCATCTCACGTGCAGCCTTATTGGTAAAAGTCAGAGCAAGAATAGACCACGGCTCATAACCGTTATCCAGCAGATAAGCTATCTTATAAGTCAGCACACGGGTTTTTCCCGATCCGGCTCCTGCAATAACAAGAGAAGGACCATCATTGTATAACACCGCAGCACGCTGACTTTCATTCAGTTCATTCAAGTAATCTGTCATACAGGTTAAAATATTTCAGGCACAAAGATAGCACAAATCCAGCAGTGTTCTAATACATTTCCAAGCTACGCCTAAACAATTTTTCCAAACTCGAATATTTATTTATAAAATCCCCAAAGCTTACTGCTACAGTAAAAACACGAAAAGAGGAAGTTCCCCGGCATTTTATCCGGCAGAACCTCCTTCTCTCTCTACAGTCTCGATTATATAATATACCTTACTGAAAACCGAAAACCATCTTCTAAATTAAAGGTTTGGATTTTTAGCCGAATCAGTATCTGGATAAGGCATATATACCATCTTATCATTCCATGAGCCGCTTACTTCTACACCTTCTTTCACCTTTACTCCCGGCACTATTTCAATTTCAGGATTGCCCTGACGTTCTTCAAACGTTTTCTGTAGAAGTTTCATACGGAACTGGTCTGCCCGGCGAGTTACCATAGCAACCCAATAACCAGCAACTTCCCATCCATGTCCCTCTAAAGCAGCCTCAGCAAGCTGTGAAGCATTCATTGCATCAATATTTACTCCATTTATAACTTGCCATTTTCCATCATCTTCATACGTTTTTTCCTTTGTTCCATAGGTATCACCTACCATTCCACGCTTACGCACGTCTTTCAGACATTGTTTTGCCAATGACAAATCGCTTTCTCCCGCACGGGCAGCAGCTTCTGCGTACCACAGTTTCACTTCTGCATAGCGTATCAGACGATGACGATGCCCATTACACATATTCTGACTTGCAGGCAACGTATAATCATACGGAGCATCAATATTAGTCTTTGTCGACGGTTCCCAGTTTACAGAAAAGACGCTGAACATCGGATGACATTCCGGAATCACCCAACCGTCTTCTGATTTGTCATACCAGTTATGCAGTTCATACCCGTTTCCATCTTTATTGGGTTTCAGAATCTGTGGGTCATAAGTGGCATCCTTGCGAGGACCTTCCGGAAATTCTGCCAGAAACGGATTTCTCCCCATGCATCTCCCATCCACCAAGTGATTCAAACTGATCACATGAAGTAAGTTGGGAATCTTGCACCCAGTCTACATTTGGAGAATAATTAATTCCAAGAATGGTTTCCTTATTATAGTTATTACTCATGGCATATACATCGTAAAAATTCTCATCCAATACGAATATCATATATTCCATTACGTTCACCTTCTATCACCTTCTTGCTTTCATCGGCTGCTTTTTATTAATAAGCAGTTCCTTTCCCTAAAGGCCATCCGGCCATAGCCATATACACAGCAGCACGCGTAGCCTCTACTGCTTGTTTGGTTACATATACATTTACACCATTCAAAAAAGCCGGTGCATTCTTATAACTTGCGGGTAGTCCTTCACATTCATCCGAAGTAAGGTCGGCTACAATTTGCTCGTACACCTGTTCTACACTGCTAGGTTTCATAGTGAAATCATCGTTTTCATTGGTCAGTGTCAATGGAATATCTCCGAAAAGGCGTACCAACGTAAAATAAGCATAAGCACGCCAGAACTTAGCCTGACCTATAGCCTGATTCAGCGATGCAGCATCAGTAGGAGTTTTCGAAGCGTTCTGTATAATAAAATTAGCAGCTTTTATAATTGCATAATGGTCGGACCAGCAATCTTTTACTCCTTTATTAGAGTTCACTGGAGCAAAACGGTCAATTTCTGCAGCGGCCTGCTTGTTACTTCCCGGATTGGTCGTAATATCATCTCCCTGCCACTGAGGATACTGAGGATTGGTACGAGTTTGTGAATAATTTACTTTACTGTACAACGAATATACACTCATATCCAGTTCTTCCTGTGTACTGAAATAACCTTCTGGAGTAAGTTTCCCTGAGGATTTTCCTGAAGCAAGTCCGAACAGGAAACAGTTATCAATGAAGCTGCCATGATACAGCCCAGAAATATCTTTGTTTTCATATCAATTTGATTAAAGGTTAAAAGTTCATGCGCACACCGAAGGTAAAAGTACGAGGAGTAGGATAAGCTCCCATATCAATACCTGCATCCACATCCACATTATCATTAGAGAAAGTTGTTCCAACCGGATCCATACCCTTATAACCGGTAATAGTAAAGAGATTCTGGCAGCTTAGCGTCAAACGGATATCGGCAAACTTTGTTACTTTTTTCGACAGATTATACGATAAACTGATATTTTCCAGTCTTACATAGCTAGCATCTTCAACCCACTTGGTAGATACAGCCTGATAATTATTTCCAGCCACCTTCAGCCCCGGATATATAGCCGACTGTCCCACCTTATCAAAATTATCAGTATAAGCCTCACGTAATGTAATAAAACGAGAATCGCCTACCATTGAAGCCATTGTAAAACGTGCCAGATTCAATCTGTCAGCTCCGAAGGCTCCGTTGAAGAATAAGTTAAGATCCCAATTTTTGTAAGTCAATGTATTATTCCATCCTACAGTAAAGTCAGGAGTTGCCTTTCCGATAACCCGACGATCGGATCCATCAATTGTTCCGCTATTATCCATATCCTGATAAGTATCCTTACCAGATTCATCAAGCCCTGTCCAGATATAACCATAGAAAGATCCGATTGCATATCCCGGCTTAATGATACTAGCCTCATCCACCATACCTGAAGCCGGCTTTGAGCCGAAGAAATAATAGTTTTCACCTCCAGCAAGTTTTTCTACACGATTCTTCAGATAAGTTCTGTTTACAGTTGTCGACCAGGTAAAATTCTTATGCTGAATCAAATGTGCAGTCAGTGATATATCTACACCTCGGTTACTGATTTCTCCATCATTCACCCAATAACTTGCACCACCTTTATAATTAGGCATTGTCTTTTTAAGCAAAGCATCGGTAGTGCGCTTATCAAAGTAATCGACACTCATTGACAAACGGTGATTGAACATTGAAAAATCCAGACCAACATCAAACTGGCGAGTCTTTTCCCATGTAAGTTCAGGAGTTGCAATATCATTAGCCCAATAACCGACATAGTCACTGCTTGTTCCAAAATTATATTTAGTCTGCGTCATCAGTCCTAAAGTAGAATACGGATCAATAGCCTGATTACCCACGATACCAAAACTAGCACGCAGTTTCAAGTCTTGTACAGCCTTGACATTCTTCATGAACTTTTCATTACTGATAGTCCAGGCAGCAGCTACAGAAGGAAAGAATCCCCATTTATTTTTAGAGAAGCGAGAAGAACCGTCAGCACGGAAAGTACCTGTCAGCTGATAACGGTCGTTATAATTATACATCACACGCGTTACTCCGGAAACCAGTGCCCAGTTCTGTATACCATTACTTACATCGCGGCTTTGAGCCATACTTGCATCCCACCAACCGACAGATTCCGTCAAAAGATTTTTTCCGGAAATATTCATCAGACGTTCCTCATACTTCGTTACTTCGTATACGGCAGTAGATGTCAGCGAGTGCTTATTCCACTTACCCATGTAAGTAAAGTTATTAGAACTCTGCAACATCATACGGTAGGTATCACTATTTCCCATGCTGTTCGACGGATTCACCCGTTTAGAAGAAAAACTGTATGATTTGGCATCGTAATAGTCAACACCGTTAGTTGTCGTAAAAGTCAGTCCTTTTGCAAGATTAAAACGCAAATCTACGTGTCCGGTAAACACATCAGTCATAGTTTCTCCACCTTGCAAACGCAAAATACCTACAGGATTGCTGGCTATGGAGTTAATAGGATCCTTCGCATAATTATTACCATCCATCATCTGCATAGTAGGAGAATAGTTCATGGCAATCCAGATCGGATTATCTTTTCCAGTAGCAAAAGATCCTCCTTTACGTATATTATGCGAAGCATTGACATCTGCCGTCACATGCAGCCATGGAGTAACTTGTGACGTAACATTAGCTTTAGCCTGATAGCGTTCATTCTTCGACTCTATTACAACTCCAGTCTGTCCCATATAGTTGCCGGACAAATAGAACTGAGTCTTATCATTACCTGACGATACCGCTACTTTATAATTCTGAGTAATACCTGTACGGAAAATTTCATCCTGCCAGTCTATTCCTGGATTCGTACCATTCAAATAAACAGACATCTCATCTTGCGTTTTTCTTTCCAGCATCCGAACCAAAGCCTGAGCATATTCACGTGAATTAAGCAAATCATAGCGTTTATATACATTTGCAACTCCAAACGAGGCATCCAAAGTTACTTGAGTAGCTCCAGCCAACCCTGTCTTAGTCGTAACCAATACAACACCGTTTGAACCACGAGAACCATAGATAGCTGTAGAAGAAGCATCTTTTAAGACTTGCATAGACTGTATATCCTCTGGATTAATGCCATCCAAACCACTTTCCCGTACAATACCATCCACTACATACAAAGGATCATTACTTTTATTAATAGAACCAGAACCGCGCACACGAATCTTTACGCTACCGCCTGGCACACCACTGTTTTCCACTTGTACACCAGAAACACGTCCTTGCAAAGCATCCGAAACCTGCGTTATAGGCTGATCCTTAAAGCTTTTATTATCAAGTACAGCAACCGCTCCTGCTACATCAGCCTTACGAACAGCTCCATAACCAATAACAACAACTTCATCCAAAGTTTCAGTATCTTCTTTCAGGACTATCTTTGCACCATTTTGATTTTTAGCCGAAACCTCCTGTGATACATAGCCTATATAAGAAAAAACTAAAACAGCATTCGGAGATGATAAGCTTAAAGAAAAGTTTCCTTCAAAATCCGTTATAGCACCATTTTCAGTACCTTTTTCTACTACATTTACTCCAATCAACGGATCACCATTTACATCGACAACAGTACCAGTAAATTCTGTAACTTACTGAGATACAGAAACTTCAGTAACATTCGCAGCCATTGCTTCTGCTGCAGAACTAATTGCGACAAACAAACTAAGGGCAATGGGGACAGAGTGTAAAAGTCTCCTTGTCCAAGGAGAGTTCACCTCCCGACAAAATTGATTCTTTTTCATAAAAAAATTAAGGTTAACTATCAAAGTATTATTATCACCCGGATGCAATAATTAAATACAATAATTGACTTTAACAGGTTTAGTTAAAGTTTATTTTTGTTTTCCGCAAAGAAAGAATTTAATTTTAAAATCAGCAAGAATATCAGTAAAATATTTTCATTTTTAACCAATAAATAATGATAACATTTAGAAATACCCCGATAGTTTTATAATTCCTTTTCAAATAAGATCTTAACCTGCCTTCAAAATACTTTCAGAAGACCAAATAAAACACACAAGTAAAATAATTAATTGCATTTTATTATTGAAATATAAAGACTCGCTTGTCTCTCGAAACAAAAAAATCAGCCGAATTCTTTTCTATCGAATCCGGCTGATCTCTCATATAAAAAGCAATAATTAATTTTTAAAGCTATGAATCGGCGCAGGAATACGTCCCTTACGATTTACAAAAGCCTCACAGCTAAAACGGTTGACAGGCATCACAGGAGCATATCCCAGCAATCCACCAAACTCAACAGTATCACCAACCTCTTTACCCACTACAGGAATAATACGCACGGCGGTGGTTTTCTGGTTAATCATACCAATAGCTGTTTCATCGGCAATAATACCCGAAATAGTTGCAGCAGATGTAGTTCCTGGGATAGCAATCATATCCAAACCTACTGAACAAACACAAGTCATCGCCTCCAGTTTTTCCAAAGTTAAAGCACCGGCTTCTACCGCATTTATCATACCCTGATCTTCACTGACAGGAATAAATGCTCCACTTAGTCCTCCAACATACGATGAAGCCATTACTCCACCTTTCTTTACCTGATCGTTCAACAAAGCAAGAGCAGCTGTGGTTCCAGGTGCTCCCGGATGTTCCAAACCAATCTCCTGTAATATTTCGGCTACACTATCACCAATAGCCGGAGTTGGAGCAAGTGACAAATCAATGATACCGAAAGGAACGCCCAAACGGCGAGAAGCTTCCTGTGCAACCAGCTGTCCGACACGTGTAATCTTAAAGGCTGTACGCTTGATAGTTTCACAAAGTACCTCAAAACCTTCACCACGTACTTGTTCCAATGCGTATTTCACAACGCCCGGTCCGCTGACACCAACATTTATAATAGCATCGTCTTCCGATACTCCATGAAAAGCTCCTGCCATAAATGGATTATCATCGGGAGCATTACACAATACGACCAGTTTAGCACATCCCAAAGAATCACGCTCCTTAGTCAATTCCGCAGTCTCCTTGATTATTTCTCCCATAAGGCGAACAGCATCCATATTGATGCCTGTTTTAGTCGATCCCACATTCACTGAGCTGCAAATACGTTCCGTACAAGCCAAAGCCTTAGGAATAGAACGAATAAGCAATTCATCGCTTCGGGTCATGCCTTTCGAAACAATAGCAGAATATCCTCCGATAAAATTCACTCCCAATTCTTCTGCAACCCGGTCTAATGTCTGTGCTATCTTTACATAATCATCCGGAGTATGGCATGCAGTACCGCCAACCAATGCTATAGGAGTAATAGAAATACGTTTGTTTACGATAGGAATTCCATACTCCTTGGCAATATCCTCTCCCGTTTTTACCAGATTTTTAGCAAAGCGGGTCATCTTATTATATATATTCTGACAGAGAACATCCAGATTACTGTCGGCACAGTCCAACAAGTTTATTCCCATAGTAATGGTACGTACATCCAGATTTTCTTTCTCTATCATCTTATTGGTTTCGAGAACCTCGGATATATTAATCATAGCAATACTGTTTTTTAGATACGATGCATTTTATTGAATATTTCCTCACGCTGGCATTTCACCTGTACTCCGATTTCATTTCCGGCTTCTACCAGTTCAGTTACTATTTGCTCGAAAGGCTTTTCTATATTCGCCAGATCTACAATCATCATCATATTAAAATACTCCTGAACAATAGTCTGAGAAATATCCAATATGTTTACATTATTTTTAGCAAGATAAGAACATACCTTTGCTATGATACCCACTGTATCTCCACCTACTACAGTAATAATCGCCTTATTCATAATCAAGTTTTCTAAGTGTTATTAATTTTACAAAGATATGTATTTATTATCAAAAGCCACCTCTCTAAAAACTTTTTTTACCCAAATGCTTGCTTATTACAAAATTTTACGTACCTTTGCATCGCTTTTGAAAGGAAGCACTCTTACAAAAGAGTTTTGGAGAGGTGGCAGAGTGGTCGATTGCGGCGGTCTTGAAAACCGTTGTACTGCGAGGTACCCGGGGTTCGAATCCCTGTCTCTCCGCCAATAAAAAGTGTAAATCAAGCATTTGCGAGGTTTACACTTTTTTTTTATATTCTGAATTAGAATCTTCTATCTGTTTATTGAGCATCACACTGAAGATATCGTAACAAGTCTATATAC
>ENA-OQJS01000193-OQJS01000193.1-human-gut-metagenome-genome-assembly--contig:-NODE-193-length-11395-cov-0.960153_pt1 | contig 11395 bp, 13 predicted proteins | sample MGYA00242598_ERZ504764 | MGnify/ENA primary metagenome ERZ504764 (study PRJEB26092, sample SAMD00036368) | human gut metagenome | host: Homo sapiens | study: EMG produced TPA metagenomics assembly of...
GGGCTGCGGCGGCATGCCCGAGGGCAGCTACACCAGTGGTGGTATGGACGTCATCATGAAGGACAACCTGTGCTGGCTCGCCGACGGCAAAAGCATTGCCGGCTCGGTGCTCACGCTTGCCCAGGGCGTCAAGAACATTGTCGATTGGGGCATCGCCAGCGCTGATATCGCCATTCGCATGGCAACCGAGGTGCCGGCTCGCTCTGCGCACATCGAGGATAAGTGCGGCAGCATCATGCCGGGTCGCGACGCCGACTTTGTCGTGTTCGACCATGAGCTCACCCTCGTCGAGACGTATGTTGGCGGCCAGAGCGTCGGCAACGCCTTTACCGATTAACGATAGAAAAAGACGGCGGGCCCGAATCTGCTCGGACCCGCCGTATGGGTTAAACGCTCAAAAGCACCTTAACAGTTACAGCTTGTTAACGATCTTCTTTGCCGTGCGCTTGACGCCGGCCACCAGGCCTCCTGCAGGATGCTCCTTCTCGTAGGCTAGACGCTTCTCGCGCTTGGCATACTCTTCGACGATGATGTCGCCGTACTCGTCTTCGATCTTGTCGAAGAAGTCGACGGCGCCCTTAATTTCCTCAGCGGTCGGGTGTCCCTTTTGGACACCGCCGGTGAGTTTGAACGGCCCCCACGTATCAAAGCCGGGGCAGCCGTAGACACCCATAAAGATGGCCTGTCTCATGCGGCAGATGCCATCGATATCCTTGCCGTACCACTTGTTTTTGCCACCGTAGGTCATAAGGCCAAACACCTTGTCCTGCGGCTGCAGTACGTTCGTGAGCACGCGCGCCATATCTTTGTCGATCTCGGAGTAATAGATGCCCGTGGCGACGCCGATCAGATGATATTCGTGCAGGTCGGGGTACTCGTTTTTACCGAGTGACCTCACGTCGAGGGTATCGATTTCGGGGTGCGCCTCGACGATGGCGTCCACGAGCTTTTTCGTATTGCCGTGGTGGCGTGAGGCATAAAGGATGATGGTTCGCATAAGAAGGCCTTTCAGCTGTAATTGCATCAATGTCTGTATGGTACCCCGTTGCATGGCTGGGAAACCGGACGCATCGATGAACGTGCGGGTTTGTCCTTTGGTCAGGGCCGAGACGGTTCTTGCGAGCAAAAAGCAGTTGTTCGAAAGGATGGACAATGGAATACGCTCTCTCCAACGATTCGATTTCTATCAAGGTCTCCACGGCCGGTGGTTCGTTTACCTCGATCGAGGCCGGAGGTCGCGAGTATCTGTGGCAGGGCGATCCCGCCGTGTGGTCCGGCCAGGCACCGATTTGCTTCCCGATTTGCGGAGGCTTGCGCGATAACAACGCCATGACGTTTGCCGGGCATCATGTAAAGCTCGCTCGCCATGGGTTTGCGCGCAAACAGGAGTGGAAGCTGCTGAGCCAGAGCGAGAACGAGCTGGCGATGTGCCTGGCTTCGGAGGATAACGCCGCGCTGCTGAGCGATTATCCGTATCCGTTTAAGCTTGTCGCCCGCTATACGCTCGAGGACGCCGCCGTGCGTGTCTCCTATGAGGTTACCAACGAGGGCACCGAGGACATGCCGTTCTTTATCGGTGGACACCCCGGCTTTAGGTGTCCGCTCGACGAGGGCGAGGCCTATACGGACTACGAGTTGCGTTTTGAGAAAGACGAGGCTGCGGAGCTCTGCACCGCCGTTCCCTCGACCGGATTGATTGACGTGACCAACCGCTCCAAGAACCCCATGGTGGGAAAGACGCTGCCTCTGTCACATGAGCTCTTCGATTTTGCGGAGACCATCTTTGACGTGCTCGAGAGCCGTCAGGTCACGCTTTCCAAAAAGGGCGAGGACAAGGGCGTTCGCCTGAGCTTTGAGGGCTTCCCGTACCTCATTGTGTGGAGCAAGCCCGAGGGTGATTTTGTGGCAGTTGAGCCTGGGGCGGCCTCTCGACCTGTTCCGATGAGGATGACGTGCTTGAGCACAAGCGCGGCTGCCTTATCGCCAAGCCCAAAGAAACCATCGTGCGCTCGTTCACAATCGAGATTCTGTAGTCGCATGTAGCCAATTCGTTTTGCAAGGCATAAGGAGCCTGCGAGATAAGGAGCTAGAAATGATCCTCACCGTTACGATGAACCCGTCCGTCGATACGCGCTATCAGCTCGATGAGCTCATTATCGACGACGTCAACCGCGTGACGCCCGAAAAGACCGCCGGTGGCAAGGGCCTCAACGTGGCCCGCGTCCTGGGCCAGCTGGGCGACGACGTTGTGGCAACCGGCTTGCTTGGTGGTCATATGGGCGCCTATATGGCCGAGCTCATGGATGCCAACGGCATTAAGAATGATTTTGTGCCCATCAAGGGCGAGACTCGCATCTGTCTCAATATCCTTCATGCTGGCAACCAGACCGAGTTGCTCGAGAGCGGCCCGACGATTGCCCCCGAGGAGCTCGATGCCTTTACCGCCAAGTTCGCCGAGCTTGCGAGCAAGGCCGATGTCGTTACCATCTCGGGTTCGCTGCCCCGCGGCGTCGAGGCGGACTACTACGCTAAGATCACGGGCATTGCAGAGAACGCCGGCGCCAAGGTGCTGCTCGATACCTCGGGTGCTCGCTCGAGGCTGCGCTCAAGTCCGAGGTCAAGCCTGAGCTGGTTAAGCCTAACCTGACCGAAATTAACGGCCTTCTGGGCACGAGCTTTACCACCGACGATGTGGACGAGCTCCGTTCCGCGCTCGCCTCTGACGCCCGCTTCTCCGATATCCCCTGGGTCGTCGTATCCATGGGCGCTGCCGGCTCCGTTGGTTTCCATAACGGCCGTGCGTTCCGCGCCAAGACCCCCGATATCCCCGCCGTTAACGCTACGGCTCTGGCGATTCGACCATTGCCGGCTTCGCACATGCGATTGCTGCCGGAGCCGACGACGAGACGGTGCTGCGTACCGCCAACACCTGCGGCAAGCTCAATGCCATGGATCCCATGACTGGCCACTTGGTTATGGATCGTTGGGACGAGGTTTACAACGGCGTTGTCGTGACCGAGCTGTAGGAGCTTGTGCTGCGGCCCCGGCATCGGTTGCCAGCTCATGTCGACGACAAGTGCAGTAGCATTATGCCGGGGCGCGACGCCGACACTCGTCGTGTTCAACTCCGACCTTACCCTCGGTCGAGACGCATGTGGGTGGCAACAGCGTCGGTAATGCGTTTGCCGAGTAGCCGCCAAAGAAACGATCCGAGAGGGGATTTAGATGATTTACGGTGCATTGGGCGATATCGAGGAGTACCGTGGAATGCTCAAGGGCCTCGACGTGCTGATCGACTGGCTCGAGGAGAACGATCCGGCGAAGCTCGAGGTCGGCAGCCATCCGATTCTGGGCGACAAGGTCTTTGCGAACGTCATGGCTCCCACGACGCGTCCCGAAGCCGAGGCTCACTATGAGACGCATCAGCGCTATCACGACCTGCAGATCGACGTCGAGGGTCGCGAGGCCTTTAAGGTTGCCACGGGCAGCCTGACGCTGGTTCAGGAGTTTGACGAGAAGGACGACTACGATCTGGTCGATTCCGACGCCTCGATCGCCGGCGATCTTGCTGACGACAAGTTTGCGCTGTTTGTTGCCGGCGAGCCTCACATGCCCACGCTCGAGTTCCAGGGCGATGGCGCGCAGCCGGTCAAGAAGATTTGCTTTAAGCTGCTTGCAGATGCTTACTGGGAGGAGTAGCGCGCTGCTCGGCTGAGCTGTTCGTGTTGCGAGCGTTATCCCTTGGGGAGCTCGCTTGGGCCCCGCTGAACGCGGTTCCTTTGGGGATTGCGGTTGGCGGGGCTTTTGTTGAGTAGGAGAGTTTCCGGCGGCGTTGTGCTTGGATTGGCGGAAGCGCGCCCGAAATCAGCAACAAAAAAGCCGCCCGAAGGCGGCTATCTTGTGCAATGGAGCCAGCGACCGGGCTCGAACCGGTGACCCCCGCTTTACGAGTACGTGAATTCGGCATTTGACGAGATGAGGCCAATTTCACTGAATTAAAAGGAAGCGCAGGTAGAAATAGGTAATTAACAATTATTGAGCTAGCTATTAGAATCATATTTCCCACTATTTTCACACTTAGAGAGACTTGAAAGTGTGAAAAGTTTCGATTAGGCTTGCTGCAAAGCATTTAAAAGGCTTTGCCAGCAAGCCTAATCGAAAATCTAACGAGGGATATGATTGCAGGGATTGATAAAAAAGACCGCTCGCGGCACATCGGAATGCATCGATAAGAGCAAAGGCGTCTATCGGATTTATTTTCCTGGGAAAGATCCGGAGACAGGACGGTACCGCCGTAGTCCGTCACGCAGGGTTCACTGCAGAAGCAAGAACCCGAAAAACTGGCCGAGTGAAGTCGCCAAGGCGCTGGAGGCCTATAGAGCTGAACTTGAGGGCGCTTCCAACCGTGGCAATGGTCCTCTGGGCCTATCAGATTATGCGGACAGGTTTCACGCGAACAGGGAGTCGACCATGGGATCACCTCTTGCTTATGAGCGTGAAGGTTTGGACATTCGTCACATACGCGAGCTGTTCGGCAATCCCGATCTCACTCGGCTTAAATCGGATGACGTTCGCACTGCTTATGCCAAGGCTAGAAAAGAAGGCCGATTCAGCGAAAGTGAAATTCGCCGCATCCACATCAAGCTCAAACAGGTAATGGAGGATGCCGTCGATAACGACCTCGTGGGCAAAAACCTTGTAGGGGAGTGAAACTGCCCAAGCAGAATGTCGAGGCTCGTAAGGCGCTGAGCGCCGATGAGGCGGCAAGGCTTCTTGCGGTCCTTTTGGAGGAGAAGCCATCTTCCTTTATCACATGCACAATGCTTCTACTTCTCTGCGGTTTGAGGAAGGGGGAGGCCCTTGGTCTCTCATGGGAGGATTATGACCCCGACGCCAAGACTCTGAGGATAGTAAAGCAATATACGAACGACAGGACATTGAGGCCGCCTAAATCAAAGATGAGCAGGCGTAAGATTTCGGTTGGAAATGAACTTGCCGACTATCTGGACAGGTGGAAAGCCATTCAGCGGAGTGAGTTCGATTCCTTTGCAGTGGGGCAGACTGGAGAAACGCCCATTGTCCATTCCATTGGGATCGTTGACGCCGCCAACGGCAAACGGGCTCTTGTGACCCGGATGGATGGACATAACTATTCAAGGGCGTTTAGGCTGTTTGCGGCGAAAAACGGCTTCGGTACTTTTAAGGAGAGCAGGGAAGTCATTGGGAGTGACGGCGTCAAACGTACCCGCTATACGGGTTATAGCGGGCTGAAGCCTCATGAGCTTAGACATACGCAAGCGACTTTGCTCGTTGGTGCCAATGCGGACATTAAGACGATCCAGGCGCGTTTGGGCCATGCTAGCCCATCGACGACGCTGTCTATCTATAGCCACTTTATCGAGGCAAATGACCAGAAGGCAGCATCAGTGCTGGATGATCTGCTGAAGGGCTAAAAAGGGCTAAAAAAGAGGCCCCAAAGGGGCCTCTTTTTTAAGCGACATTGTTTCGGTAGATCATTGCGCCATATGGCGGCTCCAGCTCCATAGACTGATAGTAGCTGGCATCTAGAAGGTTGAAATAACAAATGATGGGGGCGGCTAGGTGCTCGTCCATATTTAGGTAATGTCCCTCATCATCTGTGACCAGTTTGACCTCGTCGCGCATCACGTCGGTCATGCGGGGCCAGAGTTTGGTTGCGCGCTGCAATTTGTCCTTTTGACTGTACTCTCCGTTATGGAAGAAGGCAAAATGAGGCGCATCGTATTTTGCGCCGCCGCGAATTTCGATAATTCCGACCTGGCTGCAAGACTTCGCGCATTCCTCTGTTTCCAATAAAGTCCAAGAGGAGGGGAGGACAGCGTAATCGCCGCCGAGGAGATCGACCCGTCTCATTCCCTGGGGCCTCTCCTCTTTCTCGCAATATAAAGAGAAATGGTCGTGGAGCCTCTGGAATTGCTCTCGATAAAGTTCCAATTGACTAAAACTCATTTCTTCTGATCCGTCAACGGGAAGGGCCTTCATTTCATTGGTGATTTGCCGAGCTTCCCTGAGGCACGCCTCATCGAGGGCCCTGGCGACCCTCGGCTGCAACCCCGTGAGCAGGTTGCATAGATAGTCGATAGCCTCGCCGGTGCTTCTGACTGATTCGGGGTTCTTGAGGCGTAGCTCTTCGATTTTCTCCGGGGTCGTCGCCTGAACAGTTGTTCCGAACTTAATTTTCCGCATCTTACTTCCGGATAATGGTAAACGTCCCATAACCACTCCAATCATCGTTGTATATATATTAAATCAGTCAGACAATAAAGTCTATACAGTCAGAAAGTGAATTAGAAATTAGAACTGTAACTAGATATGATTGTGCAACAGACAGTGTTACAATATAAACAGTAAGCGCCTGACCAGCTTGTTTGAAAGGAGTTATTTTATTTTCGGTCATTGATTAAAAAGCCGCCCGCCCTTCCCTATCTAAGTTTGGCGACGAAGGGGGAGGGGCGAGCTAGCCTGAAAGGATTCTACCATGATTGTAGAGCCTGAACCGTACGCTGCCGTACAAGCATCAACTGCGGTTTCTTCTGATTCCAACTTGGGCCACGAGCGCCTTCTTGGCATCGCTGAAGTGTGCAAGATAACCGGCTTGAGTCCGGTTACGGCCTCGAAGATGATGAAGGAGAGCGGGCGCGCGATTGCGTTGCACCGCCGCATTTACATCCTTGAATCGAGCTTCTTTGCATACCTCCATAAATTGGAGGCGAGCGAACCGTGCCGGCTTTAAATCCCATGAGCGTCGGCCTCGACGAGACCGCCTTGCGTATCTTAAAGAATAGGCCGCTTGGCATATCGAACACGGTGCGCTGGATACTATCCTCGGAGGTCTTCGTCAATACCTGTGCATCGTCCCCGGCGGACCCGGTACGGGTAAAACAACGTTTATGCAGCAAATCGCCGACGGATGGGCCATTGCTGGCCATCCGGTGGTCATCTTTGAGGGCGAGCTCGGGCGAGACAGCATGCTCGCGAAGAGCCTCACCCGCATCTCGGGCGGCGAGCTCACGCACGATGATATGAACGGCGATGGCATGTCTGAGGACAAACGCGGGCTCTTCGAGAAGGTTCTCGACATTTACGCCCGCAGCATCGCCGAGCGAATGTATATCATTCCTGGTGAAATTAAATATGCCGGGATGCGAAAGGCAATCGAAGAGGTTGCCGATAAACATGGCGAACCGCCACTGGTTATTGTTGATTACGCGCAAATCGTCTCTTTGCCGCAGGAACTGCGCATTGCCGACGAGCGTATCGGTCTCAAGCTCGTCGCTTCCGAGCTCCGCCGAATCGTGGATGAGGCCCATTGTCCGCTCTTCGCTATCTCATCAATTAACCGCGTTAATTACGACAAGCAGACCACCGGGCTTCAGGCGATAGGCGGGTGCAACATGTTCGAGTATTCGGCAGATCTCGTTATGTCGCTTTCTATTAAGGCGATAAGCCCGAAGAGCGTAATGCCAATATGTTGCTTAAAAAACGGCCCGTCATTGCTTCAATCACAAAGAACCGTTACGGTTCCTGCGGTATTGTCGAGTTTGAGTTCAACGCACCAGCATCGATGTTTACCGAAATCGGCTAATTATGGAGCCCGGACCCTACATTGGTGGATACCGGGCTCCCAATCCATGCTTGTCGTCCGATGAGCTCGCGCGCGCCGAGAACAGGGATCTTCCTCTGCTCTCGGCCGATGAGCTCATTTGGGAATGGAAGCGCCTGCTCGATGCTCTCGATATCTATAGAGAACAATGGCGACCATACCGTATATATCTCGCAGCTTGCCGGGAGTCCCCTTCGATGTCTGGGCGAGGGTGAGGATTGGGCGCATCGGTCAGATGCTCCAAACAATTTCAACTTAATAAAAGGGGCGGGGCCGATGCGTCGGCCCCGCTCGGATTGGATGGTTATGACTTCCATGAATACGCATATCAACGTACGGATGAGTGAGTCGCAGCGTAAGGCTATCGAGGAGAAGGCGGCGGACCATGAACATGCCGGCGTCCTCCTTCATGCGCGATGCCGCCCTGCTCTGCGGCGAGAAGCCGGTCAGGGTCGCCGACGCGGGGGAACTTGCCGGTATCAGGACTGAGTTGAAGAAGATCGGCACGAACCTCAACCAGGCGGTCCGCGCCCTCAACACCTACGGGTCCGATCCGGTCGTCCTCAATAATCTCAACCGGGCGACATCAATCGTCTCGACGGCGGTGGGCTGGGTCAACGACCTACTCGCCCGTGCGAGAGAGTAGGTGGTTCTCGTGAAGGAGAAGGTGGTCATGGCGCTGGTTTTCGCAGCGCTGCTTACCGCGGGGTTTGCGCCATCTTATCGCCATTCCCCTCGATTGCATGATCCTCGGATTTCCAATCGAGCTGAGCTCGATCGGATTCACCCTGAGCGTGGATAACACCATTTGGTGGTGGATTAACGTGGGGCCTCATTGCGTCCCTGGCTGTCTCGCCTCGTTCGCGCTGTTCCTGTCGGTATTCGTGCTCATGCAGCTATCGGCTTCCTCGAAGGAGCGAGCCGCCGACGGAGGTGTACTTGGGGAGGCGCGGGTGAAAACGGGGCCGGAGACCATCCGGGGCTCGGAGATTTGGGACGGGCACGGACAGCCGAAAAGCAGAGGATTCGTGTACGGGTTTGAGAAGACGCTGTTCGGCTCCAAGTATCTGTTCGAACCGAGGCGGCACATGTTCCTCGACGGCTCAACGGGTGCCGGAAAATCAAGATCGCTGCTGATCCCGACAATTGATCTGCTGACGTATGGGGCGGATGACGGGGAATCGAGGCCGCAGACCATTATCGTGTCCGATGTGAAGAGTGAGCTCATCGAGTTGACGGGCGACGAGCTGGAGCGTCGCGGGTACCGGGTGCTTCTGCTGGACGCCCAGCATCCCGAGAAGAGCGACACGTTCAATCCACTGGAAATGGTCGATAGGCTCGCGAACGGGGGAATCTGCCGGGGGCTGAGCAGGCCGCGGATGCCGTCGCCCGTACGCTCAGTGCGGCCGGGAGGCGAGCGAAGGCGAGCCACTGGACGGAATCCGCGCGGGTCGCTGCTCGCCGCGACGATCCTTCTGGTCGTGCTGGACGAGGGCTGCCCGCGGGGCTGCAAGCACCTCGCGACGGTCTACCACATCATGTGCCTGGGGACGGAGGGGGCCGGCGAGGATCCGTGTGAGCCGCTGAAGGGCCTGTTCCGTTCCCTGCCGCAGGGGCATCCGGCCCGCTCGCGTGCCTCACAGTTCATCTCGAGCGGCGGCAACGAGCTGAGGAGCATCGTTTCCACGCTAAAGGTCAACCTGAGGATCTACGCTTCGGCGCCGATTGCGCGAATGGTCTCGGGCGATGATATCGATCCGAGTAGAATCCTGAGCGAGAAGACCGCGCTGTTCCTCCACGTGATGGACGAGGGCTCCCCCTACAACGCGATCGCGGCGGTCCTGTTCGAGCAGCTCTACGCTGCCGTGTATTCCATCGCGGACGCAGCTGGTGGAAAGCTGCCGCGGCCGGTGTCCATCCTCGGCAACGAATGGGGGAACCTGCCGAAGGTCGAGTGCCTGCCTAGCCTTCTCAGCCTTGGGCGCTCGTACGACCTGTTCTGGATGGGCGCAGTCCAGAACATCTCTCAGCTGAACAAGTACGGCGAGCGCGACGGACGGAAGAAGATCCTGGCAAACTGCGGCGTCAAGGTCGCCATGAAACTGGGCGAGGCCGAGGACCGCCAGTATTTCACCGAGCTAGTCGGGAAGACGACGCGGCACACCATGGGAACCAGCTCGAGCAGGGGGCCTTCGGGCGGTACGGGGTCGACATCCTACAGCGAGCACGCCGACGACCTGATTCATCCTTGGGAGTGGACGGAGATGTCCCCCGACAAGGACGGCGTCATCGTGGTGAAGACCGCGGAGAACGGCGTGGGCAGGGAACATGCGGGGTGCTTCCGGGCCCCTGTTCTGCGATTGCACGCGGATGCCGACGAAGGAGCACTTCGATCTGGGGACGCGCGAGCACGAGGCGGCCAAGAGGATGGAATACCAGCCAGGCTGATATCAAGGCAAATGGGTCGTGAGGACGGCGTCGATCTCTGGACTCCCGAATTCGAGGAAGAGGCCGCGGAGCCGCCTGTTGCCGACGGATGGTCCGGCCTCTTCGTCGACTGACGGCGGTTTTTGAAGGGAGTTGGAAAATGACCGCAATCAAGCAGGCGAGCGTCATGAGCGGGGAGCACCTCCAAAACCTCAAGCGGTATTTCGATTGGGACAGGGAGAAAGTCCTGGACCACGATACCCAGCACATCATCGATGAGGATCGATGGTTCGAGGAAATGGACGCCACCCGGGAGGCGGCCGGGCACAACCGGCCCGGGAAGCAGGGCGCAAGGTGCACGTACATGCAGCATCAGGTGATCGGCTTCAACCCGGACGAGTGCTCCTGCAACGGCGGGCCGATGACGCCCTCGCGTTGCATGGAGTACGCGAGGGACTACATCGCCAAGCGCTATCCCAACCAGGAGATCGTGATTGTGCTGCATGAGGAGAGGTGCAGGTCGGATGGATCGGCCCGATTCGCCGCTCACCTCGCCATCAATAGGACGGACCTCGAGACTGGGCGGCGTCTGAACGACGGGCCGGCGAGGGCGGCGGCGAAATCCCGCGTGAGAACGGTGAAGGAGCTCGATACGAAGTACGGCCTGAGCCAGCTCGAAAGGGGCCTCTCGAACTCGAAGGTGCACGCGCGCCAGCCCGGTCGCGAGGAGCGCGAGATGGCAAAGAAGGGGAGATCCGACAAATCCGAGAACGCAAGGGTCCGAGCGATTGTCGCCCAGAGGGCAGAGGAGGTCGGGAGGCTCAAGAGCTGCCCCGACCGCTTCGGAGAGTTTGCAAGGCGGTTGGAATCGGATGGGATCGAGATCGCCCGATCCAAGCGGGGGGCGCTGCAATACCGCTATCACTCGGAGTCCCTCGGCAAGACGAGGAAGATCAACGGCGCGAGGCTCGCTACGCCGTCAACCGCTCGACCGGGCGGATTGATGAGGTTCACGGCAAGGGGAATCGACCTTGCCATACGGGCCGCGTGGGAGCTGGCTCGCGAGGGTGTGGATGACGAAAGAGGCCGGGACTGACTTTCATATCTGAGGTCCGTGCAACAGCCGGTAAGCCTGTTGCACGGTTCTGCGGGAGCGACTTTGGAGCGGTTCGCACATCCCGGCTTCGGCCGGGCAAGATATTCCGTTGCACGGAATACATATCTTGCATGCCCCGAGAAGCGTAGGCGAATCGACCGGAGTGCAAGCGGGACAGGTGAGCGAGGTGGCAGTGATGCGACCAGTGGAGCCTCGGAACGACCGAGCGA
>ENA-OQJS01000194-OQJS01000194.1-human-gut-metagenome-genome-assembly--contig:-NODE-194-length-11311-cov-0.795511_pt1 | contig 11311 bp, 17 predicted proteins | sample MGYA00242598_ERZ504764 | MGnify/ENA primary metagenome ERZ504764 (study PRJEB26092, sample SAMD00036368) | human gut metagenome | host: Homo sapiens | study: EMG produced TPA metagenomics assembly of...
TACGTTGCTTGCCGTAACAGAAGCAGGTTTCTCCGATAAAATCCGGCGCTGTTCCGCTTGCACCCGCAATCCTTGGCAGTCTCATGCCAATGCGATACGGTTTCCTGTATCTCTTCGTATAATCTGTTTGTGTTTCCGGATACCCATGTTCTCACCTACCTTTTGCAGATCTTCCATCGTGAAATTGTCTTGTTTGCCGTTGAGTGACAGCTGGTGGCGGTTCGTCCATTTGCCGCCCGGTGTGTATGAGTAGCAGAGGTCGTATGCCGGTGACAGTTTCCACTTCCCTTGTCTATCCATCAGGAAAGATAAGTTCTTGCTATGGTCGTCATGGTTCCGGCTCATGACGTTGAACACCATTCTTCGGTATAGTTCCTCCTGCTCTGGATAAGGGAGGTTCATCTGCCGCATGATACGGAATATCTCTTCGTATGAATGGCGTTGGTCACGGTCATAGTGGGCAAGCCCGGCCAATGTCTGTACATGGATCTTCTCTCCGTCTTCCATACGGTCAAAACGTCGTGTCATAAAGTGATATGACTCTTTTTCCTGAAGTAACCGGCATTCCATCATATCGATACCGCAGGCTTTTGCCATCCGGTGATAGGCATATTCGATATTTCCTATTCCTTGTGGATTGTCCGTTATCTGCGTGTGTTCGCTGTATTTGCCGCCATCAAATTTCAACAGCCAATACCCGAATCCTTCAGGAGCTTTTACCTGTCCGGAGCGTACCTCTCCGGTAATATCGTTGTAGGCGATGATGGCCTTGGGCTTGGCACCTCCGGCAGATGTTCCCACTTTCAGTATATCCAGAATGTTTCTTCCTTCCTGGCGCAGTTGGACCTGAAAAGCCATTCTGTCCGTGAATACGGATTTGGCAAGCTCAGTCAGTTCCTCGATATGGAGCACTGATGATTCGTTCATGCCGTTGATTGGCGAGGACGGCTCAAACTCCAGTGCGCCCATGCCACGTTTGCCTACATAGCAAAGCCTGTCTAAAGGGGTAATCTCTTCTCCGGACAATCCCTTGCTGGCAAACCATTCATTGATGATCTGGTTTCCGAAAGTGTCCGGCAGTGAATCGGCAAACAGGCCGGGCAACCCCTTGAAACAGTCGGTACGGTTTTCAAGGAACCGGTAGGGGGTGTTCCTGTACTGGCTGATGGGCATGATGATGGGAGAAATGTCAAGACCGGAGCGGATGAACTTCCGTTCATAGTCGAACAAGGCGGCATTGCTTTCCTTTTCCCAATAGAGAGAGCCTACGCTTTCTCCCCATAGCTTTACATCTACTATCAAATCATTCATGGTTATCTTGTTTTAAATGGCGTACACGGTAGCGTTTCTTTCCTTGCAGTTTTTTGAGCTCTATCGGGCTGACCCGGATTTCCGGTACCAGTTGCTCCAGGTTCTCCAGCAGGCCGAGCGAGCGGAGTACGCTGATGAACAACAGCAGCGATACCGATTTGCCCTTCTCGATGTTCGCAACGGTCAAGGGGCTTACACCGGAAGCCGTTGCCAGTTCTTCCTGCGTGATATGCTGCCTGATACGTGTCTCTTTGATGCGCTGGCCGATTCTCATCAGCACAGCTGGATTGCTCATTTCATTCCACATGGTTGTTCCTTTTTTGCAAATATACAAATAATCCATGTAAATATATAGATTAACTTGAATATATGATGTTAATCTATATGAATACAATGATTATAGTTGCTTTATCGGCTGTTTTTTTCTTTGAACTAGGATGAAAACTGACTAAAATCACAATGTGTTGTGAATATGAAAGAGCTAGGAAAGATGATTAAAGAGTGCAGGAAGAGTTTGAAGGTCAATCAGCTGGAACTTCTCCGAACTGGCGGGCGTGGGCATCAATACGCTGGTGGCCATCGAGCGTGGAGAAGGCAATCCTAAATTGGCTACTGCTTTCCATTGGAGTTGATTAAAGTGCGGAAAAATGTATAAGATTGCTTCTATTATCTGTTTATTTTAGTATATTTGTGCTTTAAATAAGTGCGGATAAATGTATTATACGCTGTTTTTACATGTATAAAAATGCTGTTTGTAGATGAAAAGATTTGTTTTGCAACAACTTATAGAATGGAAAAACCGTGAGGATAGAAAACCTCTGATTTTAAATGGTGCCCGACAAGTTGGGAAAACATGGCTGCTCCATGAGTTTGCCAAACTTGAATACAAAAAAGAGGCTTATGTGGTATGCCGTAAGAATAACCTTGCACGCCAGCTTTTTTCTCATGGATTTCAATGTTGACAGAATTTTACGGGGGCTGCGTGCGATGACTTCCGTTGACATTACTCCGGGTGATACGCTTATTATCCTTGATGAGATACAAGATATCCCGGAAGCACTGGAATCTTTGAAGTATTTTAAAGAGGAGGTTCCGGAGTATCATATAGCTGTGGCAGGTTCACTTTGGGGATATCCCTTCATCAGGATGTGTCTTATCCCGTAGGGAAGGTAAATGTCATCAATATATTTCCTATGAACTTTGAAGAGTTTCTTGTCGCCAAGGGAGAAGAAGAAGCTTGTAAATTGCTTATGAGTGGGGATTTTGAAACGATAAGCCTCCTGCATGACAAATATACGGATCTCCTTCGGCAATATTATTATGTAGGTGGTATGCCGGAAGTTGTACTCAAATATGTAGAAACGGATTCCTTGCTGGAAGTCAGAAGAATACAGTCGGAGATTTTGCAAGGCTATGATCTTGACTTCTCAAAACATGCGCCCAAAGAACAGGTTCCGCGTGTCCGAATGGTATGGAACAGCATTCCTTCCCAATTATTTAAAGAAAACAAGAAATTCATTTACGGAGCTTTGCGAAAAGGTGCCAGAGCCAATGATTTTGAGATGGCCATTCAATGGCTTGTAAATGCCGGGTTGTTGTATAAAGTGCCTCGATGTACCAAACCGGAGCTTCCGCTTGATATTTATGAAGACCTGTCGGCTTTCAAACTCTATATGGTTGATTTGGGGCTTATGGGTGCTATGGTCAAGACAGATCCGGCCCAAGTCTTGATTAAAAACGACATATTTAAGGAATACAAGGGAGGAATGACTGAACAGTATGTATTGCAGCAGATGAAAAGTAAGGGCGTGTCACCGATTTATTACCATAACACAGACAATTCGCGTCTTGAGTTGGATTTTGTTATTCAACGTAATGCCAAATGGTGCCGATAGAAGTGAAGGCCGAAGGGAATGTCCGGGCCAATTCGTTGACAGCATTACTGGGAAAAAGACCGGAATTGCATGCGGAGAGATTTTCTATGTTGCCTTATAAAGTACAGGGTAATCTTACAAATTTTCCGCTATATGCAATATAGGTGTATCCTTTTCCCATGCCGGTCATACCGTTAGAACTGATTGATAAGTATGATGCGTATGTTGGCCGGTATGTCTATCTTTGTGGCAATGAAACAGAGAGAGGATTGATTTACGCCTTGTTTTCCGGGACGGAAAGGAGATTGGCACGGATGATCTGAATCTGTATTATAATTGATGTGACGGCTTGGATGTCCCCCGGATGAATGTTCGGGGGATTCTTTTTCTTTTGGGCGTTCCTGTGGGACGGTCAGGCTTTCCGTTGCAAGTCCTCGCCTAAAGGCTGTGGGCTTTACTCTGCAATCCCTAACGCATGGCTGAAAACTCCTCTTGCCGGTGGTGTTCTTCTTCATACAGCCTCATGCGTTCTTGTAATGCTTCTTTTAAATTGTCGCTTTTTTTCAGTCCGAGTTTGGCACGTATGTTCGCTCGTTGGCTGGTTATGTTTCCGCTACTCCGATGTAATAATTCGCATATTTGGCTGACGGTCTTGTCTTGCAGTATTAAACGGCAGATGTTTAATTCGGACGGGGATAAATTGGGATATATTCTCCTGATTGTATCAAGTTTACTTTTTTCCTTTTTCTGGTATGCGGCAAGGGCTGTAAAAAGATTTTCTTTGGATTGTTCCCCTATTATGTTTAACAGGGAGCTTGTCTTTTCTTCCGGGTTATTCTCGCTTAACAACTCGGCGAACGCGAATAGTTCTTCCTTTTTCATTTGGAGACGTTTCAAAAGCATTTCCTCTTCCTCTTTTAGCAAGTTGCTACTTTTTAGCAAGCTGCTGATATTACTGTGTAAGGATCTTCCTAATAAGGGGATCATGGTGTATATGATGATGATCAAAGGCAGATAACTGTATAGGAACGGTTCGTCGGTGATAAGTGTGCAGATTGTATAGGAAGCTATGGTAAGGGAGGACAATAGGATGGAGATATTACTCATATAGGCACAGATGGAAAGCATGGTAAATAAGAGAGAGATAGTAAGGTTACTCATTATCAATGCTCTTTGATAACTATATTCATGTCCGCTGCATATTGAGCAATAAATTATCTCGATAGAAATCTCGATATGTATGGCTATCAGTATAATGGAAAAGGTCGTGGTCAGATTTACTCTCTTTTTAAAATAAGCGAGAGTGCACATGATGATAAACAGGAATAATACGCTGTTAATATAATAAAACTGTTCATTGGGAAATGGAACTGAAAATATGTATATGGGTGCGCATAAGGCCAGCATGAGCAGGGATAGATGAAAGACACGTTTTTGTTGATACGTTATTATCTTTTCTCTTTCTTTTTTGTCGTAAGTTTGAGTTTTTATTGAACTTAGAAAAGTGGCGGCTTTTGTGCTGATTTTCATGTGTTTTATTGTTTTAAGTGTTATTAAGTATGATGTTTCCTGCAAAGATAACTGTTTTTTTTTTGTATGTTTAAGTACTTTTCTTTATGATGTTAAGTGTTTTTGATTGTTGTGTAAGCGTGATTGGCTGCTGTGGTAAGTGTTGTAGCTGTTGTGTGGTTGTCTTTTTAAGTATTTATAAGTTTAAAATACTTGTTTTTTGCTTTGGAAGCTGGTTTATAGGTATGTATTTTTGCGGTCGAAATTCAAGGGGTGTAAAAGCCTGGGTTTGGATTGTCATATTAACAAATGATTAAATGACGAAAAGATGTTTTTTTTATATTAAATGTGTATTGTTCGTGCTCGTGTTGAGTATAAGCGGAGAAATATCCGCTCAGGAGAAGCGTGATTCGGTAAGGATCTATTTTCATCAAGGAAAGGTAAATATAGATACATGTTTACTTGACAATGGGAACGAGATGGAGCGGTTTGCTAAAATCTGTTCCGCATTGAACGACTCCGTCCGTCTTATCAGGAAAATTCAAATAATAGGAGGAGCTTCCCCGGAAGGAGGGGGGCTGTTGAATGGAAGGCTGTCTGAAAAACGAGCAGAGGTTTTGTGGCGGTATATATCACCTTATATAAAGATTCCGGTATTGGAGAGGGATTTTCATTTTTCGGGAAGCGACTGGAACGGACTTATAACGATGGTGAGAGCGGATGTGAATGTCCGGAGAGGGAGGATGTCCTTCGTTTGTTGGAGAAGATCGTCCGTTTGGAAAACCAGGACAGCCCTTATTGGGGGGAGAACTGAAAAGACTGAAAGGGGGAGGCCATACTCATATTTGTATAAATTCCATTTTCCGAAACTTCGTTCGTCGATGGTGAAAATATGCTATGATAGTGATCCGATAAATCCCGTCAGAGATACGGTATATATACATACACGTGATACGTTGTGCATCCGTGATACCGTTACCGTCATAGCTCCGGTAAAGAAACGGCCGTTTTGCATGGCGGTGAAAACAAACTTGCTTTATGACGCTGTTTTGATACCTGACATCGGGGTTGAGTTCTGTTTGGGGAAGAACTGGTCTGTGGCCGGGAATTGGATGTATGCCTGGTGGAAAAGTGATCGGAAGCATAATTATTGGCGTATCTATGGGGGAGATGTGGAGTTGCGCCGGCTGGTTCGGTCGGAGAGCGGTGGAAACCGTTTTCCGGGCATCATGTCGGATTGTACGGGCAGATCGTCACCTATGATTTCGAATTGGGTGGGAAAGGTTACCTGGGGGATAAATGGAGTTACGGGGGAGGCGTGGCTTACGGCTACTCGTTACCTGTGGGACATCGGCTCAATGTGGATTTCACGTTGGGAATCGGCTACCTTGGAGGATCGTACAAGGAGTACATCCCTTTGGACGGTCACTATGTATGGCAGACCACTAAAAACCGCCGCTGGTTCGGCCCGACCAAGGCGGGTATCTCTTTGGTGTGGTTGATCGGGCGGGGGAATTATAGCCGGAAGAAAGGAGGCAGGCAGTGATACGGATACGCTTTAGTCTGGTGTTCATATTTTTATGGATAGGACTGACGGCTTGTGAGCATAAGGATTTATGTTACGATCATCCGCACTTTGCCACGGTGCGGGTAATATTCGACTGGACCAAGATTTCCAATCATGACAAGCCTGAAGGCATGAGGGTCGTATTTTATCCGACCGATGATGAAAGCAACACGTGGATATTTGATTTCCCCGGAGGAGAGGATGGGGAAGTGGAGCTCCCCGAGAATGATTACCGGGTAATTTGCTTCAACTACGATACCGACGGGATGGTTTGGAAAGAAAACGGCAGTTACACGCTTTTTACTGCCGATACGCGTGATGTTCGGTCGCCGGATAACCGGACAATGGCCGTCACCCCACCCTGGCTGTGTGGCGACCATATAGACAGAGTTATCCTCAAGGACATTCCGGGAGGAAGCGCGGAGATAGTACGGCTAACTCCCGTAAACATGGTATGTCACTACACGTATGAGGTGAACGGTCTTCGGGGACTGGATAGGGTGGCGGATTTGCGGGCCGCTCTTTCCGGCATGTCCGGCTCGCTTAACATGTCCGGCGACAGTTTGCCCGCCGGTCTTTCGGAGAGCCTGCTCTTTGATGGAATGGTTTCACGGAATCAGATTATAGGCGGATTCTATACGTTTGGACATTCCGCACTTGAAGGAGAGCCCAATGTTTTCCGGCTGTATCTCAAGAACCGTTCCGGCAGCATGTCTGTATTGGAACAGGACGTGAGCGACCAAGTGCATGATGTCCCGGTAGTGGGGCATGTCGGTGATGTGCATCTGGTGTTGAATTTGATTATGAGGTACCATCGAGCCGGAAGTGGCGGTGCGGGATTTGATGTGGACGTTGATGATTGGGATGATGTGAATGTGGATATAGTGTTGTAATCGAGTTTTATTAATTATATTTATTAACAATTTTCATTTTATGAAAAAAAGTACAGTAATGCTTGGGGCAATCTTTGGAACATTGTTGATGGGTTGCTCAGACGAGGAGATTGCGAATGTGGAAACCTCCTCACGAAATGCGATTGGTTTTAACGTGTTAAGTAATGCGGCGGAAACGAGGGCTACCCCTACTACCCCCGACAACTTGACGAGCACCGATTTCGACGTGTTCGCTTTTACGGCGGATGGTACTGCTTCATGGGAAAGGTCGACACGGAATATGGACATGACGGAGTGAATATCGTGTACAAAGATAATAAGTGGGATTATAAAAATGCGAACGACCTTCGTTATTGGCCTACCGAGGCTTTGGACTTTTACGCGTTCAATCCCGGAACGGTTAGTGAAGACATGATGGTGTTTTATAGTTGGGAAGTCACCAAGGATGTCCAAAAGATAAGTTATACCTGCATGGATGAGTATGGAGCCGGTACTCATGCAAACTACGACGTGATGTATGCCATGCCAAAGGCCAGACAAAAGACATGAACAACGGAATAGTGAAATTTAATTTCAAACATATTCTGTCACAGGTCGTATTCAAAGCAAAGACCCAATACGATAACATGCAGGTGGACATCGACGTGATCAAGATTCATAATTTCAAATTTGCCGGCGCCTTCACATTGCCTGCGGCAGCCGATGGAACGGGAAGTTGGAGTTCGTCTGATTTAGCATTTCCACACGCATTTACCGTAGTGAAAAACGCAAACATCACGGTCAATAGCAATACCGAAGCTACCGATATTACCACAAATACTCCTATGCTGAATATACCACAGGAGCTGACTGCTTGGACTGTTTCCGGAGCCAGCAAAACCAAGAAGGGTGCCGACGATGCGAAGCAATGTTATCTGGAGATCGCCTGCAAAATCCGGCAGTCCGGAGCTTATCTGTTGGGTTCAGCAAGCGAATACAAAACAATTTATGTTCCGTTCGGAGATACATGGGTAGCGGGCAAGCGTCATATCTACACGTTGATTTTCGGTGGTGGTTATACTGATCAGGGAAAGGCTGTGTTGAATCCGATCCAGTTTGATGCAGAGACAACAGGCTGGGGTGAAGCAGCAAATAGCGACGTAAACGTTAAACCTTAAACCAAACGTTTATTAATATCGTACCCGTTGGCAGGTTAAACATACGCAAGATTAATCCTGCAACGGGTTTTTTATTGCTTTTATCATCTGTAATTTATGTGTAGGGTTGCTTTTCTGCGTACCTTTTCCTGGAGAATTTCTTTTGTGGAGTGTTTGCCCTGTATATTCCCGATACGCTGTTATAGCAGGAACTGTTTTTATCCAAGTAGTCAGATATAGCCTCTTGCAATACCGATTTTAGCGAATCGCCTTTGCGGATCGCGATCAGCTTTAAGTTCTGGTGATAGGTTTCGTCCATGACAAAATTACAATGCACGGTTTTCGCTTTCTTCGGCTTTTGAGCCTCTTTTTGCCCGGCCGTGGATTGGATCAGGCTGTCTAATCCCCCGGTCAGCCCGGCCGACATACTGTTTTTTAAATCGTTCTTCTTTGCCATATGGTTACTTTATTTCTGTTAGCAGTTCGTTACATACCTTTTCGTAGTCCTCTGCCCCGGCAGATTTGGGGGCATAGTGAAAAATATCCTGCCCTTGTGTCGGGGCTTCGGCCAGCGCAATGGAGTTGCGTATATGGGTGCTGAACACTTTGCCCTGGAATGTTTCCTGTACCAGTTCCGAAACGCTCTTGTTCAGGTTCTTTCTTCCGTCGTACTGGGTTATCAGAACCCCGGCTATCGAAAGATCCGAGTTCAAACGTTGCTGCACCTTGTGGACGACCTGCATAAGTTTGGCCATTCCACGCATTGCCAGGAATTGAGCCTGAACCGGGATAATCAGCCGATCCGATGCGGTCAGCGCATTTAAGGTCAGCAATGATAATGACGGTGGGCAGTCTATCAGTATATAGTCGTACTTCTCCTTGCTTTCTTTGATAAGGTGCGCAAGTATAAGCTCACGTCCTGCTTCATTGATAAGTTCTGTCTCTACAGCCGACAAATCCAGACATGAGGGTACGATACTCATACCGTCCTTGTGCTGGTATATCGGCAGCGGATATTCACCTTTCATCGCTCCGTAAATAGTCTGTGGCAGTTCCGCAGACAAACCTAATGATTCAGTCAGGTTTGCCTGTCCGTCAAGGTCGATTAACAGCACCTTATATCCTTTTTGTTGCAAGGCTCCACCCAGGTTGATGGTGGTCGTGGTCTTGCCCACACCGCCCTTGTGATTCAGAATACATAAAACCTTTGCTTTCATAAATATGTGTATATTAGTTTCTTATTATATCTTTTCTGCAAATATAATGATTAATACTAAAAGTAGTATATACTAATGTACTAAAATTAGTAATATATTATGTGTTTTTTTGTGTGGTGAGATATTTTCAATCTTTCTAATCACCTTCTAATGTTTTTATTGTTTTAATAATATATAAATAACTGTAATAATAGACTGTTTTCCCAATAAAATTTATACTTTTGCATATAGATTTCATATATGAAATCTAATAGTAGAAAGTTGGCAAAAAAGAATGAACATATTGTGAAAAGTATGATTTCTGATTTTAATTATAATGTAATTAATCAGAAAGAGATAATCGAGTTACTATATTCGGTTAGGAAAGTGTATGGTTTTACAAATTACCGACTTGTCGATTTTATCGAATACATTGAGGATATATGTAATGTTGAAGAAGTCAGTTCTGTTAACGAACGTATGTCTGTTATTCCGTTATATGCAAAACCGAAAGCTGATATTTATGACTTAGCGGCTGCGTCATCGAGATCATCATATTTTAGTTTCTATACTGCCATTACAATACATGGCCTGACTCTTCAGTTGCCTAAGCATATATAATATGACTAACGAGCGTAATAGTTATATAAAGTATGATAATACGTTGAAACAAGAGGCAATAGATACAGCATTTAATAAAAAAACCGAGACAAACCACAAATATAAGGACTATCCAGAACTATAAACTTCACCTGATAAATGGTCAGTCAAATAACAGGCTTGGTGTAGTTCCATTTCGTAACTGTTATTTTGTCACAGATGTTGAGAGAACTATTCTCGATTCTGTAGCAAGACCTTTTTACTCAGGTGGTGTAACTCAGGTTCTTGAAGCAATTATTAATGCAAAAAACGTAATTGATGTTGATAAACTGGTCTATTATTATAATCAAATGCATTATATATATCCTTATCATCAGCCTTAGGCTTCTATTTAGAAAAAGCAGGATATGAAAAGCAAGCACTTGTTCCTTTTCTTAAAATGAAACAAGTGCATAAATTCTATCTTACTTATAATATGAGATTTACTGAATTTGATCCTCGCTGGAATCTTTTTTATCCTCGTGGGTTCTAAAAGGTTCTATAAGATTCTTGACGAAATCAAAATAATAGTCATAATCCTTTGTCTCTTCATCATGGCTGATGGTTTGGCGTACAACTTCCCAGTCTTCTCTGTTCTGTTCCCTGAGTATTTCAAAGTTATCTAAGAAGGCAAGGGGTACACGCTTTGCAGCAAATATATTCTTGAATAACTCTTCTGTTAAGTTTAGGTTATTGAAATGCTGGCATATCATCCATATATCATAGAGATCTCTTGCTCTTTTTTTCTGCCTTGCGCTGCTTACAATCTCTTTGTATTTAGGCATAGTCTGACATAAAGCTCTTACTTTCTCAATTAAAATCATTTCCGGAGTATAGACTCTTAAAATAAGCCCGTCTATATCTTTCTTTATCGCCTTGTCTACGTATTCGTATGAGCTTATATCGACTGTATATTTGACTTCCTGTGTAGATTCATTTATTTTGATGGCATTTCTTCTTATAGCTCCTATATCATCTCCAAACTTTTCAAACTTTTCACGTTCAATGAGTTTGAACTCTAAATTATAACCTCTCCATTCTGGAATGGAACCTGTTTTTGGTTTCTTTATAAACTTTACATCATAAGCTACTAAACCTATTTCAGCAACTCTTCATTCAGGTATTCGCCAAATACTCTTGACAGTCTTTCAAATCTTTATCTTAAACTCGTTTTCCATAGAGAATC
>ENA-OQJS01000195-OQJS01000195.1-human-gut-metagenome-genome-assembly--contig:-NODE-195-length-11293-cov-1.364678_pt1 | contig 11293 bp, 16 predicted proteins | sample MGYA00242598_ERZ504764 | MGnify/ENA primary metagenome ERZ504764 (study PRJEB26092, sample SAMD00036368) | human gut metagenome | host: Homo sapiens | study: EMG produced TPA metagenomics assembly of...
TGTGATGTTCTTCAATTGAAAACGCTAGAAAAAAGACGTCCGAAAATTAACCAACCTAATAGTTATTCTTGGTATATCATTCAATTACTTTCCCGCCTATAGAAAATGATCTATAAAAACATAGAAGAATTAAAACCTGCTTTTATACCCACATTAACAGCCGGATCACGTGTTGCATCACGTTCTCTTTTGCGTGACTGACCTTGAAGGCCTGTCGCCAGCAACAGACTGGTTATGAGTATTAAAGCAGTTTTCCTCATATTTCTTATTATTTTTTCTTTTCTACAGACCAACCGAATTTACCGATTTTTTCGCCCATTTCATAATATCCCCCATGTGCATAAACCAATAAGTTTGACTTAGCCAAATCGAACTTTCCTGTATCGGAATCCAAATATTTTTCATCAGCCTTTACATTCACCACATCTGCAATAAACATATCGTGAGAGCCAGTGAAATTATTTCTTTTATCCGACATTCTATGCACAAGGGAGATTCTTCAATTATCGGAGCTTGTACAATGGAAGCCTTACCCGGAGTAAGATGCATTTCTTCGAATTTATTAAAATTCTTTCCGGAGCGCACCCCACACCAGTCTGTAGCATATGCCATCTCCTTTGTTGTCAGATTGATAACAAACTCCATATTCTTCTTCAAAATAGGATAGGAGTGGCGTTCTGGTCTTACTGAGATATAGCACATGGGAGGGTTTGTACATATCGTCCCAACCCAAGCAACAGTTATAATATTATACTCTTCTTTGCAGCTACCACAGCTGACCAGCACTGCAGGCAACGGATAAATCATCGTTCCGGGCTTCCAGTCTTGCTTCATAATAATATATTAAATCAATTTTATGTTATCTTTCTGCTGTTCCTTTTCGCAATAGTGACACTTCAGATACCCAGTTCCTTATCGACAACATGAAACCATGTCTGCATAGGCTCATTGTTGGTTATGCACTTTGGGTTATTACATTTCACAATACCTTTCAACTCATCAGGCATAACAATCTGTTTCTTCTCAACTACCTCATAATGACGGATAATATTGAGCTTTATATTAGGAGCTACAACAGAACAAACGGCTAACTTCCTCAATCTGTAAAAAATCTGTCGGCAACCTTGATAATTACCTTTTTTTACCTAATTTTTTACTTTCAAAGTTATTCCCTATTGTAATATTACCGTCTGTATTTTGCAAATCGAGCAAAGAAACAACAGTAAAAACTTTATCTGAAGGTATATGGTCAATAACCGTTCCATTCTCAAGAGCGGCCACCTGCAATTCTTTCTTTTCGTTCATAATCTTTCTTGATTAACTTGTTTAAAGAGTTTATTTATCGTTCGGTATCCGCCTTGACTTCATCCAGCGTAATGCCAAGTACATCACACAAAATAGCTTCACGTGCGTAAAGTCCGTTTTGAGCTTGTTGGAAATAATATGCCTTTTCGTTTTCATCCACATCATATGCAATCTCATTTACACGAGGCAGAGGATGAAGGATACGAAGATTTGGACGAGTATGTTCAAGCATTTTATTCCGAAGAATATAAACATCTTTAACTCGTTCGTATTCCATCAAATCGGTAAAACGTTCACGCTGTACACGAGTCATATACAAAATGTCTGCATCAGCTATAGTTTCCTCCGTAAAATCTGTATGTTCCACATATTTTATATTGTGCTCTTTACAATATAGTTTGTATTCTTCCGGCATTTTAAGTTCATCCGGAGCAACAAAGTGGAAAGTAGGATTGAAATGACGCATAGCCATCAACAAAGAATGAACTGTACGACCATATTTCAAATCTCCCACCAAATAAATATTCAGATTTTCCAGAGTTCCCTGCGTTTTATATATGGAATAGAGGTCAAGCATTGTCTGAGAAGGATGCTGATTGGCTCCGTCACCAGCATTAACGATAGGAACCGGAGCTATTTCGCTAGCATAACGTGCTGCTCCCTCCAGATAATGACGCATTACAATAATGTCGGCATAATTACTTACCATCATAATTGTATCTTTCAATGTTTCTCCCTTTGAGGAACTTGTAACCTTAGGATCGGTAAATCCTATAACTTTGGCTCCAAGCCTGTTGGCTGCTGTTTCAAAACTTAAACGAGTACGCGTGGAAGGTTCAAAGAAAAGAGTTGCAACAATTTTTTCATCCAGTAAGTGACGGTTAGGCTTCTTTTCAAACTCTCTTGCCATTTCCAGAAGATAAAGGATACGTTCTTTAGAATGGTTGGCAATAGTTACTAAACTTCTATTTTCCATATTTTCGGTTTTATGAATTGTTTTTATAATACCGGAGTTCAAAGGTAGACAAAAAAATAAAAAGACCATCCTTTTTTTAGAAAAAGAAGCTGTTATTTTATTTCCTGATAACAGAAATGCGTAATACAGAAGCATTTTTAAAAAACCAATAAAAAAAATATATTTACCAATAGAAACGTAGCATCAAATAAGGCTTGTAAAAAGTTGTATTCCTGCTAAAAATAGCAGAAACAATCATTCTTGCAATTTTATTCGTTTATTCCGGTGTTTTTCTTTATTTTTGCGAACTTATTAAGTAAGAAAAAAGTTATTATCAGAGATAAGAATTTTTATTTATCATGAGGAAGAAATTTATATATGTATTATGGGCTTTGCTCATATTAGGAATTTTATCGGTGGCTGCTGTCTTTACAGCCATAGCAAAAGGATGGATAGGTTATGTACCTCCTGTAGAAGAGCTGGAAAATCCGAATTTGAAATTTGCAACTCAGATAATTTCAGATGACGGGCAACTTCTGGGAACCTGGTCGTATAGTAAAGAAAACCGCGTTTATGTAGGTTACAATGACTTGTCACCTAATCTGGTTCATGCACTCGTTGCAACAGAAGATGTTCGTTTCAGTGAACATTCTGGTATAGACGCACGCGCATTTATGCGTGCTGTTATTAAAAGAGGTATTTTCATGACAAAAACATGCCGGTGGAGGAAAGTACCATTACTCAGCAGTTGCAAAACAATTTTATTCGCCGGTAGCAGACAATGTAATGGAACGCTTGTTGCAAAAACCGATAGAATGGGTTATTGCTGTCAAGCTGGAACGTTATTATACAAAAGAAGAAATTCTGACTATGTACCTTAATAAGTTTGACTTTCTGAATAATGCCGTAGGTATTAAAACAGCAGCCAAAACTTATTTTTCAAAAGATCCTAAAGACTTGTCGATAGAAGAAGCTGCTACCCTTATCGGTATGTGTAAAAATCCATCATTATATAATCCCCGTCGTTTCAATGAACGTTCACGAGGACGCCGCAACACGGTGCTTGATCAAATGTATAAGGCCGGTTACCTCACAAAAGCTGAGCGTGATTCTCTGCAAGCCTTACCGTTGACTCTGAAATTTCAGCCGGTTGACCACAAGGATGGATTGGCAACTTACTTCCGTGAATATTTGCGTAAGATAATGACAGCCAAAGAACCAGTCCGTTCGAAGTACAGAGGATGGCAACAACAACAGTATTACGAAGATTCTTTGGCATGGAAGACAAATCCTTTATACGGATGGTGTGCAAAAAACAAGAAAAAAGACGGAACCAATTACAATATTTATACAGACGGATTAAAAATCTATACGACAATTGATTCACGTATGCAGAAATATGCTGAAGAAGCTGTATACGAACATGTAGCAAAATACTTGCAACCTCGCTTCTTTAAAGAAAAACGTGGACGTAAAACTGCGCCATACACAAACGAGCTCACTCCGGAAGAAGTAAATACGATATTAGAACGTTCCGTACGTCAGTCTGACCGTTATCGTGAAATGAAAGCAGCAGGATGTTCTGAAGAAGAAATCCGGAAGGCATTCAACACAAAACACGAAATGTCTGTCTTCTCATGGGAAGGAGAAAAGGATACTATCATGACACCGTTAGATTCAATCCGTTACTACAAGCACTTCCTGCGTGCCGGATTTATGTCTATGGATCCGATTACAGGCTATGTAAAAGCTTATGTAGGAGGTCCTAACTATAATTACTTCCAATATGATATGGCTATGGTTGGACGCCGACAAGTTGGTTCTACCATTAAGCCTTACTTATATACATTAGCTATGGAGAACGGATTCTCTCCGTGTGACGAAGTAAGAAATGTAGAACAGACGTTATTCGATGAAAACGGAAAAGCATGGTCTCCCCGAAACAGTTCTAAATCTCATTATGGAGAAATGGTAACACTGAAATGGGGATTGGCAAACTCCAACAACTGGATATCTGCTTATCTTATGAGCAAGCTCAACCCATATGCACTGGTTCGATTGATTCATTCTTTTGGTGTCTTGAACAAGGACATACAGCCAACCGTATCTTTGTGTCTGGGGCCATGTGAAATTTCTGTAGGAGAAATGGTTAGTGCCTATACAGCATTTGCCAATCGAGGTATACGTACAGCGCCACTTTTCGTTTCCCGCATAGAAGATAATGAAGGTAACGTCATCGCAACTTTCACGCCACAAGTAGAAGAAGTGATAAGTGAATCAAGTGCATACAAAATGCTCGTCATGTTACGTGCTGTAATCAACGAAGGTACTGGTGGACGAGTTCGCCGCTTATATGGTATACAGGCTGATATGGGTGGTAAAACCGGTACAACCAACCGTAACTCAGACGGATGGTTTATGGGCTTCACTCCTTCACTGGTATCTGGTTGTTGGGTAGGAGGTGAAGAACGCGATATTCACTTCGATACAATGCGCGACGGACAAGGTGCTTCAATGGCATTACCGGTATGGGGATTGTACATGCAAAAAGTTTATGCCGACAAGTCGTTGGGATATTCTCAAGATGAACACTTCGATATACCCGAGGATTTTGATCCATGCAAAGACAAACTGACTGAAATAGAAGAAGAAAATACCAGCCGATTGGATGACGTATTCTTCCAATAATTTTTTCAGGAAAAATAAAAAAACATGCTGAAGTTTTACGATAAACTTCAGCATGTTTTTTTGTTAATATGGGCATGTTTTTTTTATAGTCTTCCAACTTTGGATTTTCGGATTATTTTCTGTATCTTGCAGAAACTTGTAAAAGAAGGAGGATTGTCATGGATCGTAATCTCACATTATACCAACTATCTCCTGAACTGGCAGCTAAAGTTTTCGATCGGATCGAATCTTTCAATCGTGGAAGAATGCCTAAAGATGGTAAATATGTAATCAGTATGCCGACTCTTTATCGCCCTTATTATGGATTTTGGCGAATCTTTTCAGATGATAAAACCCCACTATTCGTACGTACACTTGCTGTAACATTCGACGCAGCAGCAGAACGAGCCTTCGCCTTACTCCAAAACTGTAATATACCTCTTGACGTACAAGACAACAGCGTTTTTGAAAGTTACTACGGACAATCAGACGACATTATTCCATTTGGCAAGTATCGTGGCAAACGTTTAGCTGAAATCTTCTATGTGGACCCATCTTACATCCTTTGGTTAGCAAATAAATTTACTGTAGAAACAAAACGGTATGAACCATTAGTATTATTGCTAAAAAATTTGCCAAAGTACATTTTGAACTGAACCGTACAGAAAAAACATATTTCTTCGGTAAGCCATTATATAGGTGAGATAGGAGAAAAGTTGAAAGATATGTTCCTCACAGTCTTGAATGTCCGTTTACAGGTTGATACATACAAAGCTGACTTTTACGTAGACCAAAACGTATTGGCTGCCGACCGTGACGGAAACCGTTTTACATTTTTCATAAAAGCTGGCGGACGTAGCCAGACACCTAAAGCATTAAGTTGTCACAGTCGCAAAATAACTCAGCACGAAGTACTGCATCTAGCATCAGCAAAGGTCATGTCACATTACGAAAGCAAGGGAGTGCATTACACACGACTGGGATATGTAAAACTGGTATAATCGGCCTGTTCCGACAGAGTGTTCAAGGCTTGTTTCACATAGTTTTTCTCCATGTCAGCAGGTTTTATAACCTCCATGTCAAACACAAGCAGATCGATATCCAGAGGAATGATTCCCTTCTGTTTGCCTTCTGGGGTTCTGCCACATTTCTTTTCTATGTCCTTAAATAATATTTTTATATCCTCGAAGCCCATATCTGTTTCAACGACAGCAGCCCGGTTCAAATAAGAAGTTGTCGTTTCTATACCTTCCGGGGCAGTTTCTACTATTTCTCCCCACCGCATCTCAGGGAATAAATCTGACAGGATTTCCTCCGCCCAATTCATATGATATTCACTCTCTGTATTCGACCCCAAACAAATGATGCAACGATGCTTAGTTTTCATATTTATGAAGTTTTGACTACAAAAATAGATTTTTTTTGTAAATTTGCGTACTAATAAAAAGTACAAATACCATGAAATTTATTGGAATAATTCCTGCTAGATATGCTTCTACACGTTTTCCAGCAAAGCCATTGGCTATGCTAGGAGGGAAAACTGTAATTCAAAGAGTCTATGAACAAGTATCTGGAATTCTGGATGAAGCATACGTAGCGACCGATGATGAGCGAATAGAAAGTGCCGTCAAAGCTTTTGGTGGCAAAGTTGTTATGACTTCTGTCAATCATAAAAGTGGTACAGACCGCTGTTATGAAGCCTATTGCAAAGTAGGCAGCGGTTACGATGTTATTGTAAACATTCAGGGTGACGAACCTTTCATACAGCGCTCGCAACTGGAAGCTGTCAAAGCATGTTTTAATGATGAATCTACACAGATTGCAACCTTGGTAAAACCCTTTACCGTTGATGACGGATTTGAAGCATTAGAAAATGTCAATTCTCCGAAGGTTGTAGTCGATAAAAAATATGAATGCACTGTAATTTCAGCCGTTCTATTATTCCATATCAACGTAACAAAGAAAAGGCAGAATGGCTGCAAGGACATACCTATTACAAACATATCGGTCTATATGCATACCGGGCTGCTGTTCTGAAAGAAATTACAGCTCTGCCACAGTCTTCTCTGGAACAAGCAGAGTCATTAGAACAATTACGCTGGCTGGAAAATGGTTATACTATCAAAGTCGGTATCAGTGAAGTGGAAAACCATTGGAATAGATACTCCGCAGGATTTAGCTCGTGCGGAAAAATTCCTGCTTGAACATAAAGAAATAAAGTAATGACTCTTGACAGAACAATAGCTCCCCCAATACGCCAGATAGACCATTTTTCTATTTCTACTCCCGAACGTACAATCATGCCAAACGGAACGCCACTGAATATCATTCAAGTTGGCAGCGAGGATGTTGTGCGTCTGGATTTGCTCATAAAAGGCGGGCAATGGAATCAGACACAACCTTTACTGGCTATGTTTACCAACCGCATGCTGCGCGAAGGAACTCGGTCTTTGTCGTCATCACAAATTGCTGAAAAGCTGGACTATTATGGCGCATGGCTTGACTTATCATCATCGGTAAACTATGGTTTTGTGACACTATATTCATTAGGTAAGTATTTCCCAAAAACAATTGAAATATTAGCCTCGATGGTTAAAGAACCGGTCTTTCCGGAAAAAGAATTATCGGTTGTAGTAGACGTAAACAAACAACAGTTTCTTGTCAACGCCCAGCGTGTTGACGTAATGGCTCGCAAACGTCTGAATCGTGCACTTTTCGGACTGTCACACCCATTAGGACGATATGCTGAACTGGAAGATTACGATCGTATTAACAGCGAAGTATTAAAAGGTTTTTACCATCAGTATTACCATTCAGGCAACTGCTCTGTTTACGTCTCAGGTAAAGTTTCTCCAGAAGTTATACATTGCATAGAGCAACACTTCGGCGAAAGCGATTGGGGAGACACTACCCGAAAAATAAAAAAACGAAACTTTTGTTCCTACAACAGAAGATTGCAAACGCATTTTTGTAGAAAAAGAGGATGCTTTGCAAAGTTCTATAAAGATAGGTACATTTTCTATAAATCAACAACATCCTGACTATTTGAAGCTGCGTGTACTGGTTACGCTGTTCGGAGGGTATTTTGGTAGCCGTCTGATGTCGAATATCCGTGAAGATAAAGGATATACCTATGGTATCGGCGCCGGTCTTGTCAATTATCCCAATACAGGTGTATTAGGCATCAGTACAGAAGCTGCAAACGAATATGTAGAACCTCTCATCGCTGAAGTCTATAAAGAAATGGATATTTTATGTTCAGAGAAAGTTTCAGACGAAGAGCTGGATATGGTACGCAATTACATGCTGGGTGATATGTGTCGTTCATACGAAAGTGCCTTTTCTTTATCAGATGCTTGGATATTCATCGAAACGTCTGGTTTGAAAAATGATTTTTTCGATCATACATTAAAAGCTATCCGTGAAGTAACATCGGATGAGCTTCAAGCACTGGCACAAAAGTATTTCTGTAAAGAAAACTTAATAGCGGTTGTCGCAGGTAAAATAGTGTAATGTATTTTATATTCTCTTTACAGAAAACACTAATTTTGAACATTCAAATAAAACGAAAAAGATAATAATGACTAGACATACATATTTATTGTTTGCATTGATGACATTTGGAAGCTTGTCCGTTTCTGCTCAAATGTCATTGGGATATTACAAATTTAAAGATGGAGCAGAATATACTGGAGAGTTGAAAGGACGTCGTCCAAATGGAAAAGGCAAAACAGTTTTTAAGAATGGAGATACATACGAAGGTGAGTATGTAAAAGGAAAACGTGAAGGAGAGGGTACATATATATTCAGTGATGGAGAAAAATATGTAGGACATTGGTATCAGGACCAGCAACACGGTCAAGGAACCTACTACTTCATGAACAACAACCGTTATGAAGGAATGTGGTATCAAGACTTTCAGGAAGGTGAGGGTACAATGTACTATTATAACGGCGATTTATATGTAGGCATGTGGCACCAAGACAAGCGAAACGGCCATGGAACATATACATGGAAAGGAGGTGCCAAATACGAAGGTGAATGGACCAACGATCTGAAGAATGGCAAAGGTGTCATGACATGGGAAGACGGTTCAAAATACGAAGGAGAATGGAAAAATGGCGAACGCCACGGGAAAGGAACATTTTATTACACCAATGGCGATAAATATATCGGAGATTGGGTAAAAGATGTACAGCATGGAAAAGGTATTTACTATTTTCAAAACGGCGAACGCTATGAAGGTGACTACGCAGACGGAGAACGTACCGGAAAAGGAATCTATGTTTACCCCAACGGAGATAAATACGTCGGCCAGTTCAAAAACGGATGGCAGGAAGGAACCGGTACATTTACCTGGCAGAACGGAGCTGTATATGAAGGCGAATGGGTAAAGAACCAGCGATCGGGCAAAGGCCATTATAAATGGGGAAATGGCGATGAATATGAAGGCCAGTGGAAAGACAATATGGCAGAAGGAGAAGGCGTACTACGTATGCAAGATGGATCTGTCTACACCGGTCATTTTTCTCGTGGCAAAGAAGATGGCAAAGGAACTATCGTAAGCAAAGACGGAGTCCGCTTTGAAGGATTCTTCAAGCAAGGAAAAAAGGATGGTCCTTTTGTCGAAACAGACAGTAACGGAAAAATAATTCGTCAGGGAACATTCCGCAGTGGCAGACTTTTAGAGGAGAAAAAATAATGCTAAACCTATCGGAACTAACAGATAAAGTACGTGCTCTTGCGATTGAGGCAGGGGATTTTATTCGTGAAGAAAGAAAAAAATTCCATCGCGAGGCAATCGAAAAAAAACATGCACACGACTATGTGTCATACGTAGACAAAGAGTCGGAAAAAAAGATTGTAACCCGTCTAAAAGAATTACTTCCCGAGGCTGGTTTCATAGCAGAAGAAGGCAGTGGCACATTAAACGACGAGCAATATTGCTGGCTGGTCGATCCTTTGGACGGAACAACCAATTTCATTCATGACAATGCTCCGTATTGCGTGAGCATTGCCCTGAGAAGTAAAAAAGAATTATTACTAGGCGTCGTATATGAAATCTGCCGGAATGAATGTTTCTGGACATATAAAGGTGCTCCTTCTTATCTGAATGGCAATGAAATTCATGTATCTGCCATATCCAATTTAGATGACTCGTTTATAGCTCTTGGCTTCCCTTATGCAACAGAAGAATATAAGCCAATGGCCAACCATTTGGTAAATACACTCTACGGGAATGTAGCAGGACTGCGGCTTATGGGAGCTGCGGCTGTAGAATTGTGTTATATTGCAGCAGGAAGGTTCGAAGCACGTATCGAAGCTTTTATTGGTCCATGGGATATCGCTGCAGGAACAATTATTCTGCAAAATGCCGGAGGTATGATTACAGACTTCAAGGGAGGAGATTCTTATTCCTCTGGTTCACAGGTTCTGGCTTCAAACGGAAGAATCCATCGAGATTTGTTGAATATAATTGATAATCTATAAAATACTCACGTTTTATTCGATTTATCAAAATATATTTTGTATGTTTGTGTTACAAAAAAGGGAAGGACATGAATATACCAGAAATATTAGATTTTCTGAAACGCTTGTCAGAGAATAATACCCGTGAATGGTTTCAGGAACATAAAAATGAATATCAAAACGCACAAAGCAGTTTTGAAAATTTATTAGCGGATATCATTGCGCGTATTTCATTATTCGATGAAAGTATATCTCATGTTCGTCCTCATGATTGTACATATCGTATTTATCGGGATGTCCGCTTTTCGGCAGACAAATCTCCTTATAAGAATCACATAGGAGGATATATTAACGCACGTGGGAAAAAATCGAACCACTGCGGATATTACGTACATCTGCAACCTGGCAACTGTATGCTGGCAGGAGGAAGCTGGTGTATGCCGTCCAATATGCTTAAAGCTGTCCGGCAGTCGGTTGTAGATAACATAGAGGAATACCGTGCTATTGTAGAGGATCTGATTTTAAAAATATTTCCGGTAATAGGAGAGGAACACTTAAAAACCTTGCCTAAAGGATTCCCAAAAGATTTTCCTTATCCGGAATATATAAAATGTAAAGATTACACTGTTGCTTATTCCATTCCTGATTCTTTTTTTGATGATCCTTGTTTTATAGAAGAAATTATAAACGTATTCAGGCAACTGAAGCGTTTTGCCGATTTTACAAATTATACAATCGATGATTTTGAATAACAAACATTTTCATATAAACAATACTTCGGTAAATTTTTACCGAAAGATTAAAAGTTAAACAACAGAACCGGCAAAAGCTGGTTCGGAAACACTAAAGAGGTCATTGAAATGTTGTCAAAAACGAATGGTTAAGCATGAAGAAATG
>ENA-OQJS01000196-OQJS01000196.1-human-gut-metagenome-genome-assembly--contig:-NODE-196-length-11292-cov-1.471026_pt1 | contig 11292 bp, 7 predicted proteins | sample MGYA00242598_ERZ504764 | MGnify/ENA primary metagenome ERZ504764 (study PRJEB26092, sample SAMD00036368) | human gut metagenome | host: Homo sapiens | study: EMG produced TPA metagenomics assembly of...
TCGTGCTCCCAAACGTAGCATTACTGCGTACCGTCAGGATGCTTATTGCTGGTAGGTTGCTCCCTCAGCAGAGCCTATTCCTCTTAACATACCTAGATACAAAGGTATAAAACTAAAGTTAATTATTAATGAATTATCCAACTTTGTTTGGATTTTAAATGGAAAGTTTACGAAGGCTGATTCTGTTTTAAATGGTAATTATGATTATTCTTACTTTGATTATGGAAAAATGCGGGGGGGGATTAATCATATACCTTTTCAACAAGATGTAGCTGGAGGGCATGCCTATGTGTTGCTATGTGCTTATCGTAAATTTGGGGATGTGCGCTATTTGAATCATAGTAAAAGTGCGATTGAAGCTTTACTTTCACAGAAGGAAAGTCGCTTTTATGAAGCTCTTCTTCCCTTGGGAGTTTATACAGCAGCTTATTTGAATGCAACAGAGGGAGCAAATTATGATGTACAGAAGTTGTTAAACTGGGTATTTGATGGCTGTAAAAGTCCTACTGGAAGAACTGGTTGGGGTATTATTGTTGGTAAATGGGGTGATTATGATGTAAGTGGTTTACAAGGAAGTATCACAGATGGTGGTGGATATGCTTTTTTGATGAATAGTATTAAACCGGCGTGGCCATTTGTTCCAATGGTAAAATATCAGCTCAATATGCTAAAGCTATTGGTAAGTGGATGTTGAATAATGCTAGTGCGTGTCGTTTGTTTTATCCTGGATATATAGATGAAAAACATCAATGGGCTCCAGAGTTAAAAGATATAACAAATAACAACATTGCTTATGAAGGATTACGTAAGTTTGATGATTACGGAAAAGAATCACTTAAAGGAGTTTCACCTGTAGCAATAGGTGATGGTCCTAAATGGATTGACGGAAATCCTACAGAAAGTATGTTTAGTGTTTATAGTTCATCACCGGTGGGTATTTTAGGCGCTATAGTTGATACTACTAATGTGAAAGGCATTTTAAAATTGGATTGTAACGCAACCGATTTTTATGCGTCTAGACCCTATCCTGTATATTTGTATTATAATCCTTATGATATAGATGAACATATAAATTATCAGACTAAACAGGCTGTGGACTTGTTTGATATAGTTTCTAAAAAATATGTTGCAAGAGGTATTAGTAAAGACGGTGTGTTTACCATACCAGCAAAGGAAGCATGTATCATAGTAGAACTTCCAGCAGGTACAGAACTGAGTTTGGATGGGAAACATATTTGGGCAAATAAGCAATATATAATTTCATATAAATAAAAATCTAGTAGAACTATGAGTAAGCATTTATTCTCTTTGTTGTGTCTACTTTTAACATGTACATATTTGTGGGCACAAGAAACAAAAAAAATTACAGGAACTGTTTCGGATGCGGCAACAGGAGAAGCTTGATTGGTGTTTCTATTGTTGAAGAAGGAACAACAAATGGTACAATTACTGATTTTGATGGAAAGTATTCGTTGGAGGTCACTTCTGGAAAAGTACAATTTTCTTATATTGGCTATAAAACAGAAACGCTGACAATCGTAAAAAGTGGCGTATATGATGTAAAATTAGCATCAGATAACGAACAATTGGACGAAGTTGTAGTAATTGGTTATGGTACTCAGAAAAAAAGTGATTTGACGGGTTCTTTGGCTTCTATTAGCAGTAAGGATATTAAAAACTATGCTGTATCTAATGCGTCTGAATTACTTACAGGTAAGGCTGCCGGTGTATTTGTAGCTGCTAGCTCAGGCAACCGGGAGCAGATGCTGTAGTTCGTGTACGTGGTTTGGGAACAGTAAATGATAATAATCCGCTTTATGTGGTAGATGGTCAATTTATGGATAATATTAGTAGTTTAAACCCTGCTGATATTGAGCGTATAGAAGTTTTAAGGATGCTTCTGCCTGTGCAATATACGGTTCACGTGGATCGAATGGTGTAATCCTGGTTACGACAAAAGGTGGTGTAAAAGGTGAAACAACTGTAACTCTTGATGCTTATGTAGGTATCAAGAATAGTTATAAGGCTCTTGATATGATGAATAGTGAACAATTCTATAATTTTATCATGGAGGCCTATAAAGAGGATCCGACTTTTACTACGGAGAAAAAAGAAAAGTTTACTAATCAATATAAGAAAGGTTATGATACTAATTGGTGGGATGAGGTGACTCGTACTGCTTTTACTCAGAATTATAACGTTAGTATTCGTAAAGGAACCGATAAATCGAGGACATCTATTAGCCTTGGATATATAGGAGATGAAGGATCTATCATTACTACTGAGTTTAATCGTCTTTCTCTAAGATTAAATCAGGAATACGATATCAATGATTATATTACGGTTGGTGCAACTTTGAATGGAGCTAAAATCAGACAACGTGATACGGGGGCTTTATCTTCATTTGATCTTATTTTAAAGGCGGATCCGTTTACTCCTGTCATAAATCCATTGGTTGATCCTTCTTCTTCTAACTATGAGTATAATAAATATGCACCAACAGAATGGTCATTTGATCCTAATCCTGTAGCATTATTAGAGTTACCTGACCGTTACAATGATAAACTCAATCTTTTTGGAAATGTTTTTGCTCAGGTTAAATTATTGAAAGGTTTAAGTTATCGTGTACAATATAGTTTTGAACGTAATCATGATGTCTTTAAGAATTTTAATCCAGCTTATGAATCAACTTTTTCTGAAGATAATCTGACCACAACTTCTGGAAAGTATTTAACAGAAACACAACTGACAAATAATAGTTCTGTTGTCTCTAATTATTCCGTGGAACAACGTTTGAATTATAATACGTCTTTTGGAAGAAGTACTTTGGATGCTATGGTAGCGATGACTTATGAAAAGAATACTTCGGAAGGAATTAATGCGTTTAAACGTGGTGCTTTAGGAAATGATGAAATATACCATGTTCTGGATGCACAAACAGTAGGTGATCAGACATCTGGAGGAAAAGAAACTTCTGCAATGCTTTCCTATTTGGGACGTATCAACTATTCGTATGATGACCGTTATTTAGCTACAATTAATTTTCGTGCAGATGGCTCTTCACGTTTTGCTAAAGGTAATCGTTGGGGATATTTCCCTTCTGTTTCTTTAGGATGGAGAATTAACAATGAACAGTTCTTTAAGAATTTAAATATAGATAATGTAATATCTAATTTTAAATTACGTTTAGGTTGGGGACAGAATGGAAATCAACGCATTAATCGTGATGCTCCGTATACTTTAATTGGAACAAATAATGAAATGCAATGGTACTTCGGTAATTCATATTCACAAGGATATATTCCTACTTATACAGGAAACTCTGAGATTAAATGGGAAACCAGCCAGCAAACTAATGTGGGGGTTGATTTAGCTTTCTTCCGTAATAGTTTGGATGTTAGTATGGATTTCTATGTTAAGAAAACGAGTGATATGTTGTTGGAAATGCCTGTTCCTTCCTTTGGAGGATTTGCTAATAGTCCATTCTTCAATGCTGGTGATCTGAAAAATACAGGTTTTGAATTGGTTTTAAATTATCGTAATCAGATAGGTAAGGATTTCCATTATAATGTCGGTTTGAATATGTCTACTTATAAAACAACGGTTACAGCATTGACTTCAGAATATTTGAGTGGTAGTAATTCTCGTACTTATGTAGGAGGTCCGATTGGACGTTTTTGGGGATATAAACAAATTGGTATTTTCCAATCTCAAGAAGAGATAGATAATTATGTTGATAAAAATGGAACTAAGATTCAGCCGAATGCAAAACCTGGTGACTTTAAGTTTGCTAAATTGGGTGGTGAAGGAGAATTAAATGATGATGATGACCGTACTTTTATTGGTGATCCGAACCCCGATTTAATTTATGGCTTTAATTTAGGATTTAATTATAAGAACTTTGATGTAAGTATGGCTTTCCAAGGAACAATCGGTAATGATATATGGAATACATCAAAAGGAACGTTAGCAACAGCCGGAAATCAAAATGCGTTGGCTGAGGCTTATACAGATGCATGGAGACAGGAAGGGGACATTGATGCTAAATATCCTCGAATAACCAATGCTGATTCGAATAATAATTACCGTGCTTCTTCTTTTTATGTGGAAGATGGTTCGTATTTACGTTTGCAGAATTTACAGATTGGCTATACTTTACCTGCCTATATCTGTCAGAAAACGAAATTATTTTCTAGTTGTAGATTGTATTTGAGTGGACAAAATGTATTTACATTAACAGGATATAGTGGACTTGATCCTGAAATTGGAGTAGATAATCCGTTGGATATGGGAGTAGATAATACACGTTATCCAGCTGCCCGCTCTTTTACTTTTGGAGTTAATTTACAGTTCTAAAAAAGGAAATCTATATGAAAAAAAGTCTATTTATATTGTCATGTTTGTTTGTCGGGGCATATTTAAATAGCTGCTCTTTAGACGAACCTAGTTATGGAAAAACTACCAGTGAAAGCTATTATCAGAATGATATAGAGATAGAACAAGCTTTAACAGGAGCCTATTTGCAATTGCGTACAACTTGGAATGAATATGCGCTGAATCATTATTTTATTGGAGATTGTAGTACTGATGATGCATTAAAAGGGGGAAATGGTGATGGTGACCGTTCGGAAGTACGTGATCTTTCTGATTTTACAGTATATACCACTAATGGAGAAGTTGGACGTCGTTGGGAGATTCTTTATCGTTTGGTAAATCGTTGCAATGATGTAATCTATTATGCACCTAAAGCACAGGGAGATAAGGAATTGCTTGCCCGCTATGCACTGGAAGCAAAGGCTCTGAGAGCGTTTGGCTATTATTGTCTTGTAACAAGTTTTGGTGATGTGCCTCTTATTACTGAGCCAAAACTCCCGTCAGAAGTTTTAACTATTCCTCGCTCTTCATCAGAGGAAGTATATACTCAGATTATACAGGATTTGGAAGATGCTTCAGATTTGCCAGCAAAAAATGAATATGCAGAGTCTGATGCCTATCGTGTAACAAGAGGTTTTGCAAAAACGATGCTTGCTAAAACATATATGTTTCGTGGTGATTTTGTAGCAGCAGAAACTGTTTTGCATGATATAGTAGAAGTTGATAAGGATTATGAATTGTTAGATAATTATGGATGGAACTGGTTCCCTGAATATGAAAACAGCTCAGAATCAATTTTTGAACTTCCTAATAAAGTATATGAATAAAAATATTGGAACAGGTACAAATGTCCCTCATTTTTTTACAAGTCGTACTTCAATTGGGTATGATGGATATGGATTTCATGTTCCGACAAAGGATTTGTATGATGCTTTCGATCCTGATGACCCTCGTATTACATATGTGTTTACACAAACAGGCGATCAATATGTAGGTGATGAGAATCCTCAGAATAATTCTGATTCAGAAACAGGTTTCCATGATTATAAAATGACTGTACCGACTAAAGATAAAGTTGGTTTTGATAATTGGATGATTAGTTATAATATTCGTATGATTCGTTATTCGGATGTTTTACTATTGTATGCAGAAGCCTTAAATGAAAATAATAAATCGGGTGAAGCTTTGATTTATTTGAATAAGGTAAGAACTAGAGCAAGACAAACTCCTGCACAAGATCCGAGAAGAGTGAAACAAGCGTATATTCCAGTCGTAACAGAGAATACTTTAAAGGATATAGATGTAACAGATAAGACCCAATTGAGAGAAATTATTTGGCATGAACGTCGTTGTGAATTGGCTATGGAAGGTTGGAGACGTGATGATTTGATACGTCAGAAACGTTTTGGAGAGGTAATGCGTGCTTATGCCGAGAAATATAATACATCAAAAGGGCGCAATTTTGATGATGGAAGGGATTATCTTTTACCGATACCTCAAGGGGAAAGAGATAAAACAAATAATATTTTGACACAGAATCCGGGATATTAACCTGGTGTAGGCTATAGAGTTCTATGAGGGTGTATCTAGATAGATGCGCCCTCGTTTTTTTAAGACTATTATTCAATATAATAAATATTAATACTATGAATAAACGAATTATTGGCTTCATTTTTTGTTTGATTTCTCTTTAATGTACAGATGTTTGCGAATGAAATAGGACTTCGTGTGCTAGGGAATGACCAAGATGGATACTATGTTAATATCTATTGGGGGAAACAGTTGATTTCTGACCAAAGCCGAAGCGGTGAGTTAGAGGCCTATTTTGATAATGAAGATTATGCTGTGAGAGAAATGTTGCAAGGATGGAAAGCTACTCAAGTAAAAAAAGAAAATGGGAAGATTATACTTTCAGGGCAGGTTTATTTAAAAAGATTGGAAACAGATTTATCTGTGAATGTTATCTATGAAATAGTGAATAAGAATGTAGTTAGTAAACAGATTGAATTACAGCAAAATAATCTTTCACTGTTATTTTATTCATTGGGAACTTCTATCGTTCCAGAATGTAGTCCGAGTTCATATTGGAGTTTTGATGATAATATGAACATGGGTGGAACTGTTCATGAAACTTATCCAGCTGCAGGATATATATTGAATGATACTTTAGCTATTGGGCTGTTGACAGATGCTGGTAATCGAAATTTATGGACTCGTAATATTCGCCGTCGTCCTTCTAAACAAGGAGAAATTGGTTTTAGAGCAATAAGGGAGATTTGTGATGCAAATCTTATTCGTATTTCCAATAAAGACGAACGTTTAAGACAGAATAATTTTGTAAAATATACTTTTGGAGAAGTTTCAGATTTTAATCATCCTGTTGACACATGTTTATATCCGATTCCAAACGTGACAACATGGAAAACATATCACAATGGCTATGTAAAAAAACATGGTAATATTTATAAAATAGAAAAAAGAGGTAAGGAGGTTTCTGGAGTTCGTATACCTTATTATTTGACAGATGGATTTTATACTATTCGTTTTAAGCATCGTTCGAACAATCCTATTACAATCAGACTCTTTAAGGGAGAAGGAATTGAAAATAAAGATATAATAGGATTGCATTACCAATCAGATATTCCATCTCTTCAGTCTGAGTGGGTTGAGCAAGAAGAAACCGTTTTTATTGCTAATACAGAAGATAAACCAATTTATCTTCTGATAGCTGCCTCTGGCTTGAATGATAGTAGTTCTTCATTGTTAATAAAGGATTTAGAAGTTATACGTTCAGATGCTCATAACTATGCTTATCATCGTTTGGAGCAGGGTAAAAAATCGGTGAAAAAAGTATTTATTTTTGTAAATTCGTCACAGGCAACTTTACATGATTTACGTTTGGCTTCTCAGATATATTTAGCCGAAGGACTGAATTTTGTAGGAACTACTGAAGAAAAATGTGTATATGCTTGTTATCAAATGCTGATGTGGATAACAAGTCGTTATAACTTTGCTCCATTGAATGTTCCAAGTATTAATTATGCTCCTGATATGTATAACCGTGATTCTTTCTGGAGTCTTATGGGAGTATATGATAAAGAGGCATCAGAAGAAATTTTTAATGCTTGGGCTTCTACACAAGATGAACGTGGAGCTATAGGAACAATTATTACTCCTTCTATGGGTAGTCGAGAAGTAAAAGGTAATGAAGCAACTTTAGAGTTTCTATGGTATGCTTGGGTTAATCACAAGCTTTATGGAACTCCTATACCAATGGATAAAATAAAAAAGGCATTTGAATTTTGTATGAACGAATATGATCCCGATGGTGATGGCATTTGTGCTGCTGAATTTGTCTTAGGACAAAATGATGTTGTAGATTATCCTGATAAGACGACCGATTTAGCCGTTAATCAAGGGATGTTTGCCGTAACAATGCAGGTTGCCAAGGAATTAGGAATGCCTGTTACTCAGGATTATATAGAAAAAACAAATCAAGAATATAGAAATTTTTACGATAATAAGCGAGGATATTTGGTTGATAATAGAAAATATCCTTATTCAATAACATTTAATTCTTTACTTCCAGAATTTGTTTCATGGTGGCTATTCAATAGACCAATATTGACTTCGGAAATGGTTATTAATACCTTAAATAGAATACCGTATAGAAATGGATATTCTCCAATAATATCTCATGTTGGAGATATTTATTTTACTCAAGAAAATAAGCCCTTTTCTCCCAATATGTTTTGGGATAATGGGGTCTATTATAATGCAGGAAGTTGGTTACGTGAAGAGATTTGTGGCTATGTTGCTGGATTGAAACATGGATGGAAAGACGCTGAAATGAGAATAAAAAAACGTTTAGCGGTAGAAATCAATCTTCATCCAGACGAACCGTTTAGTCACGAATTTTTGCCATTTGATGTTACAATACCGGGCTGCTGGTGGCCTAGTACTCGTGTGTTTTCCTGGAATGTGTTTGTTCTTCGTGCATTAGAGGTTGCTGGAATGCGTTTGCCTGTACAAGATCCGGGTTATGCTAAGTCTGTATTATCAGCAGGAAGGTAATATTTATTTAAGAGTGTATAGTTGAATCTAATCATTCTGGGCGATGAAGAGATTAAAACTTTTATTTCGTCCAGAATATTCTTTATTATTTTGCTACAAATCATTGAAAAATGGAACTAAGAAATCCTTATCTTTGTTTTATAAGTTATTGTTGTTTGATTTATCTTCATGAGAAAGGTTGTTATATTTATCAAATATTTTGTATTTTGTTTGGTTATCGGGGTGCCAGCAAATATATATGGAATTTATGTGAAAGAATTTATTTCTAATATAAATGGTTTAACTAATAATTCTGTAAACTGTATATTAGAAGATTCTGAAAATGTTATTTGGGTTGGGACCTGGGACGGACTAAATGCATATAATGGCAGGAGTATACTTTCATTCAGATATAGTAAAAATGATTCAACGTCTATAAGTAATAATATTATTCGACAAATAATAGAGCATAGAAATTTTTTGTGGATTGCTACGGATAATGGCGTAAATAAATTTGATAGAGAATCTAAAAAGTTTACACGTTATTATTTAGGTAATAAAATACCTCGGCAAGAAAATTCTTATGTTCTTGCTCAATCTCCAGAGGGAAAGCTTTTTTGTTGGGTGAAAGGGTATGGCATATTTATTTATGATGATACTAAGGATCAGTTTTGTTTATTGAAAGTTGATCTTGATAAAAGTTATATAGATTTTTTAATTGATAAGGAAGGACATGTAGTCTTTCTATCTACAGAAGGATATGCCAGATATTTACGCAATTCAAATGAACTTATTTCAGGAAAATTGGATTGGTTGGAGTTGCACCAAAAAGAGCGAATACAAAAAATAATTCTTTCTGATAAATATTTAATTACAGCGAGTAAAAGTAAAATTGTTGTATTTGATTCCCGTTTACATCAGCTTTATTCTATTGATATCGATACAAATAAAAAAATTTCGGATGTTGTTATTACAGGCAAGTCATTGGTTGTCGGATTTATCGAAGGAGGATGTAAAATCTATGATTTGTCTACTATGAATTGTTCTACACTAAAAGAAGTTACAGAACAGACTTCTGTTGTTACTTTATATCTTGGTAGTCAAGATATTTGGTGGATAGGAACCGATGGACAAGGTATTATGCAGTTGTTACCTTATCAGTCTTTGTTTCATAGGGTTGTGACAGAAAATCCCGTACGCTGTTTTTGTGAAGATGGCAAAGGGAATATTATAGTAGGTACTAAAGGAAGTGGAATAAAATTGTTTGATGTACAGAAAAAATTACTGCTAAATTTCCTTGACGAGAGTAATGGTTTACCTTCCATGTCTGTTTATGCATTAAAGAAAAATCAATATGGTGATATTTTTATTGGGACGGAAGGTAAAGGGATAGGGGTTCTCCAAATAGGAAAGAAGGAAGTGAAAATGTTGGATATTCCGGCTAAATATCCTTATTTCCGTTCTGTTTATAGCTTATACTTTACAAATAATGATTCATTGTTATGGGTAGGAACATCAGGATATGGATTGATACGGATAAATATCCGGAAAGAAAATGGAGGATATAAAGTACTGGGGCTTAAACAATATATATCATCTAATACGAATAATCCGTTGAATAATGATATTGTTTATGCTATAGCGGCCGATACCTCTGGACGCTATGTTTGGTTCGGTACACGAGGTGGTGGACTCAATCGGGTGGATATTATTGAAGATAAAATACAACCCTTGGAAGAACTTTATTCCAATATTCATTTGACAAATAATGATGTACTATGTTTGTCACAAGATCGGAATGAAATATGGATTGGAACAAGTTATGGATTAAATAAACTGAGTGTTGGTAATAATCCATTTGTTACACAATATGCTGAACAATTGGTAAACAAAACTGTTCATGGTATTTTGAAGGATAAACAAGGAAATATTTGGGCAGGTACCACTCAGGGGCTGATTCATTTAGAGGTTAATACAAATAAGATAGAAGACTATACTTTTAATGACGGATTACATAATGATGAGTTTGCAGATGGTGCTTATTTTAGTGACGGCAATAATCAGTTGTATTTTGGAGGAGTAAATGGATTTAGTTATTTTACTCCGGATAATATTCATTTGCGTGACTTTAATCCTTTGTTGGTTTTGGAGAGTATAAAGATTTTCAATACGCCACAGGATGTAAATTCTCGTATCAAGGATGGTATTTTACGATTGGATTACGAAGAGAAGGCTTTTACGTTAACCTTTCTAACAAAAGATTTTATAAAAAATGGGAATTGTGAATATGCCTATCGCTTTTGTGACCGTTCTCCCAATTGGATTTATATGGGGAATAATCCGAATCTTAGTTTTGGTCAACTTCAGCCAGGAGTATATCATTTGGAAGTGAAAACTACAAATGGTGATAAGGTATGGGGAACCAATGTTTATCAGTTGACTGTCAAAGTAGGTTATCCTTGGTGGCTTAAAACTCCTGCTTTGCTTGTTTATGCTGTAATATGTATTATAACTATTTATATAACCAAGCGGATTATAGTGGGACGTATTCGTTTGAGTAAGCAAATTTTGATAGCTCGTGTAGAAACAGCACATGAGCAGAAAATATATGAATCGAAATTGAATTTCTTTACTAATGTAGCCCATGAGTTCTTTACGCCGCTAACATTGATCTATACACCTGTACAATATTTATTAGAAAAAAAGGACTTGTCTGATGACTCAAGGAAATATTTGAACATTATTAAGGATAATGCGGAAAGAATGCAGCGGCTTATTCGGGAATTGATGGATTTTCGTAAGGCTGGCGCTAGAAACCTTGATATTTGTCCAGAGCAGATTGATATTAAAGAATGATAGATTCTG
>ENA-OQJS01000197-OQJS01000197.1-human-gut-metagenome-genome-assembly--contig:-NODE-197-length-11238-cov-1.006210_pt1 | contig 11238 bp, 12 predicted proteins | sample MGYA00242598_ERZ504764 | MGnify/ENA primary metagenome ERZ504764 (study PRJEB26092, sample SAMD00036368) | human gut metagenome | host: Homo sapiens | study: EMG produced TPA metagenomics assembly of...
TAATTGCCAATACGTAGCCGGTCATTCCGATAGGTCCACCGAGTAGGGCGCCGGCGATGACGACCTTGCCCGAACGAGTTTTAAGTGCAGCGAGCGTGTCTTTTAGTCTGCCTCTAACTCCCATGTAGCCAAAGAGCCAGATTGCACAGAAGGCATCATGGAGAAAGGATCCCGCAATGGAGGCGCATGCAAGCGCTTCCGCCGATCCAATATAGGGCGCAAGCGCCAAGCCGATTCCAAGAATCACTGTATCAAGGCCCCAAAGAAGACCGCTAAAAAAGCCGAATTGCATCGTTATTCACCTTTCCGATAGATCTCCAGTGCCTTTTTAAGGTATTTGGCACCGTAATTGAAGTAGATATAGAGCCACTCGCCCACGAAGTCACCTTCGGCTTCTTTCAGAAGAGACCAGAGGTACCAGCACCATCCTGCAAGGGCAATGTGCGCATAGTTATGCGCAACTTCGTTGTTTGTTGCCTTGCGCCCAAAATATGCATCAAGCGCGCGGTCGACTTCATCTTCGGAAAGCTCGCAGCAGACACTGCATGTTCCAAAATCGTTTGCGTAATCGCTCATGCCAGCATATTCCCAGTCAATGAGATAGTACTTGTCGTTCTCATCGATAAGGAAATTGAGGTAAAAGAAGTCATTGTGGCAAAGGCATTTTGGTGCATTATCGGCCTGTACAAAGCGCTCCAATTCATCGATTTCGGCGGACATTTCCCTGTAGCTGGAATGTCGATGGGACCTTTTTCCAGAAGAAGTGATTCGTAGCGCTTCGCTTCGAGGTAGAAGTCAAATTCGGTTTCAACATTTGCACCACTCTCGTGAAGCGAACGACACATCTGCATCATTCGATTCATTTGGGCAGCATCATGCGGATCAGGCTGCTTTGCGTTGGGTACAAACTTCGAAATTTTCCAACCACGCTTTGGTCCTCATGAATGAACGTATCGTCAAGGCCGAGCTCCTTGGCCTTTTTAAGTGCGGCTACTTCTCCATTTCTGTTAATAAGCAGTTCGGTTCCGACTCCCGGATGGCGGTAAACGTACTCTCCATCATTGGTTCTAAAGTGGCACGATAGGTTCGTAAGACCTTGTTTAAGGGGATAAACGTCGTGAATCTCTGATTTGGAACAGCCGAGCACTTGCTCGATGTTATCGAAAATGTCGGAGTCAACGTTTTCGATAAAATGTGGATCAAAGGCACGCAGCTCATCAAGAGAATCGAATTCGTTGATCTCGCCCTCAGGATACTTTTTGATCACCATATCGAGCTCCTTGATGTGCTCGATATATAGATCTTCCCAAAGCTTGTCCGTTGTTTCGGGCTTGTTATATTCCGTTTCAAGAATCTGCTTAAACGCAAGCGAGAAGGCTTTATCAAAGTAAACATGTCCGAGCATATACCATGCATTGGAACCACCGATCGTAACATTGGTGATTCTATCCATTGCTCCCGTTTGAATGCACCATTCTTTGGTGGCGCCTTCAGCATATTGAGCAGAATAAAATGCTTTCCAAACATATGCTTCAAATGGATTGTTTAGAAGGTAATCATCGCTTGAGCAAATGTAGGTGTTGCCAAGTCGCTCTTTTACGCACATAAGCGATGCGTGGTTATTTTTAGATGCGTATTCGTTGTTGACGACAATCGAAACGCCGAACTTGCTTTCAAGATAGAAGAAATACTCTTTTTTATAGCCGACAACGACGGTGATATTGCTGACGCCCGCGTCTTGCAGCTGCCTAATCTGTCGCTCAATGAGGATCTCACCACGTACTTTTAAAAGGCCTTTGGGCTTTTCATACGAAATGGGAGCAAAGCGGCTTGAAAGTCCCGCTGCCAATATCACCGCGTTTTCAACCTTATAGGGGTGAAGTGCTTCGTAACCGTTGTCGGTTAGGCTGTCCGATTCGAGAAGGCCTTCATTCGTAAGCTCTTTATTTGCCGCGTTTACTGATCCAAGTGAAAGGCCAGTACGCTCGGCAACTTCTCGCTGGCTGGCATATGGGTTCTTTAGGTATTCGTACAGAACTGTAAAGTTACGCTTGGTCAGCTCCACTGCAGGCCTCCAATTAAGATGTTCATTGCTTAGGGAAAGAATAGAATGATTGAACAATATGTTCAATTTAATATATTTATCTACACAGACTGAACAGACAGTAACGAAAATCAATCTTGGAATGTGGATTAAAATAAATAAATGAGATATCTGGGAGGGTCGCTTATGTATCGATTCGAAAAGAAGGTCGCGCTTGTTTGTGCTGCTGCGTCATTAATCACTGCTTGCTGCTTGCCCCTGAGTGCGAACGTCGCGTTTGCACAGGATTCCGTTGAGGTTCAGAGTATTGAGTCAAAAGCGGATTTTTCTTCTGTGGCTTCCGATGATTTGCAACCCGGTATTTCTTCCGTCATAAAAGATGGCTGGCAGAGGGATGAGTCGTCTGGAGTTTGGTATTACGGAAAAAACGGTAAACGCCAAACCGGCTGGCTGCAAAGCGAGGGCTATTGGTATTGGCTTGATCCTGTCAATGATGGTGCCATGCAGACAGGTTATTTCAGTGTGACCGATGCTGGCGGATCGACCACTTCGTTTTATGCGAATGACGGTAATGACGCTACGCCTTATGGTGCGCTATATCAGAACTGCTGGCTACGTAACTCAGATGGAAATTGGTTTTATGCCAATGCTGGAGGCGATTTAGCTGCTGGTTGGCTTTACCAAAACGGCACATGGTATTACTTGGATCCTGTTTCTCATGTTATGCAGGTTGGTTTTGTCAACCTCGGGAGCGGGAAATACTATTTAGATGCTTCTGGCGCTATGAAAACCGGTTGGATTCTCCTAGACGGGAATTGGTACTGGGCCTATTCGTCTGGCGCCCTCGCTTCATCATGCAGTCGATAGGCGGAGCTCGTTATTACTTTGACCCGCAGACGCTGGCTATGTTCAAAGGCCGTCACGACATCGATGGAAGCAGTTACATTTTTGGTGACTATGGCCTCGCAAATGGATGGTACAAAGACGGAGCAGATTGGTATTACTGCTCTAACGGTATTGCGGCCACTGGCTGGAAACTCGTTAACGGCGCTTGGTATTATCTCGACCCAGCCTCCGATAGTAGGATGTCCGTTGGGTATTTAGACCTTGGCAATGCAGCTTATTATTTAAAGCCTAACGGGGCTATGGCTGTTGGTTGGGCTCAGGTCGAGGACGGCTGGTATTTCGCCTCCCAATCTGGTGCACTTATTTCTGGCTGGTATAAAGAGGGCACGAGCTGGTATTACCTGGACCCTGTTAGCCATCTCATGAAAACGGGCTTATTTGAGGTGGGCGGCAACGATTGTTTTGCAAACCAGAGCGGTAGACTTGTGGTTTCAAGCTGGGTTACCGTTAATGACGGCGTTCAAAGATACGCTAATGATAATGGATATCTTTGCAAGGATGTGATTCGCGAAAACGGCACTATCCTAAAAACCGCTGGAGCTGATGGTTGGCAGGTTGCGTCCGGCTGGGTTAATGTCGCAAATCTTAGGTTTTACGCTGAGCCCGGAACGGGTGCCATTCATCTTGGATGGCTGCAGATTGACGGCGATTGGTATTGGCTTGATGCGATTCTGGCGTGATGAAGACGGATGGGTTTTTACTGGCGGTGCATGGTATTACCTAAACGCTGACGGAAAAATGGCAACTGGTTGGAAATGCCTGAATGGAACATGGTATTACCTTGAGTCCAATGGAGCATGCATGTTGGCTGGCTTAAAGATTCGGGTAAGTGGTATTGGTTAGACGGCAGCGGCGCTATGGCAACGGGCGCAAGGACCATCGATGGCGTTCGTCGAGTTTTCTGGAGCGATGGACAGTGCGACAAAGTTGGCTGGCAAAATCCATCCCAGTATCCTCAGGTCAGTTCTTGGACTGTTCGGCTGCCTAGCTATTGCACCGGATACTTTACCTATGTGACCCCTTCTCGCATTTCTGTCGAAGCAACGCGGGAAGATTGCGTGAACGCCTTTATCCAGCGCGCCTATGAGTATATTGGTACGCAATATATTGAGCCTTGGTCTACCGCTCCCGGTGGAGCTGTTGATTGCTCTGGTTTTGTCTTGCAGTGCCTTTATGCTACTGGCATGGATATGGGTGTTTACAACCCTTATAACCATCGCTGGGATCCAAGCCAAACCTATAATTCCATGAATTGGTATCGAAGCAATATCTTTATGCCCGTGAGCACGAGCTCGATTCAACGCGGCGATGTGATTTATTACCGCGGTCATATTGCAATTGCACTTGGCGGCGGCTTGATGATTGATTCCTGGCCTCATCAAGGTGTCGGAATTCGTCCTATTAGCGCAAGGGGAAATGTAATCGGCGCAGCTCGTCCGTTTATTTAATAGATTCCCTGCAAGACAGTCGGTACCGGTTGGGGGCCTGAAATGAATGCTCGGATTGATCATCGAATTTGCTGGCGAGTAATTGGCTTGATGCTATTTTCCGCCTTACTCTCAGTTACAGCCCCCGCATTTTCTTGCACTGCTTATGCCGTGGAAGAGGGGCGGATAACGGTGTCGTAGAGCGCGACTCGACAGGAGGGCCGGGAGGCATTGGTCGGTGGCGGTTGCTCTCAAGACTCCAGCGATTGTGCGGCAAACAACGGAAGATTCGAGCCTGCAGGTTGTCGAAAGCCATGACCCGTCGACTACAGAACAACTATCTGGATGGCAATGGGACGGTTTGTCCTGGTATTACTATCTAGATGGCTGTCGTTTGACCGGAATTCAGAATATTGACGACTCGCTGTACTACTTGGACCCCGCTCGTGACGGCGCAATGAGCTGCGGCTGGATTTTTACTGAAAATAAGTGGTATTACGCGGGTCCGTCAGGCGCTTTGGCAAGTGGCTGGCAGTTTATTGGAGACCAATGGTACTGGTTTGACTCCCTTAACAGCTGTTCTATGGCTACTGGTCGACGTGTTATTGATGGGCACCCTTATCTTCTTGGAACCTATGGACTGATTAATGGATGGTGCCTTGATAACGGTTTATGGTATTGGGGTAGCAATGGTGAAGTCTTAACCGGCTGGCTTCAAACTGGCAATAACTGGTATTGGCTTGATCCCGCCAATGATGGTGTTATGTCTAGAGGAATCGTTTCTGTCGGTTCGTCTCGTTACTATTTATCGGATTCCGGCGCAATGGCTGTTGGTTGGGCGTTTGATGGGACGGACTGGTATTACGCTGACGGTTCCGGCGCACTTGCATCGGGCTGGCGTTTGGTGAATGGCGTTTGGTATTGGCTCGATGTCGCAAATGACAATAGAATGGCTACCGGCTTTTTTGTCATCGGATCCAATCAGTATCATTTTTCTTCAACGGGAGCGCTGTCACTCGGCTGGTTTATGAGCGATGGAGACTGGTATTACGCTGAGCCTTCTCATGCGTCGGGCATTGTAAAGACGGGATGGCTGAAGGACAATAGCCAATACTATTATCTCGATCCTGCTGCCGACGGTAAAATGCTGCTAGGTCATTTTTCTGTAAATGGGAAAAGCTATTATGCAAAAGCTTCAGGCGCTGTTGTTTGCCGTGAATGGGTAGATGTCCAGGACTCGGTTCAGGATGAGCCGTCTAAGGCTTTTGCTGGTTCTGATTGCTCATTGTGTGGAGCATTGCGTAGTGGAAAGCTATTTACAACAAACGGTGATGGCGAATTAACCGAAGCTCACGGGTTTGTGACGCTTGGAGGGTGCAAGTTCTATGCTGATCCAACCGATGGCTCCCCCTGTGCTGGATGGAAGAACGTTAACGGAAAATGGTACTTCTTTGATGAGACCGCTGGCTATGCACGATCTGGCTGGCTGTACAAGGATGGCTCCTGGTTCTATTTGGACCCATCTACCTACGTTATGAAAACCGGCTGGGTTGCCGTTAACGGATCTTGGTATTACTTGAATTCGTCTGGTTATATGCAAACAGGGGTGGCTTAACCTGGGGGGTACCTGGTATTGGCTTGACGCTAGTGGCGCCATGGCTACTGGCTGGCGCGTTGTGGACGGATCCTGGAATTACTTCATGGCCAACGGCGCGTGGGTGTCAGACTATATGGATGCTAAGGCTCAAAGTTATTCAAGCAATACAAATTGGCTGATACTTGTCGATACATCACGTTGCGTTACGAGTATTTACACTGGATCCTGGAATAACTGGTCCTTAAACCGTCGATATGTATGTTCGACGGGAAAAGCTAGCACGCCTACGGTGATAGGGGAGTATCAGGTCTACGGTAAGGGATACTCCTTTGGGCATGGATATACTTGCTATTACTACACGCAGTTCTATGGTGATTACCTATTCCATTCCTCACCCTACTATGTTAACAGTAATCGCGTGATGGATCCCACAATGGGGTCCCATCCTCTGCCGGATGCGTACGTCTTGAGATTCAGAATGCAAAATGGATTTACGACAATATTCCTTATGGAACAAAGGTTGTTACGTATTGATATTAGGCACTCGTTTTAAGAGACAGGGATAAATACTCTATTTTTAAAAGAGTTTCTTTTAACTGAGGGTGCTTTGATAATCTTTAAGCAATGAATTTGGGAGGATTTTTGGAAATAGAAATGGGAAATGATATTGGCGTATGCGTACTTCTCTCAGCTTATAAACCCGATCTTAAGTTTTTCGCGGAACAACTTGATTCGATAGATAAACAAACGTTTCCGCTTACGCTTCTAGTTAGAAATGACTGCCCTGAATCGGATTCATTAGAGCGGTTTATCCAAGCGCATATAACGAAAAAACGCCTATCGGTATTATCACGGTGATAATAATCTCGGTTATGTCAAATCGTTCGAGGCGCTGCTCTCCTTGGCGGAAGGGGATTACGTAGTACTTTGCGATCAGGATGATATTTGGGAGCCTAATAGAGTTGAAGTTTCGCTCAACCATATGCTAGAAGAAGGCTCAATTCTAGATGTTTGTGATAGATCGGTAATTGACGAAAACGGAAATATTCTGGTAAAGAGTTATAGGAAAGCTCATCCTAATTCGCCGGAAGTAAATTGGTGCTCTGGAGAGGATATTACTGTACAGGCCGCAAGCGTATGTTACGGCATTGGTATGGCTCTCATGTTAGATGCGAGTGCGGCGAAGTCGATGATTCCCTTTCCGGAATCGACTGCACATGACTTGTGGTTGACATTGGGTTGCAGTGAACTGGGGAAGTGCAGCTTTACTATGACTCCTTTGGTTAAGTATCGTCGACATGGTGGTAACGAAACTGGATTCCTTGCAGGTGTTTCTTCAAAAGATGATTGGTATTCGACAAGAGTTAAAAACAGGGTTGATACTGCTAGGCGATTTGCCGATAGATTTCCCGATTCACCGCATCTAAAGGAAATATTGGGGTTCGCTGAAGCAAGGGAGCGGCGCTCCATAATTGGTTTACTTAAATACCGACGAGCTTGCCCGTCTATCGCTAAAGCAGATATCATTATACGTCTTATGCCGAATTGGCTGTTTATTTTGATTTTAAAAGAACTTAAAGCTGCGAGATAGCTTCGTATCCTCATTTCGACAGGTTTAGAAGGGCGCTTATATTTGTGAAGGCCACAGAGAAGACTCTTTCGATTAAACATAATATGTTCTGGAATACCGTCGGTTCGTTGACTAATTTAGGCTGTCAGTGGCTTATCACCATTTTGGTCGTTCGGCTGTCTGATGGATATAGTGCTGCAGGCATTTATTCGCTGGCTATGTCTATTTTCAACATGTTTTCTCAATTAGCCCAATACAGGATGTACACGGTGCAAATTGCAGATGTTGAAAGGAAAAACTCTGCTGGTGAATACCTGACTTTTCGTTTCTTTACAACTTTTATAGCGTTTGCAATGTTAGCCGTCTATTCCATTGCAACGTGTCGTATTGGTACGGTGCCCGCTATTCTTCTGTATGCTCTCTATAAACCGCTGGCTTAGTCATTGATGTCATGCATGCTAATGATCAGGTTGGTCATAGGATGGACTATATTGGGAAATCCCTCATAATGCAGGGCATCGGCTCTCTCCTTTCATTCATTCTTGTCTTTGGATTTTTTAATAGCCTCGAAGGTGCACTGTTGCTTATGACGGTAGTGACAATAGGCATCGGAGTTATTTACGATTATCCAAGATCAAATCGGATTTCTGCAATCAAGCTTGGAATTAGCCGAGCGAAGGTCAGAGCCTTCCTATGTAGCTGTTTGCCCATCGTTCTGGGCGGCATTGCTGCTTCTGCGGCGCCGAATATTCCCAGGCAGTATTTATCTTATTCATTCGGAGATTCTGCTCTGGGTATTTATGCATCAGTTGCTGCACCTGTGGCAATTATCCAAATGGGTGCGACCTATATTTATAATCCTTTATTAGGTTATCTAGTAGAGCGTTACCATTCTAGAGAAAAGTCCTTTTTTTTCGCTCATAGGTAAAATACTTGCTGGCATCTTTTTTTGTCGGTGTCATATCTTCAGTTGCCCTTTTCTTTTTCGGTAAATTATTGCTGTCACTGTTTTATGGCGCTGGAATAGCTAAACATACCGATCTCCTTCAGCCTATGTTGGCTTGTGCCTTTTTGACTGGCATCGCTTGGTTTGTCAACGATTTGTTGGTTTCTCTTGATAATTACCGAGGGGTATTTGTTGGCAGCATGCTGTCCTTAATTAGTGCTGTCGCTGTTATGGCTCCTGCGCAAATGCTGTTTGGCTTAAATGGCCCTACTGTATCGGCGCTTATATCCAATGCCATTTGCCTTATTTATCAGTCTTCTGTTTTGGGGAAACAGACGCAACAATGGTTCGGGGAAAAGAGATAGGCCGATGATGTCTAAAGCTCACGCACTATTAAAGCTTCAAAACACTGAATTGGATATCCTTCAGGTTGTCGCCGCATTCTGCTCTAAGCACGGCATCAGGTGGTGGCTTGATGGCGGAACATGTTTAGGAGCAATGCGTCATAGGGGGTTTATCCCTTGGGATGATGATATAGATATCGGAATGATGCGTTCAGATTATGACCGCTTTTGCTCTTTAGCCGAGGGTGGGTTACCGGAAGGATATTCGCTCCATACATCGCGGAATACTACTGGCTATGCTGCGATGTTTGCTAAGGTGTATCGCGATGGAACTCGCTTCGAGAATCAAGAGGCTCGAGAGGCTTCCAGTTCGATGGGCATTTTTGTCGACATCTTTCCATATGACCAGCTCTATACAGATAAACGCCTTCGTGCAAAGCAAGTCCGAACTGCATCAATTGCACAGAAAAGAGCCTATTTATATCATTCTTCCTCCATTGTTGTCCCTCATAAAGGGTTCCTTGGTCAACTCGAGCAAATTGGTTGTTCTGCTATGCACGTGGTGGAACAACTGGTTTCTCGAGGCGCATGCTCTTACCAGGATTTGTTCGATTCCTGTATTGCCGACTCAAATACGGGTGAGGTCTCTGATTACTGTCTGACGTTAAGCTGGCCGAATATGGCGCCAGTGCCTATTTCAGAGATTTTCCCTCTGAGCAGTGCGGTTTTCGAAGGCAGTGAATTCCCTGTTCCTTGTATGACGGATAAATATCTTACAACGATGTATGGCGATTGGAAAAAAATACCGTCACCGGATAATCGACATACCCATCTTCCGCTCTTGCTCGACTTTGGAGATGGGGAAGTCTGGACTGCACAGAATTAAGGATATGACATCTATATCAGATGAGGTTATGTGATGAGCTCCTCTATTTGTATTTTCACTCACCATTATCACCCGCAACTTAGTGGAATTGGTAATTTTGTCGATGGTCTCGCTCACGCCTTGACTGCACGCGGCGATAGGGTGGTTATCGTTACTAATGATTCGATGCGCGTGGGAGTCGGTCATTCAGTCGAAAACGGCCTGGAGGTAATTCGTCTTCCTTGCATTCCGTTACTTGATGGAAGACTTCCTCTTCCCAAAAAAACCAGTGATTATTACCGACTCCTGCAAACCCTTGATGATTATGAGTGGAATGGTGTTCTGATAAACACGAGACTTTTCCCTCTCTCGCTCGAAGGCTGAAGTTTGCTGCGGATCATAGTGCTAAGGCTGTTGTTCTCGACCACGGCTCAGCGTATCTCTCTTTCAATCAGCCATTTCTTGATTATTTTGTTCGCCGATATGAAGATTGGATTACTGATCGCGTAAAGTCGTTTGAACCTGATTTCTATGGGATTTCTTCTAAAAGTGTTGAATGGCTTCAGCACTTTAATATCACTGCAAAAGGCGTAATTTCAAACTCAATCAATGCCTCATTCTATAGGAGTATTTCTTCGGGGAGAGATTTCCGATCTGAATTAGGTATCCCTCAGTCATCTTTGGTTGTAGCTTTTGTCGGGCGGCTTATTCCTGAAAAGGGAATTTATTCAATTATTGAGGCGGCTCGCACAAAAGATATTACCAAGCGTGATATTTGTTTTGTTCTTGCAGGGGATGGTCCGCTGGCTAATGAGGTCAAGGAAGCTTGTTCGTCTAACTTGTTTTGGCTTGGGAGATGTAACACAGAGGATATTTCCTCCTTACTTCAGCAAGCAGATGTGCTTTGTCTTCCAACTCGTTCCGAAGGCTTTTCAACGGTACTTCTTGAAGCTTCAGCCTGCGGAACGCCTGCAGTGGTAACAGACGTGGGCGGGGCACGCGAGCTTATCTTAGATGATAGCTACGGCACAATAATTCGGTCCATGGCATCTGATGAGGTGGTTTCGGCATTATGCAGGCTTTTTGATGATCGAAAGCTGCTTTCTCTTCAGTCTCGAAACTCTAGGGCGCTTGTTGAAAATCGATATAACTGGGATGCCACTGCTATGGATGTCGAGAAGGCGTTTTGTATTTGCTAAGTGATACTTGGCTGGCTTTTGCTTAGCTTTTGAGTGAAGTTTGATTTGAGATACGAATTTGTTATTGTCGACTTACCCTATTCGATTTTGTCTTTAGTTGGAGATGCACGTTTTGAATAATCCTGCAATTAAGAAAAGCGAGTACGCGCTTGCCATCTTTGGGCTGGGACTTCTTTATTAGCTGTTGCGACATCATTGCACTATAAGAATTTAAATCTATTCATTCTTGAACTCTTTTGCGATGTCGTTGCTGTTGCGTGCTTATATTTGCAACCGAAATCACAGTCGGGTGGTGACGGCTATTCGTCAGATAACCGTCCTCGTCGCGTCCAGCACTTCT
>ENA-OQJS01000199-OQJS01000199.1-human-gut-metagenome-genome-assembly--contig:-NODE-199-length-11219-cov-0.681572_pt1 | contig 11219 bp, 13 predicted proteins | sample MGYA00242598_ERZ504764 | MGnify/ENA primary metagenome ERZ504764 (study PRJEB26092, sample SAMD00036368) | human gut metagenome | host: Homo sapiens | study: EMG produced TPA metagenomics assembly of...
TGAAATCGAGACTTGACCCGGAGACCGTCTCCGCAGAGGAGATTCTCTCCCACCTTCGGAAGCTCTGCGACGCCGGCGCTGCCCATGAAGGAATTCTGGAATTCCAGAGTACCGTCAGCTTTGCCCGTGTCAACAAGCTGTTCCTCTCCTCCAAAAAGGATCTGATGCAGTCCTACGCTTTCTCGGAGGGCTCCCTTTCCGCAATCGGCACAGAAAACGGAAAACAGAATATGTCGTACCGTTCCTGCTCCGGCCTGAAAGGCGTGGAAATCTTAAATGAGATGGATGCGATTGTTGAGGAAATCATCGCCGTTCTGTACGACAAGCTCCACTCCGATCCGGTCACCCCTGGCATGTACGATGTCATCACCGCACCGGATGTCACCGGCGTGATTGCACACGAGGCATTCGGCCACGGTGTCGAGATGGATATGTTTGTCAAAGACCGCGCACTCGCCAAAGAGTATATCGGCAAGCCTGTTGCTCCCAGCTCTCCTCCATGCACGACGGAGCAGTCGGCGCACAGCAGGTCAGCAGTTATCTTTTTGATGATGAGGGAACGCTCGGCACCGACACCACAGTCATCGACCACGGTACACTCGTTACCGGCATCAGCGATCTCGTAAGCGCACTCCGCCTTGGCACCACGCCGACCGGAAACGGAAACGCGAGAGCTCGAGCGCAAAGTCTACTCCCGTACTGACCAACACCTACTTCACCGCAGGCACAGACAAACTCGATGATATGATCGCTTCGATTGATCACGGCTATCTTCTCGAAAGCGTTCAGTCCGGTATGGAAGACCCGAAACACTGGGGCATCCAGTGCATGGTCGGACTCGGCCGCGAGATCAAAGACGGTAAGCTGACCGGAAAAGTCGTATCTCCTGTCACCCTGACCGGCTACGTTCCGGATCTCTTAAAGAGCATCTCCATGGTTTCCGGCAAAGAAGAGCTCTTCGGCTCCGGCATGTGCGGAAAAGGTCACAAAGAATGGGTCAAAGTCAGCGATGGCGGCCCGTATCTGAAATGTAAAGTGAGGTTAGGCTGATGAACGAATTATACGATGTATTAAAAACAAGCAAAGCCAGCGACTTTCTGATCCGCGAAGAGCAGACCGAATCCCGCGAGGCATTTTTCATCGGTCAGAAGCTCGACATGAGCCGCGCGAAAAAAAGTAACGCACACGTTTCTGACTGTCTTTGTCGACAGTGAGGATGGGAAATTCCGCGGAAGCGCAGAAAAAGAAATCCACCAGGGCATTTCCCGCGAAGAAATGCAGCAGGAAATTGACCAGGCGCTGTTCGCCGCACAGTTTGTGCAGAACCATGGTACCCTGTTGCAGAGCCATCGGATGCCAAGGCAAGCGCCGACATGGCTGATGCTTCCCGCGATCTTACCGCTAAACTCGTAAAACTGGTGCAGGCTATGCAGGAAATCAAGGCGGAAGAGGATTCCCGCGTAAACTCTTATGAGATTTTCGTCAACCAGAAGCAGACACACATCCGCAATTCCCGCGGTGTCGATGTCACCTTCTCCGGCTTTGACTGTGAGATCGAGGTTGTCACAAACTCCCGCAAGGATGATCATGAGATTGAGATCTACAAGGATCTCCGCTTCTCCGACAAATCTGCCGAGAAGATCATCGCCGAAGTGCACGGAATGTTCCACACCGCCGCCAGCGTCTGAATGCTGTTCCGACCCGGCAGAACGAGCACGCCGATGTTCTCTTAAGCGGAGACGCCGTCGGCCGCTTCTTCCAGTATTTTGCCATGCATACCAACGCTTCTTATCAGTATATGGGCGTTGCAAAAGCAAAAATCGGTGAAAGCCATCACCGGCGCGGATGCGGATCCGCTGAATATCCGCCTCGTGCCGACGCTCGACGCTCTGCCAAAAACGCGCCGTACGACGAAACCGGTATGCCGGTAGCCGAGCGCGTTCTGTTTGAAAACGGCATCTGCCGCTCCTACGTGGGCAGCCTTCAGCATGCCCATTATATCGGCATGAAGGATACTACTTCCATGAATAACATGGTAGTTGAAGGCGGTTCGAAAACACTCGACGAGCTGCGCAGCATGCCGCATATAGAAATCACCGATTTCAGTGCGTTTGATATGGATGCCGTAAGCGGCACCTGCGGCGGTGAGATCCGGCTCGCGTATGAGAGCGACGGAACCACCTCCCATCCGACAACCAGCGGATCACTTTCCGCCCGTTATGACGATGTGCTGAAAAATCTGACTTTCTCGAAAGAGACACAGCAGCTCAACAACCGCGTGGTGCCGTGTGCGGTACTGCTGCGGGATGTGACGGTGGCGGGAGAATAATTTTTCATTCTGCAGCATACGAAAAAGGAGCATCTCCAGGTTTCAAGTTCGAAACCGGAGATGCTCCTTTTTAATTTTCTGTGTTTATGTTCAGTCTTTTCTTCGTCTTCTGGATTTCTTTTTGCTTCCAAAATCCGGAACAACGACCAGGTGTTAAGACCCAGATAAGTTTCAACATCTTCTGCCGTTTTGATATTGTTCATTCAGCACAGTCTGCAGTGTCAGAATTGCCAAAACAAGAACAAAATTTCTAAACAGTAATGGGGTCTGACCCAATGTGGTTATTTATAATCGTGTGTTTTCAGTGTTGTCGTAATCAGGTTGTGAACCGGCGTATCGTCTTCCACAACCAGTATCAATGTCTTATTCATTTAAATTCACCTCACTGAGCGGCAGCGTAAAACGAAAAGTGACAGCCATGCGGAGCGCAGTCACGAAGCACCAGTTCCCCGCCATGCGCATTTACAATGGAGCGGCACAGTGCCAGCCCAAGGCCAAGGCTTCTGCGGCTGTCACTCACCTTATTTTTTCCGGAATAGAACATTTCAAATACATGCTCCCTGCACTCCGCCGGAATGCCGGGTCCATTATCCTCCACCGCAATCCATACGTTTTTTTCTTCTTTTCCGGCTGTAATCCGGATCTTGGATCCTGCCTGTGTATATTTTACTGCATTGTTGATCAGGTTTACCAATACCTGTACAATCAGCTTTGCATCCATGCGGGCGAGCAGTATGTCTTCCCCGCAGTCCACCGTAATTTCATGTTCGTTTTTCCGCCGTTCTACATGGCGCAGCGCCTCACGTACTACATCCTCAACCACCTGATCGGATAACTGCAGTTTTACACTTCCATCTTCTATTTTCGTAAGCGCAAGCAGATTTTCCACCAGTTCAATCAGCCATCCGGCATCCTCATAAATATCCGAAAAAATCTGTTTCCGCATCCCTTCGTCCAGTGCGTCAAAGTTACTGATCAAAGAGTCTGCATTGCCGAGAATTGATGTCAGTGGTGTGCGCAGATCATGGGAAATCGTCCGCAGCAGATTCACCCGAAGCTGCTCATTTTTCGCCATGACTGCCGCCTCTTCTTTTTCTCTCGCACTTTGTTCCCGATCCAGTGCCATGGCGCACTCTCCCAGAATAGAAAGCAGGATACTGTTCTCAAACGCATCCAGTGGCTTTTGTCCGATGAAAATGCCGATCACACCATATCTGTTCTGTGCCGCATAGATGGAAAGGTACAGATACGGTTTCTTCAGAAAAACGTTCTGTCATAGCTCCCGCCCGTTTCCGGTTTTTCAGAACCCACTGCAGGATTTCCTGTTCTTTCTCATTAAAAACTTTTTCTGATTTTATTCCTGTTTCGGCGTTATAAAGAGTTCCCTGCACAATGCCGTTTTTCTTTTTTTCTACCGGCGCCACAACCAGATTTCTTCCCAGAAGCTTTATCAGCTGCGTTGCCGTAATATCAAAAATTTCCGACGCATCCTCTGCCTTTTGCAGAAGCTGGCTGGTATTAAAAAGAATCTTGGTTCGAAAGGCATCTCGTGCAGAAAGCTTTGCATTTTCTTTCAATTTTGAAGCAAGCGTACTGGTCAGGATTGAAGTGCCAAGCATGATCGCAAAAGTCACCGGATAGCCGGAACCATACGCATGCAACGAAAGCCTTGGCTCTGTCATAAAATAATTAAACAGGACAACACTTGCCACAGAGCTGACCACACTACAGGTATAACCGCTGGTCAGAATAGATGTCAGCATGACGCCAAACAGATATACCGTAATAATATTGGCATCCGTAAACCAAGCCGAAAAAAGATTTCTCCGATTCCGGTCGCAGCAGCCAGAATCAGAACCGTAAGCATCAGTTCTTTCCAGGAAGGCAGCTCCATCCACTCCGGAAATTTTTTTTCGTTTCTGATATCTCCGGTACACATCTGAGTCTGGAATGATGTGAATTTCCAGATCAGGCACAAGATCCGTCAGACGCTCGGTCCACACCCTTCGCTGATGGAAATAGCCCTGCTTCATCATGCTCTTTCCAATGACAATCCGCGTCACCTCGGAAATTCTTGCGTATTCTGCAATCTGCAGGGCAATATCCTCACTGTGTGTCGTTACAATTTCTGCCCCGCTCTGCTCTGCCAGACGAACATGCTTCTGCAGCCTTGCCAGATCCTCTGGTGTTTTTTCTTGTTTTTTCTGCTGTCTGCACATACAATGCCGTAAAGCCGGCCTGAAACGCCTGTGCCATCTGCGCCGCAGTCCGAATAATTTTTTCATTGGATGGCGAAGAGGACAGACACACCAGGATATGCTCTTTTTTTTGTTTTTCTTTTCCAACTGTCTCACCCCGCCTCCTATTGTAGATCATAAACGAAGAGAAAGCTATAGTCAGGAAATCTTTTTTTCTCCCGTTCCTGTTCTTGTTTTCTGTTTTCCGTGTAATTTTGTTCCGTTCCGGTTTCCCTCTCTTCTTGTTTCGTTGAAATGTACTCATCTGATCTACGAGTCACGCCTCCAGACAAAAAAACCGACCAGGGTAACGAAGAGCAGTCCTACACTTAACACAGAAATCACCTCTCTTTCAGATTCGAAAACATTTCTGGATCGCTTTATATTCACCAAGAACCAATATGGTAGCATCGCCATTCAGAACTGTCTCCGGAGACACCGCAACATCTGTTTTTCCATATTTTCTTGTTGCCAGAATATTAATACCGTATTTTTTCCGGTATATCCAGCTGGCCGACATTTTTTTCCAATCCAGTTCTCCGGGATTTCAACCTCAAAAATCGCATACTGACTGTCAATTTCAATATAGTCAAACACATGATCCGAGCTGTAACGAATTGCTGTCCATTTTGCCATCTGTTTTTCCGGATAAACAACCTGATCCGCTCCGTTCCGCAACAGGAATTTTTCCTGTACATCCCGTTCTGCCCGGGACACGACCCATTTTGCGCCCAGCTCCTTCAAAAGACATGCGGTTTCCAGCGAATCCTGAAAGCTGCTTCCGATCGTCACAATACAGACATCATAATTTCCCACACCAAGGATCGCAGAAAGTCTGCATTGACACTGTCACCGATCTGTGCATTTGTCACATACGGCATCACGGCGTCGATCCGTTCCTCATTTCGGTCTACCGCCATCACCTGATGTCCAAGCTGATTCAGATGCATGGCAATATGTCTCCCAAATCTTCCTACTCCAATCAGTAAATATTTTTCATCTCATCTCTTCCTCTCTTCTTATCCTACATTTTATTTTTTTCCAGCGGCATTTTTTGCATGTGCGCTCTTTCTCCCCGGCATCGCAGCATAAACAAGCGTCAGACCGCCAACCCTTCCAAGAAACATCAGTGCGATCAGAATTCCTTTCGAAAGAACACCGAGCTGCGGCGTAATTCCAAGCGTCAGGCCAACCGTTCCAACAGCAGATGCTGTCTCAAACAGACACTCAGAAATCGGCAGATTTTTCTGCCACACTGATCACCATTCCTCCCATCAGCACCAGAAAAAGATACATCATCAGAATCGTAGATGCATTTTTTTAATACCTCCTGGCCCACCCTGCGTCCAAACATCTGTGTGTCCTCTCTCTGACGGAACGTAGCAGACGCATTAGCTGTCAGCACGGCAAATGTGGTAATTTTCATTCCGCCAGCCGTTGATCCCGGTGCTCCGCCAATCATCATCAGAACAATCATAATCGCCTGGGAAGCACCTGTCATCCCGGAAAGATCTGCCGTATTAAATCCGGCCGTTCTTGTTGTCACGGACTGAAACAATGCGCAGAGCGTCCGCTCCTTGACCGGCATTCCAGCGAAATCCCGGAAGAAAAAGAAGGCCGCCGGAACAAAAATCAGAAACAGACTTGTAAGCAGGATCACCTTGCTTTGCATGCAGTACTGACGAAAATGGTATTTTTTTGTATAGATATCATCCCAGGTCAGAAATCCGATTCCACCTATTACAATCAGCCCCATAATCGTAAGATTAACCAGTGGAATTTTCCACATAAGAAGTCAGGGACGGATACAGATGATCCGTTTTTCCAAGAAGATCAAATCCTGCATTGCAGAATGCGGATACAGAATGAAACAACGCCATCCAGATTCCTTTTCCGCCGTAATCCCGTAAAAAAACAGGCAGAAGAAACAACGCCCCCAACAGTTCAATTCCAAAGGTTCCTTTGAGGATAAAACGCGTCAGGCGCACAATTCCGCCCACCTTCGGGGCAGAAATCGCATCCTGCATCGTGCTTCGCTGCATCAGGGAAATTTTTCTCCCAGAAAGCATCGCAATCGAAACAGCGATCGTAACCACACCAAGACCACCGATCTGAATGAGCAGCAAAATCACGCTCTGTCCAAAGACGGACCAGTAGCTTCCTGTATCTCTGACTGCCAGTCCTGTCACACAGGCGCTGATGTTGCAGTAAACAGTGTTTCTGTAAATGGCGTTACATTTCCTTCCCGCGAAGCCACAGGAAGCATCAAAAGCAGTGCTCCTGCCAGAATTACCCCCGCAAATCCAAGAATGATAATTTCAAACGACGACCATTGTTTCCTGTATCGCAGTTTTATACTCCACATTTCTCTTTTTACTCCTTCTTTTTGATTCCTCCTTATTTTAGAGACTTCCGTTTTAAAAACGTATAAATACCTTTTCCATGGCATTAAGATTGTATAAAGATTTTTCGAATTTCAAACCAAAAAACAGGAACCGCCCAAAAGTTTCCCAACAATCAGTAATGGGGTCTGACCCCAATGTGTGTATATTCTTCTTTTATCGCAGTAACGCATTAGTTGGTTAAACTACCGATTTTTCTCCTTTTGAAAGTAGATTCTTTTGTCATAAATATTAAATAGACGAAGCCGTTCTCAGTATTTCCTGATCTTTTTTTGATCTTTCGTCAGATGAATCTTCATCCTCTTCTTTTATGAAATGTACGCTTGAAGTCTTTTCTCACTTGCTTTTGTGAAATGCACTCTCAATGTCTTTTCTGCACTTGCTTTTGTAAGTATATTGGATGGATTCGGTAAATTCACGTATCTAATTGGAGGTATCCAGTTATATAAATTATCTTTTAAGGAGGGAGAAATATATGAAATTTCTTCAGAAACTAGGGAAAGCCCTCATGCTTCCTGTAGCAGTACTGCAGTACTGCCGATCTGCGGTATCCTGATGGGTATCGGATACCGGCTGTGTCCGGCAACGATGCAGGGCGGCGAGATCTCGGGCGCAGTAAACCTGATCGGTCTGTTTCTCGTAAAAGCAGGAGCAGCTCTGATCGACAACATGGCAATCCTCTTTGCAATCGGCGTTGGTGTCGGTATGTCAGAAAAGAATGACGGTACCGGCGGAATCGCAGCTCTGGCATCCTGGCTGATGATCACAACACTTCTTTCTACCGGAGTTGTTACAACTATCATCCCGTCCATCGCTGAGAGTGCTACAAAGACGCTGGCCTTTGACAAGATCGAAAACCCGTTCATCGGTATCCTGGCCGGTATCATCGGATCTGCCTGCTATAACCGTTTCAAAGACACCAAGCTTCCGGACTGGTTATCCTTCTTCAGCGGCAAACGCTGTGTAGCAATTGTTTCCGGTGTTGTTTCTATCGTTGTATCTGCTGTTCTGTTACTGGTATGGCCATTACTGTTCGGTGCTCTGGTAGCAATCGGTAAATCTATTGTCAGCCTTGATGTTGTCGGTGCCGGTATCTATGCATTCCTGAACCGTCTGCTGATCCCGACCGGATTACATCACGCTCTGAACAATGTATTCTGGTTTGACACGATCGGTCTTGGTGACTTGAGCACTTCTGGCTGGTGAAACATCTGCTGATGTAACCTGGAGCTTGGTATGTACATGTCCGGATTCTTCCCATGTATGATGTTCGGTATTCCTGGTGCTGCACTTGCTATGGTAAGATGTGCAAAACCTGCAAAGAAAAAAAGCTGCGATCGGTCTGGTAGCTTCTGCTGCAGTCTGCGCATTCATCTGTGGCGTTACAGAACCTTTTGAGTTCGGATTTATGTTCCTTGCTCCTGCTCTGTACGTAATCTATGCATTACTGTACGGTATCTTTACTATGATCACAGTTGCTCTCGGCTTCCGTGCAGGATTCAGCTTCTCCGCCGGTGCTATGGACCTCCTGTTCTCATCCTCACTGCCCGCAGCACAGAAAATATGGCTGATCATTCCGCTTGGAATCGCAGCATTCCTCGTATTCTACTTCGTATTCCTGTTTGCTATCAAGAAATGGGATCTGAAGACTCCTGGACGCGAAGATGACGATCTCGAAGCAGAGAAAAAAGTAGAACTGGCAAGTGATAACTATACCGCAATCGCAGCTAAAATTCTGGAAGGCTGCGGCGGAAAAGAAAACATCACAAGCATTGATAACTGCGTTACAAGACTGCGACTGGAAGTGAAAGATATCACTGCCGTAAACGACAAGGTAATCAAATCTGCCGGCGTGGCAGGCGTGATCAAACCTGGCAAAACCTCTGTACAGGTTATCGTTGGAACAAAAGTTCAGTTCGTAGCTGACGCTTTCTCCAAGCTTTGTGAATAATATTTACCCAGGTAGTCCCAAAGGAGCATATCGCTGATGCGGTATGCTCCTTTTAATTGCGCAAAGTTTTCCTTATTTTCTGCCCTTTCGCAGAGCAGGAACCCGGCTGTTGTTTGTCAAATGGCTGCTATCAAAACCAAAGGTCGGATTACTGGTGGTTCCGAAAACGTGTGCATATATGTGGGGAATCGCCGTGTGACCTCAGCTCTTGTTCTAAGCACCGCGCAGCTTTTCGGGACAGGTACAGCACAGTACATCGTTTCGTAAATGTATTTTTTTAAAATCTTGTTATGAAAAGGAGTGCGAAAAAACGTAACTTTGTTTTTTCGCACTCCCATTTTCTCTCCCAAAAAACGCCGCAGCTCTCGTCTTACTTCGCGCTGTCTGCATCAATCACGGACTGGATCTGTTTCATCAGCGTATCATAATTCTCCTGATTGTCGATTCCGCCGAGCATCGGCTCTCCCACAATATTTCCATTTCGATCGACCAAGATTGTGGTAGGAAATGCCATAATATCGGAAGCATACTTTCCTGCCGCGGAAGCAGAATCAATGGAAAGATTGCGGTATTTCGCACCCTGGCTTTCGAGAACCGCTGCTGCTTCTTTGATCGCATCCTGATTTCCGTCGAAGGTTTCTGTGTTGATGCCTACAACCTCGCCTCCCATGGATTTGATTGCATCGTTTAATTCGTTCAGCTTGGATAACTCAGCAACACAAGGCTTGCAGCCGGTAAACCAGAAATTCACGACCGTTACCGCATTTTTGGAAAACAGACTTTCGTCAACTGTATTGCCATCATAATCCTGACCCGAGAAATCCCGGAACGGAGATGCCTCTTCGGAATCGTTTTTCGCGTCGGTATCTTCCGATGCTGTATTGCCGTTTTCCATTTCCGCTATCTGTTCCTCGATTTTTCGTATCGTTGCAATATCATCCGTCAGTGTATTCAGCTCGTCCTCTGAAAAAGAGTCCTTGTTGGCTTCAACCGTGTCTGCCAGATAATCCCCATAATTTCCGCTCGGATCAGCCGTGCTTTTATTCATCATGCCAAACACCTTGTTCCATACATCCGCATGATCTGAAAAAATCTGGTTCTCCTGCTGATATAAATCGTCCAGCTTTGTGCCGGAAGCCCCTCGCCGTTTCGGTTCCGGATTCCGCAACAGATCCCGTAACAGCTTCTGTGCCGGATTCCGTCTGGGTTGTCTGCGTTTTCTTTGTGTCTGCAGCCTCTTTTCCGTTGCATGCGGTAAGTAATAATGCTACGCTGAGTGTAAAAACAGGGATAAAAGTTCTTTTGGTTTTCATAAATTATGGCTCCTTTTAAGATAGTATAATGTAAAAAACAAAAATTCAATATCATCCTTCGATGCTTCGTGATCTGCTGCTAATCAATGGTTTCTGATCTCTGATCTGTTGATCTCCGGTGTCCTTTTTCTGACACGTTTTCCCATAAACTGATAGTGGATCGCATCCTTCGGGCAGGCCTTGATGCAGGCTCCGCATCGGATGCATTCCGGATGATTTGGGGTCCGGCACACGTCGATATCCATTTTACATGCCCTGGAACACTGATTGCATCCGACACATTTGCTGTTTTCAATCGTGATATGTAAAAAGCTTACCTTATTAAATAAGGAATAGATTGCCCCAAGAGGACAGATCCATTTGCAGAAGGGTCTGTAAAACAAGATGCTGAGCACGACAACCGTAATCAGAATACCGAATTTAAACGAAAACAGCTTGCCCAGTGCAGACCGGATTGCGGCATTTCCGATGGAAAGCGGGATCGCCCCCTCCAGAACGCCCTGCGGACAAATATATTTGCAGAAGAACGGATCTCCCATCCCGATCGAATTCGTTGCAAACATCGGCAGAAGAATCACAAAAACAACAAGGATGATATATTTCAGATACCGCAGCGGCTTCAGTCTGGCCGTGGAGAATTTCTTTCCGGGGATTTTGTGAAGCAAATCCTGAAACCATCCAAACGGGCACAAAAAACCACAGATGAATCTTCCCAGTGTCACGCCGAGTAAAATCAGGAACCCGGTTATGTAGTAGGAAAACTTAAATTTGGATGATCCGACAACCGCCTGAAAGGCTCCGATGGGGCACGCTCCCGTCGCTGCAGGACAGGAATAACAGTTTAGTCCCGGTACGCATACCGTTTTCGCTTTGCCCTGATATATTTTGCCTGAAAAAACTTGGGAATGATGAGGATTGGTAAGCAGTGTGGCCGCTGCCTGTATCCACCCGCGTATTCCGGCTATCTTCTTTGATCGTACTCTTTTA
>ENA-OQJS01000200-OQJS01000200.1-human-gut-metagenome-genome-assembly--contig:-NODE-200-length-11187-cov-0.762387_pt1 | contig 11187 bp, 19 predicted proteins | sample MGYA00242598_ERZ504764 | MGnify/ENA primary metagenome ERZ504764 (study PRJEB26092, sample SAMD00036368) | human gut metagenome | host: Homo sapiens | study: EMG produced TPA metagenomics assembly of...
GTAAGAGTTGTTACGGTAATGACCGATGTCGATAGCTGCAAGAGATTATTGATAAGTATGTGGCAAGGCTTAGAGATGTTAAGAACGAGATCAGCGAAGTGATTCAGCAGATTCCGGTCAAGGAGTATAACGTGTTGCACAAGCTCTATATTCAAGGCAAGGACCTTGACGATGTGGCAGCGGATAACAAGAAATCGTATTCGTGGGCGTCAACCATGCATGGAAGGGCACTTGCTCACGTTCAGGCGTGCTTGATACATTAGAAGCTCTTCCGGAGAACAGCGGGAAGTATCGTTTTCGGAAGGGGTTGAAGCTGTGAGTGAATATCCATGTAAAGGATGTACGGACAGAAAGGTAGGTTGCCATGGCGAGTGTGAAGGCTACAAAGCATTCGCCACAGAGCAACGGAAGAAAAAATGAGTGTATTAGAAAACAAAAAAGATGCTTTGAGCGATTATCTGGATATGAAACGAGATGCTGTAAAGCGGCGAAAAGGAGGAGATGATAAAAATGAGAGACAATGGATGCAGTGGATGTAAGTATGAACATTTAAAGGGAAGCGAAAAAACCATGTTTGTGATTGTGCAATATGCATATGGATAAGTATGAACCAATAACAAATGCCGACAGAAATTAAGAAAATATGTCGGATGAAGAATTGGGAGATTTGTTGCAGAGCGTAAGTTCTGGTTGCCGGGAATGGAAACCCATTTATCTCTCTTTGCGTTGATGATAATGAAATAACGATTGAATTTTAGTGATATTTATGAATGGCTTCAATCAGAAGTAGAATAGGAGAGAATATGAAGATAGATATTTATTCAAGGCGAAGAGAGTTGATAACGGAGAATGGGTGAAAGGTTCTTATTTATATGATTATGGCAGAAATATTCATTATATTTTCGCCAACGAAATCGTATGTCCTAATTGTATCAATGATTGTAGAAAGGAATTTTCCTTACAAGATTATGAAGTAGACCCGTCCACCATCTGCCAATGTAACCGGCTTAAAAGACAAGAACGGCAAGCTGATTTGGGAGAATGATATTTGCGATAGAAAAGAACCATACCCAGAGATTGTAAAATATTGCAATGGGGACTGGACATTGGATTACAGTTATGCAATCCATAAGGAAAGTGGGGGTTGTTACTGTAACTTAGGATTTTATACGGAAGAAAGAAAATGCGTAGAAGTTATACGGCAATATATTTGACAATCCAGAGTTATTAGAAAGCGAGGGATAATATGACAGAGAGTGAAGCGATAGAAGCAATACAGTTTGATTTAAAAATAGGCGGTGAAATACATTCTAAGGTATTGCGCGATGCTGTTGATGTTGCTATACAGGCACTTGAAGAAGTACAGAAGTACAGAGAAATCGGAAGCATAGAAGAGTGCCGTGCGTCGAGAGAAAAGCAGAAGATACCGAAGAAACCGATATATATTGCAAATTTAGGTTGTACAGCATTATGGTTATGCCCAGTATGCGAAAGAAGAATAATCAGAAGTGATTTAGTTTACTGCCATCAGTGCGGACAGAAATTAGATTGGAGTGATGAAAATGAGATTGATTGATGCGGATGTATTAGTTAAGGATTTATTGGAACAGATACCTTTAGCAGAAAATGTGCCAATATTTAAAGATATTATTGAAAGCCAGCCTACCGCCTAATGACATTGACAAAGTAGTAGGGCAACTAAAGAAAGTCTCATACGAACGATTCGGGAATACCGGCATGGGCGGAGAGCTTGTAGTTAATTTGGATGATGCAATTGAGATTGTAAAGGCAGGTGGTAAAATCTATGGGAAAGTTGATTGATCCGGAAAGATTAAAGAGCAGATTGGAAAGTTATGCTGAAACATACAAGAGTGCCGGCATGGATGTACCGTATGATATGGCGGTTGTGACGGATATCATTGATCGCAGCATTAACAGTTACAATGTGGATTATGTAGCAGAGAATGTAACGGATATGCTGGAGGGTATCGTTGACGAAAATCTACTGAAAGACGTGGTGGCATGCATCAAAAGAGGATATAGTTTGATTGCATACACCTAAAATCAGTATAAAGATTGTGAAAAAGTTGTAAGTTTTTTGACTTATTTGTATAACATGAGACGAGAAATCTGTGTTATATTTAATGTATCATAAATGGAAGTTGAAGGCATCGTGCATTTTGCATGGTGCCTTTTGCTTTATGCCTGCCGTACTCTTTAGCTGATCATATCCTCCGGTGCGGTAGGCTTTTTGTTTGGATGGATATTGTAAAGGATGGTGATTGTGATGGCTAAGCTTACAGCCAAACAGCAGAGATTCTGTGATGAATACCTGATTGATCTGAATGCCACACAAGCAGCTATCAGAGCAGGGTATTCGAAGAAAACGGCAAATAGAATCGGAACTGAAAACTTGTCAAAACTTGTAATCAGAGAATATATAGAAAACCGGATGGCGGAGAAAGAAGCGGCACTGATTGCCAATCAGGATGAGGTACTTAAGTATCTTACATCTGTGCTTCGTGGACAGAGCAAATCGACAGAGATTGTGATTGAAGGCTTGGGCGATGGAAGCACAAAGGCTCGGAAGATGGAGAAAGAGCCATCTGAGAAGGACAAGCTGAAAGCGGCGGAGCTTCTGGGCAAGCGATATGGATTGTACACGAGAAGGTGGAAGAGAAGTCGATATGGAATTGAATGTGACTATCGATTATGGAGATGAAGAAGATACCGGCGGTGATGCCGATTGAATCTGAATGTAAAGGCAAATCCGTGTTTCCGGGAGGTAGACCGAAGCACGAAGCGATATATTGTGATGAAAGGCTCTGCCGGTTCAGGAAAGAGCGTTGACACAGCGCAGAACTACATTCTCCGGCTAATGAAGGACAAGGGCAGGAACCTTGTGTGTGTCCGTAAGTCAGATATCACAAACAGAGACAGCACCTATGCAGAGCTCACAGGTGCCGTGTATCGGATGTTTGGAGACAAGGCGGAGCGATATTGGAAGATGACCACATCGCCGTTGTCGCTTGAATGCCGGGCGAATGGCAACAGGATTATATTCCGTGGAATGAATGATGATAAGCAACGAGAGAAGCTTAAGTCAATCACATTCCAGAAGGGAAAGCTCACAGATGTGTGGTGCGAGGAAGCAACAGAACTGACGCAGGCAGATGTGGAAATTATAGATGATAGATTGCGTGGAGAATTGCCGCCCGGGCAGTTCTACCAGCTTAGAATGACCTTCAACCCGGTGAATAAGAATCATTGGATAAAGAAGGATCTATTTTGATAGATATGATCCGGACGTGCTGACACACCATAGTACATATCTTGGTAACCGCTTTATTGATGCGGCGTATCATCGGCGTATGATGCGTAGAAAAGAAGTAGATCCGGAAGGATACAAGATATATGGCTTGGGTGAATGGGGCGAGATAGGCAGCTTGATTCTTCATAACTGGGAAGTCACAGATGTATCTCAGAATCTGAATGATTATGATGATATCGCAATCGGTCAAGACTTTGGTTTCAACCATGCGAACGCTATCTTGCTTCTGGGTATCAAGGATGATGATATATACATTCTCGATGAGATATATGTGCATGAGAAGGAAACAGCGGAGATCATTCCGCTGGCGATTCAGCATGCTATACCGACGAATAAGCTAATGTGGTGCGGATTCCGCAGAGCCGGACAGAATCAAGACATGGAAGGCGCTGGCTATCGTGCCAAGGGCGTTGATAAGGGCGGTTCCGCCGGATCTGTCAAAGCTCAGATAGACTGGCTCAAGGGCGTGGTCGATAAGAATCACATTATACGAAGAAGAATATTTGTTGCACCTCATTGTGTAAATACAATTAAGGAGCTGCAACAATGGAAATGGAAAAAGGACGAGCGAACAGGTGAGTATACTGACGAGCCGGTTCCAATCATGGATGATGCGATGGCGGCACTTCGATATGGCATCGAAGGATGGCGTAAGCCTTGTCCATGGCTTATTTAATTAGAAAGGGCAAAGAATGTGCTGACGGTAGACGAGATTAAAAAGTTCATAGACGACGATAAAACGAGCGAGAAGAAGCAGTTTGCAAAGGTCGGCGAGCGGTATTATGACGGAGATAATGACATCAAGCAGTACCGCTTATTTTATTACAATGCAGATGGCAATCTGGTTGAAGATAAGACTCGAAGCAACGTGAAGATACCGCACCTATCTTTACGGAGCTTGTAGATCAGGCGGTGCAGTATATATTATCCGGCAATCGAAACGGAGAACGCATTGTGCGATCGGATGATCCAGAGCTCCAGAAGCATATGGATAAGTATTTCAATAACAATGATATCTTCATGGATGAGCTGGCGGAGTGCATCAAAGACTGCAAGGTAAAGGGATTTTCGTACATTTATGCATACAAGGATGCGAATGACAGATATGCATTTGCTACAGCGGATTCCATGGGTGTGGTTGAAGTGCGTGAGAAAGACACGGATGATGGATGTGCATATGTGATTTACTATTATACGGACCGTATAGTATAAAGGACACAAGGCTATAACACGTGTGCAGGTGTGGAGTGAGAAAGATACGACATACTATGCGATGGTTGACGACGGCGAACTCATGATTGATGATTCCGTAGAGATCAATCCAAGACCGCATATCCTGTACAAGAAGAATGGCGGGAAGGAAGATGATACATACTATGAATCGCTCGGATTTATTCCGTTCTTCCGGCTGGATAATAACAAGAAGCAACATTCGTCTCTGCGACCGATTAAACCGCTGATTGATGATTATGATCTGATGGCATCGAGCTTATCCAATAACCTGATTGATTTCGACACCCCCTTGCATGTGGTTAAGGGATACGAAGGCGACAACATGGACGAGTTGCAGACGAATCTCAAGACAAAGAAGATAATCGGCACAGGAGAGAATGGCGATGTCGACATCAAGACAGTTGATGTGCCGTATCAGGCACGTAAAGAGAAGATGGAGCTTGATGAGAAGAACATCTACCGCTTCGGTATGGGACTGAATACAGCAGGATTGAAGGATACGGCTGCAACGACCAACATTGCAATCAAGGCGGCATATTCGCTCTTGGAACTGCAGTGTAATAAGCTTGAGATTCGGTTGAAGAAGCTACTCCGGCACCTTGTACGGATTGTAATTGAAGAGATCAACAAGACAGAGCAGAAGGGTTATCAGGAATCAGACGTATATTTCAAGTTTGAGCATGTGATTATGAGCAACGCTCAGGAGAATGCACAGATCAAGCTTACGGAAGCACAGACGCATCAGGTTGTTATCAACACGATCATGTCTTTAACAGATACCTTAGACGATGAGACAATTATCAAGCAATCTGTGATGAGTTAGATATTGACTATGAAGAAATCAAGGACAAGTTGCCGAAGGATGCAGAGAAAGATACAGCGGATGCCAAGCAGTTGTTGAATGGGGTTGTGACGAATGAACAAACGACAGAAGGAAGTTCTGCAAGCACAACTGAATAGTGAGGAAGAGGTAATTGCACAGTTAAAAAGCACGTATGGCAGGCTCTAAGGGATTGTGAAGCAAAGATACAGGAGTTATCGATGCGGGCAGACCTTGAGCCTGAAAATATACAGTCAATCATATATCAAAAGCAATACCAGGAAGCAATCAAAGCGCAGTTGGAAGGAGCACTTGCAAATCTGCAATCAGATTCATATGCAACTGTATCTGATTATCTGACACGGAGTTATCAGGATGGATACCTTGGCTCTATGTATGATATGCAAGGGCAGGGAATCCCTCTTGTGATGCCGATAGACCAAGAAGCTGTGACAAGGGCGGTGTTGCTTGATTCTCAGCTATCCACGTCTCTGTATGACCGAATGGGTGAAGATGTAAAGGCAATCAAGAAATCCGTGCGGCAGGAAGTATCGAGAGGAATTGCGCAGGGCATGACGTGGAGTAGCATTGCATCCACCTTGCCCGGAATATGAAGCATACGCCGTTCCAGAAGGCGTATAACAACTCAATCCGGATTGCACGGACAGAAGGGCACCGCATACAGAATCGTGCTGCATTGGACGCACAGAAGAGAGCCATAGACAGGGGTGCAGAGGTTGTAAAGCAATGGAATGCGGTACTTGATGGAAGAACAAGATCCGAGCACCGAGAGCTGGATGGACAGATACGAGAAGTCGACGAGATGTTTGAGATTGCCGGATATAAGGCAGAGGCTCCGGGATTGTTTGGTGATCCATCACAGGATTGTAATTGCCGTTGCTGTCTGGATCAGAGAGCGAGATGGGCACTTAACTGCGGGATTGTGAAAATGGATAATTTCTCGAGACAAACAGTCACTTTCGAATCTCCAGAAGAGTATGCGGAGTGGAAAAAAGTATACTGGTCTGATGAAAATATCGCATATATGCAGCACGTTACGGCGATGGAGAAGAAATATGGCAAGAACTTCGAGAAGATGCTTAATTCCATGACCGATAAGGAATATGAGAAGTATAAGCTGTTGCTGGATAACAATCCGATGTATAAGTCGAAAGAGACGCTTGTTAAGAATGCAGAAGAAGCTAAAACTGCATTGAAGAATAGAGTTGGCTTTAGAAACTGTAATATAGATTCAATGGACGAAAGACTGATTGTGGATAATACAAATCAGCTGATCCGTCTGGAAAGCAAATTCGGAAGTAATACATAAATCCGTAATTTTGTTAGATATTGATGTAGACGAAGGTAATTTCGCCGGAAATGTGAATAGCAGCAGATTATCACCAGCAAGTCAATATTGGTTCTGAATAAAAACGTTATACGAATAGAGATTCCCTGATAAAGAAGGAAATCAAAGATATGGATAGTGGATACTCAATGCCTTTTTCACATACAAACGAAGAAGCTTCCATAGCAACGGTAACTCATGAATATGGACATATGTTACAGAATGTTATCAAGAAGGACTATATGGAGTCTCTTGGTTGGAAAAATTCAGATATGCTTGCATTTGTAAATAAAAGCGCAAAAACGGACAAGGCAAAATATAAGTGGTATGCAAATGCTCAAAAAACTGTTCAAAATAACTGCTATGATGAAATAATTGCAATTGCGAAAAGAAACAATCCTGCATTTGATTTGGACGCAAATATATCAGAATATGGAAAGACAAGTAAGGCAGAGTTTTTTGCAGAAGTATTTGCCAACAGCCAGCTCGGAAAGCCTAATGAATTAGGTGTAGCTATGAATGAGTGGCTAGACAAGAAATACCTTGCAAATGGCGTGGAAAATGGTACAATAAAGCTAAGTAATATAGATGTTCGTAAGAAGTATATTGAAGAAGTTTCAAAGATAAAAGGTACTATAGATAATAATCTTCCAATCGAACAACAAGCCAGACAGGCTTTTGAAGCTAGAAATCGAATACGGACGGAAGCCAGAAGCTTGATGGCAGATGAAGCAACACGGGTACAGTTGGAAAAAGAAAGGCCTAATAAGACATTTGAAGAACTCATCTCTTCTAAGATGAAAAGGAAGGGAATGACCAGGGATGAAGCAATCAGAGATATTTATGATACTGCAACCAAAACAAACGCAAATGTGAATAGAGAGTTAGGATTGGGTGGTGATTGAGATGTTTGAATATAATATTTGCAAAGAAGCTAGTAATGAAGAGTTCAAAAAAGCTTGCAATAAAATTGAACAGAATATTAGTAATTTAAGCTCTGGCGATCCACTTGTAGATGTTGACGGATCAGTAGTGAAGATTTATAAAAATAGTGATGATACGATAAAAGTATTTAATGATTATGAGGTTGATGCTGTTTGGATAGAATCAACCATAAATCTTGATAGAGTATTAAAGTAGAGAAAGCACTCCGCAGTAGCAGGGTGCTTTTTCTGTGTAACAAAATAATTATGTAATTTAGACCATGATTAAAACGTGGTCTTTTTTTTATGCCCAAAATCGGCTTAAGGCGATTAAACTGTGACGAATACTTACTCCGGCAAGAGTGATAACTGCCATGCGTGACTGCGATTAAAGTCAAGAAAGGATGGAAACTATGGGACTGAAAGATGTGTTAGGAGAAGAACTGTACAAACAGGTGCAGGCGAAGATTGATGAGCAGAATTCGAAGGAAGAGGACAAGCTCAAGCATGTTCGATTTGCGGATCTATCGGAAGGAAATTACATCAGTAAAGAGAAGTATGATTCCGAAACCGAGAGATTGAATGGTCTGATCAACGGCAAAGACACGGAGATCGGAAACGCAAATAAGCTCATCGAAGAACTGAAGAAGGCTTCCAAGGGTGATGAAGGTATGCAGCAGAAGATTTCAACGTATGAGACGGAGAATGCCCGCTTGCAGCAGGAACTGGAAGAGACAAAGGTCAGCTCCGCATTGAAAGTCGCTTTGTTATCAGCCAAGACGGATGATACCGATTATATGACCTTCAAGATCAAGGAGATGCTGAAAGAGAAGGGCGAAGAGCTCAAAATCGATGATGATGGCAACATCAAAGGATGGGATGATATGCTCACAACCCTCAAGACGCAGTTCCCGGCACACTTCGAGAGTTCAGAAGGTGGAAGTCGACAGATTATTGAGAATAAGCTGGACAAGGGAGATCCGGCTGGCGGTTCTGCAGAGCCTAAGGATTTAGCAGAAGCGCTGAAACAGCAGTATGAAGCCGCAACGAACGGCTAAGAAAGGAAAGGTGAAAAACTATGGCAATGACATTAGAAGAAATGAAGAAAGGTATGAGCGATAAGGTGTTCTCGCAGATCGTGGATATCTTTCTGAGACAGTCTACCGTACTGCAGATGCTTACATTTGATGATTGTGTATCAGCATCCGGCGGTGGTTCAACAATGAAGTACAAGTATCTTAGAAAGGTGCTTCCGGCTACAGCAGAGTTCCGTAAACTTGGTGGTTCTTATGCAAACTCTGTAGCGACTAAGCATGAGTGTGAAGCAAGCCTTGCTATCATGGGTGGCGCTGTACAGATGGACAGAGTGCTTAACAAAGTAGCCGGTAACTTCGACAACCTTGCATATCAGATTGAGGAACATATCAAGCGATTGTTTCTCTGTTCCATTACACACTGATCAATGGCGATGCTACTACAACTGCATCGACAGATCATCCGGAATTCCAGGGACTGGATTCCATGATTGCTGGCACTGCAACAGAGTATGGTGCATCCAAGTCAATTGACCTGTCTACAATCGCCCAGATCAAGCAAATGCAGACGAGTTCTACGAGGCACTTTCGCTTCTGATCAAGACTACTGATGCAGATGCAGTTCTTACAAACACGGAGACAATCACAAAGATTCAGACTGTTGCTCGTGTCCTTGGCTACAGAACGGAGAGCGAAGAGGCATTTGGTAAGCGTATTACAACGATTGATGGTATCAAGCTTGTTGATATGCAGAACCACTACACTGTAAGTGGAAGCAATGCAACTGCAAATTCTGTAGTGAAGAAGGGAATCAGCAGAAAGATTGGATCAGCAGAGACAGCAACAACAGGACTGACAGATATCTATGCTGTCAAGTTTGATGTGAATGATGGATTCCACGGCATCAGCCTGAATGGTGGTTCAGTTATCGATAAGTATCTGCCTGATTTCAGCAAGCCGGGTACAATGAAGGATGCAGAGGTCGAGATGATCGCTGCAACCGTGTTGAAGAATACACAGCATGCAGGTGTACTTCGTAATATCAAGATTGCGTAAGCAAAGAGAGGATAGGTGATAAATATGCCAGCAAAGACAGAGACAAAGGCTGTAAAGTGGCTTGTAGTCGTTAACAATGCGCCTGCTTATTGCGGAGTTGGTGCCGGTGGCGTCCAGTTCGCAAATGGACAGGCTGTGATTGATAGCGAGCGCATGGCATCCTGGTTTGAGGAACATGACGGATATACTGTCACAAAGCAGCAGTAAGGCGGTGATCATATGATTATGACCGTTGAAGAGTTGAAATCATATATCGATATTACTGCGAAGGATCCGGTGCTTGAAGCAAAGCTTCAGGCGCTGGAGCTTCTTATACGGAAGTACACGAATAACAACTTCCAAGACAGAAGCAGACGTTTCAATGCAGAGGTTAAGAGCGGAGTGCTTCAGGGTGCATCGAATCTGTTTGCAGTGGGTGATACCGTGCAGATATCAGAATCGCTGTATAACGATGGCTTGTACGTGATTGAAGATATTGATATTGACAACGCACACATGGATTTTAATGAAATTCTTTCAGATGAGACGTGCGTGCTTATAACGAAGGTCAAATATCCTATGGATGTGAAGCTCGGTGTAGCAAATATGCTGAAATGGGATATCGAGAACCGGGACAAGGTCGGTATCCAGTCGGAGACACTCAGCCGGCACTCAGTGACATACTTCAACATGGATGGCGATAATTCGCTTATGGGATACCCAAAGTCACTTCTTGGATTCCTGAAGCCGTATATGAAAGCGAGATTTTAAATGGATGGTGATTAGATGATTGGTGGAAATATAACCGGTCAGATTCAGCTCTGTAAGACAGAGACGAATATCATCGGTTCATGCGATAAGACATGGGGAGACTGTGGATGATATAACAGGGTACACTGATCTATCGACAGGAGACAGCAAGTACACAACATACAATGCTAAGATTCAGGAATCGACGCATGTATTTCTTGCGGATTATAAGAAATTGGACAGCCGCATCAAGGCGGAGAACAGCCGTATGGTGATCAATGACAAGGTATATGATATCATGGTGATTGATGATCCGATGGAACTTCATGAGCAGTTGGAGATATATCTGAAATACACAGGAGGTCAGTAATATGTCCGTAGAGTTTACGAATAATTCCGTGCAGATCAAGAAGGTGCTCAGAGAAAAGGCGATTGCATTTCTTGAAGAAGCGGCAGGAGAAGTGCAGACGGCTGTACACAATGCATCCAGAGTAGATACTGGAGAGACAAGGGGTTCATACACTTATGTAGTCGATGAATCTGAATTAGAAGCAACAGTTGGATCTCCAGAAGAAAATGCCATCTGGGAAGAGTTCGGTACTGGCGAATATGCGGTGAATGGTAATGGTCGGTAAAGGCGGATGGTATTATGAGGATAAGAAGGGAAATGGACACTTCACACATGGTAAGACACCGAACAGACCGCTTGAAAA
>ENA-OQJS01000201-OQJS01000201.1-human-gut-metagenome-genome-assembly--contig:-NODE-201-length-11136-cov-1.177037_pt1 | contig 11136 bp, 13 predicted proteins | sample MGYA00242598_ERZ504764 | MGnify/ENA primary metagenome ERZ504764 (study PRJEB26092, sample SAMD00036368) | human gut metagenome | host: Homo sapiens | study: EMG produced TPA metagenomics assembly of...
TGCAAGGTATGAGATTTGTATTGCGAGCGGTATGCGGGCGGGGCGAGAGGCTGTGGCGTCGAGCGCGATTGCCGGGGCACGGGCGCGACTATCCGGTGGTGAAGAACATTGTAGAGGAGTCCGGCAAGGTATATCCGGCGAAGTGAACGGGCGATCAGGTGCGCGTGGGGCGGTTCGCATACGTGACGGCTGACGAATCCGGATTCATGCCGGTGCTGCATATGCCGGATGCGACGTATTACGTGTCCGATTCTGCCGAATCGGACAAACGGGAGACTCAGAATGCGCTGCGGATGTCCGATTCACCAGAAACGGACATCCAGAGGGCTAAAACGTGTGTTTACTTGTCCGATTCTCCAGAATCGGACACTATGGGAGTGAGGAACGGGGTGCCTGACGATGCGCAGCCTGCAGCCGCGCCCTCTACTTCCGCGTCCGTCGCAACCCAATCCGCCGCTCGCAAGCCTGAAACCGCAAACTCGCTGTTTGCCCCGCTCGCTCCTGACGAAATGGCTGCATACGTGGCGATTGACGGCCGTCTTGCCGCCCGCATCGTACTTCGTGACGTACCTCGCGAGAATGCGAAGCGTTCTTTGGCTCGCCTGCACGAGTTGGGTGTCAAGGAACTGTCCATGCTTACCGGCGACAAGGCTGCGTCCGCCCGCATCATCGCAAACGAAGTCGGTATCGACGACGTGCAGTCCGAACTGTTCCCTGAAGACAAGGTTGCCGCCGTCAAGAGCGCCACTGAATCCAAGCACCAGAAGCTGTCGTTGTGGAATCGCATCAAGCAACGCGTAACCGGCGAATCCAAGAATCGTCAAATCACCATGATGGTCGGTGACGGCGTCAACGACGCCCCCGTACTTGCGGTTGCCGATATCGGCATGGCCATGACCGACGGCACGTCCACCGCGGCTTCCGAATCTGCGCAAGTGGTCATCATGAATGACGACATTGCGTCCGTTCCGCGGGCCATCGCCATCGCGCGCCGCACGAAAAAAGGTGATGTTGCAGGCGGTGCTGATCGGCCTCGGCCTTGCGATTATCGGCATGATCGCGGCCGCGTTCAATCTGATTCCCGTGGTTGTCGGCGCGTTCATGCAGGAAGCGATTGATGTTGTCAGCATTCTGTGGGCGCTCACCGTGCTTTTCGACCGTGGCGAATCAGCTGATTGCGCCTCGAAACCCCGTATCTCGCCTATATATAACGCAGATAGCTCCGGACGAACTTCGGAATCTGCCATACATAAGGCATGTATAAGGCAGATTCGGAAGTTTTGGGATTGTTTACAGCGAGCTCGGGGAGATTTCTCCAGCGATCGATGTGTGCATCCACTTGCCGAAGTCGGCTCCGGTCACGCCTTGAGACAGCAGGAACATGATTTTCGCATACGTGGCTTCCAGCGTCATATCGCCAGATCCAATTGCGCCGGCGCGTGCGATCGCATCACCCGTCTCGTAATGCCGAGCAGTACTTCCGCCTGCTGGCACTGCGATGCAATCACAACGGGAACGCCATCATGCAGCACGTCGGCAATCACGTCAGTCAGTCCAGGCTCGTCGCTTGGCACATTGCCGACGCCGTACGCACGCAACAAAACCGCTTCCGGCCGCGGCGTAAGCATCGCTTCCAACCGTGCCGCGGAAATGCCGGGTGCCATATCGATCACCGCAACATCATGGCGAGAGTAAGGCTGAGGCGACGTCCAACCGCAGCCAACCGCAGCGGAATCGCCCGCATACCAATGCCATGGCGTGCCAGTGCGTGCCAGCGGGCCGACGGAAGGCGCCGAAAAACCTTCAAATCGCCCAGCTCGACGACTTGCTCACACGATTGCCCGCAAACAGGTGATGTCCAAAAAACAGTCCCACACCGTGGAATCGTCCGCTCATCGCGGCATTCAGCGCGCCCGTGACATTCGCAGTGGCGTCCGACTCGATCTTGCCAAGCGGATGCTGTGAACCCGTGAAAATCACCGGCTTGCCAAAATCAGCCAACGCATACGCAAGCGCGGCGCTCGAATAGCTCATCGTATCGGTGCCATGCAACACCACGAACGCGTCGGCATCATCGCGGTGCGCACGCAAATCGTCGACCATCGTCTGCCAATTGTCGGGAGTCGCATTCGACGAGTCGATAAGAGGATCAAGTTCGGTGAACGTGAACAGGCTCGCGTCCATGTGCGCGTCCTCCAGCAGACGGAACAGCCATCCGCGAGTGTCGGCGCCCGGAATCAGGCCGTTCGGCGAGTCAATCATGCCGATAGTGCCGCCGGTATATGTGATGTGAATGCGCATTGCCACCTTCTTACGATTGCCTGGTACTTAATAAGTACTTGCTTGCGATTCTGCGATTACTTGAATTACTTGCGATTGTACGTGCGCCTGCCGTACGTTGTTGCGTGCGATTGGTGCAGGCGTACGTTGGATGAGTTTGGCTGGATTCGACTGATCTGACTGATTAGTGAGATCCGGCCAAATCCAGCTGAACTGCGATTTCGCGACTACTTGCCCGGCACTTCCGTGGTTTCAAGCACGTCAGGCACGTCGTTGCCATTGTCGTCGAGCATTTCGTCCATCAGATCGCCGTTGATGCGGCCGCGCACGTAGAACCAGCCCGCAACCATGGCGATGATCACCACCACGAACATGGCGAGCGTCCAACGGCCGGCAGCGCTGTTGAGATTCGACAGCACAACAACCGCGAAGAAGATGAGCGAAATATAATTCGTGTACGGAGCGCCCGGCATGCGATAGTCAGGACGAGTCTCCTCGCCAGCCTTCACCTTCTTTAGGAACGCGAGATGCGTGACCAGAATGGCCGCCCACGTTCCGGCAATGCCAATACCTGCCAGATTCATGACGATTTCAAACGCGTCGGCAGGAAGTACCGCGTTCATCACCACGCCGATCAGGCCAAGTGCGGACGTGATGATAATGCCGCCATACGGCACATGATGCTTGTTCATACGTGCGGCGAACTTCGGACCAGATCCGGCCACAGCCAGCGAACGCAACGTACGACCAGTGGAATACAGGCCAGCATTCAGGGAGGAAAGCGCCGCGGTGAGCACCACAACCTGAATCACATCGCCGGCATGCGGAATGCCAATGCCGGAGAAGAACGTGACGAACGGGGACTCATTCGACGAGTAGGCGGCGTATGGCAGCACCAGCGCCATAAGCACCACGGAACCCACATAGAACACGAAAATGCGAATAATCATCGAATTAATGGCCTTCGGCAGCACCTTGTCGGCATCCTTCGCCTCACCGGCCGCCACGCCAACCATTTCAGTGCCGCCGAATGCGAACACCACGCCAAGCGTCAGCGCGAACACCGGAGCGATACCATTCGGGAACAGACCGCCATTGTCGTGATATTCGCAACACCGGCGTGCGCGTCGCCAACCGGAGCGCCCGTAACAATCGCCCAAATCGCAATAACCATGAACGCGATAATCGTGGCCACCTTAATGGCGGCAAACCAGAATTCCGCCTCGCCGAACATCTTCACACTCAGCAGATTCAGCACAAATACCAATGCCAGCGCGCACAAGGCGATCAGCCATTGCGGCACCCCCTGGAACGCCTTCCAATAGTGGAAATACACGGCAACAGCGGTGATATCAGCCATAACCGTAACGGACCAGTCCAAGAAGAACAGCCAGCCGGTCACATATGCGCCCTTCTCACCCAAGAATTCGCGGGCATACGATACGAACGCGCCCGACGATGGACGGCGAATCGCAAGCTCACCCAACGCGCGAACCATCAGGAACGCGAAAATACCGCACACCGCGTATGCGATCGCAAGACCTGCGCCACCCTGCGCAAGACGGCCACCAGCGCCCAAAAACAGGCCGGTGCCAATAGAACCGCCAATCGCGATCATCTGAATATGACGCGGCTTCAAATCCTTCGCATAGCCCGCGTCACTTTTATCCTGCTTCTGCGCAGACGACTGCTGCGTCGCGCTTGGCGAGGTATTGGAATTACTCATAGTAATAGTTCTTTTCTCTATTTCCTCTGGTTTTCTTTTATTTATTTCGACTGTAGCGTCGCAATTTTCCGACGGAACTATTGTACGAAAGTCGTTCCGTGAAGCTGTTCCGGCGAAGCGGTTTCGCGAAAGCTGGCCGCACCGACGTCATAATTGCTACCCCTGTGTGAACGCCGCATACATTATATGGACGGCTCTTTACCGTTTGTTGACATTCCGCTCATAGTGCGTCAGTGGCCACGGTCCGTGCCCCTCTTCCAACGCCAGGTTGTCCGATTCTGCAGAATCGGACAAACAGATGAGTGTTTTGATATCTCGAAATGTCTGATTCTGGAGAATCGGACATCCAAGAGACAGAAAAAGCTACGAAATGGGACGTGCCCAGAAATCCAAAGGGTGAAACCAGAAGAAAACAAGGCGAAGAAGTCGTAAGAAAGTGCATAAGCACCCCTGTCGCAAATGCAGGGAATGCATTAGGCTAGAGCGCGTGACTGAAACTCATGAACTTCGTATTGCTGTAATCGGCGCCGGCCCTGCAGGCGTCTACTCCTCTGACATTTTCCTGCGCCAGTTGAAGAAGCTCGGCGAGGAGCTCGGCCTCGGCACTGCCGCCCGAATCGACCTGTTCGAAAAGCTGCCGGTGCCGTTCGGTCTGGTGCGCTACGGCGTGGCCCCCGATCATCCGTCCATCAAATTCATCGCGTCGGCACTCGAAAAGACGCTCGACAATCCGGACATCCACCTGTACTGCGACGTGGAATTCGGCAAGGACGTGACGCTCGACGAACTGCTCGAACGTTACGATGCCGTGCTGTTCGCCACCGGTGCCGTCGAAGACAAGCCGCTCGGACTGCCGGGCGCCGATCTGGACGGCGTATACGGCGCAGCCAAGTTCGTGGAATGGTACGACGGTTATCCGACCGGCGCTCGCGAATGGCCGCTTGAAGCTGAGGAAGTCGCCGTGATCGGCGGTGGCAACGTGGCCATGGACGTGGCTCGCGAGCTCATGCGCAATGCCGATGATCTGAAGGAGCGCACCGACATTCCGGACAACGTATATGAGGGCATCAAGTCCAACAAGGCGCGTGTGCTTCACTTGTTCATCCGTCGCGGTGTGGCGCAGGCCAAGTTCTCCGTGCAGGAATTGCGTGAGATGGAGAAGCTGCCGGGAGTGCAGCTGATCATCAACGAAGACGATTTCGATTTGGATGAAGACACGATTGAAGAGGCCGGCAAAGACAAGCTGACTCGTCAGATGGTCGAAGAGCTGTTCACGATTCGTGAGATGGCGGAAGACATGGAAGATGACGGTGACGTGGATTATGAGGGTAATCCGGCTGACCGCAAATATTACGTGACTTCAATTCCGCTCCGGTCGAAGTGTTGGGTGAGGACGGCAAGGTCGTTGGCATCCGTGTGGAAAAGACCGAGACATCGGCGGACGGCAAGATGAGCCGTACCGGCGAATTCGAAGAGTATCCGGTGCAGGCTGTGTACCATGCGATCGGTTACAAACCGGCCACCGCGCCGGGCATTGCGTACGACGAGCGTCATGCGCACTTGGCGAACGCGAACGGTGACGGTCGTATCACTACGGCCGCTGAAGCCACGGATGAAGTGCGCGAGCGTCTGTATGCGACCGGTTGGGCGAAGCGTGGTCCGGTTGGCCTGATCGGCTCCACCAAGTCCGACGCACTGCTGATCGTGACCAATATGCTGGAGGATTTGTCGAAGGCTGCTGAAGGCGGTCGTGTGGCTGCCGATCGTGATCCGGAGTCCATCGACCGGCTGCTGGAATCGCGCGGTGTCAAGCCGATCGACTTCGCTGGCTGGAAGAAGATCGATGCGTTCGAACGTGCCGAGGGTGCGAAGGAAGGCCGTGAGCACAAGAAGGTCATCGATCCGGAGCAGATGCGCGCCCTGGCTCACGCTTAAGGTGGGTGTTTGGGATCTGATCTGATAGGTCCCAGGTTTCTATCATGCGTCTTGGATGTCCGATTCTGGAGAATCGGTCACCCAAGACGTTTTTTATCCTGTGCTTGTCTGTTTCTGGTGAATCGGACATCTGGAGTGTCCGAAACATGTTCTGTATGTCTGTTTCTGGTGAATTGGACATGTGATGTGGACGAAGGACTTGCTACTTGTCCGATTCTCCCGATTCGGTCACCCAAAGGCCTCTTGGCATGCATCGGATGTCCGTTTCTCCAGAATCGGACATCCGGGGAGAAGCTGAGCACTGCCGAAAGCATCCGACGGAAGCTGCCCCGTAGCTTTCCGCAGCCCAGTCTCCAGCGCATATCCAGCAAAAACTCAGACTCCGTTTCTACGCTGGTGACCATGAACGGCAAATTGCAGGTGCATGGCCATTGCAATGGCTTGAAGACAACGCTGTTATTCGCGTTGATGTGGGGTGTCATCATGCTCATTTGGTGGGCGACTGGTGGCAGCCAGCGCACGCTTGGTATCTACATTCTCATCGGACTTGGCTCAACGTTCGCATCCTACTGGTTTTCCGACAACTCGCGATCGCATCCATGCGCGCGCAGGAAGTCAGTGAGCAGGAAGCGCCGGTACTGTACAAAATCGTGCGCGAACTGTCGGCGAAGGCGGGCAAGCCGATGCCGCGTATTTATATCGCCCCAACCATGAGTCCCAATGCGTTCGCAACAGGACGCAATGAACGTCATGCGGCGGTCTGCTGCACGCAGGGTATTCTACGGATGCTGAACGAACGCGAGATTCGCGGAGTGCTCGGGCACGAGCTTATGCACGTGTACAATCACGATATCCTGACGTCTGCGATCGCGTCCGCAATGGCGACGGTCATTTCGTATCTCGGATATTCGCTCATGTATTTCGGTGGTGGCAATTCGCGCGATGATCGCAATGACTCGTCCTCTAATGGTCTTGGATTACTGGGTGTGCTGTTGAGCACGATTCTTGCGCCAATCGCCGCTTCGCTTATTCAGATGGCGATTTCACGTACGCGAGAATATGATGCCGACGAAGATGGTTCCATGCTTACGGAAGATCCGGAGGCGCTCGCGTCCGCATTGAATAAGATCTCGAACGGCGCTGAGACGATGCCGATGCAGAAGACTGCTGGTACGCAGTCGGTTGCTGCGATGATGATTGCGAATCCGTTTTCTGCGGAAGGTTTTTCTCGCTTGTTTTCCACGCATCCGGCGACTGAGGATCGTATTGCCCGGTTGATGCAGATGGGGCAGGAGATGCGTCAGCAGGGCGTGCAGTCCGGATATTTGGCCGGTGGCTATGCCACGAGCGGCGTTGTGGCGGCGGATATTCGGCAAGGCGGACGTTCTGCGGTGGCTGGTGCCGGTGGGCCGCAATTTGGAACGCAGTATGGATCCGCGCATGATTCGGGCGGCTCGGCTGGCAGATATTCTCGCGACTATTCGCAGCGGCCGCGTGGTTGAGTCATCCGTGATATTGCGGAAAATTGGTATCGCATGTCGGTCTGTGTCCGCATACGCATCCGTTGCGTGCTAAACTGAAGTTTCGTGCCCAAAAGGCACGACCTTGCGGATGTAGTTCATCGGTAGAACGAAAGCTTCCCAAGCTTTAGAGGCGGGTTCGACTCCCGTCATCCGCTCCATTCGAAACCCTTGGAATCGTTGGAATTCCAAGGGTTTTTCTATTGCCGTAAAAGACCCGTGAAGTCAACTTCGCGCCGCACAACTGTCGGTTGCGTCGCAAAATTTGGTTGCGAATCGCAATGCAACCGAAAGATGGTGGCGTGGAACGCGACGCTTATGACAAGCTGTTGCTTGGCAATCGCCAATAATCGCAAGTCGGGGCGATATGGAAACTCGACGAAAGGGCGGACATGAGTTTCAAAGAGAATCTGCAGTATCTGCGCGGTTCGCGCAACATGACGCAGGAACAGCTGGCAATGCTGCTGGGCGTTTCCCGGCAGGCAATTTCGAAATGGGAGTCCGAGAAGGCATGCCCCGAAATGGACAAGCTGCTGATGCTTTGCGACATGTTCGGCGTGACGTTGGATGATTTGGTCATGGGCGACGTGCACGCGTCGGCAGGCTGTGGGGGTGCAGGACGCGTGGACTTGGCTGCTGATACGGATGGTGTGGCCGCGTCGGTTGGGGGTGGCCGACGCTGCTGTTGGCGCGGTTCCGGGGGTAATCGGGTTTGCGGCATCGCAGGTCGCAGGAATGTCCGATTCTGGTGAATCGGACGTGAGGGATACGAATCCGAATGTTTGTGCGTCCGTTTCTGGTGAATCGGACGCACAAGGTGCCAAAACCGGTGTTCAATTGTCCGTTTCTCCAGAATCGGACACGCGAGATGGGACGGACATTCCGCAAAGCGTGCCCCGACATATCGTGCAGGATGTGGTTGGCTACGACAGTCATATGAGGCGTTTTGCGTGGCTTATTGCGATTGGTGTGGCCGCAATCATCCTCGGCGTCGCGGTTGGCATGTTGTTTTCGCCGGAGGGGTCTGTCTTGGGGCCGTCGCCGGTGAACGACGTGCTGGTCACGGTATGCACGTTGGTTGGCGCGATTGTCGGTCTCGCTTTGCTGATACCGGCCGGAATCATGCATGGCGATTTCCGCCGTCGCCACCCGTATGTGCAGGATTTTTACACGGATGAGGACAAGTCACGTGCGTCGGTCGTATTGGCGATTGGTGTTGCGATTGGTGCCGTGCTGATTTTGGCGGGCGTGTGCGTGCTAGTGTTCTGTGACGAGCTTGTTGCCGACGGAGACGCGGGGTGGCCGGACAGCGTTCTGCTGGCTTGCGTGGCCGCGGCGGTGTTCTGTTTCATTATGTCCGGGATGACGCATGACAAAGTGAATGATGGACAAATACAATCGTGAAGCCGAAGAGGAAAGCGTGCGCGAGGGACGTTCCGTGCCGCACTCGACGATGAGCGAGTCGGACAGATTTTACAGCAGACTTACCGGTGCAATTTGTGGCGTGATCATGTTGTTAGCGACTGTTGTCGCGTTGCTCATGCTTTTTCTTGGAATGGCGGGCAGTGATGTTGACGCGTGGATGAAGGTGTTCTGGGTTCGTGGCCGATCGGTGGTGTGCTGTGTGGCGTCGTGGGCATCATCGTGCCATTGGTTAAGGAGGCCAGGCGGCGGTAAACCAACAAATAGTGTCCGTTGCTCCGGAATCGGACATGCGGGGTGGGCGGCAGGTAGGCTGGAATCCGTGAATACGGATCAGAAACTTCCCGCCGAATCCGCAGGCGAACGCCCCAGTGCCCCCCTATTTGGTCATGCCATATCACACGCGGCGACACTCATCGGCCTGTTCGCAATCGTCCTGTGGGGCTTCATGGCCGGCCTCGTGCGACTCGTTTCCGAATCGTTCGGCGCCACGCTCGGCTCGGCGCTCATCTACACTGTCGGCGGCATGCTCCTGCTCATCGTGCGACGGCCGAAACCGATTAGCCAAGCGCCACGCAAGTACCTCGTCGCAGGCGGACTCATGTTCATCGCATACGAGGCGTCGATCTCGCTGTCGATCGGTCTGGCCACAACGAACGCGCAATCTGTGGAAGTCAGCCTCGTCAATTATTTGTGGCCGACGCTGCTGGTACTGATGACCGCCGCCGTGTCGCACAAACGCGGCTCGGTCTCCGAAGCGCTGCCGGGTGCAATCGTAGCCACCGTCGGCGTGGCAATGGCGGTCGGCGGTGAAAACCTTGACGTGCAGGAAGCGGTTGCCAATATCGCCAGCAATCCATTGCCGTACGCGCTCGCGTTCGCAGGCGCCTTTATTTGGGCGATTTACGCGACCGTGACGCCATCGATGTCCGATGGTTACGATGGTACGACGATTTTCTTCTGTTGCGTTGCTGTTGTGCTGTGGATTATCCATTTCGTTTCGGGCGACGGTTTGCCAGCTGTAGCGCCTGGCATCGGCGGCTATATTTCGCTGCTCGCATGTGCCGCGTCGATTGCTGGCGGCTACGCGTGCTGGGGGTATGGCATGCTACATGGCAGTATGGAAACGCTTGCGATCGGTTCGTATGCGACGCCGCTGTTCTCCACTGCTTCCAGCACGCCTCCTATTGGGCGTGGCGTTGGGCATGCCATTCTGGATCGGTGTCGCGCTGGTGGTGGTCGGCTCGCTGATCAACGTGTGGTTTGCGCGACGCCGCTGATTGTCCGATTCTGCAGAATCGGACGCTTGTTGGTGTGTGAGGAGGCGACATGTGGGGTAGTGGCGGCGCAGAGGAGCGCCGGGATGGCGCAGCGGTACGTAAGGGAAGTGACCGGGCAGGACAATGCCCTTACGCATCCACGCTAGCTTAGGTTTTTGTCGGCTGGTATTTGGTGTGTGTTGCCGTTGGCGGTGATGGTGATGCGTCGCCAATGACGTGTCCATGTGTGCCAGCCGAAACCGATCTAAACCGGCTCAAACCAGCCCGTTCAAATCCGCATCGTCACATCACCTTGGTGGATTCCAGATTGCGGCTCACCCAGTTGTTCAACCGGATCACCGGCTTGCGCAACACCAATCCCAGCAGCAGCGAAGGAATCAGGAACAAGGCGAGATACACCATGTCAAGCAGGTACTCATTGCCGTACGATCCGGCCATCGCGGCGTGCATGGCATCGATGGCGTGCGGGAACGGTAGGAACGGGTAGAGCATTTGGAAGAACTTCGGCAGCGTCTCGATAGGGAACGTACCGCCCGAACCGGCGACCTGCATCACCAGCAGCACCACGCCACGGCCTTGCCGATATCGCCGAACGACACGGTCAGCGTATACACGATATTCGAGAACACGAGCGCGGCAAGCCACCCCACGGCAAGGAACTGCAGCGCATGATTCGCCTGCACGCCAAGGAAATACATGTCACCCAGGCAAACCAGTGTGCCCTGCAGCAACGCGAGCAGTGCGAAGATCGCGTACCGTCCGAAATACTCGTGGTCGAGGCGCAGTCCCCAACGTGAGGCGTTCCCCGGGCCGGACGGGCCGGCGACGCGGCGGCAGCCAGCCACGTCCACCCGTTCGGTCAGGGTGGGTAAAGGTCTGCACGGCCTGCACCGGCACGGCGCTGCCCAGCCAGAACAGCGCCACCGAAAGCGGCAGATGCACCGCCCGCGCTGCCAGCAAAGGCCGCAGCGAG
>ENA-OQJS01000202-OQJS01000202.1-human-gut-metagenome-genome-assembly--contig:-NODE-202-length-11041-cov-0.848543_pt1 | contig 11041 bp, 17 predicted proteins | sample MGYA00242598_ERZ504764 | MGnify/ENA primary metagenome ERZ504764 (study PRJEB26092, sample SAMD00036368) | human gut metagenome | host: Homo sapiens | study: EMG produced TPA metagenomics assembly of...
TCTAAAGTCGCAAGGACGATGCGACTTGATACAGACGAAATCATTAATCGACATATTCTTGAGGCAGTGCAGTATTCGCGAGTTGGACAGGAAATGAATTGGGAAATGATTTTTGGTTATAAAATTCAGATTGGATAATAAAAATTGTCTGACTGAATCGCAGATCAGATGCAGACAGCCATAGCGGAGAACAGCCGGATGGCACTTGAACAGAATGAATATGAGAGAAGATATGCTGACCTTACCGAAAGGTACAATACCATCAAAGCAGATTATGACAAGATTTCAGAACAGATTGAAAGCAAAAAGGCTCAGAGGGAATTATTCAAGGGCTTCATCCGGGCATTGGAAAAGCAGGGGGCTTTAGTAGAAGAATTTGATGAGGGACTTTGGAGCAGCCTTGTTCAGGAAGTGGTGGTAAAGTCAAAGGATGATATACTATTCATCTTTAAGAACGGATTTAAGATAAAAACGAGATAAATTAAATCCTGATTTGACACATATTATAATAGAAGAAAAAATTCAGAAAGTTGATTATAAAAGGTCAGATTCGTCAGTAACCATCGGGCTTGACGGGTTTGACCTTTTATATTGCAGAAATATAACATAAAATGGATATGCGAATCTGCCGATATAAGGTATAATAAGTGTGTTGAGTTTTACAAATCGGAATTGACAGAGTCTTTGAGCGAGGGATGATTCTTTGTCCGATGGGCAAGAAGATGGGAGCAAGATACAGAAAAATTGGGATTTGTTTATGAGGTGACTTATGGATATAAAGATTGAAAACGGCAAAATCATTTTTAGCGAGAATAATATTAAATATTCTTTTGATGCTCACGGAGAGTATCCTCGTCCGTCAATAATGCCTGCAATCAGCGTTGGTGGAAAGCATTTGTCAAACAGAAGCGAGGATATAAAAAATCGAAAAGCATACAGCCGTTCAGGACATTGCTATCGGAAATAATATGGCTGCATGGTATACTCAGGAATTTCTGCCCGACGGAGCCGATTACAAGTTAAGCAAAAAAGCAAGCATATATATTGGAGATTTCTCTACGGGAAAAGAAAAGCTGATATATAAAGGTGAATGTTACGGTGATCTTTGCTTTTACGAAAACGATTTGTTTTTCAATATAGGCAACAAAGTTGCTGTATATCACTTAAACAGCGGAGAATCCGAAGTATTGTTCAAGCATTCAGGCATCAAGAAAAGCGGCATAGACTTGCATATTACGCCAAAGCGTATCTTTTTTCAGCACTGGACACATAGTAATAACAATACAATGTGGTATGACCGTGAAACACAAAAACTTATCAATCCGCATTTTGATGGATCTGTTATGTTTTTCCTTGATGATGAAACAATTATCTACAAAGGTCTTAATCATACCTGGATTTATGATACTAATTCTATGAAAAAGAAATGTTTTTTCAGTAATAAAGACCGTAATAAGATAATTGAAATGGTAGGAATGTTTTTTGATATCCCTAAAGAACATATTAATAAATATACTTCTTCTTGGACAAAAATAGAGCTCAACGGTTTTGAGAATGGCAGATTATATTTTAAATGTTTCCTTGACTATTTTGAAGAAAGCTCTTCTTTTGAAGATGACCAAAGAAATTGTCATTCATTGGGGCTTCCATCAATAGCTCAAACGCAGATATCCTGCGATCTTTCCGGAAAAAACATTATAATAGAAGCAGACAAATCTGACATCGTAATTGAAGAAAAGCCATATAACACACTCCACATGGAGAAATTCGATTTCACAATGGTTACAAAAAAGGCTTTTCGCGACAAACAAGAAATTAACGAATAATCTATTGGTTGTTTATCATAGTGATAAATTCAAGTTTGTCGGGCTGACGAGATACAGAAAACTAGATAACAATAATCAACAGGCAGGTGGTCTTGTAACGAGACCGTCTGCCTTCTTTTATGCCTGCAAGTGCCATTTCTCAAGGGGTGTTCAAATGAACCCCCTTTGAACACCCTAGGGGAAATAAGGTTAAATTGTATCAAGTTCAGTGTTCCAACGAATCCGTGTCCGTGCGGATATTTTAATGACCCGTCAGGAAAATGCACCTGTACTCCGCAAAAGATACATAATTACCTTAATAAAATCAGCGGTCCGCTGCTTGACCGTTTTGATATACATATAGAGGTATCGGCAGTTAAATTTGACGAGCTTAGAGATAAAGAACAGACGGAGCCGTCTGCCGAAATTAAAAAGCGTGTTGACAAAGCAAGAAAAATTCAGTCCGAACGCTACAAAGGCACAAGTACAAGCTGTAACGCAAATATAAATGCCGAACAGTTTGAAAAAGTATGTATTATTGATGACGAGGCGGAGCAAATGCTGAAAAGTGCGTTTGAAAGTATGGGAATGACCGCAAGAGCCTACGACAGAGTGCTTAAAGTCGCAAGGACGATTGCCGACCTTGATAACAGCGAAATCATTAAATCCGACCATATTCTTGAGGCAGTGCAGTATCGCAGTTTGGACAGGAAATATTGGGGAAAATGATTTTTGGTTATAAAATTCAGATTGGATAATAAAAATTGTCTGACTGACTATAAAATTATCATACTGTTATTAATATAAACACCACACCTTGCGGTTCTTTTTTTGCAAGGTGCGGCTGTTTTAATCTGTATTTGAGTTAACCATTTCCGCAAAGGACGAATACTCCGCTTTTTTGTAAAACTTTTCAAAGTATCAAAAAAGCCTTCTTCCTCACTCTCCCTTTTATTTCAAACGGTTATCTTCTGTTCTCGCAAGGACTGTCTTTAAAAACAAATTAACCGCTGTTGACAAATCAAGCCCTAAATCCGAGTACAATTCCTGTGCCGATTCCTTTAACTCGCTGTCTATGTTTATATTTGTACTGACAATCATTTTATCACTTCCGTTTTGCTTTTTCTATGCTTATTATATGAGTATTTTTGATATGTATGTTGTGAAAAGTCAAAGTAAATATCAGGCAAAAAGCTAAAAGGTCAGAAAAAGTCAAAAATATTTTAAAAATTAGTATTTAAGAGAATAAGCGAGTATTTAAGAGTATTTTTTAAATTAGCGTTTAAATTTTGATCTTTATTTGACTTTGACTTTCTCTGACTTTAGTCTTATAATAAAGTCACAATCTGAAAGAGAGGCGAGAAAAGATGAGAATGAGCGATTTGGTCGCTAAATATATTACGGAAATGCTTGACGAGCAAAACGGCAGTGCGGAAATTCAGCGAAACGAGCTGGCAGGAAATCTTGGCTGTGTGCCAAGTCAGATAAACTATGTTATCACCTCACGCTTTACCCCCGAACAAGGTTACATTGTCGAGAGCAGACGAGGCGGCGGCGGTTACATAAGAATAAGCCGTGTAAGTATGGATAGAGGTACTGCTATAATGCATATAATTAACTCGGTAGCAATTCGCTTGACAAAGCGTCAGCCGAGGCAATGCTTAACAATATGGTCAACAGGTCGATTATTGAACTTAGCGTTGCAAAGGTTATGGCGTCTGCGTTGTCGGACAGAGCGCTTCATACAGTCGAGCAGGAAAAAAGAGATTCGCTCAGAGCTGATCTTTTTAAGAATATGCTTTTAGCAATATCATAAAAGCAGGAGGTATTTATTATGAAATGTCAAAAATGCGGTGTTAATAACGCTAACACACATGTTAAATCTATAATCAACGGAGAAATCAAAGAATATGACCTTTGCAGTGAATGTGCAAAGAAAATGGGATACACAAATGTGTTCTCTGACATTGAGGATGAATTTTCAAACTTCCTCGGTAGTTTCTTTGGCAACGCACTTCCGGCAAGAACACAGGCAAGAAGAATGCGAACCTGTGGTAGCACTTATTCGGAAATTGCAAAAACAGGTCATGTAGGCTGTGCCGATTGCTATGATGTATTTGGCGACGAACTCTTCCCACTTATCAGAAGAATTCACGGCAACACAACACATTGCGGCAAGAACAGCGACAGAACGGTTCAGAAAGCCGAAAAGCACGAACCTACAAAAGAAGAAAAAATTGCTCAATTAAAAAATGAACTTGACGCAGCAGTCAAAGAACAGAATTTTGAAAGAGCCGCAGAATTAAGAGATACAATCAAAGGAATGGAGGCATAATAATGAGTGACAATTCAGTAATTTCCACAAGAGTAAGACTTGCAAGAAATCTAAAGGATTTTCCTTTCCCCTGCAAGCTTTCACCCGACGGAATGGAAAAGGTTATTGAAAAAGTAAGATCGGCTGTCAAAAACAGCAACAGCTCAATTGCCTCCGACTTTAAATTCATTAAGATGAGCGACCTCACCGAGGCACAGTGTGTTTCTCTTGTAGAGCGCCGAATAGTAAGCCCCGAATTTATAGGGAATACCGAAGGCAGAGCATTGCTTGTAAATTCCGATGAAAGCCTTTCTATTATGATTAATGAAGAGGATCACATCAGAATACAGGCAATCACAAAGGGACTTGCACTTGAGCAGACATATGACCTTGTCGATAAGCTCGACACCTTGCTTGATGAAAGCCTTGACTTTGCTTTCAGCGATAAACTCGGTTATCTTACCCAATGCCCGACAAACCTCGGCACAGGTATGAGAGCGTCGGTAATGCTGCATTTGCCGGCACTTGAAAAGAGCCGAGCAATCGGCAGAATTGCAGGCAATCTTTCAAAACTCGGTCTTACCATAAGAGGCACTCACGGCGAGGGCACAGAGCCAAAGGGAAGTTTATATCAGCTTTCTAACCAGGTTACACTCGGCATCTCCGAAAAAGCTGCCATTGAAAACCTTAAAAATATAACATCACAGCTTATCTCGCAAGAGGAACTTGCAAGAGAGCGTATTTGTTCAAATATTGACATTCAGGACAGCATCAGCCGCAGCCTCGGCATATTGAAATATGCCCGTACAATCGCACACGATGAGGCTTTACAGCTGCTTTCAAATGTTCGTTTGGGCATAGTTTCGGGACAGCTTAAAGATGTTCCTTTGCTTACAATCGACAAGCTGATGACAGATGTTGAACCTGCTACGCTTATGGTAAACAGCGGTAAAAATCTTTCCGCTGCACAGCGTGATGTGGCAAGAGCGGATTTGCTCAGAAAAGCACTTGAAGAAGTGTAAAAAATAATCAGTAAAAAATTATCGAAAGGACTGACGATTATGTATGAATTCAGAGGATTTACTCAAAAGGCAAACAAGGCATTAAACCTTTCTATTGAGTCAGCTCAAAATTTCGGTCACGACTATATTGGCACCGAGCATATTCTGCTTGGTCTTATAAAAGAGGGCAGCGGTGTTGCCGCCGCAGCTCTTGAAGAATGCGGCGTAACGGCGGAGGCACTCGAAAAAGAGATTGCCAATGTTGATGGCAGAGGTATTCAGACTTCCCTCTCACCCGACAGCTTTACTCCCCGTACAAAGCGTGTTCTCAGAACCGCAATGATGATTTCTGCAAGGACAGGCAGCAGCTATGTAGGTACAGAGCATATTTTGCTTGCAATAGTTTCCGAAAGTGACAGCTACGCTACAAGTATTTTAAGAAAGCTCGGCGTAAGTTCTAATGCTGTTGCAAATGCAGTTGCAGGCGGCTTACAGAAAGGCTCATCCGAAAATCAGTTTTCGGGTATGGAAAACGGCTACCCACAAGGCAAAGAAGAGGGCGGCTCCGCACTGGAGAAATTCGGCAGAGATTTGACAAAGGCTGCCAAGAACGGTGAAATTGACCCTGTTATCGGCAGAGAAAAAGAAATAAAGAGAGTTATTCAGATTCTCTCAAGGCGTACCAAAAACAACCCTGTGCTTATCGGTGAGCCGGGCGTAGGTAAAACAGCAGTAGCCGAGGGACTTGCCCTTGAAATTGCAAACGGCAATGTACCTGAAATTCTGCGTGACAAAAAGGTTGTAAGCCTTGACCTTACAGGTATGATTGCAGGTGCTAAGTACCGTGGCGACTTTGAGGAAAGAATCAAGTCCGCAATTGATGAAGTTAAAAAAGTCAAAAGGACACTATCCTCTTTATTGATGAACTCCACACCATTGTAGGTGCAGGTTCTGCCGAGGGCAGTGCCGATGCGGCAAACATCTTAAAGCCGTCGCTTGCAAGAGGCGACTTTCAGGTTATCGGTGCAACAACCATTAACGAATACAGAAAATACATTGAAAAAGATGCGGCTCTTGAGCGTAGATTCCAGCCTGTAAAGGTTGGCGAGCCTACAAAAGAGCAGGCTGTTGAAATTCTTAAAGGCTTGCGTGACAGCTACGAGGCGCACCATAAGGTAAGAATTACAAACGAGGCAATTGAGGCGGCAGTAAATCTTTCTTCCCGTTACATTGCCGACAGATACCTCCCGGATAAGGCTATTGACCTTATTGATGAGGGTGCGTCTAAGGTAAAACTTAAGGGTCTTACCTCCTCCTCCGGACATCAAGTCGCTTGAAGAGTTAATTGACAAACTTGAGCAGGAAAAAGCAAGTGCCATTAACGAGCAGGACTTTGAGCGTGCCGCAAAATTAAGAGATGAACAGAAAAATGTTCAGTCACAGCTTGACACAGCCAAAAAGGAATGGTACGAAAACAGAGAGAACCGCAACGGCGAAGTTACTCCGGAAGTTATCGCCGAGATTGTATCGGAATGGACAGGAATCCCTGTTGTTCAGCTTACAAAAGAGGAAAGCGAGCGACTTCTCAACCTTGAAAAAGAACTTCACGAAAGAGTTGTCGGTCAAAACGAGGCAGTAAGCTCCGTTGCCAAGGAATCCGCCGTGCAGAGTAGGTCTTAAAGACCCTAAGCGTCCTATCGGTTCATTTTATCTTCCTCGGTCCGACAGGCGTAGGTAAAACAGAACTTTGCAAGGCACTTGCCGCCGCTATGTTCGGTGATGAAAACGCTATGCTCCGATTGATATGAGTGAATATATGGAGAAGCATACGGTATCCCGTCTTGTAGGTTCACCTCCAGGATATGTCGGTTTTGACGAGGGCGGTCAGCTTACGGAAAAGGTAAGAAGAAAACCATACTCGGTAATCCTCTTCGATGAAATCGAAAAGGCACACCCGGATGTATTTAACATTCTTCTCCAAATCCTTGATGACGGCAGACTTACCGACTCACAGGCAGAACGGTTGACTTCAAAAACACTGTTATCATTATGACATCTAACATAGGTGCAAAACTTCTTACGGAAAAGCACAGTTCACTCGGATTACCGATGAAAACAGTGAAAACAAGGAAACCGAAAACACCAAGGAGCTTGTGCTCGGCGAACTTAAAAAGGCTTTCCGTCCCGAATTTATTAACCGTATTGACGACATCATCGTATTTGACAGACTCAGCAAGGACGAGATTAAAGAAATTGCAGTCAAGATGCTTGCAGGTCTTAAAAAGCGTTTGTCCGATATGGAAATTGAAATTGAATTTACAGACGAGGCTATTTCCGCAATTGCCGACAAGGCTTTGACGAAGTCTACGGTGCAAGACCTCTTCGCCGTGCCATAACATCAGACATTGAAGATCCGCTTTCGGAGAAAATGCTTGACGGCACAATTAAAGCAAACAGCAAGGTTAAATGCGACTTTGCAGACGGAAAGTTTACCTTTACAGAGGTAAAGTAAAAAATCCAAAAAATTTAATATATATTTTTTGACTTTCGGTTAAAAAATATGTTATAATGATTTATCCGCTAAAATACCGTTTTTGGCGGATAAATCTGCTTTTAGATTTAATTTTGGCTTTGCCGACAAGGAGGTTTTTAATTATGGAAATCACAAAGAATTCTATCATCGGTGATGTTCTCGACAAATATCCCGAAACTGCCGAGGCTTTCTTCAGCATTGGTATGCACTGCCTTGGCTGCCCCGCTTCAAGAGGCGAAACAATCGAAGAGGCTTGTATGGTTCATGCGCAAATGCCGATGAGCTTATTGATGTTCTCAATCAGATTGCAAACAAATAATTTGTCCGTTTATCACATTCGGGCTGAAAGGATTGATTAATTTGCAAAATAAAATATCTCTTGACCAAAGGCTTAGAATGTGTGCGGGCTTTGTAAGGCAAAACGCAAGGCTTGCCGATATTGGCACAGACCACGCATATCTTCCGCTGTGGCTGTGCCTTAACGGCACCTGCCCGTCTGCTATTGCCGCAGACATTAACCCCGAACCTCTCTCAAGAGGCCGGGCTGCAATAAAAAGTTTTAACGCTGAACATTTGATTTCCGCAAGACTTTCAAACGGACTTGAAAACATAGCCGAAAACGAGGCTGACGATTTTGTAATCGCAGGTATGGGTGGGGAACTTATCGCAGCCATTCTTGACAACTGTACATATGCAAAAAACAGTGAAAAGCACTTTATTCTACAGCCTATGACCAAAAGTGAAGTTTTGATTAAATACCTTTTTGACAACGGTTTTGAAATTTTAAAACAGGACTGCTGTACCGCCGCAGGCAAATGCTACACAGTACTTCTTGTATGCTACAGCGGCCAAAAACACGAATACACGCAAACCGAGCTGTATTGTGCAAAGCTGCAGCCGTCCGTAAAATCAACACACAGGCTTTTTACAGAAAAGCAAATAACAAAACTTGAAAAACAGGCAAAGGGCGATGCCCGTTACGCTGAAATCGCAAAAAAGCTAAGGGAGATGCTCTGATGACTACAATAAAAGATATACTTGAATTTTTTGAGGAATTTGCACCCGTAGATACCGCTATGGATTTTGACAACTGCGGTCTGCTTATAGGCAGTAAAAACAAACCTGTAAACCGTGTGCTTGTTGCTCTTGACATAACAAACGAGGTCGTTGACGAAGCAGATAGGCTCGGCGCAGAGCTTATCATAAGTCATCACCCCGTTATTTTTAATGCAATAAAAAAACTTGATTTTTCCTCTGTTCCCTACCGTCTTGCGGAAAAAAACATTTCTGCCGTTTGTATGCACACAAACCTTGATTTATCCGAAAGTTTCGGTGTAAACCTTTGCCTTGCAAACGCAGTGGGACTTAAAAACACAAGACTTTGCAAAAGCGGCGAATGTCTTTTTATGGGCGAACTCGACACGGATATTGAAAGTTTTGCAAAAACCGTAAAAACAAATCTCAATTGCAGCGGACTGAGATACACTAATGTAAAAACGAGATTCACAAAGTCGCAGTATCATCGGGAGCAGGCGGTTCCAATGTGGAAAGTGCATTTTATGAGGGAGGCGATGTTCTGCTTACAGGTGAAATAAAACACCACGAAATTCTGCTTGCAAACGAACTCGGAATTTCAATTGTTGACGCAGGACATTTTAAAACCGAAGATATTGTAATATCTCCGCTTTGCCGTAAACTTTCTGAAAGATTCGGTAACACCGGCTTTACAAAATCGGAAATATGTAACGATAAGATTAAATACATTTAAGCAATGTATTATTTATTAAATATTCGTTGCAATATCTGTAATAATTTGATATAATAGTATGATGAATATTTATGAGGAGATGCACATTAAGTGCATAATTTTACATTATGAGAATCAGAAAGAAAAAATGGGCAGAGCCTGAACTTGCGGTTTGCGATTTTTTTTGTAAAAAATCCTGAAGAACACGCAGGCAAATGGAACGAAACTTTTAACAACGGACTTCCTCTTTACCTTGAAATAGGCTGCGGCAAAGGCGGATTTGCAGGACAGTTTGCCGTTAAAAATCCTGATAAAAATATTATTGCGGTTGACATTAAAATTGATATGCTCGGCGTCGGCAGACGAAACATTGTTGAAATTTTCAAGAACGAGGGCAAAACAGACGCCGATATTACAAATCTTTTGCTTGTAAACTACAATGTAGAGCAAATTGATAAAATAATTACAAAGGACGATAAAATCAAGGGTATGTTTATTAATTTCTGCAACCCGTGGCCTCGTCCAAAGCATAACAAGAGAAGACTTACATTTCCCAAGAAACTTGAAATGTACAAAAATTTTCTTGACGAAAATGCCGAAATTCGATTTAAGACCGACGACGACGCACTTTTTGTGGACAGTCTTGAATATTTTGAGCAGAGCGGTTACGAAATCATCTACAAAACATACGACCTGCACAACAGCGATGTTACAGACAATATTGAAACCGAGCACGAAAAAATGTTTTCTGCCGAGGGTATAAAAATAAAGTATTTAAGAGCTGTTGTAAAGCACGATTAATTTTAACTTTTTATAAAGGAGGACGGATATGAAAGTCAAAGCGGTTATTTCCGCCGCACTGTTGTGTGCGTTTGCAATTTCCGCAAGCGGCTGTGACGGCGCAGACATAGGAACAGACAACCTTATCCGCCCTCCGAAAACTGTCGGTGACGAGGCGGAAATCGAACAGCTTATTGCCGACACCGCAGGCAGCGGATACACCTTAAAATATCCTAAGTCGGGCAACTACCGCAGTGCCATAGTTATGAAAGACCTTGACAATGACGGTACCGACGAAGCAATTGCTTTTTACCGCACGCCTAACGAAACCAAAGCGGAAGTGCATATGCTTGTAATGTACTGCGCAAATGACGAATGGAAGCTCTCCGAAAACTGCGCCTTAGACGCAACCGATGTTGACTGCGTTGACTTTGCCGATGTAACGGGCAGCGGTACGCTTGAGATTCTTTCGGGATATACTACATATAACTCAAGCATTAATAATCTTGCCTGCCACTCATACTCAAACGGCAAGACAAACAGGCTTACGGTTGAAAGCAGTTATTCAAGTTTTTACTGCTACCTGATTTTGACAGTGACGGTGTAAACGAAGTAATGCTGCTGTCCACTATATACCACAGAAAATGACGCAACGGCAAATATGCTTGTTTACAGCGAGGAACGCAACTGTCTTTACTCAAAGGCAAGCGTAAAAATGGACCCGAATATTACAAGATTTAAAAAATATTACGGTAACAGTTGCCGAAAATGGAACAAAATGTGCTTATAGTTGACGGTTGTTTTGCCAATGTATGATAACCGTCCACACAGAATTATTTTATTTTAATTAACGAACCGTTA
>ENA-OQJS01000203-OQJS01000203.1-human-gut-metagenome-genome-assembly--contig:-NODE-203-length-11032-cov-0.676479_pt1 | contig 11032 bp, 14 predicted proteins | sample MGYA00242598_ERZ504764 | MGnify/ENA primary metagenome ERZ504764 (study PRJEB26092, sample SAMD00036368) | human gut metagenome | host: Homo sapiens | study: EMG produced TPA metagenomics assembly of...
TTATTAACTTTTATTAAATGTTTTATTAAAGTAATTACATTATTATTCAAATCGCTAAATTTGTCAATAAACATTTAAAAATATTTCTCATTTCTACCAGTTGCACAAAGTAAAGATTTTATTTTTATGCAGATGTTACTATAACACTCCTCATAATTATCTGCTGAATTCCCGCACAATAACAAAATACCCTGATCACAACCTTTCTTTGTTGTAATCAGGGTATTTTTTATATTCAGATATTTGTTTAATATGGTATATCAGCAGATCATCAGTGATTCAAGAATGCTATCGGCTATATCTTTCCGATAAAATCCTGCAAGAAATGCTTTGCTGCACCTACAGCTGATGCTTCTTTCTTATAAGAACAGTTTTTCAGATATCTCAGATCATGATCAAATCCATTATACTTCATTACTTTTCCCCAAGAGGTATCATATAATCTGAGAGATATCCACCATTTCACCTCCAAGAATGATATCCATATCATATGCCATGCGCAGATTTGAAATCAGAACTGCAAGATAATCAAGATACTCTTCCATTTGTTCTCTGCCTTTTCATCATTGTTTTGAAGCAGCTGCATAAACTGTTCCACAGAATCCTTTGACTCACCAACAAGTGCGCCTGCAGCGCAATAAGCATCTGCACAACCTGATTTTCCACAATAACACTTGCGGCCCTGAGGTACAAGTATCATATGTCCAAATTCTCCGGCCTTCTGATTTTCTCCGGAAAACAAATTTCCCCCTATGCAAAATGCACCGCCAAGAGTCTGATTCAACGAAAGGTAAATTGCATTCTGATAGGTGTTCATATCTTCTGCCATCATTGCCGCATTGGCATCATTTGAAAAATAAACCGGGACAGAAAATGCCTGTTCCAGGAAACTGAGACTATAGTTTTCAAGTTTCAGTGCGTGGGATTTTATCACCAGTTTCTGCTCCTGATTAATGATTCCCGGAATAGAGATTCCAACACCCAGAAGCTTTTCTTTCTGTTCTGCATCATTCATATGATCCAGAAATTTCGCCGCAAAATCTGCCACCTGACTGCAATATGACATATCAGGTACAAATTTCAGACGGATCCGCTCTGATTTCACAATCTCATACTTCAGATTTACCAGCACCATTCCCAGATGATTTGCAGTGATCACAATTCCCATTGCATAACGATAGGATGGATTGATTCCAATACTTTTAGCCTTTCTTCCTCCTGTGGATTCATATTCTCCAGTTTCTATTATGATACCTTTTTCCAATAAATCTTTTACATTAGACAGAACTGTTGGCATACTCAGATTCAGTTCTTTGGATATTTCCACTTTTGATGTGGATTCTCTATTATAATATATTTATCGATTTTTGATTCGTAGCAAATTTCTTTTCCAGTCCGCTCATTCTGTTTCTACTTCTTTTATTAATGTATTTATAAAGAATGATACCTGTTATTGTCATATTTGTAAATAGCCATTGTCTCTGCAGAGTATGTTGCTTTTTGCAATTGAGGCAGGGGACTTAACTTATTCAGCTGATTCAGTTAATATATCTACAATAACAGATAAATTGTTACTGTTCACACGCCACTATTCCGCGAGGTGTTTTGGCATGAATATGCCAAAATCCCGAGACATACAAGCCAAAATTCCATTGCCGCAGCAATCTGGAATGAATTTTGGCTACGTTACTGTGAACGGAGTGAACAGTAACATAATTAAGTCAGAGATAAAATACAGAATAAGACTTGAATATTAAAATTAAAATGATATACAACATAGTTGGCGCGAACTATGTTAAATGAATCAACTGATTCCCCGAAAAAGAAAAGTTAAAATCTATAAAAACTAAGAACTATCTGTAAAAGCAGAAAAATAAAAATGCTTTACAGATAGTTCTTTTTATTTCTCAGGTGGGAAATTTCCGTTTTCATCCGGCTGTACGCGGAACCAGTAAGTATAAAGCTGCTGGAATCCAAGTGATCTGTATAATGCCCGGGCATTGTCATTTCCCTCTACAACCTGAAGATATGCATTCTGTGCACCTTTTTTCATTCCTTCTTTCAGAAGTCCTGTGCAGATCTGACGGGCATAGCCATGTTTGCGGTATTCCTCTTTGACATGGATGGCGTAAATGCCGATGTAGTCTCTGTCCAGGATACCAAGCCCTGTTGCAATGATCTGCCCGCCTATGCGGATGCAGGCGCAAATGGTTTCTTTGAGGATTGCCTGATACATGGATGGTACAACTTTTCTGTGAATCGGATTTATAGTATTTTTTAGATTGAACAGACTTTCAATCCATTCAGACGGAATGTTATTGTAGAATGTTACATCAGGATATGGAGTATCCAGATGTGCGGCGTTCATGCTCATTGCCATGACATTGGTGGTATGCTGGATAGCATATCCACGGTTTTCCAGAACATAATCAAAGTCAGGAGAGACAAGAGGACTGATCTTAAATACAGCGGGGGTTCCCAGACGCTTATATACGCTTTCACAGTATGGGATTTTTTCCCGCCAGGTGAGGGTGGAATTGCCGAACTGTTCTACGCTGTTGGTTCTGTGTGTATAAAAATAAGAAAATCTCAGGATCCAGCCGTCGTATAATTCCATCTTGTGAGATGGCCAGGCATTCAGAGACATATCTTCAATCTGTTTAATTGTAGTTTCCATAATATAAGGAAGACTCCTTTCCATAATAAGTCCGCAGATATGAGCGAGGACAGTGATTTATTATACAAAGTTCCGGGAAAATGCGCAATAGTTTATCTGTTCAGGATGTTATCAATTGTTTTGAAGGAGAGGGAACAGTTTCTCAGCCAGAAGCTATGCCCATACAAAGTAAGATGAATCCCGTCTGTTGTTATGGCATCAAATCCCGATTGAGTTGCTTCCTTATTAAAATAGTTATGCAGAGGCAGAAATGGAAGTCTGAATCTGACAGAGAGCTGTCGGATAATATCAGACATGGTATGGACATAGGGAATCCATGTCTCATATTCTTCCGGATGTGGAAAGATAAAGGGTTCCATAAGGATTACCTGCCTGGCATCTGCAGTGAGCAGATTCAATAATTCATTGTAATGAGTGGCAAACTCTCTCATCATCTGTTCTTTCTGAGAATCCGTCCGGTCTGTGTTCATTATCAGACCGATATCATTGATGCCGATCAGCAGAGTTATAACAGGAGAGCGATGCAAAAAAATACGGTGTTGACGGATATTTTCAAGGACTCTTGCCACAGTGAAGCCATCTATGCCACAGTTCCTGAAATGTATGGCACCTGTTGATTTTGTTAACTGTACAGCGCTTGATGAGCGTCTGACGGTATCTGCGGATATGGAGAAAGAAGGAGTCTGATTACGGAACATTTCTGAGAGTATCTGTACATACCCATTTCCCAGAGGAAAATCTTCAAATAAATGATTACAGTCCGTAATGCTGTCTCCCAGACAAATGATTTGCATAAAAAACCTCCTGTTTGGTATTACCAATATAAGGATTGGTAAGTGCAGAGATATAAAATTTATATAAAAACCATATAAAATAATATCATCTGCTTACAGTTCGGTCAATGAAAATTGCCTTTTTTTTCGTGAAAATGCATTAAAAAAATTATGAAATCTATTTTTCAATCAAAATGTCTGGATGAAATGCACAAAAAGAAAATCTATTTTTGCCAGAAATAGTCAAAATAATTGTTGACTTTTTAACGGATTTTAATATAATAATCTCAAAATCTTGAATCGATGGAAAGCTTATGAAATATTTTACAGACATAAGTTTAGGAATCCTGGCTGAGGCATCTGAGGCAGACAGCATAAAAGGCCAGAATATCTTCCGGAGATTTAAATAGAAAAAGGAGGGAAAAGAAACGGGTAATTTAGCAGACACGTTAATGGAAGAACTTCAATGTAAGACAGTTTTTACCATACCGGTGTTTGGAGGAATACCAGTTGCAGAGTCAGTAGCAGTGACATGGGTGATCATGGCAGTGCTTTTAATTTTGTCATTGGTGCTCGTAAGAAACCTGAGTGTGGAAAACCCCGGTAAGAAACAGACTTTTGCTGGAAACCGGTGTCAGTTTTCTTCATAACTTCTTTAAGGATATCCTTGGAGAAGAGGGAAAAATGTATATTCCCTATCTGATGACAGTTGTCATTTACATTGGAATTGCAAACATTTTCGGTGTGTTTGGATTTGTACCGCCTACAAAGGATTTAAACTGTACGATCGGTCTTGCGATCACAAGTATTTTTCTGATCGAGTATGCAGGATTCCATAAGAAAGGTCTGAAAGGCTTTCTTAAAAGCTTCGCAGAGCCGGCACCGATCATGCTGCCGATCAATATTCTGGAGGTCGTTATTCGACCGACATCACTTTGTATGCGACTTTTTGGTAATGTGTTAGGAAGCTATGTGGTTATGAAACTTCTTGAGTTATATGCCCGGCAGTTCTTCCTATTCCATTCAGCCTGTATTTTGATTTCTTTGACGGATTCATTCAGGCGTATGTATTTGTATTCTTAACTTCTTTATTTATCAAAGAAGCTATTGAATAAAAAAGATTACTGTTCATACAGGAATATGACACCTATATAAGACCTGAGACGCGGGACATAAGGGATAAGGACAGCAGTTATGAACAGCACTTAAATGCGTCGGATATCCGGTGGGTCATAACGGTCATAAACAACCGTTGGTACAGACATCTGTTGCACAGGCATCAATGATCTCATCGGAATATCGACAGGATAGCATATTGTGAAGAAAGATTTGTAATATTTAGTTTATTTCAGTTAAACAACAGGAGGAAAAAGTTATGTTAGTAGCTATTGGAGCAGGAATCGCAGTTTTAACAGGTATTGGCGCTGGTATCGGTATTGGTATGGCAACATCCAAAGCAGTAGAAGCAATCGCAAGACAGCCGGAAGCAGAAAGCAAGATCAGCAAATCCCTTCTTTTAGGATGTGCCCTTGCCGAGGCAACAGCTATTTACGGTTTCGTTATCGGTCTTCTGATCGTTATCATGCTTGGCTAATTGATGGATAAAGAATAACTAAGAAAGGCAGGTGGGACAGGTGATCGAGATTAACATCAACCTGGTCTTTACAATTATTAACCTGATTGTTCTTTATCTTTTAATGAAAAAGTTCTTATTTGGTCCGATCCTCAATGTGATGGAGCAGAGAAAAAACATGATCGACCAGCAGTTCGCAAGTGCAAAGATACAGAAGAACAGGCATATGAACTGAAAGGCAAATATGAAGATGCACTGAAATCTGCGAAAGACGAATCCATGCGTATTGTAAACCAGGCAAAGGATGAGGCAAAAGTACAGGCTGAGCGTATTGTAAAAGATGCAAACACACAGGCTGGTGCAATGCTTGACAAAGCAAAGGCAGATATCAGGACAGAGCAGGAAAATGCTATGAAGGCTATGGAAAGCAGAGTGGCAGAGATCGCGCTGGATGCAGCCTCAAAGATCATGGGAGAGAAAAACAGCAGTCAGCAGGATTTGTCCCTTTATGACCAGTTTATAAAAGAGGCAGGTGATTCCAATGACGGAAACAAGCATTAATTATGCAAAAGCATTATATGAGCTTTCTGTCCCGGAAGAAGCTGTTTTGGAGACAGAAAAGATTTTCAGGAGTACCCCGCAGTTAAAGGGTGCTCTTGAGAATCCGCTGGTTTCTTTAAAAGAAAAAGAACATGTAATTGACAGGGTATTCCCACAGGAGATGAAAAATTTCCTGAAGGTCGACCTGTAAAATATCAGAAAATCAGCAGCATTTATGATATCCTGGAAACATATGGCGATTACAGCCGCAAGCAGAAAGGTATCCTGAAAGCTGTTCTCACATATGTAACAAAACCGGAAGAAGCCAGAAAGAGAAGATGGAAGATTTCCTTCGCAGGGAATTTGGAGCAAAGGAAGTAATCCTTACTCTCAGAGAAGACAAATCTTTGATCGGAGGCTTCATTCTTTCTGCCGGAGACAAAGAGTTCGACTGGAGTCTCCGCGGACGTATAACAATTTAAGACAGAAATTGACACGGAGGTGAATAAAAGTTGGCTGCAATGAATCCAGATGAAATCATTTCGATTCTGAAAGAAGAAATTAAGAATTATGACGAAATCAGCAAGGACCAGGAAGTAGGAACAGTCATCTCCGTCGGAGATGGTATCGCCACGGTACATGGTATTGATCATGCTATGTATGGCGAGGTTGTAACCTTTGAGAATGGTCTGAAAGGTATGGTTCAGGATATCCGTGCAAACAGCATCGGATGTATCCTGTTCGGTAAAGATACAGGAATCAAAGAAGGAACAAAGGTAGCAAGAACCCAGAAGCAGGCAGGTGTGCCTGTAGGTGACGCTTTTATCGGAAGGATCGTAAACGCTCTGGGAGCGCCGATCGATGGTAAAGGTGAGATCAAGGCAGACGGGTATCGTCCGGTAGAGAATCCGGCACCTGGAATTATTGACAGAAAATCTGTAACAGTTCCTCTGGAAACAGGTATTCTTTCTATTGACTCCATGTTCCCCATCGGCCGTGGCCAGCGTGAGCTGATTATCGGTGACAGACAGACAGGTAAGACTTCCGTTGCACTGGATACCATTCTGAACCAGAAAGGCAAAAGATGTAATCTGTATCTATGTTGCAATCGGACAGAAAGCTTCCACAGTACGCTAAGATCGTATCTACTCTGGAGAAACATGGTGCTATGGACTATACAACAGTATTCTCCTCCACAGCCAGTGACTGTGCACCGCTTCAGTATATTGTTCCTTATGCAGGTACTGCACTTGCTGAGTACTTTATGTATAAGGGAAAAGATGTATTAATGGTTTATGATGATTTATCCAGCATGCAGTTGCATATCGTGCACTGTCATTGCTTCTGGAACGTTCACCGGGACGTGAGGCTTATCCTGGAGATGTATTCTATCTCCATTCCAGATTACTGGAGCGTTCCAGCCGTCTGAATGAAAAGGCCGGCGGTGGTTCTATCACTGCACTTCCTATCATTGAGACACAGGCAGGTGACCTTTCCGCATATATTCCTACAAACGTTATTTCCATCACAGATGGTCAGATTTTCCTGGAGAGTGACCTGTTTAACTCCGGTATGCGTCCGGCGGTTAACGTAGGTCTTTCCGTATCCCGAGTTGGTGGTGCTGCACAGGCAAAAGCCATGAAGAAAGCAGCAGGAAGTGTCCGTATCGATCTGGCTCAGTATCGTGAGATGGAAATCTTTACACAGTTCAGTTCTGATCTGGACGAGGCTACAACTCAGCAGTTGAAATACGGAAGTGGACTTATGGAACTTCTGAAACAGCCGCTTTCAAGCCCGTTAAGTCTTCATGAGCAGGTCATCACTCTTTGTGCGGCAACACACAAGGCAATGATGCACGTGGAAACCAAGAAGATGAAGAAGTATCAGAGAGATATGCTGGACTACTTTGACAGTGCTAATCGGAATCGGAAGAGAGATCGAGAGAAGAGACAGCTTCGGATGAACTGGCAGAAAAGATCGTGAAAGTGGCAGAAGAATTTGCAGATAAGAGCAGGTAGGTGTTGATATGGGCAGTACGAAAGAGATTCAGACTCGAATGAAAAGCATTCAGGACACCATGAAGATCACCAATGCCATGTATATGATCTCTTCATCCAAGATGCAGAAGGCCAAAAGAATCCTGTCCGATACAGAGCCGTATTACTATAATATGCAGGCAGCAATTTCCCGAATCCTGCGTCATAGCGGACTACAGAGCATCCTTTTTTTCAGTATCCGTCATAAGATTGCGGAGGAAGACCGTAAGATCGGCTGTATCGTAGTTACCGGTGATAAGGGTATGGCAGGTGCTATAACCATAATATCCAGAAAATGACAGAACAGTTTATGGCAGAGCATGAGCACTGCAAGCTTTATGTGCTGGGTATGGTAGGCCGTCAGTATTTCACGAAGAAACATATGGATATCGCAGAGAACTTTCCATATACAGTACAGAAACCGACCATGCACAGAGCGCGTCTGATCTCAGAGGAGATTGTCAGAGCGTTCTTGGACAGAGAACTGGACGAAGTCCGTATTTTCTATACGGAGATGCAGAGTGCAGTTGCCATGGAGCCGGTGAATATGCAGCTTCTTCCATTGAAGAAAGCAGAGTTCCTGCCAAATCAGGCAATGCTTGCGGACATGCCACAGGAGGAAATCGTGCTGTCACCATCAGCCGATGTACTTCTGAATACCATGATCCCAAATTACCTGACTGGTCTGATCTATGGATGTCTTGTAGAAGCCTATGCCAGTGAAAATAATGCCAGAATGATGGCAATGCAGTCCTCTACGGACAGTGCAAAGAAGATGCTCAGGGAGTTATCCATTGAGTATAACCGTGCGCGTCAGGCTGCCATCACACAGGAAATCACTGAGATTGTCAGCGGTGCAAAAGCACAAAAAAGGAAGTGACGACGATGAACAAAGGTAAAATTGTACAGGTTATGGGACCTGTTGTAGACGTTGTTTTTGAAGATGGAAATCTTCCTGAGATCAAGGATGCCCTTGAGGTAGAGAACAACGGTAAAAGATGTGTAATGGAAGTTTCCCATCATCTGGGAAACAATATGGTACGCTGCATTATGCTGAGCGCAAGCGAAGGCTTACAGCGTGACAGAGAAGTCATCGCCACAGGAAGCGGCATTAAGGTTCCTGTAGGTGATAAGACACTGGGACGTTTATTTAACGTACTTGGTGATACAGTAGATGACGGTCCTTCCTTGAGGGAGAACAGAAATGGGTCATCCACAGAGATCCGCCGGATTTCGAACATCAGAAACCGGCTGTAGAAATCCTGGAAACAGGTATTAAGGTTATCGACCTTCTTGCACCATATGCAAAAGGTGGTAAGATCGGTCTGTTCGGTGGTGCCGGTGTTGGTAAGACAGTCCTTATCCAGGAGCTGATCCAGAATATCGCTACCGAGCATGGTGGATATTCTATTTTCACCGGTGTCGGTGAGCGTTCCCGTGAGGGTAATGACCTTTGGACAGAGATGAAGGAATCCGGTGTTCTTGAAAAGACAGCCTTAGTGTTCGGACAGATGAACGAGCCGCCTGGAGCACGTATGCGTGTTGCTGAGACAGGACTTACCATGGCAGAGTATTCCGTGATCAGGAGCACAGAGATGTACTTCTTTTCATTGATAATATCTTCCGTTTTGTACAGGCAGGATCTGAGGTTTCCGCTCTGCTTGGACGTATGCCGTCCGCAGTAGGATATCAGCCTACACTGGCAACTGAGATGGGTGAGCTTCAGGAGAGGATCGCATCTACCAAGGAAGGTTCTGTTACATCTGTACAGGCAGTATATGTACCGGCCGATGACTTAACTGACCCGGCTCCGGCAACAACATTTGCCCATCTGGATGCAACAACCGTTCTTTCCCGTAAGATCGTTGAGCAGGGTATTTATCCGGCCGTAGATCCGCTTGAGTCTACTTCCCGTATCCTGGAGGCAGATATTGTTGGTGAGGAACATTACGAGGTTGCACGTAGAGTACAGGAGATCCTTCAGAAATATAAAGAAACTTCAGGACATCATTGCTATTCTTGGTATGGAGGAGCTCTCAGAGGAAGATAAGCAGACAAGTATTCCGTGCAAGAAAGATCCAGAAGTTCCTTTCCCAGCCGTTCCATGTAGCTGAGAACTTCACCGGTATCAAAGGTAAATATGTACCTCTGAAAGAGACGATCCGCGGATTTAAGGCGATCATTGACGGCGAGGATGGATGATTATCCGGAGAACGCATTCTTTAATGTTGGAACCATTGATGATGTAATTGCAAAAGCAAAAGCCGAGGAGAACCGGCAGTAAGGAGCAGCTATGAGTGAGACATTTGGCCTGGAAATATATGCCAGCAATAAAACTGGCTTATGCAGGACGTGCTCAGAAGCTTATTATCCCGCAGTGGATGGTGAGCAGGGATTTCTTGCCCATCATGCGAATGTTGTAGCTGCCATCATTCCCGGTGAGATGCGTTTTGAGGATGCTGACGGTAATGAGTATGTGTTTGCTGTGAGCAGCGGATTTGTTGAGATGATCAATAACCGTGCCAAGCTGTTCTGCCTCAGCGTAGAGAGTCCGGACGAGATTGATATCCGCCGTGCTCAGGAAGCAAAGGAACGTGCAGAAGAGCAGCTTCGTCAGAAACAGAGCATCCAGGAGTATCATATGAACCAGATGGCACTTGCGAGAGCGATGACACGTCTTAAGGTAACACATAAGCAGTAAATTTAAATCATATAAAAAGATCCATTGTCAGGAAACTGACAGTGGATCTTTTTTTCTCTGTTATTTTGTGGATGAATTAGAATCGGTATTTTCCGGATCAGAAATGGAAGAAGCTTCAGATGCTGTATCTTTGTCGGAGTTATCAGAAGTATGAACAGGCTTTTCTGTCAGCTGCTGATATGGACGATAGGGTTCCCAGTAATGCTCTTCTTTTGTTTCGGTTTCCTTGTTTCAGTTTCTTTTTCTGCTGAGTAAGAAGATAAATACCGTGCAGCAATGATACCTGCAGCAATGATGATCTGCGGAAGGCTGTTGCAGATATTGTATACATAGTCGACCATATTAGTCGGTACAAATGAATGTACAAAAGACTTGTGAAACGAACTCCACAGGATGCAGATACCAAACAGGATCAGGATCCATGCAGCTGCACTTTGATGCTTTTGTAAGAATTTTCCCATATCACCGGAAAGCTGATCCATGTGAAGAATGTAATTATCCTCTACAGAGTAGAATTCTTCTTCTGACAGGGATTTCAGATTATGGACATTAAAAAAAACTATAGAACCATATCACCGGGAGAAACATGGCCAGCCATCCAAGACCGGTTATGGATGCCAGTGCGATCGATCCCCAGAACAGATAGCATAACTGCTAAAGTCCCTTCGTTTTTTAAATCCATTGATCATACCATTTTCCCCCGGGCACCGGGGATCAAGGGAAAAGACTAAA
>ENA-OQJS01000207-OQJS01000207.1-human-gut-metagenome-genome-assembly--contig:-NODE-207-length-10941-cov-0.840392_pt1 | contig 10941 bp, 14 predicted proteins | sample MGYA00242598_ERZ504764 | MGnify/ENA primary metagenome ERZ504764 (study PRJEB26092, sample SAMD00036368) | human gut metagenome | host: Homo sapiens | study: EMG produced TPA metagenomics assembly of...
CCGTTAACGTTCACTCAGCAGTGAAACGCTTGCTGTTTCGCTGCGTAAGAACATGTTTCAGGTGTGAGCAACCCTCCTTTTACGAAGCAAAACTTTAAATGAGGGCTGCGAATGTTACAGTTCGCTGGGCACCAGTGAACTGTAACACGTAACGGTGTGTGATAACTTTGTGACGTTTCTGTTATCAGCAGCTGTATTTCGTCAGTTTCTGGCGGGAATAGATCGAGCTGTTGCGGTTGAATACGTAGGCCGCGGTGCAGACAATAAAGAAATATGGCAGATATCGTAAGCAAAAATCTCGCCGCCGAATGAAATAGCCGCCAGTAAGGTATTGGTTCCGCCGCCGAAAACCGCCGCATAGCCAAGCGCCGCGGAAAGCTCCACCGGAATACCGAACAGATTGCCAAGGACTGCTCCCAGGGTTGCTCCGATGGTAAACAGCGGTGTTACCTCGCCGCCCTGAAACCCGGCGGACAGCGTCAGAATTGTCAGGATAAATTTCAGCGCCCAGTCATATGCATATACCTTTTCCCCATGAAATACCGCTTCCACCAGATTCGTTCCAAAGCCGCAATACCGTCCGCGGTACAGAAGCAGGAACAGAATGCTAAGGATAACACCGATGGAGAAAACACGCACCAGCGGATTTTTGATTTTTTCGCCGAGATATTTTTTCGTGTGCTTTAAGCACCAGGCGAAGAGGCCGCCTGTGATTCCAAAAATAATACCAAGTGTAATCAGACGCACCAGCAGGAACGGTGTCAGGCTTTCGCTGATGTGGACAGCCAGATTTTCTTTGCGGATTCCAAGCAGGGAAGCTACAGCGCTCGCAGAGAAAGATGCGGTAAACGCCGGAAGCAGTGCCTCGTACCGCATTTCACCTGCAGCGAGCACTTCTACTGCAAAGATCACAGCTGCAATCGGCGTTCCGAACATGCCCGCAAAGCCGGCAGCCATACCGGTTACCAGAAAGATACCGGGCGCGTTTTTAAACGGTAATTTTTTACCGGCAAAATAGGAAAACACAGCACCGATCTGAACGGCAACACCCTCCCTGCCGGCACTTCCACCGAACAGATGCGTCAACGCCGTTGAGAGCATTGCCAGCGGAATCATGCAAAGCGGAAGCTCTGTCTCCTCCTCATACGCTACATCAAAATCAGACTCATGCCTCCTTTTCCCCTGCCACCGAATTTCTGATTGACTGCCACGATCACAAGACCTGCCATAGCGAGAAACGGCAGACACCAGAAAAGATGTGCCACGCGAATAGCCGTGACTTTCAAAAGCAGACGGCAGAACAGCGCCTCAATCAGACCGACTGCCGCACCGAGCGGAACGCCGGTCACACCGAGCAGCAGCAGGGCGCCGTAGGTGCGAAGGGATTTCTTCAGTTCTTCTTTCATTCTCTTTCTCTCCTTTTCGAATTCTGCTGTTATCATATCACGAAGCGGACAGATTGTGAACTATGGATACCTTTTCCTCCATACTCTTTGCCAGTGCGTCGGCAAATTTTTCCTGCATCCGGATTGCTTCTGTCATCTCCTGCTCCGTAAACTGCGCCGCAGCTTCCTCCTCGGACTGAAACAGCGGAAGAATCAGCTCTCTCGCATACTGTTTTCCCGTTTCAGTCAGACTGATGATTTTTTCCCGCCGGTTTGCCGGATTGACTTCCATTTCGATATATCCTGTTTCGTTTTTAGTCCGTTTTCGTACTTTTTGTTTTAGTGTTTTTTTCTTCCTTTGTCAAGATTTCCAAAAGCCTCTTTTTTCCGTATATTTTCCGGCATTTTTCAAATACTAGCAACTGTCCAGACACTGTTAGGGAAAGGAGATTTTGAAGATGAGAAAAATCAGAAGAGTGTATATGACGCTGGCATTGGCGGTATTACTGGCCGGGATGACGGCCTGTGGAAACAACACCACGAATGACACCGGAAATGGCAATACCAACACGGAGAGCGACATGGGACAGACGGATAACAGAAACGATGTCCATACGACAGAGATGCCGTCAAACGACAATGTAAATGATGTGACGGAGGGCACCGATGGGAATGCCAACGGCACAAATACCGGGGATAGAAATACCCTTGGGGATGATGTCGGCGACGCCGCTGAAGATGTGACCCGTGGTGTCGGTGAGGGCGTTGAGGATGTCGGCCGCGCGGTGGACGATGTGGTAAGCGGCGGCGACAATAAGACGCAGAATCCGCAGGAAAACGGAGCAACTACACAGAATGGAGCGGGGATGGCACAGTAAATATGCACTTCTGCTGCTCCCGTATCTAAAAAACTTCCCTTGGCGAACGATATATGCAGGTTCGCCGGGAAGTTTTTTTTTACTGCCAGGCACATCAGCACCTGGTTTGATCCGTCAATTTTGATTTTTTCTTTTACAGACCGCATCTGAATTTTCTGCCCTTCGCGCCAAGAATGCTGGCCATCCGATCGCCCCACGCTGCACGCTCTGCATAAATATCAACCCGTTCCAGATCTCCGCTCCGGTCCACAAAGGCAGGAAACAGGAATCCACAGATAGGATTTCCCGGCTCGTATTCTCCAACCAGAGGGCAGACAGCGCAGATCAGATAGGGGAACATCTCCTCGGATTCCCCCAGGCGCTCTTTATCGGAAGCCTTTGCCGGAATATCATACCGGTCATAAAACATGTAAATGGCATAAGCCCCGTGAATCTGCAATCCTTCGATCAGGATATCATAGAACGTTTCCAACAGCGCATCGTTCTTCAGTCCGCATTCCCGCAGCGCCATCAGCATCTGCCAGATACTGCCCGGCCCCTGGGATGTTTCCGGAAAACGGTATTCCCGCAGCTTCTCATTCGATTCCGCAAATGGAATTTTCTTGGCAATCGCCAGATTCCTGGCCTTTTCCGAACCGGACAGTTTCAGAAATGAATGTTGAAACTGCCGTCATACTCCCCATCCGAATCCGTATAGCAACCCGCCATCCGCACAAACGAAGTCCGCGCCGGCGTCATCCTCCTCGTCAGCTCCAGCATGTCTTCCCGATTAATCATACATTCCCTCCGACAGTAAAGATATTCGAAACTCTCTGCCTTTGATCTTATCATAACATGCTTTTTCTGTCAGCAGGTTTTTTAAATTGCGTTCTTTCTCTCCATCTGATAAAATCGAAACAGTATCTCGCATTTTATAATTTTGATATAGAGAGATGTTGGGACAAAACACCTTTTGACTCAATATCACAGAAAGGACGACACATGAAATTAGCAGTAATCAGTGATCTTCACGGGAATTATTATGCGCTCGCAAAGGTGCTGGCATTTCTTCGCAGTCAGGAGATCGACGGTATCATCGGGCTGGGAGATTTTGTAACAGACGGGCCTTTTCCGCAACGGATGATGAGAGTGCTTCGCGAAATGCAGGAGGAGTTTCCCTGCTATCTGGTGCGGGGAAACAGGGAAGAATATCTGCTGGAAAATATCCGGCATCCGCAGAACTGGAAGGCAGGTTCCTCGACAAGCGGACTTTTGGATTATACGTTTCGGAATCTTACCGGACAGGATCTGGAATTTTTCGAACATCTGCCGACAGACGGTGTTCTGGTCGGAAAAATAAATGAATCAGGCCGGCTGATTCCTGTTTTGTTCCGCAGGAAGAAATCACACCGGATACCTGCCGCGAATCTCTCTTCCCGGCACTTCGTCTCTGTCACGGCGCGCCCGGAGAACTCCGTGGGAATTTCGGTCTGCATCCGGAGCTTTTGCTGTCCCATCTGAAAAATCTCGATGCCGCAATCCTGCTCGGCGGGCACAGCCACAAGCAGGAGCAAAGAGAATATGCCGAAAAAACATACCTGAATCCCGGTTCCCTTGGGCTTGCGCTTGATGGAGTCGGCGGCCATGCCCATTTCGCGATTCTGACGCTGGAAAACAGCACATGGCAGATCGAATGTTTTCAGATTCCCTACGATCTCGAAGGCTACCTCGCCGAATTCGACCGCGCCGGCTGGAAACGCATGGCAGTGTCCTTGCCCGTTCCTTAAAACGGACATTGACCTGCGGCGTGAATTATTTTTATCTCACCGTAAAACGAGTGCGTGAACTCGCCGATGCACTGGCACTGACCGATCTGGACGAAGAGGTCTGGAAAAAGGCGGAACAGGAACTGAAATAACCGTCCATTCAAAAGACGGCAGGCTGTGTACTCACACACAGCCTGCCGTCTGTTTCTATTCCCTAACTTCTATTTTTCTTTTCGAAACACAACCGTCTCAAATCTTCTGACCACTCCATCATACTCTCCCGTCATCGGCTGGTATGTTTCCGTATCCATCGGAAATGCAGCCGGTTCAGCTCCGTAGTTCTGTACAAACAGATACTTGTATTTCTCATCCTCCCTTGTTGCAACATCGAGCCCTTCCGGGATTTTCGGCTGCCGCGCGTTCCAGGCCTTTTTCTTCTGCCAATTTCCGGCAGAAGTCATCGTAAAATGCCTGTTCAAAATCTGCGCAGACATAATACGCCTCGCCCTCTCCAAATACATTTTTCGTCAGTGCCGGATATCCCGCATAGAAATCGTCACGGTATGCCAGCAGCGTTTCGGCACCGTTCGTTTTTACCAGGTCGCAGAAATTTCGGATTTCATATGTCTTTCCTTCTCCCACACCCGCATTCACATCCTGATCATACAATGCGTCCAGCTCGGTGCTCCGCAGGCCGAATACATCCATCAGTCCGTGCGGGGTTCCGCCGAGGAAACAGAGGTCGTTTTCATCCACAACTCCCGACCAGTATGTCATCACAAAGGTGCCGCCGTCTGCCACAAATTTCCGGATTTTTTCCTCAATTCCGGCCCGAAACAGATACAGCATCGGTGCAAAGACAATCCGGTAGTCGGAAAGATTCTCCTCCATATCGAGGAAATCCACATTCACACCCAGTTTCCGAAGACCGCCATATACCTTCTTCACGGTATTCATGTATTGCAGTCCCATATTCCGTGGTCCCTGCGCATCCTCCATGGCCCAGCGACTTTCGCAGTCATGCAAAATTGCAGCCTGTGCCTTCGTCGTGCTTCCCGCAATCTGCGCCAGATCCAAAAGCGCCTCGCCCGTCTCTGTCACCTCACGGAACACGCGCGTATCCTTTCCGCCGTAGTGGTCAATGACCGCCCCGTGGAACTTCTCGCTCGCACCGCGGCTCTGGCGGATCTGGAAATACTGGACACTGTCGGAACCATGCGCCACTGCCTGCAGCGATGCCGCCTTTAAAAGCCCAGGCCGTTTCAGCTTGCTGACACTCTGCCAGTTCGTGCTTGTCGGGCAGGACTCCATCAGAAGGAACGGTTTTTTCATCAAACTCCGCATAAAATCGTGCTGCAGTGCCGTGTCAAGCGCAGTCACCTCTTCTGCTTCCTTGTGCCAGGTCGGATAATTATCCCATGACACCACATCAATCAGATCCTTGAACTTATGATAATTCAGTCCCTGGAAATCATACATCATGTTGATTGTCACCGGAAGTTCGGAACCGCCCGCGCGGATCGCTGCTTTTTCCCAGGCAACAAAGTCTGCTGTCTGATCTGTCACAAACCGTTTCCAGTCAAGATTCAGTCCGTGAAGCCCCATCTCACCCTTTGGGGACGGACTCTCAATCTGCTCAAAATTCTGATACGAATGGCTCCAGAACGTTGTATTCCACGACATATTCAATGCATCAATCGTCTGATATTTTTTCTTCAGCCACCCCTGAAATGCCTTCTGGCAGAGCGGGCAATGGCATTCTCCACTCAGTTCATTCGAAATGTGCCACATTTTTACCGCCGGGTGCTTTCCAAACTTCTCGCTCAGCAGGCGATCAATTTTCCCCACCTTTTCCCGGTAAACCGGCGAAGTATAACAGTGATTATGGCGTCCGCCGAACAGATTTTTCGTGCGGTCCGCGTTTACGCGCAGTACCTCCGGGTACTTGTCTGCAAGCCACTTCGGGCGTGCTGCAGACGGTGTCGAGAGAATTACTGAAATCTCATTCTTATACAGCTGATCCATGATCTTTTCCAGCCATTCCAGGTGGTATACACCCTCCTCCGGCTCGAGCACAGACCAGGAAAAGACACCAAGCGTCACCTCGTTGATATGCGCCTCCTTCATATATTCGATATCCTGCTCCAGAATTTCCGGCATCGCAAGCCACTGCTCCGGGTTATAATCCCCTCCATAGATAAATCCACTCTGGTTCATGTTCGTTTTCCTTTCTCTATTCATCGAAATATCGTCTCCACGTGCATCTTCTCAATTTTGCAGGCACATCCATCCGCAAACTCCGGCTGCTTTTCCAGAAAAATCGGATCACCCGGATGCAGCGGATAGACAACGAGTTTCAGTTTCTCCGGAAACTCAAAATAGCCAAGGCTTAACAGGGCCTCCTGACCGGTATAGAAATAATCGTTGATTTTCTCTTCCCCATCAAACACTTCCATACGGTTTCCGTACCAGGTCAGAAAAGCAAACGCATCGTGATAATTTTTTTCGCCAGGATAAGCAAGCTTCAATTCGTATACAGCTTTCTCTTTATCCTGCTCTGTGCAGACAAGCTCTGCCTCCGGCTCCTGTGCTTTGTAAATACGCTCATACAGCGTAAAGTTTCCTCTTTTTCCACACTCTTTGAAATCCACAATGCCTTTTTCCACAACCGGATACACAGCGATCATGGTTTTTCCACTGCCTGTCACAACAAGCTCACCGTTTTCTTCCCAGACATAATTTTCGGAAAGAACGAGATAATCCTGATCCAGATGCACCTTCCATGCATTCAGCGCCTCCTGCCGGGAATCAGGCAGAGTTCTGCGCGCGCATCGCCCTCCCACTGAATCTGCGGGTCGAGATCACCGTAAAATACGAACGCATCTCCCTCTTTCGTATGTAAAACGCAGAGAGGTGTGGCAAGTGCCGTTTGAAGAACCGCATCGTTTAGCTTCATATTGTACGGAAAAAATCCATACATTCCCCCTTTCAGATCAAATGCCGGAAATCCCACGCTCGCTTTTCCATCCAGGAGTCCCTCCAGTTTCACCTGCGGATGATCATCCATCTTCATCTTCTCTGGTAATTGTTAAAAAAGACGTATCCATGGTCCGCATCGTGACGGCACGCTGTCCGAACCGTGTGCATATCTCCCGGCAGAATCCTTATCGTTGGAATTTCAGACCGAAGTGAAGCCATATCCTCGCCAAAATCATTCAAAAACAGCGCCAGCAGCTTGATCTCCCGATAGCTGTCCGAGATTGTTCCGTACTGCCGGATCGGCGCGTTGAAATCGTAATTGATCTCCGGCAGGTCGTTCAGATATCCTGTCGCGCGGCTCTCCTGCAGGGTGGACAGTTTTCCCTTCGGATTGCTGCCGCCGTGGTACATATAGTAGCCGAGCAACCCCTGCTCCACTTCCCATTTTTACGGTAGACATCGCTCCGACATCGCATCCCTTCGCCACCGGTCTTCTGTGCATGGTAACCTGAAGCCCGCCTCCAAGTTCTGCCGTCAAAAACGGAAAATCCTCCTCGTTGTAACTGTTTGCATTTTCCACATGATGATCACACGCAATCAGTGCATCGTTCCTTGTGTGGCTAAACACAAAGTTTGCGTTCGGCTCGATCTCGCACGTTCTCTGATCCCATGGTGCTTCACAGTAGCCGCCCATGACCGGAAGCAGATCGCCGATGCAGGCTCCGCCCCAACCGGTCGCCGTGTACAGCGGCACATCAAAGCCAATTTCCTTTGCTATTGCCGTCAATGTGCGGATATGCGCCTCGCCCTCCGGTCCCTGCAGGCCGCCGACGTGGCCGTACTCATTCTCGATCTGAATGCCGATCACCGGGCCGCCGTCCTTTTCCATGCATCCATCGACCTGCTCATAGACCTTTTTCCAGAACCGTCTGACATAGTCAAGATATTCCTTGTTGTTACAGCGGATCGCCATGCCCTCTTTCTCTCTCTGGATGATCCAGTCTGGGAATCCGCCGTTCCGCACTTCCCCGTGCACAAACGGTCCGATACGCAAGAATACCGACAGTCCGACTTTCCGGCACAGTCTTACAAACGTTCCGATATCCCGGCATCCTTCAAAATCAAACACATTTTCCTCTTCCTCGTGGTGAATCCAGATCACATAGGCCGAGACGACAGAAACTCCGCCCGCCTTTATTTTGCGCAGTGATTCCTCCCACCACTCCTTGCGGTACCGGCTGTAATGCATTTCGCCCATCACCGGAAACCACGGTTTTCCATTTTTAATCAGATAATCCCTGCAATAGCTGTACTCTGCTCTCATCGTCTTATTGTCCCTCTCTTTTTACTGTCTGCAGACAGAAATTCCGCATCATGCCGTACATCGGCGGCGATGAAATTCGGATTCCGGCAGTGACTTCCTGCGGTTTTCTGATTTCGCATGTCACTTTGTAGCCGGTCCATGCATGTTCTGTCGGATGAATCACAGTCTCTTCTTTTCCCTCTTCCGTATCGAGGAACAGCCGCACATCCACATTCGTTGTATCGGTTCCCTGAAAGGCAACAGATAATGTATACGTTCCTGCCTCCTGTACCTTTACCGTCTGGCAGATCGAAAACGTAAAGTTTTTTGGTGCTTCTACGCGTACCGCATTCACCGGCGGAGCCGGGAACGGATCGACAAACTCCGGAAACAGCTGTACTGCAACGGCATCCTCGGATTTTTCTACGTTCCAGCGTGCCAGGCCGTCTTCCCAGCCGACATCGAGCAACAGATTCTCCGCCTCCGGCAGCTCTTCCACCACGCAGATCTTCGCATGTGCAGCAAACGGAACACCTTCCACATTTCCTGTCACATCATATTCGCCTGTCACGCGTGTGTCCGGCACTTCGTTCCAGCTTACCCGCCGCTGCTCTACCGTTCCGTCATACAGCAAAACCGGGAGCATCTCCGGCAGAGTGCATACCTCATCTTTTACTACGGTCATTGGCTCCGGCTCGTAAATCTTGGCCGGTTTTTCCGGGCAGGCATCATTCCGTGTAAATAGGAAAGAAAGAACACCATCCAGGACGGTTCCCTTCTCATCCAGCAGACCCATGTTTTCCGACCAGCCGCCCTCGCCGTCCTTCGGAACACAGATCGGTTCCCAGTAATAGAGGCCCTGACCCATTTCGTCCGGCATTGAAGCAACGACATTGGCAACCAGATCCAGCACCTGCTTCTGTCCGACAGGCGTCGCCGGAAATCCCGCAATTTTTTCCTGCTGCTCATCAATAAATCCATGCACACTCTTTCTCCATGCATGTGCCGTCTCAACGACCATAATCGGCTTTTTATAATCCCAGATCAGCTTCGTCATTGTCTCTTTTCAGAATCTGTGAAGGATGCCAGTGCCAGAATGGATAATAGGAAAGTCCGATCAGGTCAAAGTCCTCGAGTCCTGCTGCAAAGGAACCGTCGAACCACTCTTTCAGATAGAAATACCGTCCGCCCTGGTCGAGATGGATCATAACCTGCATCTCATCTTTTCCGGCTGCAGCCCGCGCACCGCGGATTCCGGCATTTACAAGCTGTACCATTTTTGTATAATCCGGCAGCTCCCCGTCTGGAAACAGAAGGCCGCTTCGGATCTCATTTCCGATCTGAACAATATCCGGCAGAACGTCCTCCTCTTTTAATGCCGTCAGCGTATCTCTTGTATAAGAAAAACAGCCTCCTTTAATTCTTTAAAGCTTAAGTTTTCCCAATCTTTCGGCTTTCTCTGCTGGCCGGATCCGCCCAGAAATCAGAATAATGGAAATCCAGCATAAAGCTCATGCCATGTGCTCGGATCCGTTTTGCCATCGCCAGTGTATGCGCATAGCTACAGTATCCGCCGGACTCCCTGACATGCTCCGGCGCATTCCAAATACGGAGCCGTACGGAATTTACCCCGTATTTCTGAACGAGATCCAGCGGATCCATAATAGTTCCGTCAAAGTCCTTCACCTGTACTCCGGCGTCTTCCAGCTCCGGTATAAAAGATAGATCCATTCCCTTCTGAAATTCCATTGTTCTGTCCTCCCTGCTACGTTAGTTTGTCGATTTTCGGAATAAAATGTCGTAATCCAGCATCGTCTTCTTCTCATAATTTTCCCCTCGAAGCCGCTGGATCAGCTGACGCACAGCCGCGCCTCCCATCTGGGATGCTGCCACACTGACTGCTGTAACTGCCGGGGAATAGCAGTCCAGATTGGTGCTGTTGTAGAGCGAAGCAATCGCGACGTCCTTGGGAATCCGATAGCCTTCCGCCTGGAGCCGGGACATCACCATCGTACAGATCTCGTCGTCGCCACAGATGATGCATTCCACTTTTTTTGGATATAATATTTTCGATGATCGCATCCAGAAACTCCATACGGATCGAACCATTGTAGAAAAGCTGATCCTTCTCGGAAATTCCATTTTTAATCAGCGCCCGGCAGAAACCTTCGTGACGCTTGCGGTCTACGTTATAGCTCATATTCTTGACAAGAAACGCAAATCTGCGGAATCCCTTTCCGATCAGCAGCGTTGTCATTTTCTCTGCCGCACCCTCATTGTCGGTATCCACCTGGATAATGTTGTCATACCGGCATGTTCCCGTCAGTGCTGTCGGGAAATTTACCTGACTTAAATACTGCAGCGCACGGTCATCCTCAAGCGCACGTGTCAGGAGCATACCATCCACCCGGTTCGACTCCACCAGCGACTGCAGCTCTGAAATATCATGCGCGTTGCTCGTCGTAATCAGCACATTGTACCCGAGCATCGATGCCGATTCGCAGACGCCGAGCAGACAGTTCTGGAAATAAACACCGCTTCCATAATAAACGTCTGAAGCAGTACCACCGCCGACTGTTGTTGCGTCACCGTTCGGGTCCGCGCCATCTCCTCCCGCTCCTTCCTCCCGTTTTCGTCCTCACCCTCGACGA
>ENA-OQJS01000208-OQJS01000208.1-human-gut-metagenome-genome-assembly--contig:-NODE-208-length-10896-cov-0.900641_pt1 | contig 10896 bp, 10 predicted proteins | sample MGYA00242598_ERZ504764 | MGnify/ENA primary metagenome ERZ504764 (study PRJEB26092, sample SAMD00036368) | human gut metagenome | host: Homo sapiens | study: EMG produced TPA metagenomics assembly of...
TGTGAATGGATTGACCGGGAACCGGCGAATAATACCAAAGACGGTTCCTTACCAAATATACCGAAGGTTTCTTCGATGCCTCGATCGGCTTGCTTTCGTGGATCGCCCCAGTCCGCGAGATTCGACCGCTCCCGCACTCTACATCGGCGGCTGCTCCAACGGTGGCTTTATGACCATGAAACAGATCATTTTCAACCCGTCCCGCTACGCTGCCGCATATCCGGTCTGCGAGGCTCTGGCGGATGCATTTATCTCCGATGAAGATATTCTGAAGCTCAAAGATCTGCCGATCTGGTTTACACACGCAAAAACCGACCCGGTTGTCGTTCCGGATGACTTTGTCGTTCCGACCTATGAGCGTCTGGCAAAGGTCAACCCGAATGCACACTTTACCTACTGGGACAAGGTACTCGATCACACCGGAACCCAGAAAAATGCAGACGGCACCCCATTCGAATACATCGGCCACTGGTCCTGGATCCCGATGCTGAACGATGAGTGTGTCCTCGATTATGACGGCAAACCGGTTATGACGGACGGAAAAGAGACTCCGATTCTGGAGTGGATGGCTGCACAGAAAAAAGCATAACACAGCACTTGCCGGATTCTCCGCCTACGGCGGATTGTTGCAGTGAAAAAAACAGATGGTATGAAATCGGACTTCAAAGCTGATTTCATACCATCTGTTTTTGTCTGTTCTTGTCTTTTTTTCTCTGTTCCGTTTGATATCATCAACCGTGCAAGTCGCTGATCTTTTTGAAAAGCTCTTGCCCCTACTGTTCTTTTCTTTTCAGCTCCTCATAAAATTTCTGCAGCACATAAAATGCCGGTTTGCGGTACTTTTTGTCCTCAGAGAGCAGCCCCTTCCGGTTATAATATTTCTGGATCATGGCTTGTTCTGCGCGGGCAGCGGAAGTCGTAGAGAATCCAGGGGGTCATGCCCTTGATGTAGTCAATGTTCCGCAGCGTTGCAATCTGTTTTTCGTACACATCCGCCTGGCACTCCTCGGTTCCTTTGTCCGAGATGGTTCCATGGTGATGCGGCAGCGCGTCTGCGCCGAACTCCGTTACGATAACCGGCTTGTCCGGCTGGCTGTTTTCCATCAGTGCCGGCAGCATCGCAAAATCCGGGGTGTACCAGCCGCAGTACTCGTTGATGCCGATGATGTCAAGGTATTCCATCAGACGGTCCTCAATCTTATTTTTCGCAGCATTAACCAGGCAGGCCGCAGACACCATTCGCGTCTCATCCTCCGATGCGCGCATTCTGCCAGTACGCCTCATGAATTTCAGCCGTTCATCCGTATCGGCATTCTCATTTCCGACAGACCAGATGATCACGCTCGCGCGGTTCCAGTCACGGTTGATGAGTTCGCGGAGCTGATTCTGGGCATCCTCATATGTTTTTTCACGTTCAAAACGAATTGCCCAGTAAACCGGAATTTCCTCCCACAAAAGAAGCCCAAGCTCGTCGGCGAGTTTTGCCATTTCTTCGTTATGCGGGTAATGTGCAAGGCGCATGAAGTTGCATCCCAGTTCTTTCGCAATGCGGATATTTTCGATCCGTTCCTCTCTTGTCAGGCCTTTTCCGTTTTCCACGCTGTCTTCGTGGCAACTGATACCACGCAGGAAAACGGGCTCTCCGTTCAGCAGAATGTCTCTGCCGTTCACGCGAATTTCACGAAAGCCGACCCGATCGCTGACGGTATCGGTTCCACAGGTTACTTTTACATCATACAGCTTCGGTTTTTCCGGTGTCCAAAGCTCCGGTTTTGCATCAAAAACAACTTCTCCGGCTCCGTTTTCCAGCTGGATTTTCCGGCTCACGCCAAGCTCCTCGATGACAAGCTCTGCCTTGGCTGTGATTTTTTCCGACAGTGTCACTTTCGCCATAACATGTCCAAATGTTCCGTCCGGCACAAGCGCAATTTTAAAAGTTTTGATATGGCATTTCGGAACACGGATCAGTGCGATATCGCGGTATACGCCGCAGTAGTTGAACCAGTCGGTATTCTCGGTCGGCACCTGCTCCGGCCGTCTCGTTCCGTCAACAGCAAGCACGATGCGGTTCTCCGCTTTCAGGTATTCTGTGATATTCCAGAACGCCGGTGTCGATCCGCCGCGATGCATACCGACGTATTTTCCGTTTAAGAAAACGCGGCACAGATAATTGCTGCGCCCACCTTCAGAAAGACTGTTTCCTCTCTTTCTGCGATATAGGAAAATTTTCTCGTAAAGACCATGCTTCCCTCATACAGGAGATACATCGGATCGATGGTATTCCAGCTGCACGGAAGCTGCATCACCGGCCACTCGTCAAAGGAATAGTCGATTGGCACAGTGAAGCCTTTTTCGTCGCGGTATCTCTCTTTGTACCATTTCTGGCGCAGACAGGTATCGTACTGATCGACTGCATAATGCCAGCCGCCGTTCAGCAGCTCCTCTCTTCTTCCCCCTTCAAATATCATCGTGTCCACTGTGGCAAATCCCGTTTCGTACTGTTCGGTATAATCCTCGAGATGGATATCCGACATATTACTTTTTCTCTTTTTTTGCTTCCATAAACTTTTCCCTCACTTCTCCAAACGATCCGAAACACGCTCTGCGAGTTTCTCAGGGTATCGCGGCAGTCGCCGGGTCTCGTGCAGACACGGACTTTGGCGCGGCACCACCCATTCCTTGTTTTTATTATAACGCTTTCACAGGAAAAATCTATGGTCAAAACTGTTGAGGATATTGCAAAAATTGCGGTACCGCTTATTTTTCTTCGTTTTCGTTCTTTCCTTCCGCCGCCATCTGCCGCTTCCTCCGTGTCACAAGGCCACCGATCCGTCCCCGTTTCTTTTGCCGTGAGTGATCGCCAGCCGTCATTCAGCACGCGTTCTAAAAGCCCCAGCTCACCTGCGATTTCGTATTTCATTTTCTCCTTCTCCGTCATATGTTCCAGATCAATTTTCTTCTGCCTTGCCATTTTTTCTGCACTCCTTTTCTCTGCATTTTTGCTTTATCCAGAGTTGTAGACACTTTTTTCCAGCCTTATACCTCCTGTTGTCAAACGGATATTCGCAATCCGCTTCGCTGCTTGCTCATAGCCGAAGAGCTGCTTCGCAGCTTATCTTTTCATCCCTGCTTTCGAAATCCCCCCGAAGGCAGGGATCTTTTATCTGCCGCCACAAAAAACCTCGCTTTTTTGAAATACGGTCCGGTTTCCCATTCCGTTTTTTCATGAGGTCCTTTTCTTTATTTCTATTCTATGTTCTTATCTCCTCACTCCGGCGTCTCTCCGAGCCCGCTTTTAATTGCGGCAACGGCCGCCTGAAGTGCTTCCTCTTCATCCTCTCCGCTGCTGCAGATCTCAATGATGTCTCCCTGCCTGATTCCTGCAGCTACGATACTCAAAATACTCTTTAAGTTAACCGTTCCCTGCATCCCGTTGTTTTCATAGGTAAACGACATGGAAGATTTGTACCGGCTTACACTGTTTGACAAATTTACCGCGTTTAAAAGATGCAGACCTGACGAATTGACAATCGTTACTTTTTCACTTACCATCTTACGTTCCACCTGTCTTTCCTTTGTAATCCGCTCATTTTTCTTTGAAAAATGGCTACTTACTCATTTTTTGCCGTGTCCCGAGTTCAAAAATCCTCCTGCATCGGTTTTTTGACCTTTTGACACTGATATTTTCATGATAGCACAGTTTTGTTAATACAGTTTGAACATTCTGTTAGATACTCCTCAATTCTTTCCGCTTACTCAGCTGGCTGAAGAACAGGTAATAAATAAAGTACGCAATCGTTGTGATCACCCACGACAGCGGATAGCAGAAGGCTGCTCCTTTTAAGGAGTGGAAATGCGGCAGAACTGCCGTCATCCACACGATACGCACACCGCAGATTCCTATTCCGGTGATAAACATCGGAATCCATGCATCTCCGACACCGCGGAGTGCACCGGAAAGGATTTCGATGGAAATGTAGGTAAAGAAGGTCGGAACCAGGAAATGGATCAGTCCGTGACAGATTTCACGCACCGCCGTATCTGTGGTAAACAGAGAAATCAGTGTATCACCGATAAACCACATAAACACAACCATCAGACCCGTCATCAGGAATGCCATGATCATGCTGGTGCGCACACCGCGGTGTACACGATCCATCTTTTTCGCACCGTAGTTCTGACCGACAAAGGTTGTCGCCGCAATACCGAGCGCATTGATCATCATCCAGAAAAGACCGTCCACCTTTCCGTAAGCCGCCCACGCAGCCACATTGTTGGTTCCCAGCGAGTTGACAGCAGACTGAATGATCACGTTCGATACCGAGTACAGAATTGACTGTACGCCTGCCGGAAAACCAATGCGGATAATCCGTTTGAGCATAATCCAGTCAATGCTGATTTTCCGCAGATGAAGCCGGTAAATGTCTCTGGTCCGCATCAGAGAGCCCATAACAAGAACCGCACTGATGATCTGCGACAGAATGGTCGCAAGCGCCGCGCCCATAACACCCATCTGCAAACCGACAACAAATAAAAAGTCAAGCGCGATATTGGTCATACAGCAGATGATCAGATACAGCAGCGGACGTTTCGAGTCGCCGACCGCACGCAGGATACCGGAACCCATGTTGTAAATCAGGTTTCCGATGGTTCCAAGGAAATAAACACGCATATAAATCAGCGCATAATTTACAACATCATCCGGCGTGTTCATCAGATCGAGCATCCATCTCGAACAGCCAATGCCGACTACTGTCAGCACAATACCTCCGAGAATGGAAAAGGCAATGGACGTGTGCACTGCCCACTGCACCTTGTCCTCTTTATTGGCTCCGTAATGCTGTGAAATAACAACCGTCGCACCACTCGAAAGGCCGACGAAAAATCCGACCAGCAGATTGATCAGCGTACCTGTCGTTCCGCCGACCGCCGCAAGTGCCTGTTTTCCGAGAAAATGTCCGACAATCATGGCATCTGCCGTGTTGTAAAGCTGTTGGAAAAACGTTCCGAACAGAATCGGCAGGAAAAAGATCAGAATCTGCTGCCAGATAACACCTTCCGTAATCTGATTTACCTTTACTACTTCTTTCTTCTCTTTGTTCATACCCAAATACCTTCTAAAACTGCCGCCGGATCTCATGGCTGATTCCGACGGCAGTCCCCCTTTAAAATTTTCTTCTGCTCCTCTGCAGATACTCTTCTTCTGTTTTATATTTTCAGCTGCTTCATCCCTCTTGGCAAGCGGATATTTGCAATCCGCTTCGCTACTTGCTTGATTCGGTTAAGTAATCTTTCAAAAAATCAAACAGCGTCTGCATTTCTTCCCGCGTACCAATCGTAATACGCAGATAATTGTCAATGCGGGGTTTCTCAAAATACCGCACATAAATATGGCGTTCCCGGAGTGCCTGAAAAATCTTCCCGGCCGGTACGCTTTTGTGCGTTGCGAAAATAAAGTTCGATTTCGAATCTTCGAAAGAAAATCCCAGCTTTTTCAGCTCCTCCTTCGACCACTCTCTCGTTTCCATCACTTTTTTCACCGTCTTGCGGAAATATTCCACATCGCGGATCGCTGCGGCTCCGGCTGCGATCGTGGTCTGATTCATGGTATACGAATTGAAGGAATATTTCACATCATTCAGATACGAAATCATCTTCTCATTTCCGATTGCATAGCCGATGCGCATGCCGGCAAGCGAACGGGATTTTGATGTTGTCTGCACAACCAGCAGATTTTCATATTTTTCCAGCAGCGGCTGCGCAGTGGCTGCCCCGAAATCCACATATGCCTCATCCACAATTACAACCACATCCGGGTTGTGCTGCAATATCGATTCGATCGCAGAAAGTGAAAGCTCCACACCCGTCGGTGCATTCGGGTTCGGGAACACGATTCCGCCATTTGGATGATTCTCTGCAAAATACTGCTCCGGCACAATGCAGAAATTTTCATCGAGCGGGATCTGCTCGTACGGAATGCGGAATTCCTCCGCCCAGACATCGTAGAAGGAATACGTAATGTCCGGGAAAAGAATCGGTTTATCAGAGTTAAAATACGTCATAAAAAGCCATTGCCAGAACGTCATCCGAACCGACGCCGACAAAAAATCTGTTTCGGACTTACATGGTAGACATCCGCGATCGCCTGCACCAGTTCTGCCGCGGTCGGATCCGGATAGAGACGGAGAGTATCCTCTTCTCGCTACCCGTTTCGATTCGCCTCTGCGGCTTTTGGTGACGGCGGATACGGATTCTCATTCGTATTCAGCTTAATCATGTCAGCCTCATGCGGCTGTTCACCCGGTACATACGGCACAACTTTTCTTACATTCTTTTCCCAGTTACTCATAAGTTCCTTCCTTTCTGCCTGTGATCAGGAAATGCACCCTGACTTTATTCCGTCTTTCTGTTTTTTTGGAAACCCTGTGAATCGTAACCATTTTTTTCTTTTCCTTCTGCCCCGGCAGTTCCCCGCCAATGCGAAGTCCCTTTTCTTCCCGGTGAACCGCTTTATCCTCTCTTCTTCCAAGTAGACGGATAGAAAAGGATCAGCATCGGAAACAGTTCCAGACGGCCTGCCAGCATATCGAAAATCAGAATCAGCTTGGAAACCGGACTGTATCCGAAAAAGTTACTGGTCGGTCCTACCTGGTCAAGACCAGGTCCGATGTTGTTCAGCGTTGCGGCAACTGCCGTGAAGTTTGTCTCGAAGGAAAATCCATCAATACTGATGATCAGCATGGAAAAGCTGTAGATCACCAGATAAACAATCAAAAATACGTTGATCGCCCGCAGAACCTCATGCTCTACCGGGTGATCGTCGAAACGGATGCGTTTGATACTGCGCGGATGTACGATCGAACCAAGCTCTTTTTTCACGGTTTTTAAGAGGATCAGGATTCGCGAAACCTTGATTCCGCCTCCCGTTGAACCGGCACAGGCTCCGATGAACATCAGCATCACCAGAATACATTTTGACAGCTCCGGCCAGAGGTCAAAGTCCGTCGTGGAATAACCCGTTGTCGTGATAATCGATCCGACCTGGAAAAAGGCAGTCCGCACCGCTTCACCGATGGAATGGTACATCGGATAGGTATTCCAGGAAATCACGCCTCCTGCCAGAAGGATAATCAGGAAATACGCTCTTACCTCCTGGGACGAAATGGCGGCCTTTCCCTTTTTGCAAAGCATCAGATAATAAAAGTTAAAATTCACACCGAACGCAATCATGGCGATTGTCAGAATCCACTGCTGCAGTGGTGTGTACACTGCACAACCGCTGTTCAACACGGCAAAACCTCCTGTTCCGGCAGCTCCCATGCGAGTGTGACAGAATCAAATGTCTTCATGCCGGAAAGCAGCAGGGCAGCAATGGTAAAAAGTGTCATGCCAAGATAAATCTGATACAGAATTTAGCAGTTCCGCGCACTCTCGGAACAAATTTGGAAACGGTCGGTCCCGGGCTCTCTGCCTCATCAGGTTCATGACGGAACCGCCCTTCATCGGAAGCAATGCAAGAATGAACACAAGAACGCCCATACCGCCAATCCAGTGGGAAAAGCTTCTCCAGAACAGGCTGGCGTGTGAAAGGGCTTCCACATCACTCAAAATGCTGGCTCCTGTCGTTGTAAAACCGGTAAACGATCTCAAACAGCGCATTGATATAAAACGGAATTTCCCCCGTAATTACAAACGGCACCGCTCCGAAAACACCAAGGACAACCCAGCTTAACGAAACGCAGACAAATCCGTCGCGGGAATAGATTTCCATATTGGACGGTTTTCTGAAGCAGAGGATCAGACCGGCCGCAATGCAGAGCAGTCCCCAGATAAGATACGCAAAGCCTGTCTTTTCCTGATACATGGCTCCGACCAGCGCCGGAAACAGCATCAGCATACCTTCCACTTTCAGCACCCAGCTGATGACAAAACGAATCATTTTATAGTTCATAATCCGCTTCCCCCGTTACTCTGCCAGAATCTCATGGATATCCTGAAGACCGGTTTCCGTTGTTACGATAATGACGGAATCTCCTGCCTCAAAGGAATCCTGTCCACCCGGAATGATGACCTTTCCCTGTCTGTTAATCGCTGCTACCAGAAGGTTTGGCCGTGTTTTCATATCCTGCAGACGGATGCCGATCATACGGCAATTCTGGTTCACGATAAACTCAAGAGCCTCCACACGGTCTTCCATCAGCTTATACAGCGTCTCAACGTTGCTTCCGATGGAGTTTTTCATTGCCCGGACATACTGCAGAATGTACTCTGCGGTGATGTGTTTTCGGGTAGATCAGGCTGTCCAGGTTCAGGCTGTGGATAACATCATTAAATTCCAGATGGTTTGATTTTCGTTACAACCTTTGAGGATACCTTCTCTTTCGCATACAGCGACAGAATGATGTTTTCCTCATCCATATCGGTGCAGGCCACAAAGGAATCCATATTCTGGATGCGCTCCTCTTTTAAGAGCTCCTGGTCACTTCCGTCACCGTAAATAACGGTTGCATCCGGCAGTGCTTCGCTTAAAACCTCACAGCGATCCTTATTTTTCTCGATAATCTTGACATCGACGTTCATATTTGCCAGTGATTTTGCGAGATAATACGTAATTTCACCGCCGCGACGATCATCGTACTGTGTACCTTGTTTGTATGAACACCAATTTTCTTAAACAGGCTCTCTGCGTTCTGCGGTGTGGTAATGATGGAAAGGCTGTCTTTTGCCTGGATCACAAAATTTCCATCCGGTATGTAAACCTCGCCGTTTCGCTCAACAGCACAGACCAGCAGACTGTACTGAAGCGCTCCGGCCAGCTCACGCAGCGACATATGGACAATTTTCGATGTTTCCGGCACTTTAAAGCGCAGCATTTCGATTCTTCCGCGGGAAAAGCTGTCGATCTCAATCGCAGATGGGAACCGCAGCAGTCTTGCCATTTCCATGGCGGCCGCGTGCTCCGGGTTGATGATCATGGACAGACCCAGCTTTTTACGAATAAATTCTCTCTCCTCCCGATACATCGGATTTCGAACTCTGGCGATGGTGTGACAGTCTGCTGCCTGTTTGGCGATGACACAGCAAAGCAGGTTCATTTCATCACTTTTGGTTACGGCAATCATCAGATCCGCATGCTCAATATCCGCCTCCTGAAGCACCTGATAGCTTGCTCCGTTTCCTACAATTCCCATAACGTCGTAGGTGTTGGAGACGTTGCGGACGACAATACTGTCTGTGTCAATGACCGTCACAAGGTTGTCCTCGCGGCTCAGCTGGGCGGTCAGTGCGGTTCCGACTTTTCCGCAGCCCACAATGATAATTTTCATGTTCTCTCCCTTCAATGCAAAAGCATTTCGCGTAAAATAGTAAAGACCCGCCAGGCGCATCGTAAAACCATTTTTCGATGCACTCCAAAAAGCAGATCTGTACCCCTATTGTACGATGGCGATTATATCATATTTCCAGGAAAAGCGGAATAGATTTTAACAACATTTTGGACGGAGTTTTTGTAATGATTGATCAAAAAAGGGAAAATGACCTGTTGAACCTTGCGCTGGCCGCAACGGAAGTCGAACGGCGGCGTGTGCCGGAGCTTTCGGCAGGTATAACTCTTACAGCAAAACATGGGAAGTAATTGTACAGTATCAGGGAGACCTGGCGTTTTCTGGAGGAGCAGGGAGTTCGTGTGACGCTGCTGCTGTTTTCGTATGCCATTCTTCTGGTTCCGGAGTCCTGATGGATTACGTGACAGGACTGCCGCAGATTACCTATCTGGAGAAACCGAAATTACTTTATTTCGCAGATGCATTTGTGCGGAGCATATCCTGTATTACGCCTGTGCAGGAGGGGGTTATGGGTCTGTCTGGGAATGGGGTGCTGCTTGCATGCATTGATTCAGGCGTGGACTATGCGCATCCTGATTTCTGCGCACCGGACGGGACAAGCCGAATTGCAATTTTATGGGATCAGACGATTCCGGGGAATCCTCCGATGGGGTATGCTCTTGGGTCGGTATATACACGGCGGCAGATCAATGAGGCACTTGCATCTTCTACGCCGGAAGAACGGTTTGCCCTCGTGCCGTCCCGCGATGTGACGGGGCATGGGACAGCGGTGCTCGGAATCGCAGCGGGAAATGGGAGATCCTCGGCAGATGCGGCCATGCAGGGCGTGGCACCGGAAGCAACACTCGTGGTCGTAAAGCTTGGAAATCCTGATCCGGCGGATCTGCCGCGGACATCGCAATTGCTGCAGGCGGTGGATTTCTGCGTAAGATATGCACTTCTGGTGGAGCGGCCGCTTGTGATTAATTTGAGCTTCGGGAATAATTACGGTTCGCACAGCGGGGATTCCTTACTTGAAACGTATTTGAATGCAGTGTCAAATTTAGGGCAGAACGTGATCTGTATCGGGGCAGGAAATGAAGGGGATACCGGGCGCCATTATGCCGGGAACCTAAAGTCGGATCGCAAGTCGTCCGGTCCAGACGCAAACAGTCCGTGCGACATCTGATCCGGCTGCGACGTCTGCGGTCTCGGCAACGGCTGACCGCGCTGTCTCCGTTGAATTTCAGGTCGGTGCTTATGAATCCTCGTTCAGTCTCCAGATCTGGAAGGTTTATGGGGATGAAATCTCGATCGACTGATTTCCCCCGGCGGCATCCGCTCCGGCACGCTCTCTCCTGTCCTCGGCACGGCGCGTCTGACGCTTGGTCCGACAGAACTTCTCCTGTTTTATGGCATGCCATCCCCCTACAGCCAAGCGCAGGAAATTTACCTGACCTTTCAAGGCGCAGGAAACCATCTGTCCGTCGAAAACGGCATCTGACCTTGCGTCTCACCCCGCCGCCTGACTCTCCGGTTCCTTGCCTCTGGCTCCGGCGGAAACGCCGTCGGT
>ENA-OQJS01000209-OQJS01000209.1-human-gut-metagenome-genome-assembly--contig:-NODE-209-length-10844-cov-0.898572_pt1 | contig 10844 bp, 9 predicted proteins | sample MGYA00242598_ERZ504764 | MGnify/ENA primary metagenome ERZ504764 (study PRJEB26092, sample SAMD00036368) | human gut metagenome | host: Homo sapiens | study: EMG produced TPA metagenomics assembly of...
ACAGGTAACTTTTCGTTACTGTTCACTCAGCAGTGAAACACTTGCTGTTTCGCTGCGTAAGAAAGTGATTCAGGCGTGAGCAGCCCTCCTTTTGCGAAGCAAAACTTTAAATGAGGGCTGCGAATGTTACAGTTCGCTGGGAACCAGTGAACTGTAACGCTTTTTTCTGCGTTTTTTGTTTCCGGAACGGAAAAAGTCTGATCGAAACAGAAACAGCAGAAAAGTGTCAAAAAAACAGCAGAATCGTTGTTTTTCGTATTGGAGCCGTATGGAATAATAAAATCATACAAGGAAAAAGGGAGGTTTTACGAGATGATTACAAGACTAGAGGAGATTTCGGTAACGAAAGAAAGCTATCCGTTTGCCAGTGCGGAGCGTTACCTGAAGCTGTCGGAGCGCGGCTATGTGGAGAAGGAATATTATATGTATGGAACGGCAAATGTCTACGAGACAGCCGACGAGCGCGGCGGCGTCCGTGTGCGCACTGCGGATGCGCCGTATACAAACCGCATCATTGTCCGCGCACCGCAGGACACTACAAAATGCAGCGGAAACGTTGTAGTGGAGATTATCAACCCAACGAGTTTTATGGAGATTGACCGCATGTGGATTCTCGGCTGGAAGAAATTTGTGCGGGACGGAGATATCTATGTGGGAATCACAAGCAAACCGAATACGATTGCAAAAATGGTGGAGTTTGATGAAAAGCGTTACGGCTGTCTTTCCTGGGCCAACCCGACGCCGGATGTGCCGTTCTCGGAGCGACTGCAGGCCACGGGCGGACTCGGCGATCTGAATCATGATTACGAAACGGGTCTTTTCTGGGATATGCTGACAGACCTGGCGTGGCTGCTGCGCGGCGATGAGGAGCAGAATCCGATTCGGGAATATAAGAGAGAATACGTCTATTTGACGGGCTGGTCACAGTCGGGTTCGTATCTGTTCCGCTATCTGAACAGCTTTGCGTATCGTCCGGAGGTGGCACGCGGTGCGTGTGTATTTAATGGTTACCTTTCCGGAGGAGGAGTCCATTCCCTTGGTATTCCGGTCAACCAGTATGAAACCATGACTCCGTACCATTACAGTCTGACACGTGTGGAAAAGGCGCGCGAGCCGTTTATCGCTGTACAGACGGAGAGTGAAAACGGAAGAATGGAAGCATGGCGCATTGCCCAGCAGGACCAGCGATGATCCGGAGTTCCTGTTCCGCCAGTATGATGTGACGGGTGCAAGCCATGACACTTCCTATAGCTACGTGAATTACTATCAGAACGATCCGGATCTGGTGCGGATCAACCATCTGCCATTCTATATGGGAAAAAATGAGGAAGGAAACGACTATCCGTCCCAGATTCTTTTTGCGGCAGCATTTCGGAATCTCTTTACCTGGGTACGGACAGGCGCAGCTCCGGCGCACTGTGACCGGATTGCGGTTGACAGCGACGGAGAAAACAAAAAGGATGCGTTCGGAAATACGATCGGTGGACTGCGTACCTGCCTCCTTGACTATCCAACCGGAAGATACAGCAATACCAGCGACATTGAAAAAGGCCAGAATTTCCTGGATCCGGAATCGGAAAAGGAAGGATTGTTCGGTTATCAGCAGGCGTTTTCGAAAGAAATGATAAAAGAGCTGTACGGAACATTGGCACATTACCGGGAAATGGCGGAGAAAAACACGAAAGAGCAGGTAACGAAAGGCTTTGTCTGCCGCGAGGATGCGGCGGAGCTGGTTGAGATTGCCGTGCAGCTTGCAAAGAACGCGGACTGGAATAAAAACAATAAACAATAAACAGTACGGTAAATCAGATTCGAGGAGCGTGCCCGAAAAAAACCGGGCGCGCTCTGCGCAGATAAAGGAGAAAATAAAATGGGGATGAAAGCAGAACAGTGGCGACAAATTATTTTATCATTTGAGAGCAAGAAAACATACAACAATCCATTCCTCGATGTTTCCATCTGGAGTGTTTTTACGGGACCGTCGGGAAGAAGGATCAGAAGAGAAGCATACTGGGACGGCGGAAATACCTATCGGATTGCCTTTGCGCCGACCGAAATCGGAATGTGGAGTTATAGACTGGAAGCACCGGAGGAGACGGGACTTTCCGGAGTGCAGGGAACGATCGAATGTATTCCATACGAAGGAGATCTTGCTATCTATCAGCACGGATTTCTGAAAGTGCATCCATCAGGAAGATATCTGACGTATGCAGACGGAACACCGTTTTTCTGGCTTGGCGATACGCACTGGGCATTTGCCTTTGGTGAGCGGTGGGACGAGTCGAACCATCCGCAGATGACGAGCATGTTCCGCGGCATGGCGGACCGCAGGAAGGAACAGGGTTATAACGTTTATCAGACAAACCTTCGAAGTGACAGCTGGAAGGAGCACAAGAGCCGTTACTGGAAAACGGATGCCGCAGATGATGTGCCGGATGTGGCATTTTACCAGAACGAACTCGACCGCCGCATGCAGTATCTCGCTGACCTTGGCTTTATCAACGCGCTCGGTTTTGCCTGGTCCGGCTCGATCGAGCAGGGCGTGGAGCACCAGAAACATCTGGCACGCTATATCATTGCCCGCTATGGTGCCCTTCCGGTTGTGTGGACGCTGGCAGGCGAAGTGGCAGGCTACTTCCCGGGAAAGCCGCGGGAAACAGCCATCAAAGGCTGGCGCGAGGTCGCAAAGTATGTGGAAAAAATGGACGGATATGGAACACTGCAGACCGCACATTATACGAATGAGCGTCCGTTTGCAGATTACTATTATGACGAATCGTGGTTTGATTTTGTGCTGAATCAGGCCGGACACGGCGATTTCCCGATCAATCCGTCCTGGTACCGTGCCTATCGGAAGGAACACGGAACAAAACCATTCATCGAAGGCGAGTCCCTGTATGAATACTGTTCCACACTGGAAGAAAACGGAACCCGGCTCTGCACCGATGCAATGCTGCGCCGCGTGGCATATATGGCAGTCCAGACCGGCGGCTGCGGCTATACGTACGGTGCGCAGGGAATCTGGGATAATATCTGGGAGGTAAGTGACATCAACCGGATTTAATGCATTCAACAAATTGGATCACCTGCGCAAGCATTGACGGCCCCGGAGGCGCACAGATGGGATATCTGAAACGTTTCTATGAAGAACATCATTTTGAGGAGATGGTGCCATATGAACCGGCAGAAATGGAAGAGAGTATCAGCCCGTTTGCCAATAAGCTTGCGGCTGCCACGATCAGCCGGGATAAAACGAGAGCACTGATTTATTACGGAGAGATGGATGGCATGAGTACACCGCTCGCGGGCCTTTGCGACGGAATCTATGCAATTTCCTGGTTTGATCCGAGAACGGGACAGACAGAAAAAGCAGAAATCCAGGTGGAAGTGCGTGGAAAGTCGTGCATTATGCCAAAGAAACCGGCGGCGGGAGACTGGATGCTGATAGCAGAATGCATAGAAAAGACTGAAAAGTGATCATAAACTATACAAAATGCGGAAAGAAACCGCAGAAAAGTGCAAATTCATCGCAGGATTGTTCTTTTTTGGAGGTAAGAAAGCAGATATAATAAGATCATCAAATGAGTCACGGCCGAAACTCAGAAACGAAATAAAGCAGCAAGACAAAAAGATAAAAAGCGAGGACGAAAGAATGAAAAAGAAAGTAGCAGCGATTTTCATGGCATCCATTATGGCATGCTCCATGGCTGCATGCGGAAGCAGCGGCGGAAGTTCAGATTCCGGAAAGACAGATTCTAAGGATAAGAGTACCGCATCCAGTACAGCAGAGAACGGAAGCGGAGAAGTGGAAAAAATCATCGTAAGCTTCCCGACCTGGACGGGTGCTCCGGCAGACACGGAGAAAGTACAGGAAGCCATCAATGATATCACAAGAGATAAGATTGGCGTTGAAATTGAGCTTTCTATTACCGATTTCGGATCCTTTAATCAGAATACGACACTGGCGCTTTCCGCAAATGAGGAAATTGATGTACTTGCATGTGTAGGTTTCCCATATGCAACCGGAATTCAGCAGGGATATCTTTCCGATCTGGAAGAGAACGATCTTCTTGCAACGTATGGACCGGACATCGCAGAAGCAGTTGGACAGGATAACATTGATGCCTGCCGTGTGAACGGAGTTCTCTATGGCCTTCCAAGCAACCGGGACATTGCACAGGGACGTGGATGCGTAGCGATCGCAACCGAGTATCTCGATGGTATTGGCTACGAAGCAAACACAGACGATGAGATCGTAAAAATCGGTCTGGATGAATTAAACGATATTTATGCACAGCTGCATGAGAAATATCCGGACAAAGAGGTTTATCGTCCGACAACAGGTTCTATGTCGCAGTTCTCTAACGTAGACTCCCTTTGGAGGAAATGTGTTCGGTGTTCTGCTTGACTATGGCCAGAACCTTGATGTTGTAAATCTCTTTGAGAGCGATTTCTACAAGGATTATTGTGCAAGACTGTATGACTACAATCAGAAAGGCTATATCAGTGCCGATGCATCGACCGATACAACAGCAGTCGGAGAGCTTGTAAAAGCCGGAACTCTGATGAGCTATACCACAGGCGGAAAGCCTGGCATCAAAGCGCAGGAGACTACACTGACCGGTCGCGATATGACCATCTTCCAGACACTGGATGACTATATCAGTTCCACATCTGTGGATAGTATGCCTTGGACCATTCCGATCTCTGCACAGCATAAAGAAGCAGCCATGAAATTCCTGAATGAGTGCTACACAAATGCCGATATCGCAAACCTTCTGGCATGGGGCATCGAGGGAACACATTATAAAATTGGCGATGACGGACTTGCTACTTATGCAGACGGTGTAGATGCATCCAACTCCGGATGGAATCATTCCATGGGATGGATGATGCCGAACCAGTTCCTGACCCATGTATGGGAAGGAAATGATCCGGATCTGTGGACAGAGATGAAAGAGTTTAACACCAATGCAAAGGTTTCCAAAGCAAGCGGTTTCTCCTTTGACAGCACAAATGTGGCAAACGAGCTCACAGCAGTACAGAACGTATACAACGAGTATCAGACCAGCGTAGAGTACGGCTTTGTAGACCCGGAGACCGGAATTGCTGAGATGAATGATAAGATGATGACTGCAGGCCTCCAGAAGATTATCGACGAGAAAAAGGCACAGCTTGCAGCGTGGCAGGAAGCAAACAAATAAAGTTTAAGAATTTAGATCAAAAAATGACTGCGCCGTCCCAAAAACAGGACGGCGCAGGTTGTAAGAAGAGAAAAATCTGTCAAAACCGGAACGCGTCATGACCGGCTGCGGATAAGAAAAAAAAGGAGAAGGAAAAACATGGCAAGAGTGAAAAGTCAGAAGAGCCAGAAAAGACGAAAAACATTTGTACGTTTTCTGCCGATCTATATTCTGATGCTGCCGGGTCTCATTTATCTGTTTATCAACAATTACATGCCTCTGCCGGGTCTTGTGATTGCATTCAAACAGTACAATGCCGGAAAAGGCATCTACGGAAGTCCATGGGTAGGACTGAAAAACTTTGAATATCTGTTTACGACAAGCGATGCCTTTGTTATTACACGAAATACCATTCTCTACAATGTGGCATTTATCGTAATCAACACAACACTGGCAATCGCAGTAGCTATTGTCTTGAGTGAACTGGAAGGAAAACGGAAGAAAGTTTACCAGAGTGCAATCCTTCTTCCGAACCTCCTCTCCACCGTTATCATTGGATATCTTGTTTTTGCATTCTTCAGTGTAGAAAACGGATTCATTAACAACACGATTTTAAAGGCGCTGGGAAAAGATCCGGTTTCCTGGTATTCGGAACCGAAATATTGGCCGTTTATCCTGGTTTTTGTCAGTGCATGGAAGTCGGTTGGCTACAACTGTATTGTGTATCTGGCAACACTGATGGGATTTGATAAATCCTTCTATGAGTCAGCCAAGATCGATGGTGCAACGAGATGGCAGCAGATCAAATATATCACCCTGCCGCTTTTGCGTCCGACCATTATCATGCTGACCATGATGCAATCGGAAGAATTTTCTACTCTGACTTCGGTCTCTTTTATCAGGTGCCGATGAACCAGGGTAGCTTTGTATTCCACAACAAACACAATTGATACCTACGTATACCGCGGACTGCTTCAGATGGGCAATGTTTCGATGTCTGCCGCAGCCGGTGTTTACCAGTCGATCGTAGGATTTATTCTGGTGCTTGGCGCCAACCTGCTGGTACGTAAAATTGACCGCGACAGCGCGCTGATCTAGGAGGAACGGTATGAAAACAAGAGAAGATAAAATTTATAGCTTTTTCGGCCATCTGATCATGACAATCCTGACACTGCTCGCGATCATTCCGATTCTGTTGATGTTCATTTCCTCATTGACTGACAATGCAACTCTGTTACAGAATGGATACTCTTTTCTGCCGGAAAAGTGGACGTACCTATGCTTATGAGTGGGTATTCACATCCAGCAGTTCCATGGTAATCAAAGCCTATGGAATGTCCTTTATCCTGACCGCAACCGGCGTTGTATGCAGCCTTGCACTGACAACCTGTCTGGCCTACGGCCTTTCGAAAAAGGGTCTGCCGGGACGAAATGTCCTGACCTTCCTGGTATTCTTTACCATGCTGTTTAATGGAGGCCTTGTACCGACTTATATCAATTACACGACCGTATTCCATGTGAAAGATACGTTCTTCGGGCTGCTGGTTCCGTCTCTGATGATGAGCGCATTCAACGTTCTCCTGATGAAGAGCTACTTTGTCACCGGTGTGCCGGATGAAATTCTTGAGGCTGCCTATATTGACGGTGCAAACGAATTCCAGACTATGTGGAAGATCGCCATTCCGCTGTCCAAACCGATTATTACCACCGTTGCCATGTTCTCCGGTATCGCTTACTGGAATGACTGGAACAATGGTTATATCTATCTGACAAAGAGAACGGATCTCTACAGTATCCAGAACCTGCTGAACCGTCTGATGCAGAATATTCAGGCGCTGACGCAGAACGCCAACAACATGGCGCAGGCAGGCGAAGGCCTCTCCCAGATCCCATCCGGAACGGTTCGTATGGCGATGGCAGCACTTGGTATTCTGCCGATCATGATCATTTATCCGTTCATCCAGAAAAACTTTGTAAAAGGTATTACCCTTGGCGGCGTGAAGGGCTGATAAAAAAAGTAAGTGAATCCAAAAAATCCGGCTTTCCGATATGCAAAAGGAAGGCCGGATTTTTTTAATTTCTAAACTGCCGTGGTGTCATGCCCGTCGATTTTTTAAACTGGCGGGAGAAGTACGAAATATTCTGGAAGCCGCAGGTGATGGCAATGTCGCGGATGCTCATTTCGCCCTTTGCGAGAAGCTCCTTGGAGCGCGCAATCCGGCGATCGATGACGTAGTTGATGAGAGAACTTCCCGTGTCTTTTTTGAAGAGATGGGACAGATAATCGGCGTTCAGGTATACCATGGCTGCAAGCGTATCGCGGTCCAGCTCGTCGGAGAGGTGCGATTCGATATATGCTTTCACGGTGGCAACAGCCGTGTCCTGGGAAGCGGCTGCCTGACGGCTTTGTATGAACAGACAGAAGACTGTTGGAAATCCATTCTCGTAAAGCACCAAACGAGGAGAAGGTCTGCTCCGGGGAAGCAACGGTAATCTGGCGGCGGAAGGCTTCGTCTTCGCTGCCGGATGATCCATCTGGCGGAACAGCAGCTGCAGGAACTGATAGTAAAAGCCGGTCAGAAATTCCCGTGTAGCAGTGCCGGAGCTTTTCGTCTGATTTAAGAAAGCGAAAACCTCAATCTGAAGCTGTTCCGTTTTTCCGGATGTGAGAAGATCGGACCAGCGGTCAGATGGAATCGGCTGAAAAGGCGTCTGAACAGGAGCTTCGGTTTCAGCGGCAAGATCGAAAACGTGATTTTCGTAGGTGACGTTCTTTCCGGCGAAGGCTTCATGGAAGAAAGCTTTCGCAGGTCTTCCGGGAGACAGACTTCTGATCAACGAAAAAAAGTTGATCGAGAACGGAAAGTGTGTCACAAAGTCGGTCAGGGCCTGACGACATCGGCCAATCACGGCGTCCCGAGAGTGTGTGGAGGCCGGGAGAAGCAGAAGATAAAAACCGTCCAATGCGCGGATCGTCAGGGGAAGCTCGGAAGCTTTGAAAAAATATTCACGGACAATGTTTTTTAAGGCAAATTCATACAGGGTACGGTTGTCGGTCGGAGAAAAGGAGTTCGTCTGTCCGGGCTGGATCAGAAGCGGACAGAAGGGCTGATGAATCAGTTCGACATCAGACGGCGATAGCGGATTTCATCCATCACTTCGGAAGGAGCAGAGGAAATACTGCCATTTAACAGGTCGAGGAAGAACTGTTCCGCAAGCGGGAGCTCACTTTCCTTCCAGTAATTGGCATGAAGGGTGTTGACGCGGTCCTTCTGCTGCTTTTCATATTGCGCACAGGCTTTGTCAAGAGCTTCCAGAAGAGCATGGTCGTCCAGCGGCTTCAACAGATAGTCACTGCTGGAAAGCTTCATAGCGCGGGAAATATATTCAAATTTTGCATAGGCGGTCAGAAAAATGCAGACGGTTTCGTAGTGTGCCTGGCGGATCTGGTCCAGCAGTTCGAGGCCGGAACCGCCGGGCATCTCGATATCACAAATCATCAGATCAATCGGATGCGCGGAAAAGGCTTCCAATGCCTGTGTCAGATTGTAGGCACAGAAAATCTCAAAAAAGTCCGGTCGCAGTGTGCGGATTTTGTTGGAAATGCTTTCGACGGTATAATATTCATCGTCTACGATTAACAGGTTCATAATAACCTCCCCAAAACATATTTTTAGCTGTTTCCGGTTATCCGTCGATGCGGAAAAAGGGAACGTAAGGAAAATCAATGGTAATCTGAGCGCCTGCGCCGGGGCGGTTGCCAAAAGCAAAAGCCGCGTCGGGAAAAATCTGGCGGAGGCGGAGCACCACGTTTGTGATGCCGATGTGTTCCTGCTCGGAGTTTACATAGGTATCAAGCTTTTGCAGCACGGCAAGTATATCCTCGGAAAAACCGCATCCGGTATCCCAGATACAGATATGAAGACGGGTACACTGATTTTCTTCCTGCGCGGTGATATCGATATGCATGTCCAGCACTTTCCCCATAACGACCTCATATTTGATCGTGTTTTCCACAAAGTTCAGGAGTATAAGCGGCACAACCGTTGCATTTTGCAGCGATTCTTCGCAGGAAGGGAGCAGGCGCAGCGCGCCGGGATAGCGGATGGAGGAAAGCTCCACGTAGTTTTTTACAAGGTTTAGCTCTTCTAAAAGCGAGACGGTCTGGCCGGAGGAAAGCGTATAGCGCAGATGTACACTCAGGTTCTGAAGCATCTGCCGTGCCAGGTCCGCATGGTTATTTTCAGTCAGCTGATAAATGGTGTTCAGGCAGTTGATCATAAAATGCGGCGTGATCTGCTGCTTCAGGTAAAGCGCTTCCAGCTTCTGACGGGCGAGCTGTTTTTCGTAATTCGCGATTTTCAGATCATCGATCTCTTCGACCATATCGTTGAAAGCGGTCGTCATTTTCCGGAATTCGTCGAGCATAGCGTCATCCGGAATCCGCACCTTGAGATCACCGCCGCGGAGCTGTTCCAGCGCATGCGTCAGCATGTGAACCGGGTGAAGAACCAGCGGTGCAGGGAAGCAGACAGGAGCAGCCAGATTACGAACAGACCGAGCGAAACGATCAGGGCGAGAAGATAAAAGCTGCTCTGATATTTGGTGTATTCCGAAGCCTTTAAAAGCAGGGTCAGCGACAGCGGTGTTTCGTTCAGTTCATGTGAAACAGCCATCCAGGAGGTTCCATCAATGTCGTAGGAAGGATATCGTCGCCATTTCAAGCGGGGAGCCTCCAGGCGGACATCGTTTGACGGGGTGCGCAGAAGAAGGGGACCATCGGAAAAATACAGAAGACTGTCCTGCGTTTTTGTATCGACCAGAGTGCCAAGGAGTGTATCCGTGGAAATGTACGCGCCGAGCAGATATCCGTTCAGGTTCAGAATACGGACAAGGTAATATTTCCCGTTGATTTCGTTGAGATTCCATACAGAGGACGGATCCTCTGTTTTGGCGATTTCACGGATATAGTTCCAGAGGAACGGTGTCGTTGGTGGTCTGGTCATAGAGGACCAGGGCATCTGTGGCTTCCTGATAGCAGAAAAAGCCGTCTACGGTATAGTTTGGCGTTGCGTTTTCAAAGCTTTTTTTGATTCGGTTTAATGTGATATACCAGTTGGTTGTCTGTGGTTCTGCTGCGCGGAGGGAAAGAAGATCGGCATCATTTAATGCGAAAACATAGAGGTAGGTTTCCGTGCGGGAAAGATTTTCATCCAGGCTTTTCTGGTACAGAACCAGTGTATTTTCCGAGTTCTCATGGATCCGCTCAAGCATCAGACCGAAAGCGGCTGTGTTGTTGTACGCGACAAGCACGCAAAAAAGGACGATCATGACTGCAAGCAGAACAAAAATACGAAAACCAAGTGAGTGTATGGAAATTTTGGAAAAGCGTTTTTTCAAAGGACCATCTCCTCTCCTGTACATGTTAGATATATGCTGAATTTTGAGCCAGATAAAAAGAAAATGCCGGAACTGTTCAGCAAAAAGTCCGGCAGACTCTATGGGAAAGTTTACAATAAAAGTGAAAAAACGTCAATAAATACAAGGAAAAAAGAAATAGAATATCGGCAAAAGTGATAAAAAAAACAACTGAAATTATTTGTTTAAAAAGTTTAATTTAAAAATGAATTGACTTATTACAAAATAACAATTAAGTTAAAA
>ENA-OQJS01000210-OQJS01000210.1-human-gut-metagenome-genome-assembly--contig:-NODE-210-length-10843-cov-1.241135_pt1 | contig 10843 bp, 13 predicted proteins | sample MGYA00242598_ERZ504764 | MGnify/ENA primary metagenome ERZ504764 (study PRJEB26092, sample SAMD00036368) | human gut metagenome | host: Homo sapiens | study: EMG produced TPA metagenomics assembly of...
GGAGCGCAGCTGGTCTCCGAGGCGTCGGTGCCGTAGATGTTGGCGTAGGTCAGCGTAAGTTGAAGCGGCTTGTCGGTGGAATAGCCGGCTTCAGCATGAGTTCCTTGGCTTTGTTCACATCGTACGGGTACAGGTCGGTCAAGTCCTCATAGCCCGGGTCCACGGATGGGATCGGCCCGCCGAGCGCATAGTCGACGTTACCGCGCGAAGCGATGATTTCCTCATGGTTGATGCCGTAACGGATTGCCTGACGCACGCGCTTGTCGGCAAGCTTGCTGTTCGCGCAGTTGAAGGCGAGCACGTATTTGTCGCTGCCGTCCGCCGCGGACACCTGATACGTGTTGGTGTCAAGCGATTTGGCGAGCGTGGCGTTCACCGGGGAAAGCACGTCGACTTCGCCGCTTTTCAGCGCGTTGACGGCTGCGTTATCGTCGGTGAGGAATTTGATGATCACGTTTTCGGTTGCGGCCTTGCGTGCGCTTCCCCAATACTTCGGGTTGGCTTTGAGCACCATTTTGCTGGCGGAATCGAAGGATTCCACCGTGTACGGGCCCGATCCGACGGCTTCGGTTTTCGCGTTGTATTCGGCGTCCTTATCGAACACCAGGCCGGGGCGTCCGGTCAGGTACCACAGCAGGTTGGAATCGGGGGTGCTGAGCGTGAGCTTCACGGTGTCGCTATCGACCGCTTCGGCTTTTTCGAGGCTTTCGACCTGATTGGCGTTGTAATACTGCTGTTCTTTGAGCTGGTTAATGGACCAGGCCACATCTTCGGCGTCCAACGTGTCTCCGTTGGAGAAGTTCATGTTCTCGTTGAGATGGAACGTATACGTTGTGCCGTCGTTGGAAATATCCCAGCTTTTCGCCAGTCCCGGATGCACTTTGTTGTCGGAATCGCGCGACAGCAGTCCTTCGTACACATTGCCGATCAGCACCTGTTCGATCGCCGATCCGGACTGGTGACGAATGTCGAGACTTACGGGGGCGAGTTTCAGTCCAATGGTCACGGTGTTGGAGGCGCCATTTTCCGCGGTATCGCTGGATGCATTGTTGTTACGGAACACGACGACGCCCACAATGATGGCGACCACTGCGATCACTGCAATGATGGCGATGATCCACTTGTTGGGCCCCTTGGATTTCGGCGATTTGGCACGCGCGTTCAAAGTTGCGTCGGTGCTTGCCGAGCTTGCGGGCTGATTGTTGTGTTGTTCGTTCTTCTGTTCGGTTGCGTCGCTTCGCCGTACGCACCTGAAGATTGCGACATGATTGCTCCTGTTTGATTATGTGTTTGTTCTGGTTGACCGCCTGTACGGGTCGATCACCAAAGTCTGATTCTACAATCCGCCATGCCCGCAGGATTCATCTGACGGCAATGCCGCAATGCCGCATGCTTCAGCCGGTTCGATATATACTTGACGCAGTTTTCGTAAGTCTTGCCAACGTCAATGGAAGGACAATATCGGCTATGGCGCATATTCTTCTCGGCGTGACCGGCAGCATCGCCGCATTCAAGGCCTGCCATCTCGCCTCCGACTGGAGCAAGCAGGGACATGAGGTTCGCGTGGCCATGACCGCGGCCGCGCAGGAGTTCGTCACCCCGTTGACGTTCAGCTCGCTCACGCATACGCAGACGCGCACGTCCATGTTCGCAGCACAGCGCAATGACGGCGATGTTGCGCATACGCCATCCGATCCGCTGCATATCAATCACGTGGATGATGCGAAATGGGCGGACATGCTCGTCATCGCTCCTGCGAGCGCCGATATCATTGCGAAAATCGCATGCGGCATTGCCGACGACCAGCTGACAAGTACCGTGCTTGCCTATAGCGAAGGACCGAAAATCCTATGCCCTGCCATGAACGTGCACATGTATGAGAATGCCGTGACGCAACGCAATCTCAATACCTGCCGTGAACTTGGATGGACCATTGTGGAGCCGGGATCCGGTATGCTTGCCTGCCAGGATGTTGGCAAGGGGCGCATGGAGGAGCCTGCTGCGATCGAAGCTGCCGTAGCTGATCTGCTGCGTGCGAACCAGCCCGCAGAAACGTTGCCATTGCACGGATTGCATGTGCTCGTCACCGCCGGCCCCACACAGGAGCCGCTTGATCCCGTGCGCTACCTCACCAATCATTCCACTGGAAAAATGGGCTATGCGATCGCCGAGCAGGCACGCGATATGGGCGCGGATGTGACGCTGGTATCCGGCCCTGTCACATTGAGCGCTCCCCGCGGCATTGATACGGTTCACGTCACCACCGCGCAGCAAATGTTCAACGCGGTGCAAGAGCATTTCGCGCAGGCCGATTTGACGATTATGGCCGCTGCCGTCGGCGATTTCCGCCCGATTGAGCAGTCTTCGGAGAAAATCAAGAAGAACGGGCGCGTCAATATCGATCTGCGGCTCACTTCGAATCCCGATATTCTCGCATGGGCAGGCGCGCATAAAACCGCCGGTCAAACCTTGTGCGGTTTCGCCATGGAAACGCAGGATCTTGAATCGAACGCAGCGAAAAAACTCACATCCAAGCATTGTTCCATGCTGGTGGCCAACAATCTCAACACTCCCGGCGCCGGATTCGCGGTGGATACGAATGTGGTGACCGTGCTGAAACCCGGCGAAACCACCGACGAACCGATCATCGAGCATTGGAACAAGATGAGCAAGCAGGAATTGGCGGAACGCATCCTCACCGAATTGGCAGCGTTGCGCAATACCGAATCCGCTGAATCGCAAGCATCGTAACCATCAACCAACATCACAGGAAATAGCGTCAATACAGCAATCGTAAGGAGAATTCGACATGCTTCTGGTCGCAGTCGACATCGGCAACACCAATGTGGTGATCGGCTTTCTCGATGACGGGCATATCGCCGGCACGTATCGCATCACCACGAAGGCGAACCACACGTCGGATGAATATGGCCTGATGATCACGCAATTCCTGCGGCTGAGCGGCTTATGCGCCGGGCGATGGTGGACGATGTGATCATCACGTCGGTGGTGCCGAAGGTCATGCATTCGTTCCGTGCCAGCATTGTGAAATTCCTCAATATCGATCCGATGATTGTTGGACCGGGAGTCAAAACCGGCATCAATATTCGCATGGACAATCCGCAGAATATGGGCGCGGACTGCATTGCCGACTGTGCGGGAGCCTACTACGAGTATGGCGGGCCGATTCTGGTGGCGGATTTCGGCACGGCCACCACATTCAACTATGTGACCGCCGATGCGTCGGTGATTTGCGGGCTCATCACCACCGGCATTCGCACAGGCGCGGCCGCCTTGTGGGATGCCACGGCCCAGTTGCCGGAAGTGGAGATCACGCGCCCCTCGTCGATTCTGGCGAAAAGCACCAGGCCAGCCATGCAGGCCGGCCTGTATTACAACTTCCTTGGCGGCATCGAACGTACGATCGCGCAATTCCATCGTGAAATCGACGAGGATTTCCGCGTGGTTGCGACGGGCGGATTAAGCCGCGTGTTCGCCGACGATACCGACATGATCGACATTTATGACCCTGATCTGATTTTCAAAGGCATGCTGCATATTTACGAACGCAATATTCGACAATAACTTTTCGTCAACATACAATCTCAATATATAAAAATAATGGCTGTCTTGAATTCAAAAGAAAAACAAGACAGCATCATTATTTTTACAACTATAGCAAATAATTAATATTTATTGAATAGTGAAGCCCTGATTGGCTCCGTATTCCTTCAAATCCTTCTGCCACAGCGCAATACCGCTTTTCAATTTGAGACGATCAGCGGAATCAGTTTCCTTCAACGCGTCGCCGATGGCGGATTTGTCGGACACTTTGCCACCGGCCGCGATGATATTCAGCCTGTCCTGCTCTTTGCGCAACCGGCTCGACCATTTGTAGGCCTTGCCTACGGTAGTGCGGAAATCGCTTCGCGCATACACTTCAAACGGCAGATACTGGTAACCGGTCGACACGTTTTCCGCGGCTTGGGAAAGCACGCGATTGTATTCCTGACCGCCGAAATACGGGATTTCAATGCCACGTTCGTCGGTCACGGTGGTTTTGCGCAGGAATTCCCGATCAGACAACGTGATGTTATCGGCGGGGAACGCACCGCCGTCCACACGGGCTTTGATGCCTTCCGCGTTATGGCATGCGTATTCGATGAAACGATATGACGCTTCGGGCTTGCGCGAACGCTGCAACACAGCCAGCGCCGAACCGCCGTTTTCCGACGTGGTATAACTGCCATCCGGCGTGGGCATCTGTGCCACACGCCACAAACCCGCGGTTCCGGGAAGGTTCGACATGAGCAGCGACGGCAGCCAAGCACCGGAGAACATGGAGCGATCTTCCCCTCCCCACGGCTTCCTTCCACCCATCGGACCATGTGGTCAGATTGGTGGCGACCAAACCTTCGTCGATCATTTTCTGCCAGAATTCGGTGAAGGTTCTCGTACCCTCATCGTCGGTGAGGTTGATCGTCACGTTTTTGCCGTCGTTGGAGGTGGAGAACGGACGGCCTCCGGCAAGCCAGATCATCGTGTCGTAGAAGCTGGCGTCACCCGAATCGGCTGCGATGTACACGCCGATGCTTTTCAGCTTTTTGGCCGCCTCGTAATAGTCGTCCCACGTGCGAATCTTGGAGGCATCGATGCTACCTGCTCGAACACGCTGTCGTTGTAGAAGAACGCCATTGGACCGGAATCCATGGGAAGGCCGTACACGCGGCCGTTCAGCTGCACCGAAGCCCACGTACCGGGCGTGTAGAAATCGCCGTAGCCTTCCGTACGCCCGGTGATCGCCACCAGCTGGCCGCTTACCGCGTACTGGCGCAACGCATAGTATTCCAATTGCACCACGTCGGGAATGCCGTAACCGTCTTGAATGGCGTTGTTGAGATTGTCGTAACCGCTTGTGTTCTTCCAAATAACGTGGATGTCGGGGTTTTCCTTTTCGAAGCTGGCAATGACCTGTTTCATGCTCGGTTCCCACGACCACACGGTGATTTCGGTGCGGGAATCGACGTTGGCTCCGCAAGCGGCCGCACTGACTGCCATAATGGCCGCACAGCAGATGGCGATGAGTCGTTTCACCAGTTTCAAGCCGATTCCTTCCGTTTGATGTTCCCAACGAAAACGTACGTACAGACATACGCATTCGAGTGTACGTCAGTCACCCGAAAGCCAGCGTACAATCCTCCAATCTCTTCGATTCAGCCACGCAATCCACTGATAGCTCAAAAAAGCGTCCGCCGATTGACAATCCCTCAATCCACAGACGCTCATATTTACCGATTCCACTATGGAATCATGCAGCTACTTCACGGTGTAGCCCTGCTGAGATGCATAATCCTTGATATTCTTTTCCCAAGCCTGAACACCTTCAGCAAGGGTGACGGACTTGTCGGTATATGCACCACCGGCATCATCGCTATATACGCCACGCGCATAAACCTCGAACGGCAGGAACTTGTAGCCAGTCGAAACATTGGCCGCAGCTTGGCGAGCTCCTCATTGAACTTCTGACCACCGAAGTATTCGTGCGCATTGCCATCGGAATCAGTCAGAGAGGTCATGTTCAGGAAGTCATCAGAAGCGAGAGTGTCGTTATCGGCAGGGAATGCGCCGCCAGCGACGCGAGTCTTGATGCCTTCGGCATTGTGGCACGCATATTCAGCGAACTTGTATGCAGCTTCGGCCTTGGCCTTGTCATCCGTCTTGACCATCGCCAGCGAAGAACCACCGTTCTCGGAATTGGTTTCAGATCCATCCGGAGTCGGCATCTGAGCAACACGCCACTTCCCCTCACCGTCAGGAGCACCGGAAAGCAAGTTGTACGGCATCCAAGCACCGGTCAGCAGCGAAGCGATAGAGCCGTCATTCAAACTCTTGTTCCAATCATCACTCCAGCCTGCGGTCTTGGTATCGATAAGATCATCATCAATCATCTTCTGCCAGAAATCAACAAAAGTCTTGACCTTGGAATCATTGCTGAGGTTGATGGTGACGGACTGTCCATCGGAACCAGTGGAGAACGGCGTCGCGCCCGCCAGCCATGTCATGGAATCGAAGAAGCCAGCATCACCAGAATCGGACGTAATGTAGGACTGTTGCGCGAACCTTCTTGGCAGCATCGTAGAACTCATCCCACGTCCTCACCCGAGTCGGATCGACCCCGGCCTTATCAAACACATCCTTGTTATAGAACCATGCCATCGGTCCGGAATCCATCGGCAGTGCATACACACCGCCATTAAGTTTCACAGAAGCCCACGTGCCCGGCGTATAGAAATCCGAGAACTTGTCCGCACCAAACTGACTCAGGTCTTCAATCTCTCCACGAACCTGATATTCGGGAAGTGCATAATACTCAATCTGCACCAAATCTGGCGCACCTTTACCTGCAGAAAGCGCATTGTTCAAAGCCGTGTATTCGGTCTTGTTCGTGCCGGCATTGGTCACCTTAACAGTGATGTCCGGATTGGCCTTTTCAAAATCCTTCACGGTACGCGGCAAAGTGGAATCCCAAGACCATACCGTAATTTCAGTCTTACCACCCTCTGTCACCCCCGAAGAACTCGAATTCGAGGAACTCCCGCAGGCTGCGACACTAGTCAGCATCGCAGCAGCAGCAACCAGAGCGATTGTTTTCTTGGATGCAGTGAACTTCATCGTTCTTCCTTCCTTTAAATATGGCCGACCTCCTACATCGACCAACATTATCGGCTATGAATCATTCATTGACCCTTCCGACAGTCATGAGGATAACACAAAAGTTATGTTTACGCAAACAAATAGGCAAATCGTTGATTTTACAGTATTTCTTTAGTTACCTAGCATATTTTGTTTAGCTACGCAAACACGATATGATTGCATACTAGACGTATGCATATCCGTCGAAGCTCGCGCAACGCAGACATTTCATCAGACCACTCATCGAAAGGAACGGCATGACTTCCGGAACCAGCACAATCACAGTGCAAAAAAACAGCGCAATTGCCGATATACCACCCCGCATTTTCGGATCATTTGTAGAACATCTTGGACGTTGTGTCTACGGAGGCATTTATGAGCCAAGTCACCCCACAGCCGACGAAAACGGATTCCGCCAAGACGTCATCAATCTAGTCAAAGAACTTGGTGTGACCTGCGTGCGTTACCCCGGCGGCAATTTCGTCTCTGCCTACAATTGGGAGGATGGCACAGGGCCACGGGGGCAACGCCCAATACGACGAGATCTCGCATGGCACAGCACCGAAACCAATGAAGTCGGTATCGACGATTTCTACCGATGGAGCAAGAAGACCGGTACCGAAATCATGCTTGCCGTCAATATGGGCACCCGAGGATTGAAGGCCGCACTGGAAGAGTTGGAATACGTCAACGGAGCGCCCGGCACCGAGCTTGCCGATCGCCGCGTACGTAACGGAATCACCGAACCAATGGACATCAAAATGTGGTGCATCGGCAATGAAATGGATGGCCCTTGGCAGGTGGGACATATGAGCCCTGACGAGTATGCCGCAGCCGTGGACCGAGTCGCACACGCCATGAAACTCGCGGAATCAGGCTTGGAACTCGTGGCCTGCGGCTCCTCCAGCGCCATATGTCAACGTTTGGATCCTGGGAACGCAGCGTGCTTACCAAAGCGTACGACAATCTCGATTTCGTCTCCTGCCATGCCTACTACTACGAACGTGGGGCAAAATCGTTGCAAGATTATCTGGCAAGTTCACAAGACATGCAAACGTTCATCTCCACTGTGGCGGCATGTGCAGACGAAGCCAAAAATGCCCACACAGGCGATCATGATATAGCACTGTCATTTGATGAGTGGGGCGTCTGGTATTCCGACGTCTGGAATCAGCAGGAAGCTGAATGGAAAGCCCAATCAGGCAAGGATCTTCATCATGAGTCATGGCCGAAAGCACCGCGTCTGCTCGAAGATATCTACAATGCAGCCGATGCAGTGGTAGAAGGGTCGCTGATGATCACTCTGCTTAAGCACTGCGACCGAGTGCGTTCTGCCTCGCGCGCGCAGTTGGTCAATGTGATTGCGCCAATCATGGCCGAAAAGAACGGTCCCGCATGGCGTCAAACTGTCTTCTATCCGTTTGCCGAAGCCGCACAACACGCCCATGGCATTGCTACAGTCCAGTCATCGACTCTCCCAACGTAGAGACTGAATCTTTCGGCTTGGTCAATGCCCTTGATTCAGTAATCACTTGGGACGAAACGAATCATTCCGGTCTTCTGCTTATGGTGAATCGCGACGCATCCGACGCACATAAGGTTACGGCTTCTCTGTCTCAACTGCCGTATTTCGACATATCCGACTTCCATATAGACAAGGCCATTATTCTGCATGACGACAATCCATATCAGCGTAATTCCGCAGACGACCCAACCGCAGTGACACCCCAAGAGCTTCATGCAACAATCGACAATGGATCAGTTCACTGCACTTTGCCAGCAATCAGTTGGGCTGCAGTGGAATTCCACGCCTAGTTTTTATTCGAATAGTATAAATTAAATGGGTGTCGGCAGATTGACAATCATCAACCTGCCGACACCCATAATGTTGCGATTATTTGCTTGCTGTCCGCTTACTGCTTAGTGACGATCACGCCGTTCGGTTTAATCGAGGCCGTTTCGCCGTCCACGTCCGCGAACGAGGAGACCACGACTTCGCCTTCCACCGGAACCCGGACCGTCTCATGCGTGCGGTTGAACGAGAACACGAACCTCGAACCGTCCGCGCCCTCACGTTCGACGTGCAGCACTCGGCCGTCGTTTCCGCCCGCTTCGGCCATGCCGAGCGAATCAAGAATTTCCGGCAGGCTCAACGCGATGCCGTCCCGCCCGAGGCGCGCGCCCACGTACACGCTGCGACCTTCGCCGAACGTGTGCGCGACGATCGCCGGAGCGCCGTCCATGCCGGTCCACGGATCGTCCTTGAACGTTTCCAGCACGGTGGCCGTCCCGTCGACCGAGCCGATCACGTCGGCGATATCGTGCGCGACCGCGCCGTTCGACAACTCGAGGCGATCCGGCACGCCCGTGAAATCGTTGCCCATGGGCATGAATTCCTCCACGCGCACGCCGACCACGTCACGGATCGAGCCCGGATACCCGCCGAGCCACACGTGGTCCTTCTCGTCCGAGATGCCCGTGTAGTAGGTCACGACCAGTCGACCGCCGCCCACGACGTAATCGCGCACCCTGCGGGTCGTTCCTCGGAAAGCAGGTATACGCTCGGCAATACGACCATCTCATAGTCATCCCAGGCGCCGCGCACCGGCACCACGTCGCGGTCACACCCTGATCGGCCAAAGCGCGGAACCATGCCAATGCTCGTCCACGTGATGCACGTGCTGGGTCGGCGTGGCGGTGTGTTCGGTGGCCCATTCGGACTCGTAGTCGAATACCACGGCCACACGGGACTTCGCGAGCCTCGATCCCAGAATGCCCTCGTCGGACAGTTTGTTCAGATCGGCGCCCAGCTCGCACACGTCGCGGAACACGGCGGAATCCTCGCCCGCGTGGGGCACCATCGCGGAATGGAACTTCTCCGCGCCTGCCTTGGACTGCCTCCACTGGAAGTAGCACACCGCGTCCGCACCCATGGCCACATGAGCCAAAGAGTCGCGCACCAGCTGGCCGGGCTCCTTGCGGTAGTTGATCTCACGCCAGTTGACCGCGCTGGTGGAATGCTCCATCAGGAACCACGGATCCTTGCGTGCGATGCCGTCGACCAGGCTCGCGGAGAACGCGAGCTCGTCCAAGTGGGCCTCGCCCGGAATGAAGTAATGGTCGTTCGACACGAAATCGACCTCGTCGCCCCAATCGTCGTAGTCCAACACCGAACCGGACGCGGACACCATGAAGTTCGTGGTCAGGGGCAGATCCGGCGTGATCTCGGCAAGCGTGTCGCGCTCGGCGATGTAGAACGCTTCAACGCGTCCGAGCTGAACCGCTTGAAGTCGAGTAGCTTGCCCGGGTTCATGAAGTTGCCGTCGCCGATGAAGCGCGGAGGCACGATCTCACTGAAGTCGTTCATGCGCTGTGCCCAGAACGCCGTGCCCCACGCGTCGTTCACCGCGTCGATGGTGCCGTAGCGTTCCTCGCACCACTGCTGGAACGCATGTTCGGCGTCCTCGGAATAGTCGAAACGGTTGTGGCAGCCGTACTCGTTGCTCACATGCCATGCGACCACATACGGGTTGCCCTTGTAATGCTCGGCCATCGCACGGCACAGCTTCAGCGCGTACTCGCGGAACACCGGACTGGTCCGGCCTCCAATGCTGGGCGGGCGCCCGGCTGGCACACGTCGCCGCGGTAGTCCTTCCACAGCACCTCGGGATGCGCCTGGGTGAGCCACATCGGCGGCGACGCGGTGGCGGACGCCAAGTCCACTGCGATACCGGCCTCGCCCAGCTTGTCGATGATGCGGTCGAGCCAGTCGAAATCGTACACGCCCTCGCTCGTCTCGATCTTCGCCCACGAGAAGATGCCCACGGACACGAGGTTCACGCCAGCCTTCTTCATCAGACGAACGTCATCGTCCCACACTTCCTCGGGCCACTGGTCCGGGTTGTAGTCACCTCCGTACCAGACTGCGTTCCTGCTGTCCAGCACGGACTGGCGGACCAACGTATAGGCTCTACGTTGAGTCATATCCACTCCTTTGTTTTTTTGTCAACTATCCTAACAAATTCATTCCTTGACGGCGCCTGCGGCAAGGCCGGACTGCCAGTACTTCTGCAGGCACAGGAACGCGATGACCAACGGGACGATCGTGATCAACGAACCCGTGACCACCAGGTTCTGGATCGCCTGGCCG
>ENA-OQJS01000211-OQJS01000211.1-human-gut-metagenome-genome-assembly--contig:-NODE-211-length-10739-cov-1.173954_pt1 | contig 10739 bp, 13 predicted proteins | sample MGYA00242598_ERZ504764 | MGnify/ENA primary metagenome ERZ504764 (study PRJEB26092, sample SAMD00036368) | human gut metagenome | host: Homo sapiens | study: EMG produced TPA metagenomics assembly of...
TCGATGTAGGTCTGGGTCCACGTGGAAGCCTGTCGACGCACTCGATGTCGACGCGGTCGACAGCGCGTTCACCACGGAGATGCCCACGCCGTCGCAGACCGCCGGAAACCGCATAGCCGCCGCCACCGAACTTGCCGCCGGCATGCAGCTTGGTCATCACGGTTTCCACGCCGGAAACGCCTTCGCCCGGCACTTCGTCGACCGGAATGCCTCGGCCGTCATCCACCACGCGCACGCCGCCGTCCGGCAGAATCGTCACTTCGATGTGCGAAGCGTAGCCTGCCAGCGCCTCATCGACGGAGTTGTCGACGATCTCGTACACCAGGTGGTGCAAGCCTCGGGGACCGGTGGAGCCGATGTACATGCCCGGGCGGATTCGCACCGCCTCAAGGCCTTCCAGAACCCTCAGATCGGAAGCGTCGTAATGCTCCGGAGCCAAGGTGTCATCGAGCTGCGCATCTTCGACTGATCGTTCTGGATCTGATCTTCCTGCGTGTTTTCAGCTGATTCGTTCAGCGAATCCGCATCAAGGTCTGCCACAGAGATTCCTTCCTGCATTTTTCCCGCCAATGAGGGTCATTCACGCAGGTGATACCACCTAGAACGCAAATAAAGGCCCCTTCTAGGCGTTTACATACACTGCTTGATATTCTACTCATGGAGGGGGACAGAGCGCCAGAGGCATTTATCCTTGAAATCCAGCCGTTTACCCCTGTTTTTTCGCTTTCGGAAAACAACATTCGACCGTTGCGAACGGCCCGCTTGGAAGCGTCGCAGGGGGAATTCTTCGACGAAGCGCCGTAAACGAACGTCTGATAGCACGTGGTGTCGCGCTAATATCGCGGCCTTCGTGTCATTCGTCCTCGGCTGAATCCCTGTTGTTGCGGGCCGGTGACGCGCACCTCGTTGATGGTCAGCCCCTCGAGCCTACGGCGAATGGTGTCGGTCAGCAGCGGAATCATGTACGTCAAGGTGGTGGTCCATGCGGGGCTGTCGCATCGGATCGTCAGAATGCCGTCGCGCAGGTCGACGGGGTAGGAGTGGCGCGCGTTTTCGACGCCGACCACCTGATCCCAATGATTCTGCATCTGCGCGATTTTCAGATGCGGCGTCCAAGAACCTTGCGTTGCGATCACGTTGAAAATATTGCCGACCGTCTGCGGGTCGCGTCCGGGTTTGCCGAAATTCTCCCACGCCTGCCGCGCACGTTCCTCACGTTCCTTATATCGGCCGGCACGTCGGCTGATACGTTCGAATACTTCGGCGGGCAACTTGCGTTGGTCGAGATGCAATGTTTCGCAGATTGGAGGATTCGGCATCAGCGCTGCTCCTGTCGATTCACCGACTGTTGCGCTGCAGACGATTGCGTTGCAGATTCCCGTCCCGCGACAAGTTGCGCCATCATCGCCGTCAAATCGTCATGCTGTCCATCTTGCGATTGCCTGCGCAACGCGGCCACGTCGATCACATGCGCGTCCGCGTGAAAGCGCCCAGCATCCATGTGCGGAATATCGCTTGCCGCGGCGACGGTGATCAGCACCTGGTCCTGCCGCATCGCAAAATCGAGGATCTGCCCACGACGGGACTCGTCAAGCTGTGCGAACACATCATCGAGAATCACGATTGACTTGCTTTCAAAATGTGCGGAAACCGCCTCGTATAGCGCCATTTTCAACGCCAAAGCCATGGTCCACATCTCACCGTTGGACGCGAATTCGCGTGCGGTCATATCGTTGAGCAGCAAAGTCAGGTCGTCGCGATGCGGACCGATCAGATTCTGCCCGCGCGCCACTTCGCCGGGTAGATGCGTTGGAAATGGCGGCTGATCTCCGCGGCCGGATCGTCGAACAGCATCACTTCGTCGAAGGACGGCTCGTAGGCGAGCGCCGCCCGTTCGTCATCTCCCGCCAAAGACGCGTAGATCCGCGCAAAAGGCTCTTCCAAGCGTGAGATCACGTTGTTGCGGTCCCGCGTCAGCTGCATGCCGAGGTCGATGAATTGCCCCGTCCAGATTTCCAGCCCGCTTAAGACCGCCTGCTGGCCGTATTGCGGGTCGAGATTCGTGCCGTCGCCGAGTTGTTTGAGCAGTGCCGTGCGCTGTTTCGCCACGTGCGTGAACTGTTGCAGGGTCTGCGCATAGTGGGGGAGCAGCAGAGACGCGGCCTGGTTGATGAAGTTGCGTCGGGTTGCGGGATCCCCTGCTACCAGACGTTGATCTTCGGGGGTAAAGGAGACGGAGGGCGTGCGCCCGATGAGATCCCTCATATATTGAGATTTTCCGCCGTCAATGCGCGCTCGGTTAGCACCCCGTGCCACGATGGTCGCCTCGTAGGTGTGCTGCGTTTCACCGTCTTCCACGTTGGCTCGGATGGTGGCCGACGTGCACCCTTTTTCGATTAATGGCAGTGATGATGACGCGCGATGGCTGGATCCTGTGGAAAGCACTTCGATGGCTTCCACGATATTGGTTTTGCCGAGTCCGTTGGCACCTTGCAGAATGTTGATTCCCGGTTTGAAATCGAGCACGCAATGTTCCCACGATCGGTAGTGGTCGAGTGCCAGTCGGGAAATATACATGCAAGATCCTTGAGATAGTGCGAATTTCTTACGTAAATAATCGCAATTAATCATGCAAATGGGCTGAACTGGCAATAACAGCCATGTTCAGCCCTATTTTTTGCGATGTATCCGCGTTTTCGTGTAGGTCAGCTTAGTTCAGCTGTTGAAGCGCATCGGCACGAGCAGGTAGCGGTAGTCCATGGATTCTTCGGAATTCGATTCCTGCTGGCCGTTGAATTCCACCGGCTTGACCGCGGTGGTCATCTTCATGCGTACGAACGGCTCGCTGATGGCGCTCAGGCCTTCGATCAGGTAGGCGGGATTGAAGGCCACGGTGATGTCTTCGCCATCCATGTCGATGTCGAGGATCTCCTTGGCTTGGGCTTCATCCACCGAGCCTGCGGTCAGCGTGAGTTCCTGGCTGGTGAAGGCCATGCGGATCGGAGCGTTGCGTTCGGCCACGAGGGACACGCGCTTGATGGCGCTGATGAGATCCTGCTTGTTGATGACCGCATGAATCGGGTATTCGTCAGCGTACAGGCGGTCCACCGCGGGAATTCGCCGTCGATCAGCTGCGAGGTGGATACGCGTCCGGCGTTCTCAAAGCCCAGCAGCGACGGATTCTCCGGATCGAAATCCACGACGATGTTTTGATGCTCGTCCAAGGAACGGGCCACATCGCGCAACAGTGCGCCGCGCACGAGTGCGGTGGTGTTGATGTCCGGGTTTTCCGGCGTCCAGGTGAAGCTCGAACGCGACAAGCGGAATCGGTCGGTGGAGCTCATGATCACCTTGTTGCCTTGGAACTGCACACGAATGCCGGTCAGTACCGGACGGTTCTCCTCGCGGGAAACGGCGACGGACGCCTGAGCGACGGCCTGTGCGAAGGTTTGGGCGTCCACCTGCCCCAGTTTGGCGGGAACCACCGGCAGATCCGGATATTCGTTATCCGGCATGAGCTGCATGGTGAAGGTGGACTTGCCCGACGTGATGGTCAGTGTGGATCCGTCAGTGGACAGGTAGGTTTTCGCGGCGGGAAGCGACTTGGTGATATCTGCCAGCAGCTTGCCGAGCACCAGAATGGATCCGCTTTCATCAACGCCTGCTTCGATATGGTGGCGTGCGGAAATGGCGTAATTGAAGGCGGAAAGCTGGAGGGTGCCGTCGATGGCCTCCAAGCGAATGCCTGCCAAAATGGGGGATGCAGGACGAGCGTCGATCACGCGAGTGGTCCAGGCTACTGCGTCTGCCAGCGCTTGGGAATTGACTTCAACTTTCATGGCTAGTTTCCTCGTTTCGTTCGGTCCATAAGTCATTCTAGCGAGACTGTCGGCGTTTGACGAAGCGTGGGGAATTCCCACTTATGACGACGATGATGAATTTCTTATAACACCTACATTCGTCATAATAAGGCCTGTGGATAATGTGGGTAAGTGCTCAGACCCCACGTTTTGCAATGGCTCGCAACATCTCATTGCTTGTGGATAACTTTTGGACGAAGTGTGGACAAATCATCGGGTTATCCACAGCCTCGTCGCTTTGAAAAAGTTATCCACAAAACCATGTGGATAGTCCACAATTCATCCACCGGCGATTCTGGCGTTTCCAACGGGTTTTCCACCGAGAAATCATTGATTTGTGTATAACCATGTGGATAACTTCAATAAAAATCTTCCACAGGCCGGCGTGTCAGGATGGTCGGTAAAACAGCTGATAAAGAATTTACTGATACTCATACTTGGCTTGTGAAAATCGCCTGAGAAAGGCAGAAAACGCTAAAATCGTTTTTTTGAGACGCACGAAAACACATGCAAACGCGCAAAGTCGCATAGAAAACGTTATTTTTCGCCGGAACGCTGCTTGAGCTGCAGGGTCAGTTCCGTCACGTAGTTGTAGATCTCCTGCTTTTCCTGCATCTCGTCGCTGATGCGGGTGTATGCATGCATCACCGTGGTGTGGTCCTTGCCGCCAAACACCTGGCCGATGTCGTTCAGGCTCATGCTGGTGAGCTCACGCACCAAATACATGGCGATCTGACGCGCCAGCGCGATCTTCTTCGTACGTGAACGTCCGACAATGTCATCGAACGTAATGTAGAAGTACTTGGCCACCTGGGTGATGATGTCGGTGGGCTTGATCTCCACATCGGTCGAGAAAAAGTCCTGCAACGTCTGTTCCGCCAACGCGCGGGTCACCGGCTGGCCGCTCAGCGATGCCATGGCGGTCACGCGGTTCAGCGCGCCTTCCAGCTCGCGAATATTCTCGGTGAACCGCTCCGCGATGAGGTTGAGCACATCGTCCTGAACGTTGGTGCCGTGGGCGATCATGCGCAGAATGGCGATGCGCGTCTCCAGATCCGGCGGCTTGACGTCAACGGTCAGGCCGGATTCGAAACGGGAGATCAGACGTTCGTTGAATCCCTGCAGATCCTTCGGAGGCACATCGGATGCGATCACAATGCGCTTGTTCGCCTGATGCAGGGTATTGAATGTATGGAAGAACTGTTCAAGCGTCGCGTCCTTGCCGCTCAGAAATTGAATATCGTCGATGAGCAGCACGTCGACTTCGCGGTAGCGACGGTTGAATTCCTTGATTTGACCGGAATTCTGGTTGGTGTCACCCAACGCTTCGATGAATTCGTTGGTGAATTCCTCACTGGTCACATAACGGACTTTCAGCGTGGGATCCTTGACCAGTGCGTAATTGCCGATGGCGTTCAGCAAGTGGGTTTTACCCAATCCTGATCCGCCGTAAATACAAAGCGGGTTGAAATCGTGACCGGAACCTTCCGCGACGGCCAACGCGACGGTACGTGCGAAACGATTGGAATCGCCAGGAACGAAGGTGTCGAACGTGGCGTTCTTATTCAAATGGGTCTTAGGATCCAGCAGAGGCCTGTTTTGGCCGCGTTGGAAGTTGTTGTGGCGCTCCGGCGGCATGACAACCGGAATCGGCAGCTGCCCCTGCGTGGTTTCCTCCGCATGTGGCGCGGGGGAGAAGTGGGGGTATTCCTCGACGGCAGGTTGGGCCGGTTCCTTCTTTTCCACAATCTTGAATGCGGGGAAAATATCCTGTTCGGCGGCTTCCCGCAAGGCTTCCAGCAGGGGCTGGTTCAATTCGTTCTGCAACGTCTGCTGTGCGGCCGCGCTTGGCACGCATAAGACAATGGTAGGACCCCACATGCCTTCGGGAAAAACGTTTTCCAGCCAGCTTTTATCTCGGATGGACAGCGCCGGATTCTGGTGCAACAACGCCAGCGCGTCGGACCAGACTCCCCGAGCCTGCTCGAGAGGGTCAGTTGTCGTGTCGGCCACGGATTCCCCTTTCTCGACAGACTTTTTCCAAGTGTGCAACTGTTTATTTGTACTCTCTTTTCCCCAAGTTATCCACCGGTAAGCGTGTTGAAAAGACTGAATTGTGAATAACATCATTGTAGTTTGTGGATAACTTTTGTGGGGAGTTTGGCGACATATCAACGTTTCTGTGGATTGTTTTGTGGGGAGAATCCCCATGAAAATGTGAAGGATTTGATATGCGTAGTCATCTCTGTTCAGGGGTCAGAGTAACTTGGTAGAGCTTGACTCATGAGGAGCCGTGCCTTGGCATGGCAAAAAACACCGGGAGCATTAATTATGAAGAGGACATTCCAGCCGAACAACCGTCGTCGTCACATGAAGCACGGTTTCCGTCAGCGCATGCGCACCCGCGCAGGCCGCGCTCTGATCAACCGTCGCCGCGCCAAGGGCCGCAAGTCCCTCGCTGCCTGATTTAACGGCATAGAGCGGTGGAACGGCTGAAAAGCCATCGCGATTTCGTCGCGGTGCTCAAACGCCGTCGTAGGGTATCGCGAGAAGACATCGTCGTGCATTATTTGGTGCACGACGATGCCATTATCGACGATTCTGCGGCGATGCGGGGCCGACGTGTCGGTTTGGCCGTTTCCAAGGCTGTCGGCAACGCTGTGACGCGTAATGCCGTCAAGCGTCGTTTCCGCGTGCTTGCACGAAAGTACGAATCTGCCTTACCTGAATCCTGCGATATCGTGTTGCGTGCCAAGCCAAGTGCTGCGCATGCCGATTTTCTATCGTTGGAGCAGCAGATCGCAGCATGTTTTGAAGCGGTGAATCGTAAGGCCGTGCGTCGGTAATGAACGCCGGTCGTAACGGAAATTGGATGATTCGTGCCATTCGCTGGTACCAACGTCATATTTCCGCGAATACCGCGCCTTGCTGCAGATATTATCCAAGTTGTTCCAATTACGCGATTCAGGCGATTGAACGATTTGGCCGCCTTAAGGGTGGCCTTCTTGCGTTATTGCGCCTTCTTCGCTGCAATCAGTGGAACCGTGGGGGAATTGACGACGTTCCGCAGCTTTATTCCTTGTTTTACAGATGTTCGTGGTCGAAGGCACACGAGGAACCTCGCTCACGCCTCTGAACGTAGAAAAACCTATAGGCGATAAGGAGACTGGCCTGTAATGAATCAAAATCAATTCCTCCTCGACAGCGGTTTCTGGGGCTGGCTGTATAAGCTCCTGTATCCCGTCGAGTGGCTCATGACGCAGATCATGGCCGTATTCCATAAGTTCCTGGTGATGCTGGGCATGAACGAGATCGGTTTCTCGTGGGTCATGTCCATCGTATTCCTAGTACTTGTGGTCCAGGCATGCGTTTTTCCGCTGTTCTACAAGTCCATGAAGGGTATGCGCAAGATGCAGGCCAGATGACCGTCCTGCAGCCAAAGATGCAGCGTATCCAAAACAAATACAAGGGCAAGAACGATCCCGCCAGCAAGGAAGCCATGCAGCGCGAGATGATGAAGCTCTACCAGGACAATGATGCGAACCCGATGGGTGGCTGCACTTCCATGCTCCCTATGTTCGTGCAGGGTCCCGTATTCATGTGCATGTTCTATACGCTGTCAGCCATTCCGTACATCGCACGCGGCAAATTCAGGGACGGACAGGGTCTTGGCGCTTTCGACATCGCCACAGCCAAGCAGTTCACGTCCACCACAGTGTTCGGTGTGAACGTGGCTGATAACTTCACGACCGCCGCCGTGCATGGCAAAGTAGTTATCGCCATCTTCGTTGCATTGATGTGCTTCTGCCTGTGGTTCATGCAGTACAACAGCATGAAGCGTAACATGGCTCAGTCTGCGGCAAACAAGCAGACCGAAATGATGCAGAAGATGATGTTGTGGATGTTCCCGATCATGTACATTTTCTCCGGTATTGCCATGCCGTTCGCTGTGCTGGTGTACTGGCTCACCAACAACATCTGCAATCTGTTGCGTTCCATCTGGCAGATCCACGTCTTCCCGACTCCGGGATCTCCGGCCGCCGAAGCGAAGGAAAAGCGCGACCACGCCCACGAGAACGCCCGCCGCGCCAAGGCCGGTCTGCCGTCCCTCGAAGAGGAGGAGCTGCAGAAAGCCAAGAAGGCCGCGGAGGCGAAGGAAAAGAACGGCTTCCAGCGTCAGCAGCCAAGCCGCAAAAAGAAGAAGAAATAACATCAAGTGATGTGTCCCTGTGTTTCACGTGAAACGCAGGACACACCGCTTTTGTATCGGGCGAATCGCCCATATGATACAACCCAATCAGTAGACTTTCAGTAGACTTGAAATAATACGAACCCCGCTCAAAGGAGTAAAACACCATGGCGCAGGATGCTGAGAAAACCATCGATCAGCTCAATGACGAAGCTGACATCGCTGCCGATTACCTTGAAGGATTGCTTGACATCGTCGACTACGAGGGCGATATCGAAATGGGCGTGCGCAACAACCGTCCGACCGTGCAGATCGTTGCCGACGACGACACCGACATCAAACATCTGATCGGACGCAACGGCGAAGTCGTGGACGCCCTGCAGCAGCTCACCCGACTCGCCGTACAGCAGAAGACCGGCGAGCGGTCCCACCTCATCGTGGACGTGGACGGCTATCTGAAGCGCAAGCGCCAGCGCCTGCACGACCTTGCGCTGGATGCCATCGACGAGGCGCGCGAGACTGGCGAGCCGGTGGACCTGAAGCCGATGAACTCCTTCGAACGCAAGATCATCCATGATGTGGTGCGCGAGGAAGGCATGAAGTCTCGGTCCCATGGCGAAGAACCGCATCGTTACGTCACGGTGTACGTCAAGGCTTCCGCAGCCGATGACGCTGACGAGATCGACGAAGCCTGAAATAGTTTCACGTGAAACATGAAGCGTCGCGAGTTTCTCGCGGCGCTTTTTGATGCCTGTAGATTAGGATGGTGTGCATGAGTGATGTGAATGACGAATTGGATGGGTCGCCGATTCTTGAGGAAGTGCTTGGCGATGCATTGGGCAAGTTGAAGGTGTTTCACGTGAAACTTGCTGCGGAAGGAGAGCCGCGCGGGCTGATAGGGCCACGCGATGTCGGTATTATTTGGGAACGGCATATTCTGAACTCCGCGGCCATCGTACCGTTCATCCGTGAAGCAACGGCCAAGAGGCAATTCAAGACGGTGGCGGATATCGGCAGTGGTGGAGGATTCCCCGGTATCGTGGCGGCCGCCTGCCTGCCGGACCACCAGTTCACTTTGGTGGAACCGATGGAACGCCGTATCGAATGGCTTCATCGAGTGCGTTGAACGAAATGGGATTGGACAATAGTCTCGAATAGTGCGCTCCCGAGCCAACGCCGTAATCGAAGCCGTCCGCGGTTCGAACGGTGGCCGGAAGGGCAGGGGAGAGGATGCCGTCGATCTCGACGGAAATCCCATCCCGGTCAGGCATCCGTTTGCCGTGGTGACCTGCCGTGCGGTCGCGCCGATGACCAAACTATCCGGATGGACACTGCCGTTGCTGGACAAAGGCGGACGGCTGGTTGCCCTGAAAGGACGATCCGCGCAGGAGGAAATCGTCAAGGCCACCAAAGAGATCTACCAAAACGGCGGTATCCACTCCCCGCGTGGTGGAGGCCGAGGTCGGTCCGGGTCTGGAACCGACGCATGTGCTGATGGTGGACAAGCGATAAGTTATCCACAAAATCGCGTGAGTTATCCACAGTATCCACAATCGCGGAAATGTGTTACGAAGCATCTTGAAGAAGCTTGGAATTGCAACGATTGTTCTGTGGATAACTTTTGGGTGGTCGGATGAGTTATCCACCAACTATCCACCGTTGTTCACAATGGTGCACATGGCCGTGAACAGGTGAAAATCTGTCCACCCAAATGATGAAACTTGATTGTTGAATATGTATAGGAAGGCTAGTTCATGACTGGACCTGAAGAACCAGACAATTTGACGTCGATGGAATCCGCCACGGAAACCATCAAGCGAATCTTCGAAGGCTCGACATCCCCCGTAGGCGCGCAAATCGCTGATGAATCGACGCGATACAAGGCATTGGAGCATGCGGTCTGCCCGAAGCCGGCCCAAACGCGCCTGATCGCAGTCGCCAACCAGAAAGGTGGCGTCGGCAAAACCACATCCGCGGTGAACCTTGTCCGCGGCCTTGGCCCGTTTCGGATGCAAGGTCCTGCTTATTGATATGGATCCGCAGGGCAACGCCTCCACGGCATTGGGTGCCCCGCACGCCTCCGGTCAGCCTTCGGTGTATGACGTCATCGAAGGACGCAAGCGCATCGCGGAAGTCAAGTGCACGTGCCTGATTTCGACAACCTCGACGTGGTCCCCGCATCCATCGATTTGAGTGGCGCCGAACTTGAGGTCGCCGACATGGCGGACCGCAACTCGCTGCTGAAGAACGCGGTGGACGAGTTCCTCGCCACCAGCGAAGAGCATTACGATTACGTGATCATCGACTGCCGCCGAGCCTGGGTCTGCTGGTGATCAACGCCATGTGCGCCGTGCACGAAATGCTGATTCCGATTCAGGCCGAGTATTACGCCTTGGAAGGTTTGGGCCAGCTCATCAACACCATCGGACTGGTGCAGGAACATTACAATCCGTCGCTGCTGGTCTCCACGATGCTCATCACCATGTACGACAAGCGCACGCTGCTGAGCCGCGAAGTGCATGGGGAAGTGAAGAAGCACTATCCGACAATCGTGCTCGACACCACCATTCCGCGCACGGTGAAGATTTCCGAAGCGCCAAGCTTCAACCAAAGCGTGATCGCATACGACCCCAAGGGCATGGGTGCGATCGCGTACTGCGAAGCCGCGCTGAACTTTCGCGCGTTCCGAT
>ENA-OQJS01000212-OQJS01000212.1-human-gut-metagenome-genome-assembly--contig:-NODE-212-length-10675-cov-1.929750_pt1 | contig 10675 bp, 7 predicted proteins | sample MGYA00242598_ERZ504764 | MGnify/ENA primary metagenome ERZ504764 (study PRJEB26092, sample SAMD00036368) | human gut metagenome | host: Homo sapiens | study: EMG produced TPA metagenomics assembly of...
TGCTCCTAGTATTTTTTGTGTATTAATACTTTTGATGCGCATTGGCGCTTCTGCTAACGAAAAAATTCATGAAATTGATACTAGCTATTATTACTATTAATAGAGAAATAGATAGTAGCAGGTATATGGTACTACGATTAGCATTATTTTTATTGATGACAGAAAAATGTGTTTCTGTCAATGGAGTAAGTCGGATAGGATTAGTCTTATCAAATAAGTTTTTAATATTATTATCAACCTTCTGTAACTTTTGAGTACTTAGCTCTTCTATTTCCTTTACGTTGTTAGGGTGATCTAAACGAAGATAGCAATAATAATTCCAGTTTCCCCATTTGTTTTGATTTTCTTTTTGAGGTAATTGTGTAAATATATTATTTTCAAATTCAGAGTTTTTAGGGAAGTCTTTATATACTCCCCCAATTGTATAAGTTGTATTTTCTGTTGTAACTGATTTCCCAATAACATCTATTTGCCCATAAAAGCGTATTGCCATTGATTCTGGAATAAGTACCATATTAGGAAAATTAAGGTTACTAGTGGAACCACATAGCATTTGTGGTTGGAAAGTTTCTAAGAAGTTACCAAATCCTTTTTGTACTTTTTCATTGAATATATGTCCATTGATATTAAAATCTTGATTAGAGACAGTATAAGTAATGATTGAAGAAGAAAGAATATGTGGAGAGCTAGAAGATATTAACTCTAATATTGGGCGAGGAGCAATTTCTGTCCATTCGTTATCTGAATATACTTCTACTCGGAAAATCTTTTTATAATCCTTATATCCTTTATTAAAATTATAGTCATAATCTATTTGCGTCATGATGACGAAAAAAGAGGAAAAAGCAATACTTAGTCCTGCAATATTCAGGACACTTGCAGCAAAAAAGCGCCTGAATGTATATGAAAAGTTACGAATAAGTGTTTTCATCAGATTTATTGTTATTCGGTTTTGATACTGTTTACCGGATTCTCTCGTACAGCTTTCCGGCTGATAAGGTATACTGATCCCAGTGAGATGAGGGTGATGACGGCAAATGCTGTTGGTGGCACCCACCAGGGGAAGTCACTATCGTATGATACAATCTTGTCGATGGTGTGTATGCCGAAAGCCATAAGTGGTATGGCTATTATCAGGCTGATGAGCAAAGATGAGAATGAAAATTTCATCAGTTGCAGCATTTCATTGCGGCTACTGGAACCGAAGGTTTTACGAATGGCAATATCACGTTTACGCTGGGCAATGAAATAGATACTCATGGCAGTCAGTCCCAGTAGTGAAATAATCAGTGCGGCACACGTGAAAATACTAATCAGTTTATTCATGCTGATGATATCGCTGTACTGATTGACAATCTGGTCTTTATACCAGCTCGAACTGAATGGTGCATTTTCTGTCAGTGTACTGTACAAATCAGTGATTTGTTTGCTGTAAGTTGCCAGATCGCCGTCTTGTACTTCTACCAAAATACTCCACGGATAAATTTTGTCGGCTGGGAGTATCTGGAGCCGTAAAGGATGTTGTTCACTCATGACTGAGCGTATATGAAAATCTCTGAATAATCCGGCAATGGAGAAACTACGACCTCGCTCATCATTTACATAGTCGGTAACACCTCCGAGGTCTTTGGATGCCGATTCGCTGATAAACCAGTTATTCTTGTCGAATGGCATTTTGCGGTCTTCGTAAATCTGTATCTGATACATGTCGATAAAGGCTGAGTCTACTTTAAATGTCTGAAAACTCATGTTCTTAGGAGCTCCTTTAACCGTAACAACCATTGTATTATTATTCCCTCCGTCTATAGGAGTTCCTTGGGCGAAACTTATCCGTTTCACAAAAGGTAGTTTTTGTACTTCATTGCGGAAAGTAAGCAGAGTTTCCTGATCTGCCGCCGGCGTAAGGCAGAGAATATTTCCGTAGCTATATCCCAGCGGTTCGTTCAATATGCTGTGAATCTGTACGCTCAGGTAGAAGCACAGCTCAGCATGGCAATAGTCAGTCCATCTTGTACGATGTTCAGCACGCGTAAATATACAGCTTTGGTTTTCCGGCGGAAATGTCCTTTTACAACGTCCAGTGGATTATAATTAGACAAGATGGTAGCAGGTACAAAGCCGGAGATGAATGACAGTAAGACGATAAGCAGCAGGTAGGACAGACAGGTCATGAAAGACAAATCGCCTGTCAGGTCGAGCTTTACACCCAGTAGATCCATGGCAATAGGCTCGGCGGCTTTTGCAAGCAGAAATCCGAGTATGAAAGCGATAACAGTCATAATAGACGATTCGCCTATCATACGCCAGAATATGTCGGAGCGGGAAGAACCGAGCAACTTGCGGGTTGCCATTTCCTTGGCGCGATAGGTAGTTTGTGCAATACTCATGTTGACGTAGTTGAATATTGCCATGAATAAGATGATGATACCGGTGACAAGGAAAAGTACGACCATACGGAAGCTGTACTGGTTGATTTCTGTTGATCCGGAAGGTGTTTCTGTGTGGAAGTAAAACTGATTGTATGGCACGAACTGTACTTTCTTGAATATACCCCGGTTATAGATCCACCAGCAATCTTTCAGATAAGAGAGAGCGTCTTTGGCCTTTGTGTTCAGATCGCTTCCTTTTACGGTACGGAAGAATACAAGTGCGCTGGTGCATTGCCCATCTCGCCATCTGTCAGGCTGATTGTCGGGTTTAGCTCGTTGATGTTTTCGTAAGGGATAATGGCTTCTGTAGACTCTTTGATCAAAGAGTTTTCGATGTCTTCCATAATACCGGTTACAGTGAACTTTTGGTTGCCGCTTCCTTTTGAATCCGGTGTATTCAGTTCCAGTACTTTTCCTAAAGCAGCCTCGTTACCGAACAGACGGTTGGCGCATGAACGGCTGAGAACGATGCTATGGTCATCTACCAGTACTTGTGCCGGATTTCCTTCTGCCAGTTTATAGCCGAAGAACTGAAAAAAGTTCTTTCGGGCGACGAGTGTACGAATTTGGGTAGGGTTTTCGTTGATGCTGGTCTGTATTCCGAAATTTCCGGTATAAGCGCACCACTCCTCTATTTCAGGGTAACGGCTTTGCAGTTTTTCTCCTAGCAGATAATGTCCGGCAGCTGTATTTTCGCTTGCAAATACACTGATACGGTCGGTATCTTTCAAGTTCTTGTCTACCGATAGTTGGCGGGTTACCATGTCGGCTATCAGCAGAACAAACATCAGTGAGATACTTAGTCCTGCAACATTGACAACCGTAAATAACTTGTTACGGTGTAGAAAAGTGAGGTAAGTTTTGAGTCCTTTCATATTATTAATCTGTTTTTATTCGGTTTTGATGCTGTTTGCCGGATTCTCATTGGCATTTTTCCAGCTTTGTACAGTAATGGTAATCATGGTAATGAGTGTAACCAGCAGGAATGACAAAATGAATATCCACGGGGTGACGGGTGTTTTTTCTGCAAATCCTTGCAGCCAGTGCTGCCCGATCCACCATCCGAACGGTGCTGCCACGATGAAGCATCCGGCGAGTATAAGTATATATCTTCGGTTGAACATGTACAGAATCTGTGTGGTCGAGCTTCCCATAATCTTTCTGATTCCGATTTCCTTTTTTCGATACTCGCTTTCGAACATGGTGAGTCCGAACACTCCCGTCAGGCTGATGGCAATGGCAATGAGTGAGAAGAGCAGGATTTGCTTGGTAAAACGCAATTCGTTCCGGTAGTTGGCATCGAGCACTTCATCCATGAACCGGAAATTGAAGTCGTGTCCGGGGGTAAACTTTTCCATTGTTTTTTGGAGTGAGCGGATAACTTCAACTTTATCTGCACCTGCCGAAATACGGACATTGACGAAATTTCGCCACTCCCATCCCCATTGGGCGAACTTCTTGCCAGGGATAAGAAAAGCCATTGTCTGATTGGTGTCATCATTGCGGAAGCTGCTGTATTTGATGTTCTCGCAAAAACCTATAACTAAATTGTCGTCCGGAGCGGGCTGGTCGACTTTTAGCCACGGATATTTCTTACGTGTAAATTCGTTGAAGATATAAACGTCCTCATCTCCTGGCTTGGGTCTTCTCCCTTCGACGATGCGAATTCCCATAACTTCCAGATAACGGCAATCTACCGGAAAAGCATCAAACTGAATATATTTGTCGCCTTTGGAGCGTCCCAGTGCATGTAATTATCGGCGGAACTCAAGACAAATTCCGATATGGCCACTCCTTTGACACCTGAAATCTGAGAAGTTCTCCCACTACTGCATCCGTTTGTAATTGGGTTTCTTTAGTCATGTTTCCTACAATAATTGCATCCTTGTTGTAGCCATAGTCTGAAGTACGGATATATCTGCTTTGCAGGTACATGATTCCTACTCCGATAATCAGCATGTAGGCAACAAAGAATTGGATACATACCAGTGCGGTACGTAGAATGCGTCCTTGGGGAGAAAGTCCGAAAGAGCCTTTCAAAACCAGTGCTGGCGGAAAAGAGGTTACGTAATAAGACGGATAAAGTCCGGCCATCAGTCCCATAAGCAGACTCAAACCGAAAGTTGCAAGCAGCAGCATCGGATGCTCTGTTATTGTCAGCTGGGCATTTACCAGTTCCTGTAAACCAAAATCTTTAAGTATCGCAACCCATATAAGCGCGAGAATAAAAGCTATAAAGCTGATAAGCATAGCTTCTGTTATCAGGGTGAGGCGAAGAGAACGTGTGGTTGCTCCCAGTACTTTCTGCGTATTGATACTCTTGATGCGCATCGGGGTTTCAGCCAACGAGAAATTCATGAAATTGATGGTGGCTATAATTACGATCAGGAAAGAAACGCATATCAGCAGATAAAGTGTTGTGCGGCTGCTTGCGCTTTTATTCCCTACTGTAGAAAAATGTGCGTCGACAAGTGGCGTGAGGCGGATGAACTGTGAAATATCACTTTCCTGTTCCAGTTCCGGAAAATTTTTCACAAAAATCTGCAAGATAAGTTTCTCTATTTCCGGGGCAGCAGACGGACTTTCGAGACGCATATAGCAGATATAGTTCCAGTTTTTCCAGTTTCCTTTATCAGTATCGGCTTCTTTGGGCATCATAACCCAGTTTCTTATCTGTGAGTTTTCCGGGTAATCTTTGTAAACGCCTCCTATGGTCCATGCATTATTGTCTGCTTGTTTCCCTCTGAATATTGTCTGGCCTATTACGTCGGTTGTACCAAAGAATTTCTTTGCTGTCGATTCGGACAGGAGAACCGTTTTAGGCTGGTTCAGCGCATCGGCAGAGCCGTTTATCATTTCCGGCTGAAATGTTTCCAGAAAATTACCGAAACCAGTGCAGGTTGTTGCTTTAAATAGGTTTCCGTTCACTTCATATTCATCTTCAGGCTGATATGATTCAACTTGTGAAATACTCTTTATATAGGGTGAAGCGGATTGTAATTGCTCACATAACGGACGAGGGGTCCACAGTTGCCAGCCTGAATCTGGATTAGGGTTGATTTCTATCCGGAATATTTTTTCATAGTCCTTATATCCTTTATTGAAATTATAGTCATAGTCCACCTGTGTCATGATGACGAAGAAGGATGCAAAGGCTATGCTTAATCCTAGAATGTTCAGTATGCTTGCGGTAAAGAAACGCCTGAACGTATGCGAAAAGTTACGGATAACTGTTTTCATGAGAAATAATATTATTCGGTTTTGATACTGTTTACCGGATTTTCATTGGCATTCTTCCAGCACTCGAAGGTCACTGTCAGTATCGTAATGAGACTGACCAGCAGGAAGGAGATAACGAATATCCAAGCACGGATAGGAGTTTTGTCGGAAAAACTTTCCAGCCAGTCATGTCCAATCCACCAGCCGAAGGGAGCTGCCAATGCGAAGCAGACGACCAGCATGACGAGATAACGTTTGGTAAACATATAGAGGATTTTGCTGGTGGAACTTCCCATGATTTTCCGGATACCGATTTCCTTGCGGCGGTATTCACTCTCAAATGAGGTAAGCCCGAACACACCAATTATGCTGAGTACGATGGCAATCAAGGAGAATAGCAGAATCTGGCTGGTGAAGCGCAATTCTAGATGGTAATTCTGGTCAATCACTTGATCCATGAAACGGAACTTGAAGTCATGGTCCGGTGCAAGCTTTTCAGTTGTCTTTGCTAAGCGGTGGAGCATGTCTGCCTTGTCTACTCCCGGAGCTACCCGGATGTTCAAGATGCTGTTGGCATCCCAGTCTGCATAATCTTTTCCGTAAATAAAGAAAGCCATTGGTATTTCTTCATCATTGTTGCGGAAGCTGCTGAAGCGAATGTTCTCACAGAATCCCACTACCGGATAATCTTCGGGGGCTGCTAATTCACCTACTTTCATCCAGGGATATTTTTTCCGGGCTGTTTCGTTGAAGATATACACATCTCCATCACCAGACTTGAAGTTCCGGCCTTCAGTAATCTTGATCCCAAGCACGGATAAGTAGCGGTAATCTACCGGGAAACAGACCGTATTGATAAAACGCTCCCTATTTCCTCTGCCCCACGACATGTAGTCATCGGAAGAGTTCAATACGAACTGGGAAATAGAGATACCTTCTATGCCCGATATTCCGGACAACTCACTGACGATCGCCTCCCTTCGATTGAGCAGTTCGTTAGGAATCTCACCCACCAGAACTACACTCTTGTCGTAACCATAATCACTGTTCTGTATATAATGACTTTGTAGATACATAATGCCTACAGAAATAATCAGCATGAAAGAAACAAAGAACTGGAAGCAAACTAATAATGTACGCAGTAGCTTACCTTTGGGAGAAAGACCGAATGAGCCTTTCAATACTAATGCCGGTTGGAAAGAAGTGACGTAATAAGAAGGGTAAGCTCCGGCAAGTAAACCCATGCAAACGGCGATTCCGCTTAATGTAAGCAGTAGAACAGGATGTTTCATTAAAGAAAGATCGGATGACACCAAGGTATTCAGGAATGTGTCTTGCAACAGATAGAGCCAGAGTAATGAAAGCAGGAATCCACACATACAAACTAATACAGATTCCAACAATAAATACCCCCGTAAAGAGAAAGTGGAAGCTCCTAACACCTTTTGAGTATTGATGGAACGCAATCGCATGGGAGTTTCTGCCAGTGAGAAATTCATGTAGTTGACTGCTGCTGTCAGTAAAATTAGTATTGATACACACAGCAACAGATATACTGCGGCTTTGCTGGTAGCAGCCTTGTCACCTATCGTTGAATAGTGTACTTCATCCAGCGGAGTAAAATGAATATAGTTTTCCCAGTCTTCCTGTCCGGAAATCCGATTTTGGGGAAGTTTCTGCTTGCACTCCTCTATCATCGACAGTTTCACATCGTGCAAAGAGGCTGGATTGTCGAGTCGGATATACAGAGTATAACTCCAGTTTGTCCAGGAATCTTTGTTCAAATCCGAACGGAAAGAAGAGAAGACACAGTTGCCCAACTGGGAGTTCTCCGGCATATCTTGATAGACACCTCCAATCACTAAAGGCTGGTTGAGGGATTTGCGGTCTACGTAAATAATTTTGCCAATCGCATCTGTAGTACCAAAAAAACGACGGGCCATGGACGCAGGAATAAGAGCTTGGCTAGGTTCATTAAGTGAAGCCGTCGTACCACATACCATAGTAGGTTGGAAGACCTCTAAATAGTCACCAAATCCAGTAAGCCAAGGCTCTGAATAGATGTGCTCATCTATTTCAAAATCATTAGTATAGCTTAATAAAGAGGTAACCGAAATAGCTTGTATATGAGGAGATGCAGCTCCTAGCAACTCACAGAACGGACGGGCCAGCCAGAATTGCCAGTCGTATTCTCCACCTCGATTCACTTCTACCCGGTAGATGCGTTCGTGGGCTGGAAAGCATTTGTTGTAGTTATAGTCGTAATCTACCTGAGTCAGAATGACAAAGCAGGCTGTAAAAGCGATACTCAGTCCTGCCAAGTTCAGTATGCTTGCGGTAAAGAAACGCCTGAACGTATGCGAAAAGTTACGGATAAGTGTTTTCATCTTAGGTATTTATTATTTTAAAATAAGCACTTCATTGTCTTTATAACTTTCGTATCCGGATACAATGACACGCTCTCCTTTTTCCAGTCCCTCCAGTACTTCGTAATATTGTGGGTTTTGTCGTCCGATACGTATCTGACGGCGATAAGCTTTCTTCCCTTCTTTGTCGACTACAAAAATCCAGTTACCTCCAGTTACTTGGAAAAAAGTTCCTTTTGGAATAAGTACGCTTTCGGTTGGTTCCCCCAATTGTAAATCGATGTAGTAAGTTTGTCCGCTCCGGATATTGTCAGGGCGTTTTCCCTCGAATACAAAATCGGTACGGAATCGTCCTTCACGTACTTCGGGATATACTTTGCGAACTTTCAGGTTGAATGTGGTTTCCTGACGTTCGAACGTAGCCGGCAGTCCGTTGGTTACACGGTCGATATAATGTTCGTCTATCATGGCTTCTATCTTGAAGTCCGAAAGGTCGTTTATCTGCCCGACCATTTGTCCGGCAGTGATATTCTGTCCCAACTCTGCATCCAGCAGTCCAAGTTCTCCATCGATTGTAGCGCGGACTTCCAGTTTTTCTTTTCTTTCACGAATCAGCAGTACATTCTTTCTCATGTTCTGTAAATTGTCCTCCATCTGGTCCATCTGTATGTTACGGTAGATAGAATCTTGTACCAGACGTTCGGTAATCAATCCGTGCTTTTTCTGTGCTACTTCATAGTCTTCTTTTGCCTGAAGATATTCTTCCCGACTGATAAGACGTTCTTTATATAACGTTCATACTGGAGATAGGTACGTTGTTTTCGGCGTGTATCAATGTCCAGCTGTACTTTTTCGGTTTCATTGTTCAGCTTATCTTGCTGCATGGTTACTTGTGTATTACGCAGTAAGTTCTGTTTTTCGGCAAGTTCCGATTCTGCATTCAGAATCTGTAAGTCCAGGTTTGAGTTGCTGAGACGGAGAATGACATCTCCTTTTTTTTACATGGGCGCCTTCTTCTACAACCTTTTCCTGTACGATTCCTCCTTCTTCCGGACTTAATTGGACGACGGAGATTGGCTGAACTTGTCCGTTCAGACGGATATAGTCATTGAACTTACCGAAGGTTACATCGGCTATATTCAGTGAAGCGGCGTCTACTCTCAGTGTTGATGCATGATTTCCGAAAATAATCCAGATTAATAATAAAATCACAACAGCTCCTCCGGCTATGTAAGGAATGTGGTTTCTTCTGAATGCCTTTTTTCTTTTCCAGTTGTATATCCATGGTGTGTAATATTTTTATTCGTTGTTTCTGATAATATCTTGTCCCTTATAATAATCTACCAGTCTGCATTTCATCAGGTAGGTAAGTTTGCTCTGCAACAGTCCGGTCTGGCTTTCCAACAATGTGGCAGCATTGTTCTGTACATCGAGTGAGGTCATAAGCCCTTCTTCGTACTTGCGTCGCGTCACGTGGTAGGCAAGTGAGTCGGAAGCTACTTTCTTCTCCATCTGGATACTTTCTTTCAGGTAGCCTTCGCGGTCTTGTACGGCTTGCTGTACCAGTTTCTGAAGCTCTTCTTTCTGCGCCTCATACTGTTCGGCTGCTATCCGGTAGTTGTTTCGTGCCTGTCGCATGTTGGCGATGCCCGACAGACGGTTGAAGATAGGTATACTCATGCTGATTCCAAAATATGAGCCGAAGTTATTCTCAAACTGTGTATGGAACGGAGGGTATCCTGTTTGATGTAATTCTTTATAATAAGAACTTGAAATTCCTCCATAAAGACTGATGGATGGAACAAATGAACTCCATGAAATTTTACGGTCCATATTTGCCGACTGTTTCTGCATTTCGACCTGTTTCAAAACCGGATTGCAGTTTAACGCAAGACGGAATACATTGTCGGCATGTTCTATGGTCAGTTGTTCTTGCTCTAGTGTAGATTGCTCCAGCAGACAGGTGTCGAGCAGCAAAGCCTCTTCAATGGGGAAATTCATTTTTTGTTTTAAGGTCAGCATAGCTGTTTCATATAAGTTTTGCTGATGTGTTAAGTTGTAAGCATCACTTGCTTGCTGTGCCTCCATTTGCGCAACGTCGGCCATTCCTTTTAACCCTAGAGTTCCTGTCGGCGAGTTTTGTATAATAATGAATCACTTTCCGCAAGTTTTTGTTTTGCCAGTCGGGTAGTACCATAATAATACAATGCATCAATGTAGGCCTGAAATGTTTCCAGAGCTGTATTATCCCGTGCTTCTTGCAGAGCTGCTTTGCCAAGCAGTAAATTTGCTTTGCTTTTTCGTACTTGGTTGATCAGGCTTCCTCCCCGGAAGATAGGAATGGAGGCTTCCATGCTATAACCATTATTGAAGGTTGATTTTGATATATATGTATTAGTTTCCGGATCACTGAACGTCCGAAATTATATTGTGCGCTGACATTTCCTGATACTCCTGGCAGAAATTGTCCGATAGCCTTCATACGGTCCATACGGTAATTGTCTGCTTCCAGATGGCGCTGCTTTACGATGTGGTTATGTTCCACTGCATAAGCCATACACTGGTCGATATTCCACGACCTCCTGAGACCTGTTATGCTTTGAGGCGTAGTCACAGACTTACGTAGCAGAAGCAATGACTGTTTGGTCTATTATTTTTTTA
>ENA-OQJS01000213-OQJS01000213.1-human-gut-metagenome-genome-assembly--contig:-NODE-213-length-10670-cov-0.924689_pt1 | contig 10670 bp, 13 predicted proteins | sample MGYA00242598_ERZ504764 | MGnify/ENA primary metagenome ERZ504764 (study PRJEB26092, sample SAMD00036368) | human gut metagenome | host: Homo sapiens | study: EMG produced TPA metagenomics assembly of...
TAAAAATTTTAAAAAAAAATTTTTCAAAAAAAAGAGAGATTCAAATATTTTTTTAACGTAAAAGACCGATTTAAAATGGAAATTAGACGAAGAAACCAAGAAACGGAGGAATAAATATGACTCTTACAAATAATTTTACAGAAAAACTCACAGGATTGCAAGGGCTTTCAATAGAAAAAGTTGAAGAAAATCAAAACACTATTCACATACATTGCAAACTTGAGCGTAAGAAACATAAATGTCCTTGCTGTGGCAAATTGACAAACACAATCCACGACTATCGTGAGCAGGTTATCAAGGATATTCCTGCCTTTGGCAAGTATGTTTTCATTCATATTAAAAAGAAAAGATATCGCTGTACTTGCGGTAAAAGGTTTGCTGAAAAGAATAAATTTCTGCCACGCTATCACAGAATGACAAACAGACTCTCGGCGTATATAATCGACAAGCTGAGAGATGCTGTCACTTACACAAGCGTTGCCAGAGAAATGAACCTTTCTGTGAACACAGTTATCAGAATTTTTGGTGTTGTTGATTACGGTCATAAAAACTTGCTGTCAGCGTTGTCGATCGATGAATTTAAGGGTAATACAGGCGGCGAAAAGTATCAATGTATAATAACTGATCCTGTTAAAAAGGTCGTGCTTGATATACTTCCTGCACGAACAGAAGTATGTCTTACCAAATATTTTGCAAAATTCAGCAAATCAGAGCGTGAAAATGTCAAATATTTTGTCAGTGATATGTGGAAACCTTTTGCTAACATCGCAACGGCGTGGTTTAAGAACTCAAAGCAGATCGTAGACAAGTATCATTGGATTCGTCAGGTAAACTGGGCATTTGAAAGTGTGAGAAAGGAAGAACAAAAGAAATTCAGCAAAACACATCGGCGATATTTTAAAAAGTCACGATTTTTATTGCTCAAAAGATTTGAGAAATTAACCGACGAGCAAAAGCAACAGGTCAATATTATGCTGTACGCCTCGCCCACATTAAGTACGGCGCATTTTTACAAAGAGGATTTTTTAAAAATTCTCGACTGCAAAGACAGAGAAACGGCTAAAAAACCGATGGCAGATTGGATAAATTGGGCTTATAACTGCGATATCCCACAGTTTGTTAAGTGTGCAAAAACGATGATGAATTGGCTCACAGGCATACTCAATTCATTCACAACAACAATCACAAACGGCTTTACAGAGGGCTGCAACAACAAAATCAAGGTGCTAAAGCGCAATGCATATGGCTTCAGAAACTTTAAGCGTTTTCGCAATCGTATTTTACATATATTTGCCTATCAATCAGAAAAATAAGCGACAGTTTAATTTTCTGCCGCTTGTTAAATATCTTTATTTCATTTTTCGGATTACCCCAACTATTGACAAAGAACCTATTTTCTTAGAAATAAGTATATAATTTAATATTATGCATTAAAAATTTCTTTGCGGACAAGGCAAGGAAACATAAAGGAAAGAGATGAAATGCTATGAATTTTTTGGAAGAGAGAATTGTAAAGGACGGAATTGTTAAAGAGGGCAATGTTCTCAAGGTTGACAGCTTTTTGAACCATCAAATGGATATTGATTTGTTCAACCGAATGGGTGCGGAATTTAAAGAAAAAATTTGCGGGAAAAAATATAAAATAAAATAAGTTCACCATTGAGGCATCGGGCATAGGTATTGCCTGCGTTGCGGCTATGCATTTTAATGTGCCGGTTGTTTTTGCGAAAAAAGCGAAAAGCATTAATATTGACGGCGATATGTACATAGCAGAGGTTGAGTCTTTCACTCACAAATGCAAAAATCAAGTGATTGTTTCTAAGAAATTTTTAAGCGAAAACGACCATGTTCTTATTATTGACGATTTTCTTGCCAACGGTTGTGCTTTGCAAGGTCTTATTTCTATTATAAATCAGGCAGGTGGCACGGTAGAGGGCATTGGAATTGCAATTGAAAAAGGTTTTCAGAACGGCGGCAATATAATTCGCAATCTCGGCTATCAGCTTGAATCCCTCGCAATCGTAGATTCGATGGACGCAGCAACAGGCACTGTTAAATTCAGGAAACAATAAATAAAAATCCAACCCCGACAGGCGATTAAAATACGGCTTGTCGGGGTTAAGTTTTTTCAGCACCAAGTGCTACAAAATAAATAATAAGAATACATTATATTTGTTGATTTGCAATAAAGAAAATTTTTGTTATAATAGTAGCAACGGAGGCGGTAAAATGTTTCGTAAAATGAGAAGATTTAAACAACAGCTTAGTAACGATGAGGCTTTGGAAATATTAAAAAAACTGCAAAAGCGGTGTGCTTGCCGTGAGCGGTGATGACGGCTACCCATATACTGTTCCGTTGAACTTTGTATATAAAGACGGCAAGATTTACTTTCACTGTGCAAAAAACGGACATAAACTTGACGCAATCAAGCAAAACAAGAAAGTTTCTTTCTGTGTTATTGAGAAAGATGAGGTCGATTCGGAAAAATTGACAACTTTGTTTAGGAGTGTTGTAGTTTTTGGTAAGGCCGAAATTATGGAAAATGAAGAGAAAATCAATTCGGCAATGCTCTCTTTCGGCTTAAAATATAACAATGATATTAATGCGGTGAAAAAGGAAATTGAGCGTGAACGGAGCGGACTTTGCTGTGTCGAAATCACGATTGAACATATAACGGGAAAACAGGCGATAGAGCTTTTGCGTAAAAATATGTGACCTTAATCGGAGAGAAAGGGTATTTAAAATGAAACTGTTAATTAAACAAAGAGTTTTTTCGTGGACGGATACTTACGATGTTTATGATGAGTATGACGAGCCGAAATATTTTGTTAAGGCTGAAATGTTCAGACTTACGCATCAGATTCATATATATGACAGAAATCGCAATGAAATCGGTATGATTAAACAGCGATTTTTTACGCTTATGCCGACTTTTGATATAGAAATAAACGGACAGCCGTTTGGCAGTATTGAGAAAAAATTTACCTTTTTTTAAAACCGAAATATAACCTCGACTACAACGGTTGGCGCTGTGAGGGCGATTTTATGTCTTGGAACTACAGCGTTTACGAGGCTTGCAGTATGGTTGCGCAAATTTCAAAAAAGCTGTTCCGTTGGGGAGATACTTATGTTATCGACTATGCAGACCCGAGAAAAGAAATTTTGGTGCTTATGCTCGCAATTGCAATAGACGCCGCAAACTGTACGCAGAATAATAATTAAGTGAGGCATTGTATGAGCGATAGACCGAAACTCGACAAAAATCTTGACGGAAAGACATTCAGAGAGTTTTATTTTTAAAGGAAGAACTTGTCGATTTTTGTCGTCGATACGGTTTACCGACATCGGGCGGAAAACTTGAAATAACCGAGAGAATAAGCACATTTTCTTGATACAGGCGAGGTTATCGCCGCAAAGAAAGTGCAGAAAAAGTCGCAGATAATCGGCAACATTACAACTGACACGGAAATTGAGCCGAATTTTGTTTGCTCGGAAAAGCACAGAGCGTTTTTTAAGGAACATATCGGCAACGGATTTTCTTTTAATGTTGCATTTCAGAAATGGCTTAAAAGCAATACGGGCAAAACTTATGCCGATGCGATTACTGCGTATTATCGGATACTTGAAGAAAAGAAAAACGGTAAGACAAAAATTGACAAGCAGTTTGAATACAATACATATATAAGGGATTTCTTTGCCGATAATCGGGGCAAGAGCCTTGACGAGGCTATTAAGTGCCGGAAATATAAAAAACAGTTGCCGGGACATAATCTTTATGAGAAAAGCGACCTTGATGTATTGGATAAATAATTTATTGCACTTCAAACAGTAAGGTTTATATTGCTTTTTATTGAAGTTTTACCCTTACAGTAGTATAATAAAAATGTTAAGCTAAATTTTACAAGGAGAGGGCAGAGGGCAAAACTTTCCTTTGCCGATTGTATAATGGAGAATTTGCACCTTGAGCCGTTGGGCAACGGCATTGAAATATATGTTACCAAAAGCTACAGATATTCGACAGACACTATTTTGCTTGCCAATTTTTCAAAGCCCGCAGGCAGTAAAAAATGTGCGGAACTTGGCACAGGATGCGGTACAATTCCGCTCTTGTGGTGCAGGGACAATAAAAACTTAAAAATAGATGCTGTTGAAATTCAGGAAAACGCCTGTACGCTTGCTCAAAAAAGCGTTGAACACAACGGGCTTTGCGATAACATTAAAATTATAAACGCTGACTTATGCGACCTTAAAGGCAAGCTGAATTTTGGCTGTTATGATGTTGTTGTGTGCAATCCGCCATATAAAATCGGCGGAGGAGGAATCAAAAATCCGACTTCGGCAAGGCTGATTGCAAGGCACGAAAGCGAATGTACGCTTGATGACATTTGCTCGGCGGCATCAAAGCTGTTGCAGTTTGGCGGCAGATTTTATATGTGTCAGCGCCCCGAAAGATTAGGCGATGTTATGGAGTCTATGAGAAAATTTGACATAGAGCCAAAGACCTTGCGACTTGTACAGCAGAGAGTGTCAAAAGCGCCGAAACTGTTTTTGCTTGAGGGCAGACGAGGCGGAAAACGGGGTTTTTTAAATGTACTGCCCACACTTTTTATAGAGGACGAAAGCGGTAATTTTTCAAAAGAAATGCTTGAAATTTACGGAAGCTACAAATCAGATCATTTAGAAAATACAGAGGACAACAAGCTATGAGCGGAATTTTATATGTTACGGGTACACCGATAGGCAACCTTTCCGACCTGTCGCCGAGAGCGGTGGAAACTCTTGAATCGGTAGATTTTATTGCGGCGGAAGACACAAGGGTTACGCTGAAACTTTTTAAATCACTTTGGCATAAAAAAGCCGATGGTCAGCTATTTTGAGCACAATAAAGAGAGCGTGGAGAGATTATCTGCGCAAGAATAGAGCAGGGCGAAAACTGCGCCATCGTTACAGATGCGGGTATGCCGTGTATTTCGGATCCGGGCGAAGATTTGGTAAAGCTCTGCGAAGAGCGTGGCATAAAGACGGTTGTAATTCCCGGACCGAGTGCGGTTATTTCTGCGCTTGCCGTTTCGGGCCTTAGCACGGGAAGATTTACTTTTGAGGGCTTTTTGAGCGTAAACAAAAAGAGCAGATCAGATCATTTGAAAAGCCTTGCAAACGAGCACAGAACAATGATTTTTTACGAAGCTCCGCATAAACTGCCGCAGACATTGCGTGATTTGTATGCAAGTTTTGGCGACAGAAAACTTACAATTGTGCGTGAGATTACAAAAATTCACGAGGAAGTTATCCGTACCACAACAAAAAATGCGGCGGAAAATCTAAGCGACGGCAGTGTTAAAGGTGAAATTGTGCTTGTGCTTGAGGGTGCGCCGCAGGTTGACGATACCGAAGAGTTTACACTTGAATATGCGGTCGAAACCGCTAAGAAGTTGATTGAAAACGGTGCAAGGGCAACAGATGCCGCAAAAGAGGCGGCGGCGCTGACAGGCTTTAAAAAGAATGAAATTTACAAGGAGTTGATCTGATGACATACGAACAGGCTATTGAAAAAATACATTCACTGCTGACATTCGGTTCTCGCCCCGGACTTGACCGAATGAGAATTTTTCTCGAAAAACTCGGCAATCCGCAGGATAAACTAAAGTATATTCACATTGCGGGTACTAACGGCAAAGGTTCGGTTTGTGCAATGCTTTCGGCTGTGCTTGTTGAAGCAGGTTACAAAACAGGTCTTTTTATCTCTCCGTATATAACGGATTTTCGAGAGAGAATACAGATTAATAACCGTATGATTTCAAAGGAAATGCTCACCGAGGCGGTGGAGAAAACATTTCCGATTATTGAGGAATTGCGTAATGACGGCGTTATTATTACAGAGTTTGAGTATGTAAACGCTTTGCAGTTTTATATTCACGCAAACGAGAAATGCGACATTGTTGTGCTTGAAACAGGTATGGGCGGACTTCTTGACTGTACAAATACAATTTTGCCGCCGCTTTGCTCGGTAATAACAACTATCGGACTTGACCATACGGCAATTCTCGGCAACACTATCGAAGAGATTGCGTGGCAAAAGTGCGGTATTATAAAAAACGGCTCGATTGCCGTTACTTCCAAGCAGGAAGAAAGCGCAATGAGCGTGATTGAATGTACTTGTAAAAGCAGAAATGTTGAAACTTTTCAAAAGTGAAAGTGACAAAAATAAAGTGATTTCAGAAAGCCTTGAAGCACTGTTTTGAATATGACGGTACAGAGCTTGAATTGCATTTGATTGGCGAACATCAGTTGGAAAATGCAAAAACGGCATTGACCGCATTAAAAGCACTTTGCGACAGCGGTAAAATCATTGTAAGCAAAAATGCATTAAAGGCAGGTATGGCAAAGGCGGTAAACCCCGCAAGACTTGAGCTTATGGGCAAAAATCCCGTAATTTTGCTTGACGGAGCACATAATCCGAACGGAATTGAGGCGCTTAGCAAGGCGGTCAAAAAGTATCTGCCAAATCAAAAGCGGCTTTGCCTTATGGGTATGCTTGCCGATAAGGACAGTGCAAGCTCAATCAATCTGCTTGAAGGACTTTTTGAAGAAGTGTTTACGGTAACGGTCAACAATCCGAGAACTTTATCGGCAGAAGAACTTGCCGAAAAATGCAAACAGCATTTTCCGAAAGTTGAGGCATTCGATAATAACAAAAAGGCTCTCGAAACGGCGCTTGATAAGGCAAAAAATGAAAATATGCCGCTCGTTATCTGCGGTTCGCTTTACCTTGCAGGCGAGCTAAGACCGTATTTATTGGAGAACGGTTAAAAAGTGCCCGACTTCGGCTTTCGCTGAAATCGGGCGTTCGTTTAGTTTTATACAAATTTATTAAGCTCTGCGTTGTAGGTATAATCTATGGCGGAGAGCTTTTTTACGATTTCATCTTTACTGATGTTTGCGTCTTCGCAAAGAGCATCAAGCGACGGATAGAAATCTCTTAACTTTGTGTTAATAAAACTTAATAAAATCATTGGGTCTGACGGTAAATTTAATTCTGACATAATGTCCTCCTGTTAATCGTTTTTATTTTTAAAGAATGAGCATATCCAATAGTAAAGCGGAATGGTGAGAAAAACTACCCAGCCGACTGTCCATCCGCCGAATATGTTAAAGTATCCCATAAGAATGTATGCCATTGCCGCAAGCACGGAAAGGCAAGTGGTCTGCCTTGCGTTTGTAAATTGCGTCAACAAGCGAATAGTAAAGCGGTATTGTCAGCAAAACTATCCAGCTAAGCGCCCAAGCCAAAGCAAAAACCGCTGAATCCCCACCAAAGGAATACAACAAGCGCTATAGCGAAAAAGGGAAACGAATTCCAAAATTTTTTTATGCTTTCCTCCTGCAAACATTTCGTCGGTCATATCGGCATCGTGCATTATATGACCGTCTTTATTCGGTTATAAACTCTCTGTTTTTCCGTTTTCGTTTACAAACACTCCGTCCTTGCCTATATCAACCTTAGTGCCGTCTTTGTCTTGTACATGTATTCCGTCTGCAAAGCTGATGTGTACCTTGTCGCCGTTTTTCGCATCAACATGGATTCCGTTTTTAAAAGATACTTTATCCGCTTTTATATATTCTGTGCCCTCATCGCCTGTGGGGGTTTGTGTGTTGTCTGCGCTTCCTCCGATACGGTTTCCTGCTCGGCTTCGGATTTTGAGGAATTGTTCGCTTCTCCTTTTAAAAGTTCGTCAAGCGATACTCCGTAAATTTCGGCAAGCAATATTAGGTTATCAGTGTCGGGAGATGCCTCTGCCCGTTCCCATTTTGACACCGCCTGTCTGCTTACTCCTATTTTATTTGCAAGTTCTTCCTGTATTGTAAAAGTCTGTTTGCTGTTTCTATGTCATATTTAATCCTCCTTTGAGAGTTTTATGACGATCGTTCTGCCTCTCACTTTATCCAAATTATACACCGCAACCACTGTTTTTTGCAATACATTTTAGTTTTCATTTCCGCAACCGACGGTTGCATAGAAAGTTTTGTGTGCAATATTGCGTTAATAATGTATATAATTGCTGATATGTCAATATTGCTAGCTTGACATAATTAATAATATTGATAAACGATGATTGCTCGTTTTATTGGCGCTCACCGCCACAAAGGGCAGACTTAGCAATCGAAAAAAAGACTATACAAACAACAAATGACAGCTATCAATAAATAATAGCTGTCATTTTTATTTTAAATCAACCTATATAAGTAAGGTCTTCGGTGTTGAGTTCGCTTGTACGCATTGCAGGTTTGCAAAGCGGAATTTGTTTGCCTTTCTTAATAAAGAGAGGTACTTCGTTAAGTGCAACTTCAATGAAGTGTACGCCCTTTTCCATAGGCTTGGTTTCTGCATTTTCACCGCTTAGTTTAACAAAAGTCATATCTTCAGGGAGATATACATATCTGCCGCTTACATTCTGCTCATAAACAGGGCAAATCATACATTCGTTACCGAGCATAACCTGAGTTTCACACTCTCTTGCCATTTTATCATCGGGATAATCAAAAGCAAGCGGGCGGAAAATCATATCGTTGTTTTCGCTTGCCTTTTTAAATGTATCGTAAAGATAAGGGATAAGTCTGTAGCGAACGGTTACAACATCTCTGAAATCTTCGGAGTTCTCAAAGTTGTAACATTCCTGGTTTACTGTACCGAGAGCGGAGTGGTTACGCATAAGAGGGGTAAATACTCCGAGAGCAAGGAAACGCAGAACAAGGTCACGGGTTGCGTTTTCGTTAAATCCGCCGAGGTCGGCGCCGCAGTAGAGGAAACCGCACATATTGCGGACGGGAGCATTTTAAGGTAAGAAGAATGTGTGACCACCATGAATGGTTGTCGCCAAACCAGATACCGCTTGAACGGTGTGCACCGATGTAAGAGGCTCTTGAGAACATAAGAATTTTGCCGTCGCCGAATTTCTTTGCAAAGTGTTCTCCTGCGGCTCTTGTCATATTTGCGCCGTAAATGTTATGAACTCTGTCATGGCAAACAGGCTTGCCGTCAATCATATGATAGATGCTTGAGTAATCCTCGGGGCTGTTGGAAAGTCCGAGGAAAGTATCTTTAAGGTTAAAGAATTTTGAAAGGTCGAGGTTTTCGCCCTCAAGTGATTTTGCTTTATTAAGCGCTTTTTCAAGTCCTTTTGTTGAATAGAAAATAGCCGGCTCGTTCATATCGTTCCAAAAACCGTCAATGCCTGCGTTTGTAAGTCTGTCGTATTTTGCGCCGAACCAGTCACGAACTTCTTTCTGCATAAAGTCAGGGAAACCTACAATACCCGGCCATACGCCGCCTTCAAAAATCTCGCCGTCCTCGGTTTTGCAGAAGTAATCGTTTTCAACGCCTTCTTCGTAAACATCGTAGCCTGCTTCTTTTTTTACACCTGCGTCAATGATAGGGATAAGGTGAATACCTTGCTCTTTCTTTTCTTTTACATATTCTGCAAAATTCGGGAATTTGTCTTCGTCAACTGTGAAATCCTTGTAGTCTTTCATATAGTCAATGTCAAGATATACGCAGTCGAGCGGAATCTTTGCATCATTATAACCTTTGATTACGCCGTCAACGGCAGCTTTGTCGGGATAACTCCAACGGCTCTGCTGATAACCGAATGCCCAGAACGGCGGAATGTAACTCTGACCGATTGCACTGCGGAACTCTTTTACAATGTCAATCGGCTTATTGCTCTCGTTTTCGATAATGTAGATGTCAAAATCTGTACCTTCAACAGTGATTTCTGTGCGGCTTGGTTTTGTGTAACCGATGTCCCAACGGATTTTTGCTGGGAAATCAATAAAAATACCGAAAGTCTTGCTGCCGTTTAACATAAGAAAGTTGTGTGCGGCGTAGAGTGAACTTTTTGTTTCTGTGTGGAATGGGTCATCGCTGCAAAAACTTTCGTAAATCCAGCCACGCTTGTTAATTCCTCTCGGCGCTTCGCCAAGACCGAAAACTATGTCGCTGTCCTGCATATCAAAGCTAAAAATGAATTTGCCGTCAATGATTTTGTAATCAACCGGGAATTTATTTATGTCGATTCCGGCAAAATCTTTTACAACAGCGTCTGTACGGATAGGAGTGCCGCTTGTGTACTTTGTAATCATTTAATATCGCTCCTTTGTAATGAAATTATTACCTCGGTATGACCGTCTGTGCCAAGGATTTGATACATTTTCATTATATAGGCAGAATTGTAAAAAATCAATCTAAATATTAAATATTCACTAAAATATTAAAGAAAAAACAAAAAAAGAGCCATACCTAACAGTATGGCTCCTAAAATTTCGGTAATTTTTAATTAGCAGAAGAATACATCCATTGAACTTTCTTCGCCGTCGGCAACAAAGTAAGCTTTGTTTTCGTCAGGCTTGAGGTAAATTGAAATTTCCTTTACATCTTTACCGTATGTAGCTTTAACATTATTAATAATGTCTTCTACCGAGTTCTGCTTGTTGTTAAACTCAACAATAAAGTTTACCTTTGTTTCAGTTTTAACTTCTGCAGGGGCTTCAGCCTTTGTCTTAGCAGCCTTTGCTGCGGCAGCTACGGCAGCAGGTTTCTTTGGAGCAACCTTTTTAGGTGCGTTTTCTTTTACAGGAGCTTCCTTTACGGGAGCAGTTTCTTTTACAGCAG
>ENA-OQJS01000214-OQJS01000214.1-human-gut-metagenome-genome-assembly--contig:-NODE-214-length-10654-cov-1.882683_pt1 | contig 10654 bp, 9 predicted proteins | sample MGYA00242598_ERZ504764 | MGnify/ENA primary metagenome ERZ504764 (study PRJEB26092, sample SAMD00036368) | human gut metagenome | host: Homo sapiens | study: EMG produced TPA metagenomics assembly of...
GTTCATTTTAATTGACAAGCTGCTTCTTCCTGCTATAGTGCTGTGGAGAATACAAACTAGAATCGGAAGAAAATGAAACAGTTCAGGATGAACAGACGGAAGCACGGTACACCTTACAGCTAAATGTGACTAGCCGTAACAATGCAAAAATCAATTATCCACTCTCACTTTTTCTGTTCGACGACGAAAACAACTGTGTAGTACGTGAAACGATTCCTACAGAAGAAAGTGAATTCAGTTCTTCCATATCTAAAGGAAAGTATACACTCATCCTGCTATCTGGCCTCAACGAGAATGATCATTCGTATCCGCTGGAGATTATTCCCGACAGTTATATCAGTCTCAAGACAGACAACTGCTCGGAAGAGCCTCTGCAAATAGGAAAAGCCAGTGTAAACCTCACTCAATCAACTCGAATTACAGTCATTCTTTCGTATGCAGTAGCCTCACTCAATTTCACCCTCAACGGTATTCCTCAAGATGTAACAGCTACCGAAGTAAAGGTCTCACCGGTAAGCTCTGCTGTTTCATTCAACGGAGATTATAAAAACGACAAACAACAATGTGTTATTCCCTGCCGGAAAGAAGGAAGCCAATGGGTCAGCGATGCAACGTATGTGTTCCCTAACGAAAGTTCGCAGACTCATCTGTCTATCAATCTTCAGTCTTCACAAGGAAATGAAGCTTACGGCTATACATATCAGGCAACACTGAAGGCTGGCTATCCATATCATTTCACGGGAAACTATAAAGGCGGAGTAACACTCGACGGAGAATTTCAGGCGGAAGGATGGCAACCGGAAATAGACTGTGAATTCGGCTTCGATGAGATTTTACCCGATGAGGGAGAAGATGACGGTAATGATGAAGGGACAAATGACGGCAATTCGGGAAATACCGGAGGAGAAGACAGTTCTGGTGACAATGACACGGAATATGACACATTCATCGTATCCGAAATGCCTGGTGCAGATAGTATATGGGGATATTTTTATGTCTGGCAGACTACCAGTATTTCCTCTACCGAAGCGGAAGCTATCATCATCGCCCCGGAACAATGGTATACATTGGCCGCAGATGCTCTGGATTTGCTGGATACTTATTCAGAAGACGGCATAGAAGGATGGAGAATGTTTACAACGGAAGAAGCTACAGCGTTCCGGAACCAATTTCAGGGATCGGTCAGTGAACTGAATGAATTTATCAGTGAATACGGACTTGCATTCTTTAAATATAGCGACGGAGCACGTTACTTATGCAACAATGCACAGTCTACTTTCAGCTTTGCCAACAATCGTATAATAGATGCAGGAAGAACTGTAAAATACTACCTCAGACCTGTAAAAAAAGTAAGATTTAAGCTGAAATAGCTTTCCAACTTCTTTATATATAAAGAAGGTGTAAGAAAATAGGACGTATCACTCCAATATTCTTACACCTTGTTTATATCCGATTAAATGATATGCTGCTTTTCCAATTCTTCAGCGACATTCTCCAATTCGGCATACCATGCTTCGCCAAATTTTCTTATCAATGGTTCTTTCAAGAACTTGTAAACCGGTACATTTTCTTTCTTTCCCAATAAAACCGCAGCCTTGCATACATCCCAGCATGATAATTCACTGCCTTATAAGGTCCGTAATCGCCTACACGAATAGGATATAAATGACACGATACTGGCTTGTAAAAATTACAGCGGCCTTCACGATAGGCTTTCTCTATTGCACAATAACAATAGCCTTTATCATCGTAACAAGTAAACACACAGTCTTTGCCATTCACGATAGAAGTAACCAGATCTCCCTCCGAATCGGTATAGACGACTCCCTGCTTATCGATTACCGCACGAGCTTCCGGAGAAAGTTCGTCCCATATAACAGGAAGTACCTCTTCCAGCTTTTCTACTTCTTCCAGCTCTACAGGAGCACCAGCATCTCCTTCAATGCAGCACTCTCCCTTACAGGCATCGAGATTACAAACAAACTTCTCACGAAATACATCCAAACTGACTATTACATCATCTATCTGTACCATTTTCTTTTTATCTATATCGGTTAGTCATTAATGCTGCAAAATTACAAAAAAGTATGGTAAAGAAGCAAATAGCAGAATTATAACAGTCACAACCAAGATTTTTCAACAAAGAAATATACCTAAAAGTAGGTATTGCCCGTACGGTAAGAGAAGCGTACCTTTGTATTGTAATAATTACAAATTTAAAAATAATCAACCAAAAACTAAAAACATATAAATTATGACTACAATTATCAACTCTAGAGTACCTGAATTTAAGGTACAGGCTTTTCACAATGGTCAGTTCATTACAGTATCAAACGAAGACATCAAAGGTAAATGGGCTATTTTCTTTTTCTATCCTGCCGATTTTACCTTTGTTTGCCCGACCGAGCTGGTAGATATGGCAGAGAAATACGAACAGTTTAAAGCAATGGGTGTGGAAGTTTATTCTGTAAGTACCGATTCACACTTTGTACATAAGGCATGGCATGATGCATCCGAAAGTATCCGTAAAATACAGTATCCGATGCTTGCCGATCCGACAGGAGCTTTATCACGTGCATTTGGAGTAATGATTGAAGAAGATGGAATGGCATACAGAGGTACATTTGTTGTGAATCCGGAAGGCCTTATCAAACTAGTAGAAATACAGGACAACAGTATCGGACGAAATGCTGATGAACTATTGAGAAAGGTAGAAGCAGCTCAGTTTGTAGCTTCTCACGACGGTGAGGTATGTCCTGCTAAGTGGAAAAAAGGTAAGGAAACATTGAAGCCAAGCATCGATCTGGTAGGTAAAATCTGATAATGAAAGGGAGGACTGTTTATGTTGGATACAGCGTTTAAAGAACAACTAAGACAGATTTTTGCCGGACTGGAAGCTGACTATGTATTCGACATTGCAGTACATCCTCAGCATGAGAGCCGCAATGAACTGATTGAGTTACTCGAAGATACAGCATCGTGTTCGGATAAAATATCGTGTACCGTCCGCGAAAGCGAAGGACTGGAGTTCCGGATTTTAAGAAATGGAGAAGACTTGCGTATCTGTTTTCAGGCAGTGCCCAACGGACATGAATTCAGTTCACTGCTGCTCGCAGTGCTGAATGCTGATGGCAAAGGGAAAAATCTTCCCGACGATGCTACCCGACGGAGAATTGAATGTCTGCAAGGAAATGCTACGGTAACAACTTATATGTCACTTTCTTGTACAAACTGTCCGGACGTAGTACAAGCGATCAATGTAATGACGCTGCTTAACCCTCGGCTCTCACACCGTATCGTAGACGGGGCATTACATGAAAATGAGGTTCAACAACTCAAGATTCAGGCAGTTCCTTCTGTCTGGTTGAATGGAGAATCCATACATGTAGGACGCAGTAACCTGGGAGAACTGCTGGATAAGCTGGAAAGTAAAATGGGAACTGACTCTTCTTCTCAACCTACAACAGAAGAGCGACACTTTGATGTATTGGTAGCAGGAGGGGGTCCCGCCGGTGTTTCTGCTGCCATTTATTCAGCACGAAAAGGGCTGAAGGTCGGACTGGTTGCCGGACGCATAGGAGGTCAGGTAAACGAAACAGTAGGAATCGAAAACGTAACTTCCATTCCTTACACCACTGGAAAAAACCTATCTTCCGATTTACGGACCCATCTGTCGCATTATGAAAACATCACAATATGTGACAACCGCCAGATAGAATCATTCTCCTTGCAGGGCAGTGATAAGCAATTGACCGTTAAAGGTGGAGAAAAATTTCTTGCACCCGCTCTAATTATCGCTACCGGAGCTTCCTGGCGTAAACTGAATGTGCCGGGAGAAAGCGAATATATCGGTCGTGGAGTAGCCTTCTGTCCGCATTGCGACGGTCCTTTCTACAAAGGAAAACATGTAGCCGTAATCGGTGGAGGAAATTCCGGAGTAGAAGCGGCTATCGATTTGGCAGGTATCTGTGCAAAAGTGACCGTGCTGGAATTTATGGATACACTGAAGGCCGACCAAGTGTTGCAGGATAAATTACGTTCACTGGAGAATGTCGAGGTTTCTACTTCGATACAGACCCTCGAAGTACAAGGCAACGGAGAGGCTATGACTGCGTTGCGCATCAAGAACCGCCTGGATGAAACAGAAAGCATATTACCGCTTGATGGTGTTTTTGTTCAGATCGGGCTCGCAGCAAACAGCCAGCCTTTCGCCGGAGAGCTGGATACCAACCGCATGGGAGAAATCTTAACCGACAGAAACTGTCGTACAGCCATACCTGGTGTTTATGCAGCCGGCGACGTGTCCGACGTAGCATATAAACAAATTATCATATCGATGGGTGAAGGAGCTAAGGCTGCCCTTTCTGCCTTTGAAGACAGAATAAAAGGTATTTGCTAATATTAAAGTGAGTCTGGTATAAAATGCAAGATCTGTCAGTAAGAATCTACTTACAGTTTCCTGATTTTATATCAGACTCGCCTTATTTATCATTTCAAGTTCCTATTACTCTTTTCTTGTTCCACACTATTACTTATCAGAAGCTCATACACATCTCTTGCTTCTGCCTCTTTCAGACTTCTCACTTTGAATGAAGTTCCATTTGTAGAAATAATAAGATTTACCCGGTGAAAGAAAGGAGTGAATGGCGTTTGTTTAAGACTTACAAACTCAACATTCGTATATTTAATGTAGTTTCTGATATCGGCCAACTTACCGTTGTTTATTTCAAGATAATCCTCTTTTAAGATGATGCTGCTTCTGCAAGCGGCCAGAATTCCTTTTACTAAAGATATGAGCATATATACCACAGGTACTGCCAGCCATGAGTATAATTCGTAATAACATAATACGATACAGACAATCAGCGAAACAGGAATATCAAACCTGACAGTATACCCTATAACCCCTTTACCGGATTTCGCAGATATTATACTCTGCGAAGACACATAATCTTTGCCTAGCCACCAGTTCAGAAAATGTTCGGAAGTGTTCGATCCGTATATTTTCACATCACTCTCATTATCTTTTTGGGTTGCATTGAAGGCTTGCTTCAGCATAATCGTACAACAGCCCAGGCATTTTTCTATAATATTTTGTTTTACGTAAACTGTACAAACCTTATCGTACGAAAACCGACTGCTGAAACGAGTAAACAAACCACTCTCGAAAGATAACTGAGCTTTGTCTATCTGTACCTCCATATTGTAATACTGCATAAATACGTTCACAATCCACAATATCATTATGACAAGATATAATACGATAATGCATATGACAAATACCGTTACCGACAAAGAAGCATAATCGGCATGTTCATTGACATAATCGATGAAGAGATTCAATATTCTATCGCTTGCCGAAAGTACTTTATCGTAAAATGTAAACAGAATACCCAGCAACACAATCATTCCCCGGAAATGATTCTGACAGAAGGCCCCTTTTATCAGATTCAGATTACTCAGTTTCAGCGTGTATTTATTAGCAACAGGCTTTGCTTCTCGGATTACACAATTCTCTTCCGTCGGCTGTTTATCCTCCTCCGGCATTTGTTCCTGCTGTTCGATCCTTTCAATCAGGGCGTCCCAGTCCTTATAATCCAAAATGAGTTCTACTTCCGCTGCTTTGGACGCAAGTGTATCGAACGAAACACCTTTCATATCGAGCAGACGGTACATAAAGCCTCGTCGGGTTCTCAACGACTGTATTTTTTGCAACGGTATGACTGTTTCTTTCTTAAGAAATCCGTAAATAAAAATCAGATTTCCGTTTTTAATATAATACTTCTTGTAGTAATAACTGATAAATGCCGTCACTACAGAGAATACCAGATAACAGATAAACAGAAACAACAACATCTCCATTGTTCCATAAGGGAACGCTGCCTGCCGGAATTGAACAGCTTGATAATAGCCCAAATAAGAAATGGACCGGCATAACTCAATAATTCCTTTACCAACAGGATGATAAAGGCACTCTTACTCATTCTGCGCGGTACAGAGAAGTCAGATCGTTCCATGTTGTATGTACTCCATTATGATTGTTTTCATTTCGTCTGCTCTCGCTTTCGTCAGTCCCGGGATAACTGTTTCAGCCTCAAACTGTGCTCCGTTGACTATAGCTATCGAATACAGACCGAAAATCTTGCTGATAGGATTCTGCTGTATACTCACTTGCTGTACCTTACACAAAGGAATCGTCACAATAGTAGGGAAAAAGAGGCCGGACCGGTAGGTGATATCGTGCTCACGGAAAGCAAACCCTTTATAGGCGTATGCCTTGGGTAGAAGAATCAGATTGATAATAGCTGAACAAAGCAACAAACCTTCCATACCGGCAACAATGAAAGTACGATAGGATAATTTTTCTACCAAAAGGATGAACAGCACAAGAAGCATCATACCGATATACGTCAATACAGTTCCTACGACCTGTACGTTGATGTATTTCTTTTCCAGAGATTCGTATGTAAGATTTTCTACTCTATGAATATTCTCAAAATTCAATTGTCGATTCGTCATAGCATATTTATATAAGTTCGATTTAAGATTGGAGTAACCTGTTAATTACTAAAGTCATAAAGCTATCAAAACTGGCAATATCAATATAACAGGAAAAACAATTGCTCCTATTTTCAAAGTATAAAATTATGGAATTTTATTGTATCACAAAAGATTATTGCAAGGAGTTTTGTCGTACAACAAAGAAAAACAGACACGAAAAAAGGCTCTGAAGACCTGAGCTGAGAAAAGAACATATAGATGTATCAATCAAAAAAAGGGAATAATCCAGTGAGATTATTCCCTTTTGATATAAAAAAGTATTTTATTACTTAATCAAATCTTTACCTGACATTTCAGCAGGCTGAGGCATTCCCATGATGTGCAGAATAGAAGGAGCAACATCAGCAAGTACACCGTTTTCTACTTTAGCATCCTTGTTTGCAGTTACATAAACAAACGGAACCGGATTCAAAGAGTGTGCTGTATTTGGAGTTCCATCTTCATTCAGTGCATGGTCTGCATTACCGTGGTCAGCAATGATGATAACTTCATAATCATTAGCTTTGGCAGCTTCTACAGTATCTTTCACGCAGTCGTCAATAGCTTTTACAGCTTTTTCGATAGCTTCATAAATACCAGTATGTCCTACCATATCACCGTTAGCATAGTTTACTACGATGAAATCGTACTTCTGAGTATTGATAGCTTCAACCAGTTTATCTTTCACTTCGTAAGCACTCATTTCAGGTTTCAAGTCGTAAGTAGCAACTTTCGGGCTCGGAACCAAGATACGATCTTCGTTATCGTACGGAGTTTCACGTCCACCGTTGAAGAAGAATGTTACGTGAGCATATTTTTCTGTTTCAGCAATGTGAAGCTGAGTCTTTCCATTGGCAGCCAGATATTCGCCCAATGTATTCTGTACATTTTCCTTATCGAACAGGATATGAACACCCTTGAAAGATGCATCATACGGAGTCATACAGTAATACTGCAATCCCGGAATAGTCTTCATACCTGCTTCAGGCATATCCTGCTGAGTCAATACAATAGTCAATTCCTTTGCACGGTCGTTACGATAGTTGAAGAAGATAACTACATCACCTTCCTTGATAGTACCATCGAAGTTTGCATTAACGATAGGTTTGATAAATTCATCAGTTACACCTTCGTCGTAAGATTCCTGCATAGCCTGAACCATATCAGTAGCTTTCTTTCCAATACCGTTTACCAACAGGCTGTAAGCTTCTTTTACACGTTCCCAACGTTTGTCACGGTCCATTGCATAGAAACGACCAACAATAGAAGCAATCTTACCAGCAGACTGTGCACAATGAGCTGTCAGTTCTTCGATAAATCCTTTACCACTCTTCGGGTCTGTATCACGACCATCCATGAAGCAGTGGATAAATGTATTTTCCAGTCCGTATTCTTTAGCAATGTCGCACAATTTGAACAAGTGATCCAATGAAGAGTGTACACCACCATTTGAAGTCAATCCCATGAAATGGATATTCTTTCCATGTTCCTTAGCATATGAGAAGGCTGAAACAACTTCTTTGTTTTGCATGATGCTACCGTCGGCACAAGCACGATTGATCTTCACCAAGTCCTGATAAACGATACGTCCTGCACCGATGTTCAAGTGACCTACTTCAGAGTTACCCATCTGGCCATCAGGCAAACCAACATTTTCACCGCTAGCCTGCAACTGTGAATGAGGATATTCTGCCAGCAAACTGTCCCAATACGGAGTAGGAGTGTTAAAGATCACATCATCTTTCTTGTGGTCGCCACATCCCCAACCATCAAGAATCATTAAAAGAGCTTTCTTAGCCATAATATTATTTTGTTTAAAAGTTGATATATCGAGTGTATGCTTTACAACATGCAAAAATACAAAATATCCCTCGTATTAAGCATAAGTTTTCACTCTTTTTATGTATCATCCCAACTGAATATATCCCCTGATAAACAGAACCGTCAATAAAAACAAATCCCCCTTTCTATCTTCACACAGACTGAGAGGGGAATAATCAAAATAAAAACAGGTATTTCTACAATTCTACTTCCTGTATAAAGATTTCACCAAATCGATTCTTTACTTCAATTTTTATTTTTTTTGCTTGTTTAGAAGGACATGCCCGGAATAAATGACGGGTATGATAGCCAGTACGCTTGCCCTTCTTCATTGTCAGATAGTCCTGGTCTTCGTCATCGAATTGCTGCATGGCACCTTTCAGCACTCCGTCTTCATACCAGTTTACAGTATAGGCTATATCCCAATCCCAAATATTGGCAACAACATATTGTTTCTGAGTTTCAAATTCGCCAGGCTTATATACACGGAACTGGTAGTCAGCCGGACGTCCGGTTGCCTTATAACGCCATTTCACATCATTCCCTTTGACCGTCACCACCAGATAACCATTAGGAGCACCGCAACGATTCACATCACCTGCCCACCAGGCTCCACAAGCTGCCCCGATGTTATGCTCATATATACCGGCAGCCGGAAGCGAGTTTTCATAAAAATGTGTATGACCCGAAAAGATATGAACCTTATAAGGCCGTAAAATACGGAACAATGCATTGGCATTACGCACATTGTCGCCCCCTTTTACCGTTGTATTCGCTACCGGAGCATGAATATTCAAAAAGACAGTTGTTCCTTCTGGTACATAACTTAAATCTTTTTTCAACCATTCAAGCTGCTCTTCGGTAAAACGTTCTACATACTTTTTCTTTCCTTCGTAATCTGTACTCTTCATTGCTATGACGTGTACCTTACCTATATTGAAAGAATAATTTGTTGGCCCGAATATCTCATAATAGTTCTTCTCTCCATATCCGTTTCCAGGATCTGCCGTACGTTCCATATCCGAATACAGTAAATTGAAATCATGGTTACCCATAACCTGAAACATAGTCAATCCCAAGTTGGATACAATTTTCCGGTAAGGAGCATACAAATCCATAGCATCCCATACCAGATCGCCCAATCCCATACCTACAACTTCTAAAGATTTCAGAGAATCGGCAGTATGAATCAAATCGGGAACGGTTTCTTTACGGAATCTATCCAACTGTGCTTCATTTTTAGCCTGAGGATCTGAAATAGGAATAAATACAAAATCATCGGTCTGTTTACTACGTTTCTGAAGAATAAAATCACAACGATTCCCCACTTTTGAAGTATCCTGATAGTGATAAAAGCCATCAGCCACTCCTTCCTTCTCGGGAAGAACATAATCAGCAGGAGTAGAAATATAAACCATTGGCTGACGGAACGGATCAGTATCCAACATATATATACCTTGTCTATCAGTAGCTGTCACATGCTTTCCATCTGTTACAACGACTCCTGCAATCGGATTGCCTTGAGTATCTTTCACAGTACCTGTTACCACCGCCTTATTTCCGGCAGCTTGCATCGTAATGTGGCAAAGCAGAGCCGCTATACCCAACCATTGTCTATACATTTTTTTCATATACTTACATCTGATTTATTGTTTGTATAATCCGCAAATCGAAATGTTCGCGCGTTTCAAAATGAAAAGTTCATTTCACAAAACGAAGCGTATAATTTAAAGCACTCTTTATTCCATTTGAACTGGTCAATTCTAAGCTAAAAATAACAGAAAAATAACTTGCAAATATCAACAAAAATCACTATCTTTACATAGTTAAATTGAGGTCGTTTACCCTCAAATCAGTTCAGTTTTGTATTCCCCTACCCTATCAATATTCTAAAAAAATTCGGCCGGCTTCGCCGGTATTTGAATACCTTTTAAATGGAATTCGGAAACCATCCGAATCCCGTTCTTTCGTTTTAGTCGCTTCGCTCCACGCTTTGGCGCTTTGCGCTTACGCCACCTCGCGTATCGCCTTGTACGCTGCCACGCTTTGCGCCCGGACGATTTTGCCGCGGAAGGCCAGACGCGAGCCGACATTCGCATTCGTATTCGAAGCATCGTTATTCGCATTCGCATTCGACACACCGCCATAAGCATTCGCATTGTAGCACCCGCGATAGACCACACGGACTGTAGCGGTGCTTATCCAGTACATGTCGGTATAGTAGGTGGAAGATGATCCGTTCAAATTACCTACCGGAACCATGTCCATATACTTGCCGTGCGCCACGCCTGTA
>ENA-OQJS01000215-OQJS01000215.1-human-gut-metagenome-genome-assembly--contig:-NODE-215-length-10644-cov-0.910621_pt1 | contig 10644 bp, 12 predicted proteins | sample MGYA00242598_ERZ504764 | MGnify/ENA primary metagenome ERZ504764 (study PRJEB26092, sample SAMD00036368) | human gut metagenome | host: Homo sapiens | study: EMG produced TPA metagenomics assembly of...
TCATTTTTCTTATAATTTCCAGGGGTTTTTCGAATTAAATATTTTTTTAAACTGAGCGATTAAAACTTCCCTCATACCGAAAAGCCCACCTCCTGAGCGATTTCAGAGATCCGTGTGTTTGTGTCCTTAAGCAATTGTTCTGCATGAATAACCCTGCACTGTGTCACATACTGATTAAATGTCATACCTGTATTTTTTTTGAATAAACGGCAAAAATATTCTTTGGAGAAGAAAAAACGTTCTGCTACTTCACTGGTCTTGAGATTGCTGCTGTAGTTTTCATGAACATAATTAAGAACATGTTCAAAACGCTGAAAACTTTCCGAACTTGTCGCTTCGAACTTTTCCCGTTTCATACAACATTCTGTTGCAAGAATATACACAATTTCACAAATTTGTTTGATTGCATAAATATTCATATATGCTGCATCTTGTGTTTTACATTTCTTATTCATTTCTTCAAGAAGTAACTGTATCTTCCGTTCTGCCATATTGTTAAGAATAAAGTAACAGTTATCATAATCTGGAATCACTTTTTTTAGAAAATCGTAGCTGATTTGTATCGTAACCCCTGTAACGCAGATCCCGCCCTGTGGAAAAAAAGGGATAGAACGAATGGACTTCTCTGCTGTTTATCACAACAACATGTGAAGGCGTTACATCTTCAATTCTTCCATTTATAAAGAAGCGGGAAGAGCCTTCAAAAACCGTATTTATTTCCAACTCTGGATGCCAGTGACTTTTTATGATTGCACTGTCCGCCCGGGTATGGCGAATCAATCGTCCAGGAACGATTCCGTTTAGTTTTACTTTTTCATAAATTCCATAATCTTTCATTCGTTATACCTCCCTGTCTGGATTTCAATCAAATAGGAGAGAGTGATTATTTTCCGTCATCAATAAACGTAGTACGCATTTCTGTATCCCATAGAGATATGTGTAGTATTCTCATTGCGAGAACTCATGCAAAGTATATCAGATTAATTTAAAAATGTCTAATAAGTATGATATGGATGTCAAAACACTCGTTTTATAGTAACTCATTAACTAACGTACCTTGAAAATTTCATATAAGACAACAAATATTTCATATTAGTAGTGTTTTCCATTAACATACATTCAGATTCTTTGTTACTTTTTTAGCTGTTTGCTGAAAGTAAGGCGCACTGATCCAGACTGTCCAGATAGGCTGACAGTTTCTTAAAATTCAATGCCGCAAGTTTAATTCCGAACCGAAGCTTTGTGGCTAAAAGTCCTCTGACCGGCATTGCCCTGTCTGCTTGATATAGCTACAGCTTTTCGGGGCATTTCCGGCAGGACAGCTGATAGCCCTGGTCCCTTCTTCTGTGAATAAGAAATTATTCATTCTTAGCAAAAGACATGGGATCACCTCACAAATAATCTGAGATCATGATACCATTTCCTGACATAAATTTATTGTTTTATATGAAATTTTCAAGGTTCGCACGGGTGTACCTTTTTTTACAAAAATGATTAGTCAATATTTCTAAATTTAAAGGTTAATTCTTCTATATCTTCCAATATACTATCCATGATATCTTTTAGATAAGTAAAAACGCGCGTAGAAAAATCTAAAATAATTTTGGAGAGTTATTGCAATGAGAGACAAATAATAGAGGTATTGTAAAATCTCAAATGTTTGGCCTTATAGTAGGACTTTCTAAGAATATAGGGAGGAATAACATGAAAAGGAAGAAAATTTTAGCTCTGCTTATGGTAGCAGCACTCTGCGTTGGAACAGTGGCAGGATGTGGCTCCAAGGATACGGAAAGCAGTAAGAGCGAAAGCAGCAAGAATGAAAACAGCGAGAGCAGTACTGGGGACAGTAAGGATGATTTGTCACCTATAACTTTCAAGTACTACAATGACAGACGGAAAAAATGGTAACTGGGAAAATCCTGTTGCTCAGGCGATTACTGAAGCACAGGTGTGACTTTGGATATTTCTTATCCGGTAGCCAGTACAGGTGATCCTGACGAGGATATATCTTTGATGATTGCTGAGGACGAATATCCAGATATGATTTATGCTAAGCAAAGTGTAAACAGTCTGTATGAGGCAGGTGCACTTATTGATATGACAGATCTGATCGAGGAATATGGTCCAAGTATTAAAAAAATGTACGGCGATGAGTTTGAAAAGCTGAAATGGGGTTCTGGAGATGAAGGAATATATCAGCTTTCTTATGCTGGTGTAGGATACCAGACTTTGGTAACCGGAGGAAACTGCCAGATACAGTACGCAGCTCTTAAGGAAAATAATTATGAATATCCTAAGACTCTGGAGGAGTATGAAGCTCTGATCAAGCAGTACCTGGCAGCACATCCTAAAACCGATGATGGTCTGGATACCATTGGTATTTCCATGAGTGCTGCTGACTGGCACTGGCTCATTACACTCAGTAATCCCGCTGGATTTATTGCTGATGGTGCACCGGATAACGGTTCCTGGCTTGTTGATGATAACTATAACTGCATTTACAAGCATGTGAGTGATAAAGAAAAAGAATATTTCAGATGGCTGAGTCGTATGTATGATGAGGGAATTCTGGATCCAAACTTTGCAACACAGACAGATGACGATTACATTGCAAAGCTTGCCAGCGGACGTGTTGTAGCTATTACTGATGCATTTTGGCATTATGCACAGGCGGAAGCAACATTGAAAGCAGAAGGAAAACTGGATAAAACATATTGTCCGCTTCCTGTGACAATTGATGCTGAGACGAAGGCACCCACACTGATGTATCAGGGTCTTCAGGTTGGATACGGAATGGCAATCACAAAGAGCTGTGAGGATCCGGTTCGTGCAATTAAATTCCTTGATTATCTCTGCTCCGATGAGGGTGCAGTACTTTACAAATGGGGTGTTGAAGGAGAAAACTATTTTGTAGATGAGAATGGAATGAGATATCGTACGGAAGAAGAGATTGCAAAAGCAAGTTCTGATCCGGATTACGGAAAAAATACTGGTATTGGCAATTATACGGGATTTCCGATTTATGGAGACGGTGCAGTGGATGAAAATGGTAATCCTTACACACCTGTTACGAGAGAATCTGTAATTGCAGAGTATAACGAGGAGCAGAAGGCAGCTTGTGAAGCATGGAATGTAGAGATGCTGACCGATATCTTCCCGCAGCCAGATGAATTCGAAACACCGCCGTATTCCCCACTTTGGGCATATGCGACACCGCAGGAGATTACGAACAATGTGGAAATTCTGAATGAGATTGCATGGCCGGGACTGATTAAGTGCGTAACAGAAAGTGTAGATAATTTTGATGCAAACTGGGATAAGCTGATTGCGGATTATGAGGCTAATGGATTGGAAGAAACAGAACAGATGATGACAGATTTCCTGGCAGAAAAAAATTTCATAAACAAAAATATGGAAACTGATAAAGGGACCTGATTCGTAAGGAGTCAGGTTCTTTTCATAAATGGATAAGAGGGGAATAGAAATGAAAGGCAGGGAAAAATATGAAAAGTAATACGATATATCCGCCGATGTCCAAACGTGAGATCAGCGGTGCTGCAATATCGAGAGAAGCGGCGACGCAGGGAATGGTACTTTTAAAAAACATAAATGGGGTTCTTCCGTTAAAGGGCAGGGGAAAGATTGCCTTGTTTGGAAACGGAGCTGCCAGAACAATCCGCGGCGGAACGGGATCGGGAGATCCTTTTAACGGCGGTCTTTCCGGCGGTGGTGATCAGGATGTGGATCAGTCTCTGCGTTATCATATTAATATTCTGAATGCTATGGAAACAGAAGGTTTTGAGATTGTGAACCGGGAACAGCAGATGGCGTGGGCAGATGCTATGATCTGGCCAAAAGAGAGATGAAGGACCAGGTCATGAGTGTTTTTGCGTTTCCGGAGGAACCGCTGACAACAGAAAAAACTGGAAGAATATGCAAAAGAAACAGAAACTGCTATTTGTGTCATTTCGAGAAATTCCGGTGAGGGAAATGATCGTTTCATGAAAAAAGAAGTATCCATTGGGGATAAAAAGTATGAAATTGGAGAGTTACAGGCTTTCTGCAGTGGAGTGGAATTAATCTTAAAAAGCTGCGGTCAGCTTTTTCCTCATTGGTACTGGTGCTGAATGTTCCGGGCTCCATATCGGTGCAGGATCTGGAGGCGGCTTGTGCGGATGCTATTCTTCTCATGGGGCAGGCAGGACAGGAGGGAGGAGCCGCCGTTACCGATATTCTCACAGGTAAGGCAACACCGTCAGGAAAGCTGACCGCAACCTGGGCAAAAAAATATGAAGATTATCCTACGGCAGGCAATTTCCTTCAGGATTTTAATAAAGCAGTATATACGGAAGGAATTTATGTAGGTTATCGTTACTTTGATACATTTAATGTTGATCCGGGTTATCCTTTTGGTTATGGACTCTCCTATACGACATTTGCACTGGGAAATCTGGAGGCATCGCTGGATGAGGATACACTGGTTCTTGGCGTAACAGTAGAAAATACAGGAGCGTTTGCCGGACGTGAAGTTGTGCAGGTATATGTTTCTGCACCGGTATCGGAGATGGATATGCCGGAACAGGAGCTGAAAGGTTTCCAAAAAACGATGTTACTGGCACCGGGCGAAAAGGAAGATATCAAAATCCGCATACCGCTGCGTAATCTTGCATCTTATAGTGAAAATGCAGGAGGTTATATTCTGTCAAAAGGAGATTATGGAGTGCGTATCGGTACTTCTTCCAGAGATACAAAACCGGTGTGCAAGATTCGGCTGGAACAAACTGCTTTGACAGAACAGGTATTGGTGGAGCTTCCGTTAACGGAAACTTTGGAGGAAAAGAAGGGGTTAACTGACCGAAAGGATGAAACTATATGGAAGGATGTACCGGTTCTTCTGGCTGTGCAGATACCGGAAACGCTGGATTCGCGTTCAGCCTATAGCGATGAAAAGGTGGTTACATATGCGACAGATACCAGCTATCAGCCGGTTATGCCTTACGAAACAGTACGGTATGTGGAAAAGAAAGAATGGAAGCTGAATGATGTGGCTTCGGGCAGAGTGTCAATGGAAGAATTTGCCGCACAGCTTGATGCTGCACAATTGGCGGATCTTTGCTGTGGTACAGGCTGGGGTGTGCAGGATGAGAACAATCCTGTGATTGGAGCCAGTTCGGAATCTGTACCTGGAGCGGCAGGGGAAACAACACACGCACTGGAAAGTTATGGTGTTTCTTCTATTGTATTGGCAGACGGTCCGGGCGGTGTGCGTATCACACAGCAGTTTGAGGCAACCGGATCTGGAATCGGGGGAAAAGAGGCAGGTATACCATTACTGTACGGCATGGCCGGTGGGTACGCTTCTTGCTCAGTCTTTTGATCCGGAAATTTTGGAACAGGTAGGATGCGGAATGGCAGCAGATATGCAGGCAATGCGGATTGATTTGCTTCTGGGACCAGGAATGAATATTCAGCGTGATCCTATGTGCGGACGAAATTTTGAATATTTTTCTGAAGATCCTCTCATATCTGGAAAGATGGCGTCAGCATGGTACGCGGTCTTCAGAGCCTGCCAGGAGGAGGTGGATGCATTAAGCATTATGCAGCTAATAATCAGGAGACGAATCGGAATGCTGTGGATTCTGTGATTGGTCAGCGGGCACTGAGGGAGATTTATCTGGAACCTATAAAATTGCTATTCAGGAATCTCAGCCGTTGTCTATCATGAGTTCCTACAATCTGATCAACGGTGTTCCTACAGCAGATAGTTATGACTTATGTACGGATCTTGCCCGCGGAGAATGGGGATTTGAAGGTCTGATCATGACTGATTGGAACGGAGGCAGCAGTACACCCTGGAAATCCATGCATGCCGGAAATGATTTGATTATGCCGGGAGGAAAAGGAAGGGCTATGAATATTCTTCAGGCTGTGAGAACAGTTATGCCGGAGTTTGATGAACGTGGGCAGGTAATTATGGTGCAGGAAGTACCATTTGCACCGGTTTTCGCAGCCAGCTGGAATTCCTTTACAGTTGATCCGGAAGGACCGGATACAGTCATGGCACCTCTGGGTGAAGGACATACTGCCGAGATGAAGGATGGAGAGATTTTGGTTGATGGGGAAAAAGTCTACATGCAGGCAAATGATATGAAAAACATTTTTTCAATGAATCCGGCAAGCTTTGTGCCAAAGATATGCCCGGCCAATGAGGAAGTTGCTTTTATTTTAGATGATGGCAGAGCAATCGGGTACAAAGGACATTTAGATAAGAAACCTCGTCTGTGTCTCGGAGATGTGCAAAGATGTGCAGTCCATAATCTTCGGATCATTCTGAAATGTATGGGATTATAGTAGATGGGTATCAACAATTATTGCATAATGAGGTGAAAAAGTTTAGAAAATGAGAGGATGACTGAAGTCGGAAAAGAGATTGGATATGAAAATACGGAAAACTTTTTTCGTGCGTTTAAAAAGCATTATCATATGACTCCCTCTCAGTATCGGGCTGCAATACAGGAAGAGACCAATATGCAAACTGTATGTGGAGATAGAGATGTAATAAAACGGTAACAAAAAAATGACAAAATGGTAATGAAATAAGATATACATAAAATTACTAAAGAAAGGTGGAATACAAAATGGGAGATTGTTTTTACTGTAGTAAGGCAGAACCGGTAGTTCAGACTAAGGCGGGTAAGATACGGGGATTTAAGATGAATTCTACATACACTTTCCATGGCATCAAGTATGCTGATGCTGATCGCTTTCAAATGCCCAGAGAGGTAAAACCATGGAAAGGTATTAAAAAATGCTCTGGCCTATGGTTATGTGTGCCCTATGCTGATGCAGGATCATCCGTTGATGGAGGTTATGATCCCACATCGTTACTGGCCAATGGATGAGAATTGCCAGTATCTGAATATTTGGACACAGAGTCTGGATCCGGAAGCAAAAAAACCGGTTATGGTATGGTTGCACGGAGGTGGATTCTTTGCAGGCTCATCCATTGAACAGGTGGCGTATGAGGGAGATCATCTGAGTGAGTACGGAGATGTGGTTGTCGTGTCATTGAACCATCGTCTGAATATTTTGGGATATCTTGATTTATCTGCTTATGGGGAAAAATACTACAATTCTGCTAATGTGGGAAATGCAGATATGGTCGCAGCCCTTCATTGGATTCAGGACAATATTGCTAGTTTTGGCGGAGATCCAGGTAATGTAACCCTGTTTGGTCAGTCCGGTGGTGGAATGAAAGTTTATTCCCTGATGAATACACCGGCTGCAGAAGGTTTATTCCATAAGGGGATTATCCAGAGCGGCGTAATAGAAGAAGGTAAAAAAGAGGCAGAGGATGACGGTACCGCAATTGTGGAGGCCCTTCTGACGGAATTGAAGTTGGAATCCGTTGAGGATTTGGAAACGATTCCTTACTATTTCCTTGCGGAAGCATATAATAAGGTGTCACCCAAGCTGCAGGAGAAAGGACTCTACGTGGGAGGAGAGCCGAGAGCAAATTCATGGTATGCCGGTGATCCGCGCAGAGTAGGATTTACCGATGGAGCAAAAAAGATTCCGGTGATAGTGGGTAGCGTTTTTGGAGAATTTGATTTCAAGCCGGTTCTGGAGAATAGGGATGAACTGACCCGTGAGGAAACGATGAAACTTCTGGAAAAATGCTTTCAGGAGGATGCAGAAGAGATTGCAGCAGAATTCGAAAAAGCATATCCGAATAATCGCCTTGTAGATGTTCTGTCGCTGGATTATATTTTCCGTTATGCATCGAAAGATTTCATTGCGAAGAAGTCAGTACATAAGGAAGCTCCCGTATATTCCTACATGTTTAATTATGAATTCCCATATGAGGAGGAAAACTGGCATGGCATTGCTCTGAAATCCCGTTTGTTTTCCATAATATTGACCGAATTCCTATCTGCAATGTGCCGGGAGAAACAGACCGCCTGCAGGAGAGAATATGTGGTGCCTGGATAAACTTTGCGAGATACGGAAATCCTTCCGTTCCTTCTCTTCCGCAGTGGCCGGTATGTGAGCAGGTAAAGAGGCAATTATGATTTTTGACAATATCTGCGAAGTTAAAGATAATTATGACCACAGGCTGATGGAGCTTCTTGTTAAACATGCTCCGGCATTTACGGTACCATTAGATGAGGATGCAGAAAATGTATTTATGCACTGATGCGGAAAGGATGGAATGGATATGGCAAAGCTGACTACATATCAGGTGATGGAGATTGCAAAAGACACCTGGGTTATCAATGAGGCTGGTATGACAGCCATGTTTTTGTTAAAAGGTACGGAACGTGCATTACTCATCGATACGGGTGTCGGAATGACAGACCTGAAAAAGCTGATTTCCTGGCTGACTCCGCTTCCCTATGATGTAGTGCTGACACATGGACATCCGGATCATATCGGAGGAGCTGCTCAGTTTGAAGAGGTATATATTCACGAAAAAGATGAGGATAGTCTTAAACCGATAAATTATGATAGCATCGCAGATTATGTGGAACTTTTGGGAAATATGGGAGCTTACGATGTGTATGACTGTAGCCCTGCGGATATCCAGCGGATACAAAAGATGCCAAAAATGTCTTCCTTTGAAGGAGGGGATGGTGTTTGAGCTGGGGGGACGCAGTATCGAGGTAATTGAGACACCGGGTCATACATCGGGAGGCTGTTGTTTCCTTGATCGGAAAGAGCGAATCCTGTTTTCTGGAGATGCCTGCAATGGTAATCTGCTCTGCAGAGACAGTATTAATACACTATTGGGAGCTCTGGATAAAATCAAGTCCTATGAAAGTGAATTTGACCGCAATTTTAATGGCCATGTGGGATATGCGGGAATGCCTTTCGTTGGTTCCATGGATCATAGCATCATGAATACAGCGATACGCATCTGTGAGAATATCCTTTCAGGAACTGCGAAAATCGAGGATGGCGGTAAGAATGCGTTTGACGGAGATTGCAAGGTTGCGACAGACGGAAGAATCCGTATTGTATTTTCCCCAGACAGACTGATAGATGAAGGTGAAATTCCAGTAAGATAAACACAACAGACTCCGCTGGGGTTAACTTAAGCCTGAAAGCCTTGAAATCAAGACCTTTGGGCTTTTTATAAGTGTGCCATCAAGGCAGAATCTCCGGTTCTGGTGGCTTACAGTACCATAGACATGATGAGGTAATAAGAATGAAAAAATATTTTTTGTATTTTCTTGGTTTGAATTTAATAGCTTTTGCTGTTGTATTAAATGTTCGCTTTGATTTAGGAGTTGCTGCTTTTAGTTCTGTGATGTATTCAATATCACAAATCTATAACATTTCTTTAGGAACAGCTTCTATTATCTGTTACTTAATATTTGTTATTATTCAATGTATTTTATCCAAAAAGATCACAGTTACTTTTATTTTAGAAATTCCGTTATCGTTTGCTTTTGGTTGGTTGACTGATTTATATGATTTTATAATTCCTACATTATCGTTTAAGTTTATACTTAAGGGTTTATTTGTTTTATTATGACGATGTTCATTACTGCAATGGGCGTATTTTTAAGCGTGAAAACAAATCTTATTTTAACACCAACTGATGGTATTGTAAAAACTATTTCAGAAGTCTTCTCTTTTCCTTTTTCAATAGTGAAAAATACTTTTGATATTACACTTGTGTTTGTCACTATTATTTTATGTTTAATTAATCATACCCATTTTTATGGTCTTGGTATAGGAACCATACTGACAGCCTTATTTATAGGAAGAATTATTAATATTTATGAAAAAAAGATACAGTTATCTTTTTAAAGGTGGCAATTGGGTATTACGATGCTAAACTGTTGGGGTTTAGTCATATATTGAAATGATCGTATCTGTATGATAGTATATCAGATGGAGAATGTCTCCATCTGATATGTCATTTACGGCGAATACCTATTATAATTATAGGGACTGTATTCAGAAACATATTATTCCCAGAATTGGCGGTCTGAGGCTGCTTGCGCTCAATCAAGGGCATCTGATGAAAATGTATAAAGAACCTGTAAAACAATATTCTGCTATTCCTAAAAGGGCAAGAACAATTATGAATACCTCTATGAGATACGCATTATCGAAAAGGTTGATTATGACGAATCCCTGTGAAGGTTTGGAACTGCCAAAAGGAGTAAAAAAGTCAAAGTATTATACGATTATTGTAGATGAGACTAAAACATATACTTTGGAGCAGGTAAAACTGTTGCTGGAAGCATCGAAGGAGACACGGATCCATATGCAGATGGTCTTTGCCTTGTTAATGGGGCTTAGCAACCTTGATCATAGCGCACAATAAAACACTTGCAGCACAGCTGTATGGTGAGTTTAAGGAATTCTTCCCGGAAAACGCAGTGGAATACTTTGTCTCCTAGTATCTTGATATTAATTTGCATACCATATATTGATTTGGAAAGGTAAAATAATACTATATAAAGCATAATAAACGATGCGTTAAAAGTAAATGGACATGATGGATTGGCTATAACGGTGAACAAAATTCGTCGAAGAAAGTAGTAAAATTGATACATGGAAAATACTGATTGAGAAACGAAGGTAAACTGGTTATAATAAAATCAAGAAGAAAGATTTGTGAATCGAGAA
>ENA-OQJS01000216-OQJS01000216.1-human-gut-metagenome-genome-assembly--contig:-NODE-216-length-10633-cov-0.738340_pt1 | contig 10633 bp, 6 predicted proteins | sample MGYA00242598_ERZ504764 | MGnify/ENA primary metagenome ERZ504764 (study PRJEB26092, sample SAMD00036368) | human gut metagenome | host: Homo sapiens | study: EMG produced TPA metagenomics assembly of...
GTCTACCCACTATTTCTTCCGCATTAACAAATTTACCATTAAATGTTTCTCCTATAAATCCTGAAACTTTATTAATGTCCTTGACAATTACCTTTTCCAATTTATTACCATTTTGATAAGTCTTTGCACCTAAGTCTCGGCTTTTAACACTAGTCACAACACCATTTTCTACTTTATCTATGGTCGGGAAATTGTGTCCCAAGTTATTTCCCATAGCTTTGTCAATAATATCTCCTCGCTCTAATGGTGGTTTTTCCCAAGTGCCTTCTGGCAATTTTTGTTTCGGTTACTTCTGCAACTAATTTTTTTAAACGATTTATCAATCCCATCATTATGGGTACTTCCTGCACTCCTTACTACATTCAAAAGTTTCCCAGCCCCATAACTAAGGCCACCCATAACGCCACCTGTCACTGCTCCTGCAATACCACCGACTAACGTATCTTTTGCTACTTGTTTCAGACTATTTCCAGACAAACCTGAATTCACTGCACTATATGAAGCTCCACCAATAGCTCCAATAACTGCTCCTGAAACCATCGCCGTTCCTAAGCCACCCATTGCTGGCAATGCTGCCAGAACTGCTCCTGCAGCCAAACCGCCTGTTGCAGCAAACTACAAGACCAGAAACTGTAACCGCAGTTATTACCAATGGCTACTTTTTTCACCGCATTCCAGTCTACTTTTCCAAGCTTATCTGTAATACGATTTGTTGTCGTACACATATGTCGTACCACTTCTGAGCGGATTTCTGCCGTTCTTTCTGAAACATAGGATTTGAAAGATGTATAAGTTTTTCCAATTTTCTGTACCCCATTGCTTACAGAACGAATAAACTGACTTCCTCTGGATGTGATCTTTTGATATGTACTGCTACTGGTTACACGATTTTTCACAGATTGATATGTCTGTTTTGCATGTTTAGCTGCATTTTTGGCAGTTTTTGCTACCCCCTTCACTGTGTTAACAATAGTTTTTGCTGCTTTCTTAGCTGTATTTACTACTGTTTTGACTACCTTTTTCGCAGTATTAACGATTTTCTTGCCGACACTCTTGACTGCTTTCGCTGCTTTTTTAGCTGTACTCTTAATCCTGCTCCACAATGAATGTCCTGTCGGATCACTGTAATTCAGCGGATTATTGGTCGTATAATCGTAGCGGTTTCTGGTCAATGGATTTTCTGTCGTTCCAAGGTCACTATCTTCAGTTGTAAAGGTTCCGTTCTCTGCGTTATAGTATCTTGCCCGCAGATACTGAAGTCCTGTTTTTACATTTGTGGACTCCCCATTGTAACCGTAGTAATTGACACCGTCTGCTGTTCCTGATGTAAGGTTACCGTATGAATCATACTGATAACTGTTCGTCAGATTAGCTGTTTCGGTCAGGATTCCGGTCACGCTGTTTCTTCCGTCATATAAATAATAACTGCTTTCTTCCGATTTATCAACGCTTACCCGTTCTCCGATTCCACTTTCTCCATAAGTATAAGCCTGACGTACTTTCTCGTCTGCTCCATACTCTGCAAGGACTTCTGTATTCTCGCGATTGATATCGTTGATATACTCTGTCAGTGTGTATCTTTGGCATTGGAACCGCCTTTTACCAGAGAGGCAAGCTGCTCTTTCGGGCTGTTTCCATCTTCGGTACGCTGGTTCGCCGGGATCAGGACTTCATCGCCATAGCAGTCTTCCCATTTATAGGTGTTATCAAGTTCGAATACCCGGTTGTTATCTCCATCGTACATGGCTGCCATCAGGACTGTTCCACCCTGTTTTACTACTGCCAAACGATTCTCTGCTGTGTATTCATAAGTAACCGGATCTGCACTGTTTGTCTTATCACATTCCTGGATCAGATTGCCATCTTTATCATAGCTGTAGGTTGTTCCCGGATCGCCCCAGATCTTTGCATTGGTGCGTTTGATGAGCTGGTTGGAATCGTTGTACTTATAGTTATATTTTGCTTTGCTGACACCATCCTCGATCTTCTCGTAAGAGGTCCGGTTTCCAATCTTGTCATAAGTATAATTATGGACTGTCTTTTTACCGCCCTCTGCTTTTTCTGTACAGCGTGTCAGTTCCCAGTTGTCATCGTATTCATAGGTACGTGTCGTCTGGATCTCTTTTTCCTGATGCTCACAGTCTGCTTTGTCTGTCTCTTTCTGTGTATCGCCCCAGTTGTACCAGTCTTCCCAGCTTGGCGTCTTTCTTGTTCCAGCTTCCAGTTCCGTAGCTGTTTCTCCAACTACATATCCCTGATCATTGTACTTGTACTCATAAGTACTGATTACTTTGCCGCAGGAACCACAGGTATTCACAATCTTTGTGATATGATCTTCTGCATCGTAAGATACTTCCGTCTTTGTTCCATTACTTCTAGTAACTTCTGTCACACGGTTCAGTGCATCATGCTTGTAAGTGGTTACTTTTCTATTACGGTCTGTCAGTTTTACCAGATTATCATTTAAGTCGTATTCATAGCTGATCTTGTCCATCCGGGTATACGATTGCCTCGCAGATTATCTGCGTCATCATAAACGTAGCTGACATCCTTTTTCGAACCGCTTGTCACTTTGGTGATTCTTCCAAGTGCATCGTATTCGTAGCTGCTCTTGCCTGTCTGATCCTTCATGGATACCCGTTCCCCGGCACTGTTATATGCGTAGGTCACGTCCTTTTTCGGATGTCTCGCCTTTTGCGTCCTGATAAGATTTCTCCAACAGGTCATTCAGTTTGTCGTAATCATACGTGGTTTTCTTGCCGCTTGCCTGTGTATGTCCGGTCAGTCTGCCTTTTTCATCATAGTCGAATTTCTCCGTTCTTCCTGCCGGATCTTTGATGGATGTCAGGTTGCCTTCTAAGTCATAAGTATAATTCGTTGTCTTATTTGCTGCATTGGTGAAGGTCACCAGGTTATCCATGTTGTCGTAACCATAAGTTGTTACACCGCCAAGGGCATCAGTTACTTTGGTCAGGTTGTCATTCTTGTCATATTCCAGATGGCTCTTTAATCCGGTCTTATCTGTAACAACCTGAATATTCCCATGTGCATCGTAATCAAATCCCGTTGTGAATCCACGCTTGTCTGTAATAGAAGTTACCCTGCTGTCCTTATCATAGGTATAGGATTCCTTCTGCCCCAGTGCATCGGTCTCTTCTGTTACACGGTTGTCTTTATCGTAGACTGTCTTTGCAACATAGCCCATCGGATCTGTTACAGATGTAACATTATAATTCTTATCATATCCATAGCTGGTCTTTCTTCCACCCGGTTTGGTGATCTCAGTAATATTTCCTGCCGGGTCGTAAGTGTAAGCAGTTATCTTACCAAGCGGATCAGCTGCAGAAGTCATCTGACCTGCCAGGTCATAACTGTAGGTATTGCTCCGTCCAAGCGGATCTGTCTCCTTCACCAGATTGCCACTACTTATCATAAGAAAAGCTGGTTGTTCCATCCAGTGCATTGGTAGAAGACTTCATGTTATGGAGCTTATCGTAAGTATAAGTAGTGGTACTCTTTAAGCTGTCGCTTTCTTTTACCACGTTGTCCACTTTATCATAAGAGAAATTTTTAGTATAACCCAGTGGACTGGTCATACTCTTCAGACGTCCGGCTTTATCATAACTATAGGTATACTCTCCACCATTCGCCTGTGTCATCTTTGTGACATTGTCATTTAGGTCAACACTGTACTGTGTCTCATTTCCCTTTGCATCCGTTACAGAAATGACATTGCCATGCTTGTCGTAATCATATTTGGTAACTGCTCCCTTTGGAGAAATCTGTTCCGTCATGTTACTCAGGCTGTCATATTTGTATTCGGTAATGAGTCCCATCGGATCTTTTGATTTGGTAAGATTTCCAATGGCATCATAACGGTATTCATTTGTTTCTTTTAACGGAGAAGTCTCACCGATCTTGCGGTCCAGTTCATCATACTGGTAGGTTGTCGTATTTCCATTTCCGTCTGTCTGGGATACGAGATTGTCATTTTTATCGTAAGCATACTTGGTAACCGTACCGTTTTCATCGACAGATTCCGTCACATTATCATTTCCGTCATACTTAAAGGTGCTGGATGCTCCCAGTGGATTTGTCTGAGAAATAACCCGGTCTTTCTTATCGTAAGCGTATTTATATGTGGCTTCCTCTTCTTCTGTCATGGATAACTGGTTGCCGACTTTATCGTAGGTAAAGGTTGTTTTATGACCTTCCGCATCCGTTACCGCTGTAATGCGGTCCATAACATCATATTCATAAGATGTGATACTTCCGTCTGCTTCAGTAAGTTTCAGGAGTCTGCCGTACTGATCGTACTTGTATGTTGCTGTCCTGCCAAGTTCATCGGTCTGTGTCAGTACATTTCCGGCACCATCATAAGTATAATCCATACTGTTTCCACCATTGTCGGAGGAATGGATCAGGTTGCCTGCTCCGTCATATTGATAGGTAATTACGAGTCCCTGTGCATCCGTACATTTTACAAGCTGTCCGATGGCATCGTACTCCATCAGCACCTTGTCCCCTGTCGGCAGTATTATGGATGTGTTATTTCCCTCTTTATCATACACATAACTATACGCATTGCCGAGGGCATCTGTCATCTTTGTGCTGTTGCCCTGTGAATCGTATTCGTAAGTGGTCTTTCCTTTCAGGGCATCCACCGTCTGTTCCAGATTGTCGGTGGAATCATATTTCATTGCTGTAATGTTGCCCTTTGCATCGCTTACCGATGTCATGTTTCCATTACCATCGTAAGTCATGGTACTGGTATTTCCATTTTCATCGGTAGAGGATACCAGATTTCCATTTAAGTCATACTTCATGGATACGGTATATCCAAGGGCATCTTTGGATGTAGTCAGATTTCCTGCCTTGTCGTAAGCATAAGTATCTGTCTTCCCTCTTCATCGGTAGAAGATACCAGATTTCCTGCTTATCATAAGTATATGTGGTAGTTCCACCTTCTGGGTTGGTTTCACTTAAGCGGTTTCCTGTATTATCGTAGGTATAAGTCCAGGTTCTTCCACTGTCATCTGATTTTGATACCAGATTGTCTGCCGCATCATAAGTATAAGTGGTAACTGCACCTAATTCATCTGTCTCTTTAGCGAGTCTTCCGCAGTTATCATATTCCTTGGAATGGCTGCTTCCATCTCCATAAGTAATCTTGGTTTCATTTCCTAATGCGTCATATTCATATTTGGTTATATTACCAACTGCATCTTTGGACTGAAGCACCTGTCCAAGAGAATCAAACTTGGATACGGTTGCATTTCCATTTCCATCGGTTATATTTTTTCAGATTTCCTGCTTTGTCATATTCATAGTAGCTTTGTTCCAAAATCTTTTATTACTCTCTTCTATGACACGTCCCATGCTGTCATACTTATAAGTAATTGTATTTCCTTTTGCATCGGTTGCTTTGACCTGCTGATAATTCTTATCATAAACGTAGCTGATCTGATTTCCTTTCGGATCTGTACCACTGGTCATGTTGTACATCTTATCATAAGTATAAGTGGTGGTATTCCCCAGTGCGTCAGTACTTGCTGTAATATTTCCCACACCATCCAGCGTATAAGCGGTCACACCGCCATCGGCTGCTGTCTTGGAAGTCAGATTGCCATTCGCATCGTAACTGTTCGAGGTTACATTTCCAAGTGGATCTGTCATGGTAACTGCACGATTCATCGCGTCATACGTGAATCCCCATGCTGCTCCATTTCCATCCACATATCCGGTCATGTTCGGTCCGTCATACGAATACGTTGTTGTGACACCTCTGCCGTCTGTCTGGGATACCATACGATGTTTGTCATCGTAAGTATAGGTAATGGCTGTTCCATCCGGTTTTGTAGATGTGACCATATTTCCATTACCGTCATAACTGTAAGTAACCGTTGCTCCGTTATATCCAGTTGCACTGGTCAGCTTATTCTGCTCATTATAAGTATAAGAGGCTGTCTTTCCATCCTCTCTTGTCTCCGTTGCTACATTGCCAAATGTATCATAAGTGTAAGTTTTTGTTCCGGCTGCTGTCGTTTCGGAAGCAAGCTGATTCTCTGCATTATAAGTCTTTTCACAGGTTGTTCCATCCGGATATTCAATGGATGTTGTGCGGTACTGATCATCATAATGATAAACGGTCTTATTTCCTTCGTTATCCGTTGTTGTAGTAGAACTCTTTCCGTACTTGAAAGTTGCCCGTTCCTTTTTCTGCATCAGTCTGCTCTACAACTCTTCCTTCTTTATCGTAAGTATTCTTTACAACCGTATTGCCATTCTCATCTTTCCAGCTTGTCATACGGCTGTCATCATCATATTTGTACTCTTTTGTTGTTCCATTCGGATCTGTTACAGATATCAGATTTCCCTGCTCATCATATTTGTAAGAAACTTTTCCACCATCTGGAAGAGACAGTTCCTTGATATGCCCGAATTTATCCTGTTTTACCCCGAATGTTTTTCCGGATGGTGTTGTAATCTTACTCAGATTATAATCATCGTCATAATCTAATACTGTCTTAAATCCATTCACATCCGTTACATAACGTAAAATTCCATATTTATCAAATGACCAGACGCTCTGATCCGCATCTGTCAGTTCCCATCCGATGTAGTCATGGTCTGTATCTTTATAGCTGACTGCTTTTAAATCATATACATAACCATCCGGAGTAGTGTAGCTTCCATCTTCATTCTTATCAAAGATCAGATAACTTCCGTCCCCTCTCATATACAGAAGACTTCCGTCCTCCATTTGAGAAAGTGACTGGTCATAGTTAAAGCTCCATCCACGTCCGAACATGGAATGCTGGTCTGTTCCTTTGGAATTGTAGCTTCTTGTAATGGAGAATTCTCCATTCAGTTCATTCATCGTCGCATCGGACTGATCCATGTAGAAGTTACCAGTATTTAAGTTGACTGGTTCAAATCCAAATTCACAGTGCAGGCCTCTTCCCATCAATGCTCCGTCAATCCGCATCTTATCCTGATCGGTAAGCGGTGCAGGACTATATGGAACATTTGTCTGTGGGTTACGGATAAAGATCGTGTTATTTGCGACTACCAGTGCGTCCATAACCTGATTGTCTTTCATAATGTTCTTAAGCGGAACACCATAATATTTTGCAATCTTCGGGAATGTATCAAACTGCTTCACTTCATAGATCACAAAGCTGTCACTGGTCACTTCTTTTCCTGTTTCCAGCTTTCCATCAATCTCTTTCGATGCTTTTGCTTTGATCTTATAAAGCTTGTCCTTCGTCAGCCCTGAATACAGTGCACTCTGCCAGTTGGAATCTTTGCTGTAATACTTATTCGCCTCCGGGAACTGCTTATTGTATTCAGTACTGTCTGGATAGGAATACAATGGTTTTGCATCTGTTTCGTGATGTTCTTCATTTTCCTCATCTGGAAGCAGATAATATTCTACTGTAGATTTGCTCTTTGCAATTCCGTCTGCAAATACGGCATCAAACTTCAGCTTTCCATTTGTATTCTTTTCTGTCATCGGGCGAAGCAGGATCGTTGTTTCATCCAGTGACATATCTCGCAGATATGGATCTTCAGCCGGTGACCACTGGATGCTGAGTTCGGTCCATAAACGGATGCCTGTTATTCAGTACCTCACACTGCATAGAAGCTCCAAGGTTATTTGCCTCGGCAATGGCTACCAGTGCAAATCCGTTATTCGCATGAGTTCCCTGCACCCAGTCATTGACCAGATCTTTGACGTCATAATTGATATAGCTGTTCCTGCTGGTACTTGCATTCTGTACATCCTGAAACGTAAGATTTACTGGTTTTGTTTTCCATGTGATGGAGGTGTTCCACGACTGATCTACACGATAAAGTCCAAACTGGGATGCACCACCACTGTATGCAGTTTTCTGACTGACTGCAAATGTTGCACTGTCAATTTTGGAATCTTTCGGAATCTGACTAAAATTTGAATTTACTTTGATATAAGTCCGGCAGTTCTGGTGTGCAGTACCAAATCCTGCAAGGTTCCCAGACTTAATACCATCATCAAATCCGACATACGGATAATTGTTGTCACCAATCTGACTGGTAGGACTTCCCTCTTCCACACCGATCATGTTAAAGGAACTCTTCTGAATCTCTACTGGTGTCGGATCGATCCTGACCGGATACTGACGTTCTTCTGCCGAAAGCCAATCCCTATCTGGTTTTACGGTCAGGATTGTTTTTCCATCTTCTTTCCCGAAGTTCCAATGTGATCAGGAAACTGATTTCCCCGGCAGCCATCTTCCATTGATGGCGTCTCCAGAAGATACTTCGCATCTTTGATTGTCTTCCCTTCCGGATAGATATAGACCTGATTGTCTTTTACTTCTGCCTGATACCCCGGAATCTGCAGCTCGTATTCATAGACTTCCCTGTCTGTTGGCTGCTGAAGTACGATATCTTCCTTAATGCTGGAATCCAGTACTGTATACTGAACATCTGCGCCCTCGTAAACTTCATTATAAAGGATCGCATTTGTCTTTTAATAACGGAATGTGTATAATCTCCATCTACCGGAATGATCCCGATTCTGGTCTTTCCATTTTCAATCGTTACACCATTCTCTTCTGACATCTGTTCCGGAAGAAGGATAGCATAATCGTTTGCCTTGTTCTGATAAACTTCTGTTTTCTCTTCCTTTTCTTCAGTTGCCACTACACTGCTGGCTTCCTGTGCTTCTTCGGATGCCGGAGTATCTGCTTCTTCTGGTTTTACAAGTGTATTATCAACCAGCTCGGTATCTCCATCCTCATTCTTATAAGTTCCGACATAACCTCCATAAACGGTTGTATACTGCTTGTCCCCTGTCTTATAAGTCTTGGAAATGGCATCATAATCAATCAGTTCACCTTCCGGTTCTTCTGGAATCGGATAGTAATCCTGTGGTTCTTTCAACTCCACTTCTTTTTCCTGCGGATTTTCTTCTGTTTCTTCCGCTGGAGTTGTCTGTTCTTCCTGCGTCTCTGTATCTTCTGATGGCGTCGTTTCATTTTTGTACGTCCGCATCAGACTGCTGACTCTTATCTTGTTCTCCAGATGTGGAATCTGTAATCCCTGCTTCCTCTTCCGTCAAAGCCTCTGGTCTGGAGAAATCTGCATTCTTCTGTACATCCTCAATGGCCTCTTTTGCCTGTACAAAAATAGGCTCTGTTCCCTGTAGTGCCATCAGGAGTGCAAGTACTAAGCTATAGCCGACTTTCGAAATCTCTTCATAGTCTCTTTCTCCCTCTTGTAATCTTTTTCTATAATTCCTTTACAAAATAACCGCTACCCTCCTTTTTTCTGACTTTGGCACTACTATAATCTAAAAAATCACAAAATTTTACATAAATGTAAAAATGCCCCATTGAGGTGGACAAAAATAAGACGAAATCGGTCGAAAAAAATAGTAAGACACCATCGCCTTACTATTTTTCATCTAATTTCATATATAATAATATTTTCACTTGAAAGGATTTCTCCGTATGGCAGATCTCCATCTGACCATGATATTTTTCTACTACGAGTTTTCACATTTTGTAATCCTATTCCATGTCCTTCTTTCCTGCTTTTCGTTGTCAGATAAATTCCATTCCGCACTTTTGGTGTATCTTTTATGCTATTCTCAATCTGGATATTCATGATTCCTTTTCCATAATACATCTGAAACGATAATCTCCTTTCATCTGAAGCTGCTGTCCCACGAATAGCATTATCCATAAGATTTCCCACTATTATACTTATATCAAATAATTCTTCCCCTTATATGATTCGGTATTTCTACAGAAATCTCCGGATTTTCAATTACTGATTTCGAATCTTCCAAAATATAATTCAGCAGATTATTCATATTACGGTTTTCTGTATATAAATGATGACATAAGGCTGTTCCGGCTATATTCTCCATTTGTTTCAGATACGATAGAATCTCTTCATTTCCTCCCGTTTTTGCCATTGCCCCTATTGTTGTAAGATGGTGCTTGTAATCATGATGTATCTTATTCAGCCTGTCCTGTGATTTCATCATCATCTCCAGTTCTTTTGCATACTGCTCATCTGATTTTCATCTCTTCCTGTTTTGCTGTTTCAATATAACTTTTCTGAACCTCATCGTGCAGATAGAAAATAAACACATTGATAAACAGTAAGAATAATACAATCGTAGACCGCACACCTCTTCTGTCTGGCAGCAATATCCTGATACAGACTATAATGCTGATCACCGGGACAGAAAGCATAGCAAGCCAATGACGGTTCTTTATATAATAACTTCTCTTTACACCTACTTTTCTTTCAATAATGACTTCCAGTAAAAAGAATATAAAATTTCCCATTACAATAGTTCCCGGTCCCATGTGATGATGCACCGGATTTCTTGCTACCGCATACCGTTGAAAGAACACGATTGGAACTCCATCACATAAAATCCCATAATATATACCATAAGTGTATTCCAGACATGATGTTGCCAGTCTGCCTGATATGCCACTGTTATAATTAACAGAGCTATCAGCTCAAAGATCAGATCTCCGTACATCGTTCCCCACTGCATGCTTTCCCAGCATGAAAGCAGATATGCACAAAAATATGCAAATAGCTTTTGTGTATCCTCATTTTTTGG
>ENA-OQJS01000217-OQJS01000217.1-human-gut-metagenome-genome-assembly--contig:-NODE-217-length-10622-cov-0.809338_pt1 | contig 10622 bp, 18 predicted proteins | sample MGYA00242598_ERZ504764 | MGnify/ENA primary metagenome ERZ504764 (study PRJEB26092, sample SAMD00036368) | human gut metagenome | host: Homo sapiens | study: EMG produced TPA metagenomics assembly of...
TCCGGTGAGTTGGCCACTGGATGCTGCTGGCACCGTCGCTCCTGCGTCCGGCTGCTCCGGGTACCGGCGTTATCGCCGGCGGTGCGGTCCGCGCCGTCATGGAATGCGCTGGCATCACCGACGTCCTGACCAAGTCGATGGGCTCCGCCACCGCCGTTAACGTGGTGCGCGCAACCGTCGACGCTCTCAAGAAGCTCGAAGAGCCGGAAGAGAATCGCAGCCCGTCGTGGCATGTCCCTCGAAGAGGTGGCTCCTGACTCCCTGCTGCGTGCTCGCGCCGAAGGCATCGCCGAGCTCGTAAGGCCCGTGAAGAAGCACAGGCCAAGGCCGCTCAGAAGGACGGTGAGTGATGACTAACCTGAACATCAAGCTGCACCACGGTCTGGTGAACTCCACTCCGAAGCAGCGTGCTGCGGCTCAGACTCTGGGCCTGAACAAGATCGGCAAGACCGTGACTCGTGAGGACACTCCGGCCCTTCGTGGCCAGCTGCAGGTCCTCCGTCACCTGATCACCGTCGAGGAGGCTGACTGATTATGGCAGACATTCTGCAGATGCATGACCTGAAGCCGGCTCCGGGCGCCAAGAAGGATCGCACTCGCGTCGGCCGTGGTGAAGGCTCCAAGGGTAAGACCTCGGGCCGTGGCGACAAGGGCACCAAGAAGCGTTACCAGGTTCGTCCAGGCTTCGAAGGTGGCCAGCTGCCGCTGTACATGCGCCTTCCGAAGCTGCGTGGCTTCAAGAGCCCGTTCAAGAAGGAATATCAGGTCGTCAACGTTGCTGCTCTCGCGGAACTGTTCCCGCAGGGTGGCGAAATCACCGTTGCCGATCTGGTCGCCAAGGGTGCCGTGCGTGACGGCTACCCGGTCAAGGTCCTGGGCGACGGCGAGGTTTCGGCAGCCTACACCATCAAGGGTGTTAAGGCTTCCGCTTCCGCCAAGTCCAAGATCGAGCTGCCGGCGGCTCCATCTCCGAGGACTGATTCCAAGGAATGTAGAGCTGACTGAAGCTTGCAAGTGAGGCTTCTCCCGCTTAGACGGGGGAGGCCTCACTTCGTTTTGGTCCAGTACGGGAACAAAACGAAAACAATGCCTCGAAATCTTGTAAAAAACCGACAAAGGATGGAACACTCCACGTGTAGGTAGACGCCGTACGCTAGACTCGATCGGTAGAGTCTGTTTTGCATGGGTGCGCAGGCGCGCACGTCGATGGAAGGAATCCCAGGTGAGGACGTTAATCCAGGCCTTGAAAACCAAGGAGTTGAGGAACAAGATCCTCTTCACTCTTGGTATCATCATCATTTATCGTATTGGTTCGTTCATTCCGACCCCAGGCGTCGACTATAAGGTCGTTCAGCAGTGCCTCGGTTCGATGGATAGCACCTCCGAAAACTTCATTGGTCTGGTGAACCTCTTCTCCGGCGGCGCAATGTTGCAGCTATCGATCTTCGCACTGGCGTTATGCCGTACATCACGGCATCCATCGTCATCCAGCTGCTGCGTGTGGTGATTCCCCGCTTCGAGGCGCTGCACAAGGAAGGCCAGTCCGGCGAAGCCAAACTGACCCAGTACACCCGTTACCTGACCATCGGCCTCGCTGTGCTGCAGTCCACCACCATTCTGGTGACCGCCCGCTCCGGCGCCTGTTCAACTACCGGTGCTCCCAGGTTGTGCCTGACGGTTCCGTCTGGAACCTCGTGGTCATGGTGCTCATCATGACTGGCGGCACCGGCCTCATCATGTGGATGGCCGAATTGATCACCGATAAGGGTCTTGGTCAGGGTATGTCCATCCTTATCTTCATGTCCATCTGCTCCGGCTTCCTGCCGCAGCTTTGGGAGATCGGTTGGGGCACCAAAGGCACCGATGGCAATTGGGCGAAGTTTGCCGCGGTCGTCGGTGTGCTGCTGGTCATCATGATCCTCGTCATCTACGTCGAGCTTTCCCAGCGTCGTATTCCGGTGCAGTACACCCGCCGTATGATCGGCCGCAAGATGTACGGCGGCTCCTCCACCTACCTGCCGCTGAAGATCAATATGAGCGGCGTTATTCCACCGATCTTCGCGTCCTCCATTCTGGCCATCCCGACCCTGATCGCACAGTTCGGCAAATCCGACCAGTCCTGGGTCAAGTGGATCAACTCCAACTTGGCCAACACCACTTCCGTGTGGTACATCGCACTGTACGCGTTGATGATCGTGTTCTTCTGCTTCTTCTACACGGAAATCACCTTCAACCCGGACGAAACCGCGGACAACATGAAGCAGTACGGCGGCTTCATTCCTGGAATCCGCGCAGGCAGCGCCACCAGCCGTTATCTGAGCTACGTGATGAACAGGCTCAACACCGTCGGTGCCGTGTACCTACTATTCGTGGCGCTTATTCCGACCGTGCTCATCATGGCGCTTGACTCAACACCAAGTTGCCGTTCGGCGGCACCACCATCCTGATCATCGCAGGCGTCGGCCTTGACACCCTGCGTCAGGCCAAGGCCCAGACCGAACAGTTCCAGTACGCTGGATTCCTGTTCGAGGGCACTGACCACAAGGAAGGCAAGTAAAACCTCAAAATCGTGATACCGTTTCGACGTGAAGCGGTATCACGATTTTCATGTAACCAATCGAGAATCAGAAAGCCTCGCAAGAGGCTCAATGAAACGGAGAATAACATGCGACTGCTGATTATGGGACCGCAGGCGTCGGCAAGGGCACCCAGGCTGCTCTGCTGAGCGAGCACTACGGTATTCCGGCAATCTCCACCGGCGATATCTTCCGCTACAACATCAAGAACAAGACCGAGCTCGGTGTTGAGGCACTGAAGTACATCGACAAGGGCGAACTGGTTCCGGACGAGCTGACCAACAAGATCGTCAAGGATCGTCTGGCCATGGATGATGCCAAGAACGGTTGGATCCTCGACGGCTATCCGCGCAACGCATCCCAGGTTGAGGCACTGGACGCCATCCTCGCCGATCTGAACACTCCTCTGGACGCTGTGGTGGCTCTCGACGCTGACCATGACGTGCTTATGGAGCGCATGAAGAAGCGTGCCGAGATCGAAGGCGTTCCGACGACACTCCGGAAGCCATCGCCAAGCGTCTTGATGTGTATGCCAAGGAAACCGCTCCGTTGCTGGCCACCTATGAAGAGCGCGGGCTGCTGAAGACCTTCAACGGCGTCGGCTCCGTCGAAGAGATCCAGGCCACCATCGTGGCTGAGCTTGGCTGATATAGCTGAAAATCGGGCAAATTCAAATCGTATGCAACGATAAGAAAGCCCAATAAAATACCACAAATCAATCGAAAACGGGAATTGCGACACGCCGAACGTGCCGTAGTTCCCGTTTTCGTGTATTCTTGCAAGTTGGTGTGTCTTCGGGCACGCATAGTAATCGCCAAAGAACGGAACGAGGCTCATGGCTAAAGACGGTGTGATTGAAGTCGAAGGACAGGTAGTGGAAGCACTGCCGAACGCGATGTTCCGCGTTGAACTCGAGAACAAGCATATCGTGCTCGCAACCATCTCGGGCAAGATGAGGAAGAACTATATTCGCATTCTGCCGCAGGATCGTGTTGTGCTGGAAATGAGCCCTTATGATCTGAACCGCGGCCGTATTACGTACCGTTACAAGTAAGGTACACAAGCAAAGGAAAACCATGAAGGTCAGCCCTAGTGTGAAGAGGATCTGCGAGAACTGCCGCGTGATCCGTCGTCACGGCCGCGTCATGGTGATCTGCGTCAACCCGCGCCATAAGCAGCGTCAGGGCTGAGAGCAGATCCAGCGGCATAAACAGTACAGGCGCTGAGTCACAGCCCGTGAAAGCGGGATGAACCCCGGGTACGCAGGCCCGGGCCGGGAAACCGGACGACTCGGTGCAAGACCTGCGGAAAACAGAAGGAATCGCAATGGCACGTCTTGCCGGAGTCGACATCCCCAATGAGAAGCGCATCGAGATCGCCCTCACCTACATCTTTGGTGTGGGTCGCACTCGTGCCAAGGAAACGCTTGCCGCGACCGGTATCAACCCGGACATTCGCGTCAAGGATCTGACGGATGAGCAGCTGATCACGCTGCGTGACTACCTCGAGGGTAACTACAAGATCGAGGGCGATCTGCGTCGTGAAATCGATGCGGATATCCGTCGTAAGATTCAGATCAACTGCTACCAAGGCCAGCGTCACCGTAAGGGACTTCCTGTGCGCGGTCAGCGCACCAAGACCAATGCTCGTACCCGCAAGGGCCCGAAGCGCACGGTCGCCGGAAAGAAGAAGGCCACCAAGTAATAGGTGGCTGTCAGTTCAGACCACGAGACGTAAGTTTCATCGCCTGAACAACAAAGCAAATTCGTTATTAGGAAACGAGGGTCAATGGCAGCTCAAAAGCAAGCCGCGCGCAAGCCGCGTCGCCGCGACCGCAAGTCGGTCCCGGTTGGCAGGCGCACATCAAGTCCACTTTCAACAACACTATTATTTCGATCACCGCCCGTCCGGCGCAGTTGTGTCCTGGGCGTCCGGTGGCGATGTCGGTTTCAAGGGCTCCCGTAAGTCCACGCCGTACGCCGCTGGTATGGCCGCTGAATCCGCAGCCCGCAAGGCTATGGAGCACGGTCTGAAGAAGGTCGACGTGTTCGTGAAGGGCCCGGGTTCCGGTCGTGAAACCGCTATCCGTTCCTTGCAGTCCGCCGGACTCGAAGTCGGTTCCATCACCGACGTCACCCCGCAGGCACACAACGGCGTTCGTCCTCCGAAGCGCCGTCGCGTCTGAGCACTAGAAGAAATCATCAATCCAACGCCGCTTATGGCCGGTGAGTGCACCACCGGCCTGAAGCTGAAAGGATAACCACAGTGCTTATCGCACAGCGTCCGACACTTACCGAGGAATCTCTCAACCCTCAGCGTTCCCGCTTCACCATCGAGCCTCTTGAGCCTGGTTTCGGCTACACGCTTGGCAACTCGCTGCGCCGTACCCTCCTGAGCTCCATTCCGGGAGCGGCTGTGACTTCGGTGCGTATCTCCGGCGTCCCGCACGAGTTCACCACTCTGCCGGGTGTTGAAGAGGACGTTACCGAAATCCTGCTGAACATCAAGGGCATCGTGCTCACCAGCGAATACGATGAGCCGGTTGTCATGTATCTGCGCAAGAGCGGCAAGGGCGCAGCCACCGCGGTGATATCACTCCGCCGGCCGGCGTCACTATCGCCAACCCGGATATGCATATCGCAACTCTCGCTGAAGATGGCGAACTCGAGATCGAGTTCACCGTCGAGCGTGGCCGCGGTTATGTGCCAGCCAGATGAACAAGCAGGATAACGCCGAGATCGGCCGCATTCCGGTCGACTCGATCTACTCCCCGGTGCTCAAGGTGAGCTATCGTGTGGAAGCCACCCGCGTTGAACAGCGCACTGACTTCGACAAGCTCATCCTGGACGTGGAGACCAAGCCGGCTATCTCCCCGCGCGATGCAGTCGCATCCGCAGGCTCCACCTTGGTGGAACTCTTCGGCCTGTCGCCGCGAGCTCACACCCAGGCTGAGGCGTCGAGGTTGGACCTGCCCCGGTGGCAGAGGAAACCAACCCGGAGATGGCCGTTCCGATCGAGGATCTCAACCTCACCCAGCGCAGCTACAACTGCCTGAAGCGCGAGGGCATCCACACGATCGGCGAGCTGGTCGCCCACACCGAGCAGGATCTGCTCGACATCCGCAATTTCGGTATGAAGTCCATTGACGAAGTCAAGGAAAAGCTCCAGTCCTTGGGTCTGGCCCTCAAGGCTTCCCCGCTGGGCAACTTCGATACCAACAACCTCGAAGGCGGCACTTTCTTCTCGCCGGAAGACGAGTGATTCGCCGCTTTTGACCTAACCGCTTCGTCGGATTCGGATGTTCGGGCAACTGCCCACCTGAGTCCGACGGGGCTTTCAAGGAGAAACAATGCCTACACCAAAGAAGGGTCCGCGTCTGGCCTCCAGCCCGGCTCATGAGCGTCTTATGCTCGCGAACATGGCTACCAGCCTGTTCCAGCGTGGCCGCATCACCACCACCCTGCCGAAGGCCAAGCGCCTTCGTCCGCTGGCTGAGCGTCTGATCACGCTCGCCAAGCGTGGTGATCTGCACAACCGTCGTCGCGTGATGCGCGTCATCCGCAACAAGTCCGTCGTGCACAAGCTGTTCACCGAGATCGCCGAGCAGATGGAGCAGCGCGAAGGCGGCTACACCCGCATCGTCAAGATTGCTCCGCGTCGTGGCGATGCCGCTCCGGCAGCCATCATCGAGCTCGTCACCGAGCCGGTGAGCCCGAAGCAGGCCGTGGTCAAGGAAGCCGAAGCTGCAACCAAGGTTGCCGCTGAAGAAGCTCCGGTTGTCGAAGAGGCACCGGTTGAGGCTCAGGAAGCCACCGCAGAGAACGCCGAGTGATTGGCATCAAGCAGGCTTGACTAGCTGATGAAAAGGCTGGGAATCGAAAGGTTCCCAGCCTTTTTGTTATGCGTTGTCATATGTTGTTATGCGCCTTTTGTTATGCTCATTGCCGTGAGATTACGTATCGACTTGGCATATGACGGCACCGATTTCTACGGATGGGCGAAACAGCCTGACATGCGTACCGTGCAGGGAGAAATCGAACGAGTGCTGCATACCGTTCTTCGTGTACCGGAAGGCGATGATGACGAGCCGCTGCGCCTGACCGTCGCGGGTCGTACCGATACCGGCGTGCATGCGTCGCACCAAGTTTGCCATCTCGACATCAATGAGGAGACGCTTGCACGTTGCGTCGGGCATATGCAGGTCGAACCGGTGATGGCGTTGAAGCGACGGCTGCAACGCATGCTGCCGAATGACATCGCCATTCGTTCCATCGAGGAAGCTCCCGAAGGATTCGACGCACGTTTCTCCGCACTGGAACGCACTTACGTATATCGCATTGCCGACCGATCAAGCGAAATCGATCCACGTATCCGCAATTGCGTGCTGCATATCGACGATGATCTCAACATCGAAGCTATGAACAAGGCTGCTGAAATGACGATCGGCCTGCATGATTTCGGCTCGTTCGCAACCCCGAATCCTGGAGGCACCACCATACGCGAGGTGAAAACCGCGTATTGGCGTCGTATACCGCAGCATCCGCTGATCGACGACGGAAATACGATGGGGGAGCGATATCGCACGCCTGCGGTCGAATCCGGACTGCTGTGCTTCACCATCGTTGCGGACGCTTTCGCACGCAATATGGTGCGATCGTTGGTTAATGGTTGTGTGCAGGTAGGCATCGGCAAACGTTCCGTGGATTGGTTCGCCGAAAAGATGACGACGCCGTTGCGTGAAGGCAGCACCGGTCCGATCGCTCCGCAAGGATTGACGCTGGAACATATCGAATATCCGGAAGACGACCAGTTGGCGATTCGTGCCGAAGCGATTCGTGCGAAACGTACTTTGTAAGAGCACATACTGTACGGATACACAGAAGATTGCGCTATACAATCGCACCAAATATCGCATCACAAACCACATCACGCAATCGCAAAAACGCAAAAACGGGATATAGCCGAAAAGAACACGAGAATCATGTGAAATGTCACGACGACGTTACGACGTTCTCACGAGTCCATAACCGAGACGCAATCGTAACAATTCGTAGCATCTTAAGGTAATCGAACGTCAGTACGTCTTCTATCGAGGATTGAGCGGCCTTAAGACAGGCATGCATTTCAGGGTAGAAGAAGTGTGCGACGATGAATGAAGGCATAAAAGTTGCAGATCGTCTAAAGCAATAACCTTGGCTCCTATGTGCTCCTACGTGCCACAGGGCTGTAAGCAATAAAAAAACCGAAGCGCCGTTGCTCCGGTTTTTCTACTTGCGGATAAGGCGAGATTCGAACTCGCGGAGGGGTTCGCCCTCACACGCTTTCGAGGCGTGCTCCTTAGACCGCTCGGACACTTATCCATTGTGCTACTTGAAAACAAGCAACTTCATCATTTTGCCACAGCTTTGGCGATTGTCAAATCCGATTGAGGGATTTTTGCGATGTCTGCGATTGCTCGGCGTGTCTTATTCGCGGGAACACTGCGTCGCATTGCGTGAAGACGGTTGCGCGGACAGCGTACGCAAGTCTGCGCTATGCGAATAGCGCTTCGTCGAATGCCGGATAACCCCAGTCGAGTGCCAGATCCACGCGGTCGGCGATCATGCTGGCGAGCATGCCCAGTGACTGTTCCCGGGAGTCATCCGAATGGTCGTCCGAGGTTGTTTGGGACTTCGTCGAGGCGTTCGACGAAGTCGAGCTTGCCGCAACGGCTGCGATTTCGCTGCGCGCGCAATTCATTTCCAGGACGGCATCGGTTGGCGCGTGCAAGCCCGTTGCGGAATCCACGATGGTATTAGGATTGGCGAGCAGCTGCGTGACATCATAGGTTTTCGCACGATTGTCTTCGGCTCCGGAAAGAGAAATCAGGCGTTGCGAAGTGGTTTTATGACGATCGCTGATGTCAAGCGTCGCATGACCGAAGGAACGCGCGGCGAACACCTCCATCGCGAACCCCACCTGATCTTCCGCAGCAGCCATGGCTGCAAGCGAATCCGTATCGACATCAAGCGAGTCAATGCCATCGCATCGTGACAGCGTGGGCTGTGCGATGTCAATCGCAAGCCGTGAGGCCATCAATCTGACGGCGTGACGGGCCTGCGCGCTGCGCAACGTGCCATCGGCGAATCGCGCCGGGCAATATGCCGCGGTGTTGGCCCAATCTGAAACCGCCTCCTGCGCGGCAAGATAGCGCATGACGATATGGCGTGACCTGTCTGCCATGATGTCGGCGTTGCAGTCGCGTCTGCATACGCCCTTTCGCAAGGACTTGGCTGCTGTTCGGCTTCGGCGCGACCTGCGATTCGAGGAGCGGAACACGCGGCCAGTGATACCACAAGGGCGCTCGCGCACACCAAGACGCAGGCGCGTCTGACAGTCGACAAGGCCAAGGGGAAAAACGGGGAGCGTGTCTGCATGAAACATTAGACTAATAGTCGACTGTGACCATTGGGCGAGCGCTCGGAATAACTTCATATAGGAGGTCTTGGAAGTATGGAACTGGACCTGGCAGGAATGCACCAGCTCGCAGCTGGGCAGGGAATCGATCCCGAGACGCTGGATGCCGCACTCTCGGAAGCATTGCGACTGGCATATCTGAAAACGCCGCACGCGGCGAAGCATGCTCGTGTGGAGCTTGATCCGCGTGCCGGAAGCTTTACCGTTTGGGCTCAGGATGAGATCCCCGTCGAGCCGACCGAGGATAATCCGCACCCTGCGCCGACTCTGGGCGAGGAATATGATGACACCCCGCGCGACTTCGGCCGTCTGGCCGCCGCCACCGCGCGTCAGGTCATCAGCCAGCTGTTCCGCAAGGCCGAGGACGACAAGGTGTTCGGCGCGTTCTCCGGGCAGAAGGGCAAGCTGATCACCGGCATTGTGCAGCAGGATGTGAAGGACACCTCCAATGTGCACGTGGCCGTTGGCGACGTCGAAGCGTTGCTGCCGCGTCGTGAACAGGTGCCGGGAGAGCGTTACCGCCATGGTGAGCGCATCCGCGTGTATGTGGTGAATGTCGCACGTGGCCTCAAGGCCCGGAAATCGTGGTGTCCCGCTCCCATCCCGAGCTGGTTCGCCGTCTGTTCGAACGTGAGGTTCCGGAACTGGTTTCCGGTGCCGTCTCGATCATGGCCATCGCGCGTGAGGCCGGTGCCCGTACCAACGATGCCGGTGCGAGCCAACACCGAGGGCGTCAATCCGAGGGCGCTCTGATCGGCCCCGGCGGTGCTCGCGTGCGTGCGGTGATGGAGAACCTTGGGCCGGAGAAGATCGATATCGTCGACTGGTCTGCCGATCCGGCGAAGTTCGTCGCGGCGGCACTGTCTCCGGCGGTCGCCACCGGTGTGCAGGTAATCAGACGAGAAGAACCAGACCGCAATCGCCTTCATTCATGATGATCAGCTGTCGCTGGCCATCGGCAAGGAAGGCCAGAACGCACGTTTGGCCGCCAAGCTGACCGGATGGAAGATCGGCATCGAATCCGCCGAGGCACACGCCAAGAAGATGGCCGAAGCGCAGGCTTCGGCCAGCGGGGAAACCGCCGAATAACCAACACTTTCAGCAGCGGTAAGCCCGTGGGCGTTCAATCCACGGGCTTGAGTATGCTGGACTCGATAATCCAAAGCGTGGGGGTACGTGCCGTCATGCCCAGGGAAAAGACGAGGTATCACGAACATGGTTGCACGATGAGAAGGAACAAGCTCGCCGTGAATCAGTAGCGGTCGCGCCCGTATGCGCGCGGCCCAAGATAGGAGAATTGAGTGCCGAAAGCACGCGTATATGAACTTGCCAAGGAACTTGGCGTTGACAGCAAAACCATTTTAAGCAAACTTGAGGCGATGGGCGAATTCGTGAAGTCCGCATCGTCTACCGTTGAACCTCCCGTTGCACGCAAGCTGAGGAACGCATTCGCGTCCAGCGGACAGGCAACGCATCTGATTCCAAGAAGCCGGGCCATACGGCAAGAAGCCTGCCGAACCGGCATCTCATTCCATGCCAAAGCCGGCCGCTCCGTCAGCACCGAAGCCGGCTGCCCCCGCAGCGCCGAAG
>ENA-OQJS01000218-OQJS01000218.1-human-gut-metagenome-genome-assembly--contig:-NODE-218-length-10605-cov-1.108513_pt1 | contig 10605 bp, 11 predicted proteins | sample MGYA00242598_ERZ504764 | MGnify/ENA primary metagenome ERZ504764 (study PRJEB26092, sample SAMD00036368) | human gut metagenome | host: Homo sapiens | study: EMG produced TPA metagenomics assembly of...
TACACAATCGATCATTCATAGTTGGAAGAAACCGTCGATGATGGCTGGGAGATGTCGAGCACGTTGACCTGGTGCGCGGAAAGATAGGTGCAGACGGCGGGCGATGATGCCGACCGTGTCCTGGCCGACGACGGTGATGATTGCCTTGTTCATGGAACTCCCTAAACGTTAGGTGCGAATATCCAGTTGCCGTCTCGGCGAATTGCCGGACGTGCCCTCAAGTATAGGGAAGGCACGTGCCAAAACACGTGCCTTCCACCTATTTGCCTTACATACTGAGATGACTGCCGGTTACCACCTGCCGCTGTAGCAGCTGTATGTCACCGCCAGATGCCGTCGAGCACACGCACATCCACGCAATCGACCTTGCCGTCGGCAACAAAACGGAACTCGCCATCGCCGTCCGCGCCTTGGAACAGCATGCTGCCGGCCGCTTCGCCGTTGTTAAGGAAGACTTCCACCACATTGCGGTCGAAGAAGATTTCGACGCGACGCACGTCGGTGATGCCGCTATCGAAATCAACGTTGTCCACGACTGTTCCCTTCGTGACCAGTCGGGTCACGCCGTTGCGACGCTGCAGCTGCAATTCCATCGAATTACCATTGGCGGGATTGGTACCGGTCGCGATGAGCATTGTGAAATCGTTATCGTCGGCCAGATGCATGTCCGTGTAATACGCGTTGTTCGGCACAATGAAGAAGGTCCCGTTTTCGTCTGCATGAGCTTCCAAACGATCGCCTAGCAGCTGCTCGTACGCTTCCTTGACAGGACGGCTGGTCAGGCGGCCGTCGCGCACGTGCAGTTCACGTGGTAGCGACATCATACCGTTGGCAATGCACGGCTTTTCCACGCGCATCGCGGGAAAGTCGGTATACCAGCCGAACACGATACGACGGCCGTCGTCGTCGGCAAAGCTTTGCGTGGCGTAGTAGCCGGTACCGAAATCGCACCAATCGCTGTTCCCTACCTGCAAACGTGGGCCATCGGCGGTGTCCTTGAGATCACCAACATACCAACGCACCTGCTGGAAACGACCTTGCTTGTCGCGGTAGTGCATCAACGCTCCGATGGCGACCGTCTTTCCGTCGAGCTGGAACAGGTCAGGACATTCGTAAGTACGCGACAGCTGGTGGCCGAAGTCGGCGAGCACCGGTCCTTCATATTGCCATGTCACGTTGCGTTTGAGCGGTTTTTTCGCGGAGAAGAGCGCCATGGAAGGCACCGTATCCATATTGGGCTTGTCGGTGCCGGGCCTGCCTTGCGGGCCACATGTGAACCAGCCGTCTGTGCCCTGGACGCTGATGCCGGGCGCCGCGGAGGACACGGCACCGGCAGCGAATTCGGCGACCGGTAGATTCGTGGCGGTCACCATGTAAGCGCGTTCCGGATTGATCGCCTCGCCGGACATTCCGGTTTCCACCTTCGGATCGCGGAAATCGAAGCCGAAACCATCGTTAACGCGCAACGCGACCGGAGATTCGACACTCGCATGCACGCCATCCTCACACAAGCATGTGGTCTGATATTCAGTGACGGACGATTCGTCTCCGCGAGTCTCCAAGTGCCGGGTTAGATACAGGCGAATGGCGGCCGCATCATCACCCTTGCAGGGATTGTCATACGCATCCACCGTCACCGCGGATCCGGAGAATGCGCCACCGACGATGCGTTCGTCGATGTGCAGCTCCAGCTGTGGTTCGAGGAAGATTGGCAGATGCGTCCAATGCACCAGATCGCGGCTTACCGCATGGCCCCAGTGCATATTGTCCCAGCCAAAACCATACGGATTGATTGGTAGAACAGATGGTAGCGTCCTTGGAAACGACACAGGCCGTTAGGATCGTTCATCCAGCGAGCGAATGGTTCGAAATGCGCTGCAGGGCGAGCGAAACGATCATAGATCTGACCCAGCGTCGGCTGAGCATCCCATTCATTGTCGTACGGATTCATGCTGATGAAACGCACGCCTTCATCAAGAAGATTCTCACACTCGGACAAGTACGCGAACCGCACGGTCAGTTGGCGCGCACTCACCGTGATACACACGTTTGTCGGCACCGGAATCAAGAAACGGTGTCGACGCTCGGCCACCGGCATGGCATGGCTGGCGATTTGATGGCCGTCCCCGTCGGTAATGGTGACGGCAGCGTCATCGCCGCATCTTTCGGCGAACAATTCCAGCAGACGGTAGCCGCCGGTTTCGATGGCAACGGAATAGTTGTCAGGCATAATGATCTCCTCCAAAGCGTCACATGATCAGATATCACGTGACTACGCATTGAAAAACTGATAATTGGAAAAACCAAATATGGAAAAAGGGAAACACCCGTCACAACACGATGGAATCGCGTTCGATGATGCGACAGCGCAATGCCGTTTTGCCACCATCTCGTTGTCTCTGCACCGCCATGCCATGATCGGATTTGAGATCTGCTACGGCCTTATCGCCGTCAAGCATGGCAACCAGTTGTCGAATCGCTTCGAAACCATTTCATAATGGGGCAATTCCAGCGTGGTCAGGGATGGTTTGATCACATCAGTGATGAACGGCTGATTGTCGATGCTGATCACCGACACGTCGGTTCCGATGCGCACTCCGCGTTCTCGCGCGGCTTCGTAGATGAAGGTGGCGCGCACATCGTTGAAACAGAAGATGCCGTCCGGCTTGATTTCGTCGAACACCCGCGCCGCCTCAGCGGCAGCGTTGGTCATCTCCAATACATTGACGACCAACGCCTCATTGAATGCAATGCCAGCTTCCGCAAGTGCACGCCGATAACCAGACAGACGCTCCTTCTGCGCGATAACGGTGGTTGCGGAACCGTAGTAAACGATGCGTCGGCATCCGGCTTGAATCAGACGGTTGGTGGCGTCGTACCCGGCCATCTCATCATCAGGATAGATTGAAGGAACCTTTCCCGCGGCATCCTCACTGTCTACCACCACGGTCAGGCTGCCTTCCAAGGCCTCAGGAATATCCACTTTTCGGTGATACATCATGGCGTATAGGAAGCCGTCCACATTGTATCGGCGTAGGGCGGATATCTCTTGGTCTTCAAGTTCGGCATCGTTGTTGGTGTTTGCGGTGAGCAGAATGTAGCCAAGCTCGCGCGCGGCGTCCTGTGCCCCTTGGAGTACCCGCACCGCATACGGGGTCGTGGCTATCTCATCGGTGACGAATCCCAGAGTATTGGATTTGTTGGTGCGTAGGGTGCGCGCCACGGAATTAGGCTTGTACCCCATGTTCGCGGCGGTCGCGCGGATTTTCTGCGCAACCGCCTTGCTGACGCGATTGTGATCCTTGTTGTTCATGACCAAAGACACGGTGCATACGGAAACGCCCGCTTCCTTAGCTATGTCTTTGATGGATACCAATCGTTTGGACCTGTTCACTCGTTGACTTACTGACGACTGTACCATCTTATCACCCCCTTTTTTACGAACATGTCATGACGTCTGGTTTCGGGCGCAGCCCGTGCTCTGTTCCATGCGATCATGAATGTCCATTCCAGGCAGACGTCCGAACGAATAAATAATCCATGACGTGCAGAACATCGGCAGCGACAAACCGAACACCATGAGAATTCCAGGCCATTGCACCCATACAAGCACGGTGAGGATCAGCAGTCCGACCTGCAGAAGGCTGCATAACGGACGTGCCACAATCATCGCCAGTGTTGTACGAACAATCCAGGCGGGACGCTCTTCATAGTTCGCGCGTACCACCCAAACCAAGGACGAGAACACTGCCAAAACTACGATGATGAGCAGCAGCACGCCGGAAACCATGATGTCGAAATCGCCGCGAGCATGCCAGTTCATCACGTAGTAGTCGACGATGACCACGGCCCAGAGAATAATCAAAGGCCAACCGAAAAGATTCGCACTCTTGACTTCGCTTTTCCAGAAGCCGTGGAACGTCGTCCAAACCTCCTTGGCCCGCATTGAACGGTCCTCAGAAAGCACCCACGCGCGGAACGTAGCCTGCGCAGCCGCGAACGAGGGGAAAACTCCCAGCACGACGGCTCCCATCAGAGTGTGCGCGAGTATGGCCACATTGACCACGAAAATCGCGACTAGCAGACGGCAGAACTGCTCGTAGGCCACAGAGAAGCGGGCAAGCATAGCGAATCCTTTCTATCAGCTGGCTTTTAGATTGGTTGTCTCTTGTCGGATTGCGTTTGACTCAGCTTGACGCGCCGACGCACTCACACCCTTGTTGAAGTACTTCTGTCAAGAACGGATAGAGCACAAGCAGAGGCAGGGTAGAGACGATGATGATGCCGAACTTGATCTGATCGGCGGCCTGCTGCTGCGCAGCCGCGTTGACATTGGTTCCAGTCCCCTGCGCCACCAGCAGCAACTGCTGCAACACCACCTGCAATGGCTGCTTCTTGTCGTCGGTGATGTAGATAAGGCCCGTCATGAAGTCGTTCCAGTGGCCGACAAAGTAGTACAGACCAATTACAGCCAGAATCGCAGAGCTCAACGGCAGCACAATCTTGAAGAAGTAGCCAAAATAGCTCAGCCCGTCGATCTGGGCCGCATCGAAGAGCTCTTCGGGGATAGAGGTTTCGAAGAAGGAACGGGCCACGATCACGTTGTATACGGAAACCGCGCCAGGCAGTATGAACACCCACATGCTGTTGTTGATGCCGAGGCTCTTGTACAGCAGGTAGTTCGGAATCAGGCCGCCGGCGATGAACATGGTCACGGTGAACAGGAACATGATCACGCGTCGCGGCTTGAACTCGCGACGGGATAGCGCGAAAGCGCAGGGAATGGTCACTGCCATGTTAACCGCGGTGCCGACCACCGAATAGATGATGGTGTTGAGATAACCCTGCCAGATGCGCTGGTTGGCGAACACCTTAGCATAGCCAGCGAAGGTCACACCCTTGGGTAGCAGCAGCACTTCACCGCCGGCCACGGCGTTCGGATTTGAAAATGATGCGATGACCACGAACCACAGCGGTAGAGCACCGCCACAATGGTCAGGAGCAGTACGCACATTGATGACGCCCGACACCCGTCAGGTCACCCGGCTTCTGCTTCTGACGCACGTGCTTGTTCCAGGGATGTCGTTCCTTGTTCTGGGTAACAGCCTCAATTGTTGCAGACATGATAAAACCCTTCTAGAAAATGCTCGTATCGGAAACGCGCTTGGCGATTGCATTCGCGGTGATCAGGAAGATGAAGTTGACCAAGGTGTTGAACAGGCCGATTGCCGTCGAATACGAGTATTGGCCATTGATAATACCGATTTTGTAGGTGTATGTGGCGATGACTTCGGTGGCCGGCATGTTCAGCGAGTTCTGCATCAGATAGATCTTGTCGAAGCCCACGTTGAGTACGGAGCCCATGTTCATGATGAGCAGGATCGCACACGTCGGCATGATCGCAGGAATATCGACGTAGCGAATCAGCTGCAGACGGCCTGCACCATCGATCTTCGCCGCCTCGTACAGCGATGTGTTCACACCGGCGAGCGCAGCCAGGTAGATGATGGAGTTCCAACCAACATGCTGCCAGACTTCAGAAATCCAATAGACCGCGGTGATGGCGCTGGTGGAACCCATCAGTGATTCTTCACCGAAGAAGCGACCGAGAATGCCGGTACCAGGAGTCAGGAAGATGTTGAGCATGGAGACGATGACCACCACGGAGATGAAATGTGGCATGTAGGTAATCGTTTGCACGAAACCCTTGATTTTCTTAGAACCGATCTGATTGATCAGCAAGGCTAGAATAATCGGGAAGATGAAGCCCATAACCAGTGTCCACAAGGAAATGCGGATGGTGTTGGTCATAATCTCGCCAAACAGCGGGTTGTGGAAGAATTCCAGGAAGTATTTAAAGCCGACGAATTTGCCGCCGGTCAGGCCTTTGGTCGGATCGAACTCGCGGAAGGCGAGCTGGATGCCCCACATCGGCACGTAGGAGAACAGTCCCACGAAGAACAATGCCGGAGCGGAAAGAATCCACAACTGCCAGTAGCGACGTAAATGGTCGGCGATGCGATCGAGCAGACCTGGTTTCTTGCGGTCGGGAGCCGCTTCCATCGCCACGGTCCGTGCAGCAACGCCTTGCGATGTTTGTGCACTCATGTTGGTCTCCAATTTAGGATGATTGCTAGGGAACAAAAGTGCGGGGTCCGGCGGTAGTCATGGGAGAGAAACGAACCCATGCGATGGACCCGCGGTATTGCTTGGCTACTTGGTGTACTTGTCGTACCACTTCTGCCAAATCTTGATGTTGGCGTCGAGGCCGAGGGTCGGTTCGGACACCTTCTTCACGTAGGCATCCCATTCCTTGTCGATGCCGCCCTTCTGGACCCATTTCGCGATCTGGTTGTTCGCGTAGTTGGAGATGGCGGTGTTGTTGTTCTGCAGGGTGTTGGAGTCCTCGGTATTCGGGCGCACGTAGATCGGGATGACGTCCTTGACGCCGTCGACACGGCTGCGTGCCTCGCGGATGGCCTGGTCGGAGGCGGTGACCTGGTCAGCGTTGGTGTCGTTGACCATCTTCACGTCGTCGCGAATCCAGCCACCGAAGCGGTCCTGCAGGGCGACGGCGCGGGTATCAGGATATTCGGCGTAGGCTTTAGCCTTGTCGATGGTGTACTGGTGGTCGCCGTCATCGGAGACGATATCCGGAATAGAGCCGAAGAATCCAGCCACGGAAAGCTTCTCGCCGTACATGGCGTCGATCACCTTGTAGATGGCGTCCTGGTTGGCTGCGTTCGGGTTGACGGTCAGGCCGGAACCGGAGTAGGCCCAGCGGCAGGCTTCCTGGGAATAATCCCACTTGACCTGGGAGTCGGGCGTGGAGGCGTCCTTCTTCAGCGGCGGCAGGGTGACGTACTGGTCGCCGAGCTTGTCGCCGTATTCGGCGTAGTTGGACCAGCCGAAGGAGACGCCGGTCAGCGCGGTCTTGCCGTCACTGACGGTCTGCGAAGTGTATTGCGAGGCGTCGCGGGTGAGCACATCCTTCGGGACAAGGCCCTTGGCCATGAGTCCGTGCAGGTAGGAGACGACGTCCTTGAGCGCGTCGGAGGTGTAGTAGCTCTTGACCTTGCCGTTGTCCACGTAGTAGCCCTGTTCGGAAGCGCCGCCGCCCATGAAGGCGGTATCCACACCTCGGAGTTCATCAGAGTCAGCGGGCTCCACAGACCGAAGCCCAAGCTGCGGATGTTCATCGGAACCTCATCGGCCTTGCCGTTACCGTTCGGATCCTGGGTCTTGAAGGCTTCAAGCACGTTCTCGAGCTCGCCCCAAGTGGTCGGCATCTCGAGGCCGAGCTTGTCAAGCCAGGTCTTGTTGATGAACATGTGGGTGCCGGAGACCTCGTAACCCTTGCCACGATCGGACGGCAGCATGGCGATTTTGGTTCCGTCAGTCACATACTTCGCGGCACCTGGCTGGGCCTTGAGGAACTTCTTGGCGTTCGGCATCTTGTCCAGATGAGGCTTCAGATCCTCGAAATAGGTGCTGTACTTAGCCGCATCCACCATGCTGAACAAGCTCAAGCCGATGTCCGGGAATTCACCGGCGGCCATCTTGGCGCTCTTCTGCTGGCCCCACGCGTTGTCGGAGATTCCTGCCATTTGATGGTGCAGTCGCAGGCGGCTTCCAGATCCTTGGTGTACTGGGTGTCCTGCATCGGATGATCAGTCACGTTGCGACGAACCAGAATGTTGACGATTGGCTTGCCGTTCTCGTCTGTGGTGGCCTGCTTGTTGCCGCAGGCGGCAAACGTCGTGACATAGTCGCGACTGCAGCTATTGATGCCAACAGGCGAACACTTCTTCGTGCCATGATTAGGCTCCTTCTTCCTTGATGTTTCCTCCTCGTACCGATGTAAGACGCACCGGTACGACCCCGTCAGCCACTTGCTTTGTGGTTGTTTCTTTGCGGTGGTTAACACTATAAATCGTTAATCGTTTAATGTCAAACGTTAATCGTTTATTTCAATAGTTAACGTTCTCATCGATCAGACCAACCAGCGCCGCAAACGTAAACTTCGGCTCCATACTGCCGTCCTTGCAGAACACCGGAATCACCCACATCGCGACACGCCGTTAATCGTATAACGTATCGTTTTTCATCAAATACGCGTACAACCCGTCCGTTGTACGCGCAAAAGCGTAGCCGAACAGGACGGCCGCCGAGGCGACAGTCGCTACTTACGAAAGCCGCATTCCTCCTTCAGGAAGAAGGAGAGCACGAGTACGCTCACAGACAGCACCAAACCAAATACGTAGCTGCACCCGGGAGCCGGAGATGAAGCATTCGGCATCGTGCCTGCTGGCCATCGTCGTGAGATAGCTGTGCACCCATCTGGTCCACAGTAAATCATGAAAAACGCGCGTTGGCGCACGTCCTTTTTCACGGGCGTGCGCCAACGCGCATTTTTGCATCGGCTTCTGCGATCAAGCCTCGCGGCTCGCGGAAGCCGCAGCGACGCCGGCAAGGCGCGAGGTGCGTTGAAACCTTCCTTTTCGAAGCGGTCAGCAATCTTCTGTGCGATCTCGTGCCCCTGGCCCTTATCCCACCAGGCGATGATGGAGCCACCAAAGCCGCCGCCGGTCATACGCGCACCATACGCACCGTTGGCACGGGCCACGTCCACGGCAATATCCAACTCGGGCACAGTCACTTCATAATCCGCAGCGAGCGAATCATGAGACGCGTTGAACAGTCGGCCGGCCTCGTCGATCTTGCCGTTGGCGAAGGCACGCACGAAGGAGTTGACACGGGCGATTTCGGTGATGACGTGGCGCACGCGCTTCTTCATCGTGTCGTCTTCCAGCTTGTCGAGCGTTTCCTTGAGCGCCTGGAACGGATCGTCGGACTTGGCGATGCTGTCGGCGACCACACGCAGGTTGGCCACGCCGAGGATTTCGGCGGCCTTCTCGCAGGTGGCGCGACGCTGGGCATACTGTCCGTCGTTGAGCTGGTGCGGAGCCTGAGTGTCAAGCACCAGCAGTTCCAGACCGTACTTGTCGAGATCGAATTCCTGCTGGGAGACGTTCTCCAGCGGGCTCAGCTCTGGACGGCAATCAAGACGCAACGCATGGCCGAAAGTGCAGCGCATGGATGCGTTCTGATCGAGCCCACCGGTGGACGCGCCCGCCATGTCGTTTTCCGACTTGATGGCGGCGTTGATCAGCGTCACACGACCGGCATCGGATGCGCCATAACCCAAACCGTACACGTCATCCAACGCCAAGGCGGTGGAGCAGGTCATGGCTGCGGAGGAGCTCAGACCGGATCCGAGCGGCACGCAGGAGGAGAATGCCGCATCGAAGCCCTGCACCGCATCGAAGCCGGCTTCGCGCAATGCCCAGGCAACGCCTACCGGGTAGCGGCCCAGCCTTCCACGCCACCGGCCTGCAGGCCGTCGAGGTCGGCTTCGGTAACGTTTTCGGAGTCAACGTCGGAAACCACGCGCACCTTGGTGTCTTCACGCGGCTTGAGCGCGATGAACGTGCGGTGCGGCAGTGCGATCGGCAGGCACAGGCCCGCGTTGTAGTCGGTGTGTTCGCCGATCAGGTTCACACGGCCCGGTGCGGCCCATACGCCAGCCGGCTCCTCACCGTAGGTGGCACGGAACAGATCGGTCGCGTTCTTCACACCCTCGTCGTGCGAGAGCGGCTCAATGAATTCAACAGCAGTCATTGGTGTTTTGTCCTTTGGGTTTTATTGGCTTTCAGCCTTCGATATCGATTGGTCCGAGCTCGTGGAAGCGCTTGGCGATGAGTTCCGGCGTGGTGTCGGAAACCCATGCGGCCATGCCGGATTCGGATCCGGCCAGATACTTGATCTTGTTGGCTGCGCGGCGGAACGAGAAGAACTGCAGGTTCAGGCGGTAGTTTTCACGGCGTACGTCGTGGATCGGAGCCTGATGCCATGCTGCGATGTACGGCAGGTCCATGCCCTTGCCGTCACCCTTGTCGAAGAACGCGTTGCCGCGCTTGAGCAGGGTGGAGTACATGACGGCCAGATCCCAACGTTCCTGGTCGTTGAGCTCGTCGAGGGTGAGCACGTCGCGCACCGGGGCCACATGCACCTCGAGGGGCCAGCGGGCTGCTGCTGGCACGTAGGCCACCCAGCTGTGGTTGCGCATGACGATGCGCTCCCCGGCCTCGATTTCGGAGTTCATGAGATCCTTGAGCAGGTTGCCGCCGGTCTTCTCATGGTAGGCTTCGGTCTGCTTGAGTTCGGCTTCCATCTTCGGTGCGATGAACGGGTAGCAGTAGACCTGTCCGTGAGGGTGTGCCAGGGAGACGCCGATTTCCTGTCCGTGGTTTTCGAACGGGAAGATCTGTTCGATGCCTTCCATCTTGGAGATTTCGGCGGTACGGAACGCCCATGCTTCCACGACGGTGCGCAGGCGGGAGACCGGCAGATCGGCCGGCAGGCCGTCCTCGTTCGGGTCGAAGCAGATGACTTCGCAGCGGCCGGCGGCGAGCTTCTTCTCCCACAGCGGGTTGCCGTCGACGTAGGTGACGTCTTCGGAGACACCGGGCACACGCACCATCGACGGGAAACGGTTCTCGAACACGACGACGTTGTAGTCGGTGTCCGGCACCTCGCCGTCCT
>ENA-OQJS01000219-OQJS01000219.1-human-gut-metagenome-genome-assembly--contig:-NODE-219-length-10572-cov-0.704069_pt1 | contig 10572 bp, 14 predicted proteins | sample MGYA00242598_ERZ504764 | MGnify/ENA primary metagenome ERZ504764 (study PRJEB26092, sample SAMD00036368) | human gut metagenome | host: Homo sapiens | study: EMG produced TPA metagenomics assembly of...
CAAAGAAAAACAGCCAGCTTAAAAGACACTTGGAAAATTCCCAATCAACTTTTTACGGAAATTGCGGAAAACAAACGCGTACCGAGTGAGATTCTTGCAGATTATGGATTCACCATGGATGCTGCTGATGAGGATGAACGCCTATTCGAACTTTTATTGCATAGTCCTTTGTTCGGAGCAGTCAGAGGAATTTGTTCTCAAAGCGGTCCGCTGTCTGTCAATGAACTGCTCCAAAAGCTGGCAGACCGACAGTTTACGCTCAGCAAAGAGGAACTTGTGGCATTTATCAACGTATGTACCCGCGCAGAAAAAGGTAAAGTTTCGCTGATAAAAGCACGGTATCACTTCTTTGTGCGCGCACTTGAGGGGGCTTATATTACCTTAAATACACCCAAACAGTTGTTCTTGCAGAGAAAATTATTCACAGGAAATGGTTCTCAGCAACAGGCTGTGTTTGAGTGCGCTATTTGCACTGACTGCGGGCGTACTGCCACCGTCGGAAAAACGATTGGTGACCATTTGGAAAATGTAAAGCAGTGGGATGACAAGGCAGAGTATTACCTTGTCAAAGAACAAGGCGAAGCCCATATCTTGATGAAGACGATGACGAGAAAGCTGTCACGATTGACGATGAAACCGGCTGTGTCAGAAAATGATTATGTGATTTGCCCCATTTGCGGAGCCATCAGCGGTGAGGCTGATGCCAAACTGGAAGCGCCTTGTGATCATGCGGCATCTAATTACATAAAGCTATCCAAGGTGACCGTCAAAAACACAAAGCAAATCAAGTGCAGTGCTTGTGGATTTGGACACTGCGCAGATTCTATTTGGGCGCAGAAGCTGCAACGTCCGTACTTGGAACAAAGCTATTTGATATTCTCCCTGAGACAGAAGAAACGCCGATACCGAAAGAAAATCGAACTTCCGGTAGAGGGCTGTTCGCGGCCCGCAATACACGGACTACTACTACAACAACAAAGCATCGGCAATTCCTGTGCTTTTCTGATAGTCGAAGCGAAGCTGCATTTTTTGCCTGCTACATGGAAAAGTCTTATCAGGAATTTCTGCGCCGCCGCGGTATTTGGCACGTTATTGAGGAATGCAAAAAAGAAGGAAAGACTTTCCTGAGCGTCAGCAGTTTTGTGGAACGACTGAGTCGCTATTTTAATGCCAACAAAACTTTTGCTGAGTGGGATCAGCCTGAAAATCAGGACATTGATCTCGCCTGTAAGCGTAACGCTTGGATCGCCGTGCTGAATGAGATGTATAATGCACGCCGCTCCACAAGTTTGGCGAGTATGGGCTTGCTCTCATTTGAGTATGATCCAAATGCTGAAGTTTGCAGTGACATTGCAGACGAATTCGGAATATCTGACGCCGAAAGCAAAGACTTCTTAAATCTGCTCGTAATGGATGCGGTCTATGCTGGAGCAATTCTTCCTGATTTTAAGTTGACGGATGCAGATCGGGAGTACATTTTCTTTGCTGCAAAGCAGCGCTATATGAAGGCAATCAAAACAGCGGAAGATTCCCAACGCAGTTGGGTAACAGGCTGGGCGGCTAGGAAGCGCTCCAACGGGAACTATTATCCAATGCTCGTCTTGCCCGTGTATGCCGTGTTTCTGGACAGGATGAGGATTATTCAAACGAGATCCTTTTGAGTTACTGGGATAATGTATTCGCAAAGCAGCGAAACGAAGAAACTAACGATTTCTACAAAAGATTTCAGTATTCGCCTTAGCGGAGATAGCAAACTACATTTTTATCGTTGCAAAAAGTGTGGGAAAGTTACGCCATATTATTGCAAGGGATTTTGTTCTTCCGTGAAGTGTGACGGTTCGTTGGAAAAATATGATCCCACTATCGACTTGCAGAACAACCATTATGCTAATTTGTACAGGGACACTCGGATGTCGCCCTTGTTCATCAAAGAGCATACGGCACAGTTGGCGAAAGATCAACAGACGATTTACCAACAGGGATTTGTAAACGGCAAGATCAACGCGCTTAGCTGTTCGACCACCTTTGAAATGGGTGTTGACGTAGGCTCATTGGAAACTGTATATATGCGTAACGTTCCGCCGAGCCCCGCAAATTATGTACAGCGTGCCGGTCGTGCCGGCCGTGCATTGCACTCTGCAGCGTTTGTGATGACCTATGCAAAGCTAAGTTCTCACGATTTTACGTTCTATAACAATCCGCAAAAGATGATCAGCGGTTTGATACAGGCACCGGTCTTTGAGATCAAAAACCGCAAGGTTATTAACCGACATATTTATGCAGTTGCACTGAGCTCGTTCTTGGCCGCTTACCCTAAAGTATATGATGGGGATAATCAGACGGTACTTTTGAACGAAGGCGGCTATGACCTGCTGAAAGATTATCTCCGGCAAAAACCACAGCACTTGAAAAATCTACTGGAAAAGTCGATTCCTGCCGATGTACATAAAGAACTCGGCATTGATGATTATTCATGGATTGACTCTCTGATTGGCGATGATGGCTGTTTGGAAATTGCAGTAAAAGAATATCGGGACACGATTGACTACTATGAAAAACAAATGAAAGCGTATGCCCGTGTAAAGGATTACAAAAACGCAGGAGACTATGAAAGGAAGCTGCAAAAGTTCCGCTGTGCAAGGGAAGACGGAGAGGGCAAAAAGAGCTTGATAGATTTCCTTGTGCGCAACAATGTTCTCCCCAAATATGGATTTCCTGTGGATACCGTTGAACTGCTACCAGATGTCTCGGCTGTTGGCAGCAACAAGGCATTGCAGCTGGCACGTGATCTCCAAATGGCAATTGCTGAATATGCGCCCGGTTCACAGGTAATAGCAGATGGCAAAATGTATACAAGCCGCTATATCCGCAAAATGCCGTCTAAAGCATCTTCGAATGGATGGGAGATAGGACATTTTTGTAAGTGTCCCAACAAAGAATGTGCTGAGCCAAACTTCACAAAGCAGGATATTCCCAGCGAAGGTCGTGAATGCGTTTCTTGCCATTTTCCCATTAAAAAGAGATTTTGGCAGACGACATTGGAGCCTAGACGCGGTTTTATTGCCGAGAATGGAGAGGGTAAAGATGTTCCAATGCATCGTCCAGAACGTGAGTACAAATCCGATGACTATTACATCGGTGATCCTACACGTAATGTGATTGATACCCTGAGTTTCTCTGTCAATGAGAACAACATCGAAATTGAATCTACTTCCAACGATTCTCTTGTGGTGGTAGTTCGCAGCCCGGAATACGCTGTGTGCCCTGTTTGCGGATATGCTACGGATGATCCGTTCCCTAAAAAGCATAAAAATCCGTATGGATATTACTGCAAAAATGAAGAAGCTATTTCTAAGAAGTATATTCTTTCCCATGATTTCAAGACCGATGTTGCAAAGATTGTTTTTCAGACACCTGCCGCAAGTGACACGAACACGATGCTGTCTGTCCTTTACGCATTGTTGGAAGGAATGTCAACCGCCCTTGGCATTGAGAGAACTGACATAAAAAGGAACTCTGCACAAGGTAAACTGGAATAATCGGCTGATTTATTCCATCATTTTGTATGATGCTGTGGCCGGTGGTGCCGGTCATGTACGCAGAATCGTGACAAAAGATGGCGCTGCATTCCAAAATGTGTTGCACGCGGCTTACGATCTTGTACAAGGCTGTGACTGCGATACTTCGTGCTATAAGTGTCTGCGCAATTATTACAACCAGAAAATCCATGATCAGTTGGATCGGCACATCGCTGCAACTTCATCAAGCCGTGGCTTGGCGTGATGAAACCCATTGAGGAACAACAGCAAGAAGAAGCTACAACAGCCGAATGCGAGCGCAATTCTTCCTTAGATACCGTGCTACATACAGACTGTGAATATGATGAGGATTCAACATCATGGAACGAGATTATCGAAAACCTCCCATTAACCGACAGCGATGCGGAATGGGTAAGCGCGCTTCAAAAAATTGCTGAAAGAGATTTTCTACCATTCCCGGTGCAATCCGCACATATCACAGTGGAACGTAGTAATGATGAGTTATGGCCGGATATGGCTTGGCCCAATTTGAAATTGGCATTGTATACCTCTGATAATACCGATGAGTATGATAACTGGCCAAACTGCGATTGGAAAGCCTACAAAATAGGCGATGACACACTTACGCCGGAGAAATTTGCAGAAATTATCCGCAACACAACAATAAGGTGATGAACTTATGGCACACATGATACCTGCTGAGCCCAAAGAATTCGATGCACGGAGCCACGAGGGCGTTGTTTTTGAGGCGCTGAAAAAGCTACCGGATAGCTACTATGTATTCCATTCTGTTGAAACGGTTGCCGTTACAAGCACGAACGAATTGCTTGCTAAGGAAACGGACTTCTTGGTGGTAAATAAACAGCTTGGTGCGCTTACCATTGAAGTAAAAGCTGGAGATGGAATTTACTATGAGGATGGTCAATGGCATTACACAAGTGGTTTGCTGATGCCGCACGGTGGACCTTACCGGCAAGCACGGACAGCCAGTGCGACTTTGCGTAGACTTGTCAAAGATCACACTAACCCGGCTGTAGCCAGTATGGTAAATCACATTAAATTTGTTAGCGCTGTGTGGTTTCCGGATATGGCACAGGATCGTGTCAATCGTATACCGTTCGGGAGCGATGCCAATAAAAAAATCACGTTGTGCTACGACGATTTGGTTGATCCGAGACCAGCCATAGAACGAATTATGGCAATCGAGATTTCAATTGGCAATAGCTATATTGAAAATCGCATGACGGATGCAGACTTGAATCTTCTGGTAAACAATGTGATTTGCCCCAAGTTTCATCTCATTAAAAATGCCATCAGTGGAACGTGGACTTGTAGAAATGCAGTTCAATATGCTGTTGAAAGAGCAATACAAGATTCTGGATTTTCTCGATGAGCAACCAACTGCTGTTATAAATGGTGCCGCAGGCACAGGTAAAACCATGGTTGCTGTTGAAAAGGCACGCCGACATAGTGTGCAGGGAGATTCGGTCTTATTTCTGTGCTTTAACCGTATGCTCAGAGATCATTTGAACCAGCAATACAAAAGCGGGCTGCTGAAAAAAGATTTTGAAAACGTTGATTTCATGACAATTAGTGCGTTGGCCTATAAAGTTGCCGGGGACATGAAACGGTTTGGAAGATTTAAAGCAATGGTTGTCCGATTGCTATGATAAAAAGGAAGTCTTTGGCTACAAACACGTCATCGTTGATGAAGGGCAAGACTTTGGCTTGCTTGGTGTTGATGATTCAGCAAACGAAGATTCAAGTTATGGCTGCCAAATTATTGATATATTGGAACTGGTAGCATTGGGCAACGGGGGGACGTTTTATCTATTTTGTGACCGCAATCAAATTGTTCAGGGCGCTGGCGCTGATGCACAACTTCCCGCCTGCATCTCCGACTCAGAATGCAAGCTGACGCTGCATCGAAATTGCCGCAACACATACGAAATCGCAACTACTTCAATCAAACCGTTGCCCAAGAACGACCGTAATATTACGGCAAAACAGGGTCTACAAGAGTGGCATTAAACCTCATATGTATGCAATAGCAAACAGTGACGAACAAATCGAGTACATCAATAAAGCCATTGACAGTTTGAAAGACACCTGTGAAAGCATAACTATTCTCAGCGTGAAAAACACACTTAATAATAGTATTCTGTCACCTTATACGGAATGTGAAAGTGTCGGCGATTACAGCAGACATTATACCCATAAGGGAAAGGAGTGCCTGTTCTCTAATTGCTCAAAGTTCAAAGGACTCGAAGCAGATGCCATCATTTTGATTGACGTTGACAGCAGCACTTTTGACAAAGGAGCTATGTATTTCTATGTGGGTGCATCTCGTGCGCGGAGAAATTTGGAAATTATCTCCAATGCAACGAAGGAAGACTGTGCTTGATGGTTAGAAGTCTAAACCCTAAGGCACCTCTGCGTAGAGATCCCATCTCGATGTTGAAAGTTTTGCTGTCTTGCGACGTAGACTTAATCGAATGATGTCACAATGTCAATTTTGTTGGGAGGATTTTCTTATGATGGTAGGTAATCAGCCTGAACGAGAGATCATACTTGATGCAAATCAGCCAATCGAATTTAACACAATAAAAGATGCCATAAACGCCGTAATCGGAACTAACTACGCAGGGTGGATGAAAGCCTGCTGGCCTAATGTAATGGGCAATGGTAGCTTTCGTCTGTGGTTTCCTAAGCTTGCACATTATGAGAATGGAAAACCTCATGCTGCGGCATTTGGGTGTGTTAATGTGCTTTCACCGGATTGGAATAGACTCGTTTTTGACGATCTGAAGGGTTCAGAAAATTCGAATACGGAACATTATGATGGTTATGACTTGATTTTTTGCAAAAGATTCGCAGAAGGCGGGCTATGTTTTTCGAGGTGTATTTATAAGAAATAATGTGTTGTCTAGACAGAATCATTCTGTATCAGATCGGATTGCAACAAAAGTTTGCTTAATAGGTACACCTGCAAACAAAATTAAGATTCTTAATCAGATTGGAGACAATGCATGAATAGCTGGCTTATTCCCTGTAATCCAAAGCTGTATGACGTTTGCGCAGCCTTTCAAAATTTTGCCGTCATTGATTGGAAACAGTCCATGAAAAATGTGGAGATTGGAGATACGATATTTATATATGTTGGAGCGCCAATTCAGGCGGTATTATTCAAGTGCAGGGTGGTTGCAGTTAATAAGCCTTTTTCTACAATTGACGACAGTAAGTTTGTTATCAGCGGAGAAAGATACCAACATTATGGAAAATATATTGAGCTTCAGCTAATTTGCAGCTTTTCACCTGAAACATACCCATTGTTATATCTGAAAGAGCATGGTTTATCTGGAAATGTTCAGGGACCCCGCAGGTTTGAGATTCCCGTCATACAAAGTTAATCGCCACTTTTCTATATACTTTATATTTGACTTTAATACGCTTTATTGTATAATATGATTACATTACACTAGGGGGAGCGCACTACATATGCTGGATCTCACACAATTAAGCAAATATAAGGAGAACAACCGCATAGAAGCCAAAAAAGCTCAAGGCGGTCTACCCCATAGCATCTGGGAGACATACTCCGCTTTTGCCAATACTTTCGGCGGTTATATTCTGCTTGGCGTTGTAGAAAATGCAGACAAGAGCTTTTCCAGTGTGCCGCTCCCCACCCCCGAAAAACTTGTTTCTGATTTTTGGAACAGCGTCAATAATCACTCCATCGTCAATGTAAATATCCTTTCTGACCGCAATGTACAAATCGTAGAAAGCGGCGGCAACCAGATTGTTGTCATCGAAGTACCCCGCGCTGACCGCCACGATAAGCCGGTCTACACAGGTGTTGATCCTTTTTCGGGAACGTATCGTCGAAATGGCGAGGGTGATTACCGCTGCACCAAGGATGAAGTGCGCGCCATGATGCGGGATCAGGCGGATATTTCGCAGGACGCCCGCGTCATGGATACTATGACGATAGACTGCTTGATACGGACACCATTCGCCGCTATCGCCAGCGCATGGATAATCTCCGACCCGGCCATGTATGGTCAGAATTAGCTGTGGAGGATTTTCTGCACCGCTCGGTGCTATGGCACGAGACGCAGATGGCAAGCTGCGCCCCACTGCTGCCGGATTGCTTATGTTCGGCCATGAATACGAAATTGTACGCGAGTTCCCACATTATTTTCTGGATTATCAAGAGCATGACCGTTCCGGCTACAGAAGATGAACGGTGGACAGATCGTATAGTCTCCGGTTCCGGCGATTGGAGTGGTAATATTTGCGATTTCTACTTCCGTGTATACAACCGAATCTCGCAGGATATTAAAGTGCCTTTTAAACTGGAGGGTACAGATCGCATTGACGACACCCCTCTGCATAAGGCTTTGCGCGAGGCTTTGGCAAACGCCTTGATCCATGCTGACTACTATGACCGACGCGGTCTGGTGATTCAAAAATGGCCGGATAAAATTCGCATCGCCAATCCGGGTGCTTTCCGTATCAATGTGCAGGAGGCTCTTGTGGGCGGTGTATCGGATCCACGCAACGAATCGCTGATCAAAATGTTCAATCTGATAAATGTTGGCGAGCGTGCAGGAAGTGGATTGCCAAGTATTCGCTCCGTTTGGCAAAAGCAGGGGTGGCAGGTGCCAGAGATTGTTGAAGCATTTAATCCAGATCGGACAACGCTGACACTACCGCTTTCCGCCGCAAAAATGGCGGTAAAAAGTGGCGGCAAAAAAGTGGCGGCAAAAAATGGCGATAAAGAAGGCGGCATTGCTGAACGTCGCAAAGCGGACATTTTACAGTACCTGACAGACACTCCTAAAGCGGCAAGCAAAGAAATTGCCGAGGCGGTCGGACTTCAGGTTTCCCGCACGAAAATGTATTTGGCAGAATTGATTGAACAAGAGGCTGTTGTTGCAGAAGGCGCCGGACGTGCGCGTAAATATCGGCTGAAAACATGAGTACAGTGATTGCATTTTGGAACATACAGTAATGAAATACCAGCCAATGCCTATCCACTTCACAAAACTGCCAGATACAATTTGGCGCATAATAAGCACTGCAGGATTCGTTAATTTGTAACGCAATCTATAAAAGGGGAGTGAATGTGATGACTCTCAGAGAATACGCGAAGCTGATGAATGATACCGCGCTTCAAGGCAGCCTTTCGATCGAGGAATATAATCGTCTGTATAAACCCCTATTGGACGGCATTCAATCGATGATTCCGCCAATGCTATTTCGCTATCGTTCCTGTAATGAACTTTCTCTTCAAGCCCTTTGGATGATAAAATCTGGCTTTCCAAGGGAAATGTCATGAATGATGATTATGATGCGTTGCTGTATTTTGATAAAGCAAAAATCACCGCGCACGTTTTACAGGCTATAAACGAATTTTCACGGTTCGCTTCGGGAAAGGTTTCCTGGGAAGAACTTCCGCAGATAGTACAATACTTTTTCCCGCGTGAAGTTCTTTGTCAGATGAGAGAAGCCATTGCGCATATTACTGTAGGAGATATGGAATCTTATTTACGACACTTTGAAGCATTTTCTCGAAATGCTATTAAAGCATACTCTCCGAAAATTTCGGTTTTAACGCAAAACACATTAAAATTCGCCTGTTTCTCTGATACGATTACATCTGCAAATATGTGGGGACACTATGCATCCTCAAGTACAGGATTTTCCATTGGATATAACTTTCGAGGCTTTCCATGTGTTGATTCTGTAGGTGAAGGAAACAGTGAGTCGCCCACTCGATGTGAATTGTTCCCAATTATTTACCAATCAAAGCGTTACGACGCAACGCCTTATGCCGAATGGCTTTTAATATGTTCTCTTGTAAACGACTATTTTAAGACATTTTCTAGTCAGGGAAACATACTTGATAGCAGCTAAAATCCTTCCGTGTCCCGATATGCTTGCACCTACAAATAATAGATACATATAAAAATAATTTCTTCATGGCACCAACTCCTTGAAGAAATTATTTCCATATTTGTATTTAATTATTCAAAGATAATCTTATCCTGCTTTGTCTCATCAAATACTGTTACAAATGTCTTTCCCGGATTCATCTTCAACTGCTTGCCATCAGCGGTATAGTACTTTACAACTCCATTATCCTTTCTCCATGAAATTGCTTCATACTCACCATCTGTAATATAATATCCGGTTCCAGTCTTATCCCAATCGATATTCTGTAAACCATCGCCAAGATCTGTATACTGAACGAACATAACAATCAAGTTCTTGTAGCGAAGCTGCTCATTTGTCTGATCATCAATCTGCTCTGTTCCATACTGGAAACGATAGTACAGTTTCTCATCGGCATTGTACTCATACCATCTTGTACTGCTGTCATTGTATGCAGTTGTCACTTTGTTTGCTGTCTGACCACTGCCAAGCGCTGTATCTTCTAACATTGAATGCAAACGCCTTAGATTTCTCACCCAGATACTCGGTACTGTAACCAGCTGCCGCAATACCTTCCTTCAGCTTTTCGCTGTTTGTATAACAGTTGTGTGGTGCAACCCTTGACTCATCACGATAAAAAGTTGTGGAATCATACAGACCATTCAGGTTATTTAATCCTGTATCCTTAATCCATGATTCCGCATAGACAGACCATCCTACATGTGCATAAATACCGCCAAGCATATTTGCCATCTGTACATAATAATGTCTGGCACTACGAACTGGTCCCAGCTTTTCCAGATTGGAATAATCCTTAAATACACACATATAATCGGTAATACCACCTCAACAAGCATCTCATATGTGATATCTGCCTGTGAGATACCTGATTGTGGCATTGCATCTACAATGTTATTGATCATGATACAAAGTGGTCTCTGATTAGAAAAGACTCTCGTCAATCCACTCACCCGAAAACTCATTGATCACATAGCCTTCCTTTGTTCGGTGCAAATTCAATATCTGCATCCGACATCGTTGCAGCCGCTTCGGTCGTAATAGTTGCCTGCTCGGTATCCTCCTCTTTCTTTTTTCC
>ENA-OQJS01000220-OQJS01000220.1-human-gut-metagenome-genome-assembly--contig:-NODE-220-length-10551-cov-1.144858_pt1 | contig 10551 bp, 12 predicted proteins | sample MGYA00242598_ERZ504764 | MGnify/ENA primary metagenome ERZ504764 (study PRJEB26092, sample SAMD00036368) | human gut metagenome | host: Homo sapiens | study: EMG produced TPA metagenomics assembly of...
TGGACGCAAAAGAAAAGGCGTAGACCGAAGTCAATCGCCAAATCTTCCCCATTTAGGGAACTTTTGCAAATACTGTTTTATGGGAACTCTGCTTCGGGCACCGATCGTTTTTGCATACTACACTATAGAAGAACGTGTAAAAAAGTTGCTGGAAGAGGAGCTGACAGTTGATGAGGCTTTAGAAGAAAAGAATCTTCAGCTGGTACGTTATGCACGGGAACACCAGCCAATCCAGTATTTTAAGCTGAAGGAAAAATATGGCAAACTGAAGATCGGAGTCCGGGACCTTGAAAAAATGCTGACCACCACTGGTGGAAAGGCAGATATACACGAAGGCGGACAGGAGTTCTGCAAGGCATTGGAACTGGATGGCATGGAACTGAATGGACTGGTGGTGCCGAAAGGCTGGGAAGTCGATATGGAAGGAGTTCGACACATTGAATTCCTGAATGGCGTTCCCTATACAAAATCAGCCTTTTCCGCACTGGTTTATATTTCCCGGCGAATGAGGAATGTTGATGATGAAGATGTAAAGCTGGAACTGGCTTTCTATGGTGATTGCCGTTGGAGAAAAATTATCGTTCCACGCGGCGATGCAATGGATAAGAGCAAACTGGTAAAATATGCAAATCAGGGATTGCCGGTGACATCGGAAACCTCTAAAGAGGCAGTCAAATATATGGAAGCATTTTGAAACTTCCAACAAACCGTCATTCCGCGGCACCGCAGTATCGAGCGCATGGGTTGGGTCAAGAACAGGGAATTCTTCCCTTACCACATGGAAAGCCGTGCCGCCTATGATGGTGCCGGCGAGGAAAGCCATCGGATTATCGCTGCTGTTATGCCGCACGGTGACAAAGACAAATGGATGGAGATGGCAGCAACGCTGCGCACGATGCAGGCTGCACGGGTCATGCTGGCGACATCCTTCGCATCTGTGCTGCTGCAGCCCCTTCAACAGCGGCCGTTCATCTTCCACCTCTGGGCAAACTCTCGCAGTGGTAAGACGGCGGTGCTGAAGGCAGCAGTGTCCATCTACGGCGATCCTAATGTGCTGCTGCGGAGCTATAATAGCACTGCGGTCGGCATCGAGCACACGGCAGGTACAGTGCGGAACATTCCACTGGCACTGGATGAGCTGCAGTCGCTCAGTTTGAAGTATGAAAATCTGTCTCGAATGATGTATATGCTGGGCAATGGTATTGGAAAGATGCGTGGTGACCGCATCGGTGGTACGCAGAAAATGCAGACATGGTGCAATAACCATTCTGTCTACTGGTGAACAACCGATCACGGTGCAGAATTCCATGGACGGTGAAAATACGCGCGTCATGGAACTGTATGCATCACCAATCGGTGACACGGACTTTTCCAGAACAGTGCATCAGACAGCAGCGGAGAACTACGGCTTTGCAGGGCAAATGTTTATGGATTACCTGTTCCATGAATATGAGCTGGAAAAGGGCACCAGCAAGCTGCGGCAGGCTTATACAAATTTCCGGGATGAGTTTGTTTCGATGTACGCGATGCTCTATGACAAATGTACGAGCATTCATCTGGAATTTGTTGCTGTGCTTGTCTTTGCGGACTTTATTGCATCAAAGGCTGTTTTTAATGCTGGTGAGGAGGCATGTGGTGCAGCATGGGAAATGGGTTTTGAACTGCTGGAAGCACTGAAGAAAGAGCAGAAGGCAGATGCAGTAGAGCGTGCATGGGATACTGTAAAGGAATGGATTGCTTCCAATCAGGAGCATTTTGAAGTGAAGCATCTTAATGAAGTAGCACGAGAACCGCTGCTCGGAAGATATGAGCCGGGAGAAAAGAAAACCTATATCCTGCCAAATTGTCTCAGAAAAATGCTGATCGACAATGGCTTTTCCTACGAAAAGAGCATCCGTAGTTTCAAGGACCGTGGATATGTCGAAAACAGACAGGAAAACCAGCGAGTTGGAAAGAGCAGCGTAAAGGTGATCATCGCTAATATTGAGCAGGCCTATGAATACAGAAAAGCTAGTGAATTCTCCTGATAACAAAAGGATACTGCAAAATATTCGGTAACGCAAGTAACAACGGAGCCGAAATCGACGGCAAATATGGGATGTTACCACTTCGACCGCTTTTTTTGAGAGATATACCAACACTATATATAGATAATTAAAAGAGGGGATGGTTATAAAAAAGCTCTATATGTAATGTATATAGTAGAAGTAACAAACCTGCTAACGAGTGTCAATAGCCTGAACAAAAAATCATCAAAAATTTATTGCCGGGTGCAGTTAAGCATCCGGCAACTTTAATAAGCCGACAGCACAGCTTGTCGGCTGAAAATCATCGTAATGGTTCATCAGAAATCATCAATAGGCATCATAAGATGGCTGGGACCGTAGAAATTCAGTAACACGAGCGTAATAGACCCGCAGGAACTTCGCACTTCCTGCGACGGTATAAACGTAATAATGTTTTCCTTCGGAACGCTTTTTGTCCATAAGCAAGTAACTGCATTTTCGGGTTTGAGCGTGTTAAAATAATATTCGATATAATAAAAATGGTTCGCCTCAGATGCGGTGAGCCTCGTTTGGAAACATGGCGTGACTTGGATTCAAATGCACCAGACTGGAACGGCGGTGCGTCAATACCAGCAAAGGCCACCAACGCTTTCTTGTTTTTGAACCGCCGAACATCACCAATTTCGGCCATAAGAGCAGGCCCGGTAACGGGTCCGGCTCCTTCCATCTGCATCACAACCTCGTATTCGGGGAGCATTGCAGCCAACCGCTGCATTTCAAGCTGGGTGCTTTGCTTGGCCTCGCAAACGGCATTCAGGCTTTTGCAAGCTGCGTGATCAGCATCTTTGTACTTTCGCATTTCGGAAGAGTAGCCACGCTTTCCTGTGCAAGCAGATAGATTTTGTGAGCGGTATCTGTACGGAACTTGTAGTTTTTTTTCGTTTGCACCAGCCCCGATAAGATTCCGTGAAAGCCTCCATGGAATATTGACAGACACAATCCTTGTGCCAATAACGCAGAAAGAAATCTACCCATTTTTCATGTCCATTCGCATTTTTTGTGTTCGGAGCAAACGCAATATTTACCCCGGAAAATGTTTGGTCAGCCAGCGCAATCAGACCGTTCCGCAACGCTGTTGCAGTCGCAGTGATCCGCTCATTTGCTCTGGATTGCATTTTAAGAAGCAGCCTGGTTTTCTTCTTCATTATTGAACGGGGGCAGTATATCCCAAAAGGTAAGCGCATAGTTTGCGATTTTAAGAGCATCCGCACGGTCCGTCTTCAGCTTTCGGATCGTATTATCACTAAAATCGTGGATCAGCATCGCATTGACAACGGAAACAAAAAAGCCTGCTTCCTTTAATGTCAGCGCGATCGGTCTCCAGTACGTACTGGTATGTTCCATTACAATACGAATATCGCCTCCCAGTTTTTTGAGTGTGGATGTCAGCTTTTTTAAGTCACTGTTCGTGTGGCGGACATCGAAAGGCCGAAGTACGATTTCGCCTCCGGGTCTCCGTACCGCAACTGTGCTTTTGCTCTTAGACACATCAATACCGACGGCGGTAATAACAGCAGCTTCCATTTCTCTGACCTCCTTTAATGCCGGTTCCGCCTATGCCCATTACCGATTCAGCTTGCTTTGTGACACGAATGTACGGCAACATCTTCTCAACCTGCGTCGATCGAACGCTGCAATGGAGATGGCGGAGAACAGTTTGCGCGTACGAGCGTTCAGCTCAAGCAATGCTTCGTTCTCTCAGCACATCTTCATTGTAGCTTAGGTTTGGGCATCTGTATAGCTCACTGGCTGTGAACTTCTCAGAACCAACACCATTGTAGCAAGCAGTGCATTCGTGCGCACAAATGCAAATTTTGCGTTGCAAAATGCTTGTTGGGAAATCCCAAACCCTTTCTGATCTGCACCGTTCCGATGCAGGCTACGCGTTCCTTCCGAACGCTTTTGAATGTGTCAATACAAACTCTCTCCAAAAATCCGAGTCGCTTTTTGGTGCAAGCGTCAATGGCATAACTCCGATGTTCGTGGTAGAATAGGTGCGTTGTGTGCCTGACGCATAAAAAACGGAAAGGACGATGCAGAAATGGAGCAACTATATCTGATGCCCGGTGACGAACGCTACACAAAATTTCAGGATGAGAACGGTGTGCCAAAAGTTCGTTACACCTATTGCTCTCTGCACGGCAAGCTGTTCAACTGCACCTGCCGAACGAAAGACGAAGCTCAGCAATTGTGTGAAGATTGGCTCGTAACGCAGGATCGCTGCTACATAAACTAAAAAAGTCGCCGAGGATTCCGCCCCATGAAAGGGTTAGAATCCTCGGCGACTTTCGTTTATCGAGTCTGCTGCTTTTCCTGTGTGTCTTTTTCTTCTGCGAAGAACAATTCAATATTTTTCTGTGCCTTTACCAACTCCTGCATTTCTTCTCGTGCCTTGCGATAGTCCGGGTAGGCTGCTTTCTTTTGGGTCAGAAGATCGGAATACTCTGCATTCAGTGCTTTGACCTTCGGCAGCTTTTTTTAAGCCTGTTTCATCGAAAGCGGCCTTGGCTGCTTTGTGCAGTGTGATTTCTTCCCGGTGAGTATCCAGAAACTTTTTGCTATATCCCGCTTTCCGGTAGGCATCGTAGACTGGGTGGGTCTTGGCGTAATTGACGATGTGCGTTTTCAGCACAGCAATTTCCGCCATCCGTGTTTCGGCGGCTTTGATGGAATCTCCCAGCTGGTGATATTTTTCTGTTGCCGCCGCTGTGCGTTCATTCAGTTCATCTGCGCTGCCAATTTTGTGCTCCTGCAAGAAAATCAGCGTCTTGGACATTTCTTTCAGATTATATTTTTTTCGCCCATCGTGCATAGCCTTCGCTTTTGCCCTCGGAGAGCTTTGCCTGAATGTTAACCAGCAATTGGAACGGTTGCTCTTGGGGCGGCTGCTTCTGGTGGGGATGGTGTTCTGCTTTTCCTGCAATCACTGCTTTCAGTTCGTCCTCGCTATAGCCTGCGCCCAGCGTTTTGAATCGGATGAACCGTTTTTGTCGTGCGCCCTTGACGGAAGTGTATTTTCCACGCTTGACCTCATAACCCTGTTGTTCCAGTTTTTGCAGAAAATCTTCGTAATCCTTGGGCTTTTCTGCAAGGATGCTGTCGATGATGCCACACAGCCTATCACGATTGCTTTCTTTGGGTGGATAGAGGGTACGTTTCTGCCGCTCCCGATACGGCTTGATTTCAATGACGGACAGCTGATGCTCCAGACAAATCAGGTCGCTCAACCGCTGCACTGCCAGACCGGAAAAGAAAAAATCCCGGAATTTTCTTGTGCCGTCCAGAGTGGTCGAGTTATAGATAATGTGATTGTGAATGTGTTCCCGATCGGTATGCGTTGCAACGATAAAAGCGTGTTTGCCTTTCAGAAACCGGGAGGCCAACTCATAACCGATGCGGTTTGCTTCTTCAGCCGTAATTTCACCAGGTCGGAAAGATTGCCGTATCTGATAGGCGATAATGTTACTTTTTTGGCTGCGCCCGGTGGCCTGCTCGTACAGCTTTTTTGTGAGCATGAACTCCTCGTCCACAGTAAGCGGGCTGCATTGATAGCTGCTGACAAGTTCGCCTTTTTCAGTCTTGTCAGGATTCTGTGCATAGTTGGTGCGGTCTTTCAGGCAGGCGGCAATAGATTTTCCTTTGTGCTGATGCAGTGCGATCAGACGAGTAGCAGCCAGAGCAGATCACCTCCTAAATGAAAAAGCCGCCCGAAGGCCGGCAAGAAAGATTACAAAATCAAATCAGGTCCCGGAGCCAACCGCTGAATCGTTCAACGCCCGCCACCATCGCAGTTGCGCTGACAAAAAGAACAAAGCAGAGAAATTCAGCAACCAGCAGAATCAAAAACTGATCCCAAGTCTGGCGGTAGACGGTGTAGATGCCGCAGCCAAAGATATACAGCATCAACGGCGCGACAACATAGCTGGACAGAGTAAGCAGCCACTTTGCCATCAGAGCCAGAAAAGCCACGAACAGAGAGATCGGGGCAAGCATCATCTTGAATAAAAACCTCATATCAAACACCAGCCTTTCTTTTTCGCCCCTATTATAAAGGTATCGCCCCTTGCCTTGCAAGGATGTCAACCGTTATGTAAACCCGCAGCCTCCTACTGCGGGAAATTTTTTAGAGTTCGGTGAGTTTGGCGAGAAGTTGCTTGCCAATAGCTATCAGCTCATCCAACCGACTACGCAAGTCCTCTAAATCGGCGGCATAGAGCTGCCCGCTTTCACTGGCCCGTTTCGCCACCTGATTCAGGTTGTTGCTGCAATTCTGAAGAAGGTACGCCATCCGACGCAGCTGTGGTAAATCAAGATTCAGGCAGTAACCATCCAGAGCCATTTTTCGCAGATAAGAGCCAATGCTCAAAATACCGCAACTTTCCATCTTCTGACGAATGCGTTCCAGTTCGACTTTGCTGACACGAAAATGGATCTGCTGGTCACGGTGCTCCGTCACCGGGCATCACCATCCTTATCCAAGTAAGATTTGAATGGTCGGACAGGCTCCACTTTATCAGCCTTTTCTTCCAGAGCTGCCAGCACAGAGGGGCGGGCATCCGGCTTTTCTTCCGCTTCGGGTTCTGTCCGGCTGGACTGATGCTCCATGTTCAACAGCGCATCCAATTCTGCAAGGCGGGCAGATTTGGTTTGCAGTTCTTCCTCCTGCGCAAACGGCTTTGCCACTTCGACCTCTGCGGCCTGCTTCTGCTGTTCAAGGTTTTGCAGAGCATTTTCGGCATCTGCAATACGGTCAGCGAAATTGTCGATGGCATTGTCCAGACGGACGATGTTGCCGCGAGGGTCATCGCCCAGCGGTACCGGATAACTCAGCTCGCCGCGGAGAACGATTTGATGCTCATTCTTGAAACTGTCAAAGCGAATATTCAGCTCAAAGCCGCGATAGGTGCCCAGCAGCATCATATCCGCATTCGGCATCTCCTTGCAGGCGAGCATCAGCCGCTCACCAGCGGCTTTTTTCTCATCGAACACCATGCCCTTGATCGTCATGCCGCAGAAGTTCTCCTTATCCTGCGGGTGTGCGTCTGCGATTTGGGCATCGTTTTTCAGAGCCGCAATACGGTTCTTCGCTTTCTGAATTTCCTCCGGGTAATGCTTGAGCAGCTTATCTTCCAGACGATATTTCTGGTTCTGGTAATCCGAGCGCAGCACCTTGAGCTTTGCTACCTGCACATCCAGATCCATCTTTTCCCGGATGCGCGGGTCGCCTGCGCATAGGGCCTTGACCTCGGCATACGAAAGAGCCTGCTCATCCACATCATCACAGGAGCGCATCGGAGATTTGCTCGTCATGATCTGCGAAATAAACTTCTGCTTGTTTTCCAGCGTTTGCCAGAGGTAGGCGTCGAATGTCCCCTCCGTGACGTAATTATAGACGTAAACTTGTTTGTTTTTGTTGCCCTGACGGATGATTCGGCCGTTGCGTTGGGTCATATCGGACGGTCGCCAGCCTACATCCAGATGATGCACGGCCACCAGCAGGGTCTGGACATTGGTGCCTGCGCCCATCTTTGCAGTGCTGCCCAGCAGGACACGCACCTTGCCGCTGCGGACTTTGGAGAACAAATCCGCTTTCTTACCTTCAGTATCAGCGTTGTGATGAACTCGACCTCCGATTCCGGCACCCCGGCGGCAAGCAGCTTTGTGCGAATATCATCGTAGACATTGAACGAGCCGTCTCCCTTGGGCGTGGACATATCGCAGAAAATCAGCTGCGTCAGATTATCCTCTTTGGTTTCGTTCCAGATACGCAGAACATTGTCGACGCAGGCATTCAGCTTGCTGTCCGGGTCATCCGGGGTGAGCGGATTCATCAGCCGCTGGTCAAGGCCGGTTTTACGTCCGTCCGAGGTGATCTTCAGCATATTGTCCACCGAGGGGTCAACCGCACCGCTATGCACCTCAGCAGCACGTTCGCTCAGGGATTTCACCATGTCCTGCTGGATTTCCGAGGGTTTGACCACGACAGTTTCAAACTTGGCTTCCGGAACAGGCAGATGCAACTGGTCGGAAGTCTTGATGTCCGCTGCCTCCTTGAACATATTCATCAGCTCCGGCAGATTAAAGAACTTGGCAAAACGTGTGCGCGCACGGTAGCCGGTTCCTTCCGGCGCAAGCTCAATGGCCGTGGTGGTCTCGCCAAACGTAGAAGCCATGCATCAAAGTGGGTCAGTTGTTTCTGCTGGAGAGTGCTGTACTGCAAATAGCGCATCAGTGTGTACATTTCCGTCATGGAGTTGCTGATGGGCGTTCCCGTTGCGAAAATCACGCCGCGCCCGCCAGTCACTTCATCCAGATAACGACACTTGCCGAACATATCGCTGGACTTCTGTGCTTCGGAGGTAGAAAGGCCAGCAACATTGCGCATCTTGGTGTAAAGATATAGGTTCTTGTAGTTCTGGCTCTCGTCCACAAATAACCTATCTACGCCTAATTGTTCAAATGTGACCACATCATCCTTGCGGTCGGTGGACTGTAGCTTTTTCAGTTTCACCTCCAGTGTTTTCCGTGTCTTTTCCATCTGTTTCACGGTAAAATGCTCACCGGACTGTTCTTTGGCCTCTGCAATGGCTTTTTCGATTTCCTCGATCTGATCTTCGATGATCCGTGCCTGCCGTTCCGCAGAAAGAGGGATTTTCTCAAACTGCGAGTGGCCGATAATGACGGCATCGTAGTCGCCGGTTGCGATGCGGGCGCAAAAACGCTTTCGATTGGCGGGTTCAAAGTCTTTCTTGCTGGTAACGAGCAGCTTTGCATTGGGGTATAGCCGCAGGAACTCGCTGGCCCACTGCTCGGTCAGATGGTTGGGTACCACGAACAGGCTTTTCTGACACAGGCCCAAACGCTTAGATTCCATTGCCGAAGCTGCCATCTCAAAACTTTTGCCGGCACCCACCTCGTGGGCGAGCAGGGTGTTCCCACCATAAAGCACATGAGCAACTGCATTGCGCTGATGTTCCTGCAGATTGATCTCCGGGTTCATACCGACAAAATGGATATGGCTTCCGTCATACTCGCGGGGCCGGGTACTATTGAACAACTCGTTATACTGCTTCACCAGCAGATTCCGCCGCTGCGGGTCTTGCCAAACCCAGCCTGCAAAGGTATCCTTGATGGCCTGCTGCTTCTGCTGGGCAAGCATCGTCTCCTTCTGGTTCAGGACACGCCGCTCTTTACCGTCCTCCTCAATGGTATCATAAATGCGGCAGTCCCGCAAATTCAAGGTGTCCTCCAAAATTTTGTAGGCGTTGGCCCGGTGGGTGCCGTAGGTTTCGGTGGACATGATATCATACATTCCGGCGGCAGATTTGTTGCCGATGCGCCATTCGGACGTAAATGGAGAGTAGCGGACTTGGATCAGGTTGTTATAGCGGATGCGGTAGGGCGGCTGAAAAGTCTCCATCATAAACTGCTGCACAATGGCGGGATTCAGCCATGTGGCACCCAGTCGGATGTCGATTTCTGATGCTTCAAGGTCCTTCGGCTGCGCTTTGGTCAAAGCCTCCACATTGATCTTGAACTCCGGGTGGCTTTCAGCGGCAAGCTGAGCCATGCGCAGTTTATTCCGCACATTGCCGGAAAGATACTCGTCCGCAGTCTGCCAGCCCGCTTCCGGCTCATCTGCATCCGCAGAAGGGTCTTTGAAAATCACGCCTTGCAGCTCTGTGGTAATACGCTCATAATCGCCGGGAGAGCCGAGAAGTTCCGCCATATAGGCAGATCAACACGGCCATGTTCTCCAATGGACACTGCCAGTGCTTCGCTGGGGGTGTCCACGCTGGTGACGGTGCGCTCCGGGCGAATCGTTCGCTTGGTGAACATATCCGCCTTGCTTTTGAGCTGTTTATTCTCATCGAGATTTTCCAAAGAGCAGAGCAGATAGTAGGAACTGTCATCATCGAACAGGCGGGCATTTTTCTTGTCGTTGATCAGCCGTATTTTGCGGTAAAGGCATCGTAGGCGGCGTTCAATTTTGCTTGCGATGCCTTAATATCCTCGTCCGGGAAGTCCAACTGCTGGTCAATCAGTTCGTTGACGATTTGCCGCAACTCCACCATACCAGCTACACGGCCTTTGGCATTATCGGACAACTCCACCTGCGTCATAATCGAATTTTCTCGGTAGTACACCTCACCGTCCACCACGGCATAGGAGAAATTCTTTACATCCGGGTCAGCGGGGAGCGTCTTGCGCTCGACTTCTGCATCCGCAACATCTGGTGTTTCCACCTCGACTTCAACATACTGGCCCTCAATATGCTGTACCGCTTCGGCAAGCTGGTCGGCCAGCACTGCGCCCTCAATGGGCACAACGGTCAGTTCCTCCGTCCGTACTGGGTGCTTTCGGCGGTCAATTCACCCAGCACCATCTCCGGTGGTCTGACGAATACATGGTTGTGATGGACAAGCCAAATACTACCGACTGGCCCGATCATAGGAAGGAGGGATGCGACCCAAGCTACACCGAA